>Ga0209108_10000557_pt1 | contig 20662 bp, 15 predicted proteins | sample Rifsed10ft1_FD_184003 | JGI IMG/M metagenome (GOLD analysis project Ga0209108, IMG submission 184003) | Soil microbial communities from Rifle, Colorado, USA - sediment 10ft 1 (version 2) | ecosystem: Environmental > Terrestrial > Deep subsurface > Rock core/Sediment | place: Rifle, Colorado...
CCGTTCCAACTTGATGAGCCTATACATCTCGATCCTGTATGATCAATAAAGCATGCCCTGTGACTTGCGGAAAATGGCCCCAAATAGTTGGAACGGCACTAGCTCGCTATTCTGCTCAATTAGTTGGAACGGCACTAGATCGCCGCGCTCATCCGATCAAGGTGAGCGAGGACGAGGCAATTTCCGCCCCGTTGCTTGGCCTCGTAGAGAGCCCGGTCAGCCACCTCAATCAGCTCACCGGCCGAGTCGGCATGCCGAGGATAGCAGCAGCAGCCGATGCTGGCGCTGACCTGCGGCACAGGATCCACCCGCAGGCTGAAAATCTTTTGCCGTAACCGTTCACCTACCACCCCCGCTTGCTCGAGCGGCGTGTCCGCCATCAGCAAGAGAAATTCCCCCCCACCCCAACGGGCGGTGATGTCCGCCGCACGAGCATTTTCCTGAATGGTGCGGGCAACGCTGCGGATGACCTCGTCGCCGACAAGGTGGCCGAAACGATCATTGATTCCCTTGAGTCCGTCCACGTCGATCACCAGGAGGGTGAGCACCCGGCCAGTGCGGCCCACCCGCGCGATTTCATGCTGGAGCTGCGTTTGGAACGCCCGATAGTTGAAGAGCCCGGTCAGGCCGTCCGTCATGGCCCGGAGGCGGAGATCTTGCCAGCGCCGGGCGCCGGCCAAAACGGCCGCCGCGTGCCCGGCGAACCATTCGAGCAGTTCAGCATCCATGGCTGTAAAACCACCGCGCTTGTTGCAGAGCCACATTCGCCCGACCAGGTCATTGCCGTGGCGCAGGGGCACGCTGGCGAGCGATTCCACTCCCGCGGCCGCCGCTGCCTCTGCCAGCTTGCGGTCCGCCTGCACTTGGTTATGGAAGTAGCTCAAATCTTCAGCCCCGTTCCCGTTCACCCGGAGCAGACAATCCTCTAAAGCCTGCAGGTTCTCGCGCCGCATTTCCGGACAACGTGAAGCAAAGTACTTTCGCAGACAGACTCCCTCGGTCGCCCCAACCCGCAACCAGCCGCGCTCCGCCCCCACCAGGCCTTTCCCTTGTTCCACTACCAGCGCCGCCGCTTCGCGTAGGTCTTCTGTTTCGAGGAGCGCCGGCACCATGCCCGACAAACAGGCAAACTCTTGCCTCTTGCGGTAGCTGGCCAGCGCTTCCTCAAGCCACCCGAGGCCCGGCGGCGACTCCAGAACTTTCCTCCCCACGCCTCCGCCAGGCTCGGCTACGAAAACCCTGGGCTGCCTGCCCGGCAAAGCCTCTTTGTCGTCAAAACATACGATGACCGGCGCTCCGCCTGACAGGGAGTGTCGAACGCCCAACTCAGCCAGTTCAAGCTCGTCCGCCGAAGAAACAGGAAGCCAAGTAAGAAGGACCTGGAAACGCTCGGATTGCAGGATGCCCGCCGCCTCAGCAAGGCTGGAGGCCTGCTGAAGCACGTAACCGCCTGCCTGAAGCCTCCGGGCGTAACGACGAGATATCTCCTGCCGTGCACCAATCAGGAGGAGCCTGGCCCGTGGTAGCGAATCAAGCAGCGCGGCACCCGGCGTCATGCCCAGCTTTCAAGCACGACTCGTTCCGAGCTTGGAGGAATTAGTTTGCCCGGTTGGCCGCCGTAAGTGCCTGGCAAATCGCTAGTTACGGTTTGACCTCGCCCGGCACCGAATCACCAAGCGGCAGCGACCGTGGGCTGCCCGGCCCTGTTCCGGAAATAGACTGTTGCCCTGCCCAAAACTGAACTGGCTCTGTGGGGTACAGCCACTAGTCCCGCCCCTGAGAGTGTCGGCGGGGGTCACCTGCCACCCGGATGCCTTGAGTTCGCCAAACAAGGGACGTAGGGGCAAGCTTCAGCTTGCCCTCTCCAAGTTACCTGCCACCCGGATGCCTTGAGTTCGCCAACAAGGGACGTAGGGGCAAGCCAAACAAGGGACGTAGGGGCAAGCCAAACAAGGGACGTAGGGGCAAGCTTCAGCTTGCCCTCTGTCCCGTAGAGTTGCCGGCCGGACCTGCTCCGGCAGCGTTTCTGCTACAATGCCCGGCAAGATGCCCATCGCTTCCGTGAGAGCGATTCCCGCGCTGTTTGCCCTCCTGGCTCTCCTCATTACTGGTACCCCCACTTCCATCGCAGCGCAAAGCGGTCACCTTGAAATTGCTGTCCGTGCCGCCCCCTCCGGCGCTCAGCCGGAGCCGGTCTATCAGCGCGGCTTCTGCTTGTTGCGGCGAAGCTTTGCCGAGATACGCAATGAAGCGGAGACGACCGACCCGGAACCCGATTTCGACAAGTTCGTGGATGGACGGGAAGCCGGCGATGAGCTGAAAGCCTGGATGAAAAAGAAACGGAGCGTGACGCTGGCCGGCCACGACTTCACCAGTTCGCTGAACGGAGACGATATCTTCAACATCCCGGAATTTCGCGAAGCCTATCTTTCCCGCAACGCTCCCGATGTCGCTTTCGGCTTTCCCAAACCAAAGTATCGCGATGTGGATAAGCAGAAAAATCCGGTGAAATACGACAAGCTGCGCAAAGCCTATCTCGAAGCTGTCCGACGATACTTCGAGCTCAACCCGCAGAGCACCGAGGGCATGGATAACCATCTGAAGGAGGTGGATGCCGGGCTGGAGTGGCGGCGGACGCAGGAGGATTGGCTCCGCCGGGTCGAACGGCTGACGCTTCAGTTGGCAAACGGAAAATACCTGGTGGCCAAGGGCAAGACCGATTCTGCCGGGAACTTGCTATTCGACAAACTCTCTCCCGGCCGTTATTGGATCAGTAATCTCACCGATGCGGTCGCGATCGGCGATCTGCACCTGCTCTGGGACCTTCCGGTGGACGTTCCCGCGGCTCCAGGCGTGGCCATCGAACTGAACAACCTCAATGCCACGCCTGCGCCCTCCGCACGCTAGGCACCGCTGACGGCTCAACACCACTCCCATTCCCCCTCACCCGACCTTGAAAATTCGGCCGCCAGCCTTTACAGTAAGACGATGGGCCGCCCGTCCGGGCGGCTTCTTGTTGCCCCTCGCGGCTCGTCCCGAAGCTTCGGGATGAACGCTCGCCGTGAACGGTGGGCCGTCCGTTGGGAGGTCGTTCAACGGTAGGACATCAGACTCTGGATCTGATTATCCAGGTTCGAATCCTGGCCTCCCAGCCAATCTACGCTGAGTGGACAATGTACCCCGTTCCCCATCGGTTCTCCACTCACCGAGGCCAGAGCCACCCGAAGACGCCGGCGGTTAAAAGCCCGTACACCAGTCCGTCGAACATATGCTTGATCGTCGTGCTCCAGGCCTGACCCTTCCAGATCGAATCGAGGGCCTGACCCGCAGAGTAGCCCAGAAAAGCCACGGTGCCTGCTATTCGAAAAACCGCCAGGTACTCGGTACCGACATGCAGGGTGCGTCCGGCAAGGTAGGCCACGAAGACGCCCATCGCCAAGCAAAAAATAAACCACTTCAGCAGATACTTTCCCATCGCCGGCGGCCTGCTAGGAAGCACCGTGACCAAACCGACCGGTCCCTTCTTGTACTTCTCGATCATCTCCGCCGATTTCAGTTCCTTGTGGCTGGTGACATGCGGAAACATGTAGTGGCCAGGGAACACGCCCGCGCTGCGCATGGCCTCAAGCAGTTTTTCCTCGTTGGGCAGCCTTTTGTAGTCACTTCGGTGATAGGGCAACACCATGTGGATAATCGAGCTGGCGATGAACACCACCACCGCGGAAAGCAGGATGGGAAGCCATAGTGCTGTCACGGATACCATCTCTTCCTCCTCCTTTGAGTAGACTTCATAAGACCAGGCGTCGTCCAAACATCTGAGCCGATTGAAATGCCCAAGGAAATAGCCACTGACCCAGTGCTAGCAACTATCTGCCCCACCTCTGAGCCAATCAACACACCTCCCCTAGACGTGGCAGACCCTAAGGAAGGAATTCGATCATGCCGATGCCGGCTTCGCGGAGCTCCAAGGCCTCAACGGCGATGCGCTTGCCATCCGGATGAACGTCAAAGCGCAATTGCGGAAACAGTGCCCAGTAGATGTCGAGCATCCGAACCGAGAGTACCCGCGTCGGCGGCGTGCCATCGCGCCGCACGCGCAACAAGGCTGCGTTCAAGTCGGGTTTGCCGGCAGCGAGGAAAAGCTCGTCCGGACTGGCCCAGGCACACCAGCTTACCCAGCCGCGGAAGACCTGGCGCGGCGGCTTGCCGAATTTGTAGATCCACAGCCCGGCTTCCGCATCGCCTTGCCGCCGTGCAGGAACGATGTACGCGAAGGCGCGCCCATCAGGCGACCACCGCGGGAGCCTGCCGTGTATGCCCTCTAGCGTTTGATCTTGGTTGCTGGTGGGGTCGAATATATGAATCTGTTCATCAGCGGCGGTGAACACCACTCGGCCACCCGGCCCCACGTCGTAGAAGGTGTCCCCAAAGACCGTGAGGCGTAGCTTTTCTGCCGAACTGCCATCGGGCGCAATTCGCCACACCTCTGCTATTCCCATTATCCCGCGGCGAGCAATGTAAACCAGGCTCTGGCCATCCGGCACCCACCGCGGAAAGACGCTAATTCCACGCTCATCGCCCACGACCTGCACCGCGTCCGATCCGTCGGCATTCATCACCCAGATGTATGGGGCCTCGGCGCCTTGTCGGGCCGTAAAATACGCGATGCGCTTCCCATCGGGGGAATAGGCCGGGGCCACCTCTTGGCGTGCCGAATCGCTCGTTAGCCACTTCGGCCTGCGACCGTCTTTCGAGTCCAGCGCGAGTTCTTCCAGGTTGATATTCATTCGGTAGGTCGAAAATACGACCCGTTTGCCATCCGCCGACACGTCCGGGTCAACGTCGTCACCCTGTCCGGCGGTGACCTGCTCGAGCGAGCCGCCGCGCGCGGGGATTTTCCAAATATTCGTCGCACCGCCGCGGCTGGAAGCGAAATAGATGGATTCACCGTCCGGCGCCCAAGCCGGCGAGAGCACGAGCGCGCCGTCCTCGGTCAGATGGCGAACCTTGCCGCTGGCAAGCTCCACCGCGGCCAGCTCGCCATACGGGCCACCTGCTCCCCTGCGGCGCACGAAGGCAAGTTGCCGGGCGTCGAGGGAATACGCCGGCTGGCGATGAATGACGAAATGCTGCTCCGGCTGGGTCGCTTGGCGAGGATTACCCCCTGTGGCGTCGCAGACCCAGATGGTGTTCGTGCTGAGGTTAGCATAGGCGAGCGAACGGCCGTCGGGAGACCACGCGGGGTCGGTTGCGTTGGCCAGGAGCTTGCGCGGCGTGCCGCCCAACGCCGGCACCACCCAGATGTCCCACAGCCCGTCTTCGTTGAGTCGCCCGTAGGCAATCTTCGTGCCGTCGGGCGACCACCGTGGTCGCGCCTCAAGATTCGCATCGTTCGTGATCCGCACCAGATTTCCCCCGACCACCAGGCCCATCCAGATGTCGAATTGGCCGTCGCGGTCGGAGACAAACACCACCGAGCGACCATCGGGCGATAGGGAAGGCTGCACTTCCACGCCGCTGAAGTTGGTGACTACGCTGAAGCGCCGCGCCTGGGCCCCTGAGCGTCCCGCGGCACGCTGCCATTGCCAGTAGGCAAAGATCGTAGCCAGCGCAAAGAGGCTCGCCAGCCCCCAGGGCAGCGCACGACGCCATAGAGGCAACGCTGGAAACCTTGCTGCCGAGACCCTAACGGCTGGCGCTGCTCGACCGCTGAGGGTTTCTTCAATCTCGATGCGCGCGTCGGCAATATCGTGCAGGCGCCGATTCCTATCCTTTTCGAGGCAGCGACGCAACAACACGCGAATGTTCGGCGGCGTACTCTCAGGCAGAGACGTCCAATCCGGCTCGCTTTTCAGGATCGAGGCCAGGGAGTCAGCGATGGTATCGCCGCCGAAGACCTGCCGGCCCGTCAGCGTCTCATACAGCACGCAGCCGAAGGCCCAAATGTCAGCCCGCTTGTCCATCGGCCGACCCTTAGCCTGTTCAGGCGACATGTACGCAGCCGTGCCTAAGATCACACCAGCGCGCGTCGCGGCCACGCCGAGCGTGGGCGAAGCGGAAGGATCTCCCTCTTCTCCTTCGTCTTCGAACGCCTTCGCCAAGCCAAAGTCCAGCACCTTCACAGTGCCTTTGGGTGTGACCTTGATGTTTCCGGGCTTGAGGTCGCGGTGGATGATGCCGTGCTCATGCGCATATTCCAGCGCTTCGGCGACCTGCTTCGCGATCGGCAGCGCTTCCTCCAGCGGCAACGCACCCCGCCCGAGCCGCTCGGCCAGCGTCTCCCCGGGGACCAGCTCAAGCACGAGGCAGCGAACGCCGTCAGACTCCTCCAGGCCGTAAATGGCGGCGATGTTGGGGTGGTTTAACGAAGCGAGCAGTTGGGCTTCACGCTCAAACCGGGCCAGTCGCTCCACATCCTTGGCAAAGACATCAGGCAGGATCTTCAACGCGACGCTGCGCCCGAGCCGGGTATCCTGCGCACGGTAGACTTCCCCCATCCCACCGACACCGATTTTCTCGATGATGCGGTAATGGCCAACCGTCTGGCCAATCATGCGAAGGACCCTCCCCAAGCCCCGGCATCTTAGGCTGCGCCGCTAGGGCAAGTCAACGCGATCTGCCCCCAGGGACATCGTTTCGCAACGTGGATACCTTCGGTTTTTTCGATCGTTGTCGAAGTTTCTTTGACAACTCCACGCGACCCTTTGGTGTCGGTTTGACGTCCATTTCTGTAAAGCACGAGGTGGAATCAGCAGAATAGGACAGACCTAATAGAAAGTTCGAAATCGCAAGTATCCATGCGGTTCTCAGCGCATCTCCTTGAATCGTACAAGGTTCGTGTTGATCGCTCGCAGCGATTCCTGGCCTCCCAGCCAATCCCGATCCCATCGGAATGGCCGTGTCGTGTCCCGACTTGTGGGGTCGAGCGGGAGCCCATCTCCTGCCGCCGGAGGATGAATCCGAAACCAGCCTGCCGAAGCGCCTCCCGCACCGAACGGGTCGAAAGGCAGGAGTGGAGAGGAGGCTCGAGAGCGCCTGCAAAATAACCGCTTGACATTCTGGCCGGCTATGATAAAAAACGAACATTCGTTTTTTATGCCGAAGCTGGCCCCAGCCCGCATCCAGCAGAACCGGCGACAAATCGAGGCCGCCGCCCTCCGCGCCTTTACCCGCCAAGGATTCCATGGCACCAATATCCGGGAAATTGCCCGCGAGGCTGGCGTCTCCACCGGCAACATCTATAACTACTACCCCACCAAGGAAGCCCTCTTTGCCAGTCTCGTGCGCCATCACGAACTGCGCCTGGAGTCTCTGCGCCAGAAGATGTTCAGCAAGCTCCGCCGTCCCCTCTCCCCCGGCGACCTGGCCGCCATGGCGCGAGAGATCCGGTCCATCGTTTATGACAACGCCGAATACTGGCTGCTCATGTATATCGACGTCATCGAATTTGAAAACCGTCATTTTGCTCAGACCTTTCAGAACCTCGCCGCCCAGCTTCGCCAGCGGCTGGGGCCGCTGCTGGATCGTGAAGCGCGCGACCGCCGGTGGTGTGGCCTCGATCCCGCCCTGGTTTTCGCAACCATCTATCTTCACATCTTCACCTACTTCCTGGTGGAAAAGTTATTTCGCGGTCATCGTCATCTGGGAATGTCCGACGAAGAGGCCATCCGCCAACTCATTCGCCTTTATGTTCATGGACTCTGGCGCTCCCCTCGGCCTCCTTCGTCGGGTCTTGAAAAGAAATCTCGAGGCCTCGCCAATGCACGCCGGCGGGCAGGAGGAAAATCATGAGCGCTCGCAAGTTTATCGCCTGCATCGTTTTCATTCTGGCTGCCTGGGGGGTGGGTTGGGCACAGACCGCCACCACCGGACAGATCACCGGTGCGGTCAAGGACCCCAGCGGCGCGGTCATTGCCGGGGCCAAGGTCACTTTGACCAGCCCCGCCGGGGCCGAGCGCGAGGCTACCACCGATGCCGAAGGCCACTACCGTTTCCCCTTGTTGCCGCCGGGCACCTACCAGCTCACGGTGGAAGCACCAGGGTTCAAGGCCTTCGCTTTGCAAGGTGTGCTCGTGAAGATCACGGAAACAACGGAAGCCGACGCGAGCCTCACCCTGGCGGCGGCCAGGGAATCGGTGACCGTCACCGCCGAGCCGCCACTCGTCCAATCGTCTTCCCCCACCACCGGTCGCGTCATCGGCGAGACACAGCTCCGGCAGCTTCCCTTGCCCACCCGCAACTTCCAGCAACTCTTAACCCTCTCCCCGGGGACGGTGGCGGGCCTGTCGAACAACACTGAGCTCGGCCGCGGCGACGTGAACATCTCCGTCAACGGCCAGCGCAGCACCAGCAACAACGTCATCGTCAACGGCACTGAAGTCAACAGCCCGGGCACCAACTCGACTCCGAACATTTCCGTTCCCGCCCCGGATGCCATTCAAGAGTTCATCGTGCAAACTTCCATGTACGATGCCGCACAGGGGCGCAACAGCGGCGGCAACGTCGCTGCCATCACCAAATCAGGCGCCAACTCTTTCCATGGAAACGTGTACGAATTCCTGCGCAACAAGGTGCTCAACGCCAACGATTTCTTCCTGAATGCAAAAGCTCGCCCGCGACCGGTTTTGACCCGCAATCAATTCGGCGGCACTCTCGGCGGCCCCGTCGTCAAAGACAAGACTTTCTTCTTCCTATCCTACCAGGGGACGCGCGAGCGCAACGGCGCTTCCCTGACCAATAGTCTGACCTTCCCTTTCATTCCTTCGGGCTTGACGGATGACCGCAGCGATGCGGCACTGGATGCGCTTACCGCACAGTTTTCTCCTCCGACCACGCTCCATCCCATCAGCCGGGCCTTGCTCAAGGCCACGCTGCCCAACGGCCAGTTCGCCATTCCCAGCGCCGCCGCCACCGGAGCTACGCCGACCACCTTGATCAGCACGCCGCTCAGCGGGGTCTCCCGCTTCCGCGAAGATCAGTTCAACGTAAACCTCGATCACGATCTGACAGCCGCAAACAGACTATCGGGAAAATTCTTCTTCTCCAATGCTCCCCAGTTTCACTCGTTGTTCACTTTCGTCGGCAGCAACCCCTTCCAGGTGCCCGGCTACGGCGGCGACATTGAGTTTCGCAACCGCGTGCTTACCATCACCGATACCCACGTCTTTGGCCCGCGGGTCATCAATGAAGCTCGTTTGGGGTTCAGCCGCATTCGCGGCCCCTCCACTCCGGAAGAGCCGTTCACCAATGCTCAGTTCGGGATCAACAATCCGCTGGCGGCCCAGTTTCCCGGCATGGCCACCATGCAGGTGCTGGGGCTTTTTTCGATCGGCTCGACGACGCTGGCCGACCAGAAATCCGTGGTCGAGACCTACACCTGGTCGGATATGGTCTCCTACACGCGCGGGCGGCATTCTCTCCGGCTCGGCGGTGACCTCCGCCGCTATCAGGTGGATTTCTTCTTCAACTTCTTCTCGCGCGGGCAGATCAACTTCAATTCGTTCCGCGATTTCCTAGCAGGCAACATTGCCCTCGGCCTGCTGGGCAACGGCGTGCGTGACCGCGGCATGCGGGCTACCGATGTCTCCTGGTTCGCCCAGGATGATTTCCGCATTTCTGACAAGTTGACAATCAACGCCGGTTTCCGGGTCAGCTTCAACGGCGGCATCAGCGAAATCCGCGGCCGCATAGCCAATTTTGACCCCGCCGTCTTTGCCCGTAACACCTTGCCTTGCACGATTGCAAGCCCTTGCAATCCCCCCAATGGCTTCGTCTTGCTAAAGAAAGGCGATACGATCAATCCGAACGACTGGAATTTCGCCCCTCGCTTCGGTTTTGCCTGGAAGCCTTATTCCGGCGGGAACTTCGTCTGGCGAGGCGGCATGGGCGTCTATTTCGACCGCTTCTCCACCCGTATCGCCAACTTCCAGATATTCAATTATCCCTTTGACGTGATCGGGGTTGGGCTGGGTTCGTTTGCCAATCCCTTTCCCAACCTGGCCACCACGTCCTTCCCGATTGACCCGGCGACCATTCCCTCGCCCATTCCTTTCTACTTTGCTGGAGTTCCGCTGCCGGCTTTGCGAACGCCTGTCAGCGGGCTCTACGTGGATCAAAACTTCCGCATGCCGTATGTCTATCATTACAACTTCGGCTTCCAGTGGGAGCCGGTGAAGAGTTGGCTCCTCGAAATCGGCTACGTGGGTTCGAAAGGGACCAAGCTCATCAATATCTTCACCTTCAACCAGGGCGCGACGGGAACGCCGCCGTTCAGTGGTTCCGGCTTCTCGGCCAACAAGGTCTTGAACGGATTCCAGCGCGCCGAGACCACCGCCGGTTCCCACTACGACTCGTTGCAGGCGAGCCTGACCAAGCGCTTCAGCAAGGGTCTTCAGTTCCTTGCCTCTTATACCTTTTCCAAGTCGATCGACGATATTTCCGGCGCGCCGACCAACGAACTCGCGGCCGCCCCCGGCGATCAACAAAACCGCAAGTCGCAGCGAGCCGTCTCTGACTTCCACCGCCCCCACCGCTTCGTCTTCAGCGGCGTGTACGACCTGCCGAAGTTTTATCATGGTGACTCGCAGTGGGCAAAGTCGTTCCTGAACGACTGGGAACTGGCCGGCATTGCCACCTTCCAGTCGGGCACTCCCTTCTCGGTGATTTGCGCGTTGGGCTCGGCGCTTTTCAACCGGGCTGACTTCCTCCCCTCTCCGCCCCCGCTCCAAATCCAGGGCTCGGTACACGACAAGCTCGGCCGGTTCTTCAACACCTCGGCCTTCGCTCCCACTTGTGCGAACGCAGCGCCGTTTGGGACTTCCGGACGCAACATCATCCGCGGTCCCGACCAGCGCAACATTGATTTCAGCGTCGTCAAATTCATACCGGTCACCGAGGCGACCAAGTTCGAGTTTCGGGCGGAGTTCTTCAACCTCTTCAATACCGTGAATTTCTTGAACCCGAGCAACAACGTCTTCGTTCCGGGAACATTGGGCAGCATTACGTCCACCAGCACCGGGCCGCGGGTGATTCAGTTCGCCCTCAAGTTCACCTTCTAGTCGCTTAAGGAAACGGCTAGTGCCGTTCCAACTATTTGGGGCCATTTCCCGCAAGTCACACGGCATGCTTTATTGAGCATACAGGATCGAGATGTATAGGCTCATTAAGTTGGAACGGCACTAGGACGGCGAGATGAAAACGGACCACCTTGCCAAAAATGCGGGGGAAGGCTTTCGCCTTCCCTCCCGCGCAGGGTCGTCTGAGCGAGCGGGGTGAAGCGTGCGACTAAGCAACCGGGTTGCTCTCATCACCGGCGCTGCTCGAGGCCTTGGCCGCGAGATGGCCGCGCGGATGGCCAGCGAAGGCGCCGACGTGGCTCTTTGTGATGTGAGTCCGGAAGTCGAGCCGGCTGCGGCAAGTCTGCCGCGGCCGGCAACTAACACCGCAGCCTGCCGGGGCTACCGCTGCGATGTTTCTCGGTGGCCGGAGGTGGAGGCGATGGCGGCCACCGTTCGACGCGATTTCGGCCGGGTGGATATCCTGGTAAACAACGCCGGCATCACGCTCGATGCCACGCTCCTCAAGATGACCGAGGAGCAATGGGACAGGGTCATTGCCGTGAACTTGAAGGGGGTGTTCAACTGTACCAGGGCATTTGCGCCCCTGATGGTCGAGCAGGGCTACGGTCGCGTCATCAATGTCTCTTCCGTGGTGGCGCTTTACGGAAACTTTGGCCAGACCAACTACGTTGCTGCCAAGGCGGGAGTCATCGGCATGACGCGGGTCTGGGCACGCGAGTTGGGGCGCAAAGGCGTAACCGTCAATGCCGTTGCTCCGGGCTTCATTGAAACGGAAATGACCCGCAACCTTCCCGAAAAAGTTTTGGAACAGATCATCCAGCGGACGCCGCTTGGCCGCATGGGAAAGCCGGCCGAGGTCGCCGCCGCCGTTTTGTTTCTGGCTTCCGATGAGGCATCCTACGTGAACGGCGCCGTGCTCAGCGTGGACGGCGGCATGGTGGGATAGTTTCTGGGGTAGCGATGAGATCGCCACGAATCGCCGCAACCGGAATGTATGTGCCGGACCGCGTTGTCACCAACGCTGAGTTATCCGCCGGGCTGGGCGAAGATGTTGACGAATTCCTCCGCGACACCCTCGGCATCCGCCAAAGGCATTTCTGCAGCGAGCAACAGGCTACCTCGGACCTGGCCACGGAGGCAGGCAGGCAAGCTCTGGTCCGCGCCGGTATCGCTCCCGAAGAAGTCAACTGGCTGATCGTCGCCACCGACACCCCCGAATATATCTCCCCGCCCACCGCTGCCGTTGTCCAATCCAACCTCAGGCTGCGGAACGCCATGTTCTACGACCTCAACACCGCCTGCGCCGGTTTTGTCACTGCCCTCGACGCCGGCTGCAAACTGATCATCACCGAACCCGCCTTCGAGAGTGTGCTTGTGATCGGGGCATACGCCATGTCGAAATACATCAATTGGACCGACAAGTACACGAGCACGATGTTCGCCGATGGCGCCGGGGCGGTGGTTCTGAGGCCGCTCGAAGGAAAGCCCGCCTACCTGGGGGCCGTTTTTGAGGCGGATGGCAGCTATCATGATTACATCGGTGTTTATGGCGGTGGCACGCGCTTCCCTTCTACGCCGGCCAGCCTGGAGAAGGGCGAGCAACTGCTCCAGTTCAAGAAACGCTTTCCGCGCGAATTCAACGTGGAGCACTGGCCGGCCCTCATCGAGCGGCTCATGAAAAAGATTGGGCGGCGGGTCCAGGACATCAACCTCATTCTGTTTACTCAGATCAACCTCAGCGCCATCCGCGACTCGATGGCGAGACTCGGCCTGTCCATGGAGCGGACACACTATATTATGGATCGCTGGGGCTATACCGGGTCGGCTTGCATACCGATGGCGCTCGATGACGCGGTGCAAAAGAAGAAGCTCAAGCCCGGCGACCTGCTCGTGATGTGCGCCTCGGGCGGCGGGTTTGCAATGGGAGCTTCAGCTTTCTACTGGGCCTGAGGATTCTGACATTCACGGGTATCGTCGTGAGCAAGATTCCTCTACTGCCTTGCTGCACACACACTCCCTTTTTCTGAGGGGATGGTTCCGGCTGAAGTGACCAGCACTTTCGAGGCAGGGAAGGCGAGGGTAGGATCATGCCCTTCATGTACGAAATCAAACAGCCCTGGCGAGGTCTTTTGGGTTCAATCATCACTGCCTTCATCGGCATAGTCCTATATCTCCTCGTAGTGAATTGGTGGAGGCCTTGGGGTGAGACGAGCTGGCTAGTAGCCGCCCAATACTTCTTTTGGGTCTTTAACTGGATTTTTTGGCTTCTCTTTCATTTCAGCAACTGGCCCTTCCAAAAGATCGCTCAACCTTGGCAAGGTCTATTGGGGTTGCTGGTGGCATTACTCCTCGCCTGGCCTACGCGACTCCTGATGCACACAATAGGTTGGGATGCTCAGCAATTCAACCTCGGTGTAGCTATTATGTTTTGGATTTTTTTGCTCAGTGCTTGGAGCGAGATGCCGCTGTTCACCGCCTACAAAGGAAAGCAACCGTTGACGGGTATCAATGGCTTTGTCACCTCAGCGGGACTGGGACTACTTACTTTCTTTTTCCTTCCGCAGAGGCAGATTCTGGGAATAGAACTGGGGTTCCCGTTTCTCTGGTTTGTAGTTGCCGTGGTTTTTGCGGTGATTTTTGAGGACTGGCCGTTCCACACTCTCAAGCAACCGATGAAAGCCTTCGTGCTGGTGGGGTATCTATCCCTGTTTTCCTTCATATGTTATGGAGTGCTGTATTACTTTGGACTGGATCTTTATGCGCTTGATGCGAGAGCCGGGGCCTTTCTGCTGATCTATCTTCTGGCCCTGCTTGTTCCACCCGGACTGTTCGACAACTGGCCCCTCCATAAACTACACACCATACCTCGGGGTATCATCACAATCATCTATACCACGACCATTTCTATCCTCCTCTTTCGATACCTGTTGGCCAATTCCCCGTCGCCTGGGCCGTCGCTCTATCCTGGCACAGAATTGGCTTTCGTCACTTCTCAATTCATTTTTCTGTTCAAGGTTCTGGTCTTGAGTCAATGTTTGTTCATTGGTTGGTGGGTCTATTTTGGCTTGATGGGAATGGCAAGGGCCCCCAAGCCCGAGGATAGCTTTACTTTGGCGGTACACGCAGAGCGCTGAATATTGGGATTGGGGATTCAGTCTGAATTGCCTCCATGTAAGACAGGTCAAGGAGACGCGCATAAGAACTTCATCGCCACCACACCAGAAGGTTTCCATGGAGTTCGCGCTGACAGGTGAGCTTGGTTTTGTACCAGACTGGCTGGCCACGCATGCTTGCTACAGCCCGCAGAAGACCGCCGTCGTCGAAGCTGGCACCGGACGCCGTTTCACTTACCATCAGCTCAATGCTCTGGCAACTCAGCTTGCTCACGTCCTGGTGGGGGAGGGGGACGTCCAAAAGGGCGACCGGGTTTCCATCCTGGCCTCCAACTCCGCTGAATACCTGGCGCTGCTGTTTGCCTGTGCGAAAGTGGGCGCCATCTTCGTTCCCCTGAACTACCGCCTGGCACTGTCGGAGCTGGTGCCAATCTTGCAGGAGTGTTCTCCTAAGGTCCTATTCTATGGAGAGCAATTTGTCCCGACGGTCAGTAAGCTCTCCGAGGAGACCAAACACGCGCGCTGCATCGCGTTGGGCCAGCGCGCTGACGGCTCGCACCTGTCGCTCAGTGAGTTGAAACTTCCCAGCACGCCGCTCCCGCCTCCGCTCCTCGCCCCTGAAGACCCCTGGCTTATTCTCTACACCTCTGGAACGACGGGTAAGCCGAGGGGCGCGATCCTCTCGCAGCGGATGATTACCTGGAACGCGATCAATACTGCGCTGCGCGATTTGCTGCCCTCTGACATCACCCTCACTCATACGCCGATGTTTTACACCGGCGGGTTGAACGTTTATACCACTCCGCTCCTCTTTCTCGGCGGTACGAATGTGATCATGCGCTCGTGGAATGCCGAGCAGGCGCTCGAATGGATCGAGCGGGAACGCGTCAGCATGTTTTTCGCGGTGCCGACCCAGTTCTTGCAAATGATCGAGTCGCCGCGCTTCGCCACCGCTGACCTCAGCTCGCTTCGATTTGTCATCAGCGGCGGAGCGCCCTGCCCCGTTTCCATCATTGAGGCCTTTGCTCATCGCGGGATCGTCTTCAAGCAGGGCTTTGGTCTCACCGAGGTTGGCCCGAACTGCTTTTGCCTGGAAGGACGGGATTCCGTGCGCAAGGCGGGTTCCATCGGTTTCCCGAACTTTTTTGTCCGCGCCCGCGTGGTGGATGACGAGGGCCGAGACGTTGCCCCGAACGTTGTCGGCGAATTAGTTCTTCAAACTCCGGCCATGTTCTCCGGCTACTGGAAAAACCCCGAGGCCACTCGCGAAGCAGTTCGCGAAGGCTGGTTCTACACCGGCGACCTGGCTCGCGTGGATGAGGAAGGCTATTTCTATATTGCCGGGCGAAAGAAGGATATGCTCATCAGTGGTGGGGAAAACGTCTATCCGGCAGAGGTCGAACAGGCACTCCTCGCCCATCCCAAGGTCGCCGATGCAGCCGTGATCGGCGTGCCGGACGCCAAGTGGGGCGAAGTGGGCAAGGCGATCGTTGTGCTTTCTCCCGGCCAGGATGCCACCGCCGAAGAGATCCTGGAGTTTTGTCGCGCGCGGCTCGCCAAGTTCAAGGTGCCCAAGTCGGTGGTTTTCTTGAAGACCCTGCCGCGAACGGATTCGGGAAAAGTGGCCAAGCAGCAGTTGCGCCGTGACTTTGGAACAGGACGAGATCAGCAACCCTGAGTCTTTAAGAAGAGCTACTCGCCAGAGATGACCCGGGAGTAGGAACCAGATGACCACTCGAGAAAAAGGCAAATGGTGGCCGAAGGTCTTGTGGGGTGCGCTTGGATTGGTGGTGCTCCTGATTGCCGGAGGCATCATTTTCTATTTCAACCGCCCGCTTGCCGTCTATCGTTACTTCCAGGCGCGGGTGATGGCCGATGCCGGCAGCCAATCGCGCGTGGCCACGGTGAATGGCACCAGCTACCACTACGTCGAAGCCGGTTCGGGCCCTACCATCATGCTGGTCCATGGTCTCGGAGCAAACAAAGAAAATTGGTACTCCGTGTTCGGTGCCCTCACCAAGCGATACCACGTTGTCGCGGTGGACCTGCTTGGCTTCGGCCAATCGAAAATGCAGGTCAATGACTACAGCCTCGACCATCAAGCAAGTTCTCTCGCGGCGCTCATCGAGAAGCAAGGCTGGGCGCCAGCCGTCTTAGTTGGCAATTCAATGGGCGGCTGGATTGCTTGCAAGGTCGCCTTGCAACACCCGGAGACGGTGAAGGCCTTGATCCTCGTGAATAGCGGCGGGGTGGTTCACCCCGATGCGGGCGTTCCCAATTCCCTTCCCCCGCAAGAAATCTTTGCTCTCTTGCAGCCCAAGAATCGTCGAGAGACCAAGGAGTTGCTTCGCCGCATGATGGCGCGCCACCCGAATCTGCCGGGGTACATATTGGATGACTTGCAACGGACGCTTGCCGCCGAGAACGTACGACGAACGATGTTCTCCGTCACGGCAAACGATTTTCTCGATTCCCGCCTGCCCGAGTTGAAGCAACCCACCCTTATCCTCTGGGGTGAGAAGGACCAGCTTGCCGGTCTGGGCTACGCCGAAGCCTTTCACCGGGGCGTTCCTGGCAGCACCCTTGAAGTCCTCCCCGGCTGCGGCCACACCCCCCAAGTCGAATGCCCTGCATCCTTTGAAAAAGTCGTGTTGCGCCACCTCGCTGCGATTTTTGAGGCGCAATCGTTGCTCCCCAACGAAAACATACGCGTCGGAACACCCCGGTAGGACCTGTCGTCGCCCGGGTCCTGGCATAGGAAAGCTAAGGCTTTTGCCGCCGTTTCTTGAGGTAGGGGCGTCGCGGCCGGCCAGAGAATTGGTGACCGTCACCGCCGGCTACAAACGTCCCTACGACTCCAAGAAAATGTGCGTATCGGTCTGGTTTACACCCGCAACCTTCTGAATCCTGTTGAGGACCAACTCTTGCAGACTTTTCATATCGGCCGCCTCGACAAGAGCAATGATGTCGGGCAGGCCCCAGCAGGTATCGGCTGATCGAACACCCCCGATACTTCGTAACTGACTCACAACCTCAGCAACTTTCCCTGGACCAACGTTGATAAAAACGTACGCCTTCATGCCTATCCCCTCCTTCCCTCTTTGGCCGCGCCGATCCCCTCACTGCACCCGAGCCGCCTTTTCTAAGTCAGAAACCGCAAGCACGAGGCTGGCCTTGTTGGAGCCTTTCTTTCTGGTCGTTACCCCCTCGCGGAATAGCCATTATTCTTCAGCCCAATTCGGTCATCTACCGCCAAAATCCGCGCCCCGCCTCCCCGCTAAAATCCGGGACATGGACCCGCTGAAATTCGAGTCCTGAGCCATGTCGAAATTCGTGACCTATCGCCCCAGAATTCTTGTCTTCACGCAACCCGGCCTAATTTCAGCACTTCTCAGCACCCCCTTTGGATCGAAGCGCTTCCTCCCCGAACCGCACTCCACGCTATCATGCACCGGTCCCGCTCGATTCCCAATCCAATTCCCAGAAGTTGTCGCAGTCGAGAAACTCTATGCCCACATCCGGCGGGCCCTCGCCTTTCCGTTGATGCCACGCTACGCGGGCGTGTGCCTGTCGGCCGTTGTCCGCCCTCACCACCCGTACCCGCTCGTCAGCTTCGACAGCGTGCTGGCACTTCACCAAAGCGCCGTAGCGGCTAACCACTCGCGTTTGCGTCTCTTCTTCCCAGGGCCGGTCGGACTTTTCCGAGCACACCCGAATCGGAATGGACGCGACCCTGCGAGGGCTCCGTCGCAGATGACGGCCGAGTGCAGCCGCGCCAAGGAGGAGGTCGAGAAGCCGGTCTCGCTCGAACTCATCGAGGTCCTCTGCCGTTTGGTCGATATGGTCCGCCTGCCGCATGCACTCCTGGACGAACCGCCACGCCGTCTCCGGGATTACATCACCCAAACGATTCTCTTTGAGCCGCCGGTCGTACGCCTCCAGCTCGGCCTGGCAGGTGGAGATAAAGTGCTTGCGACAAAGGGGTCGGGCATGGAGAGAAGCGGCGGCTATCTGTTCGCACTGCGGGACACTGCACTGCTCTATTTCCGTCATTGCTCGCCGACCGAGGCCCTTCGCATTGCCAAGATTGTAGCGCGCTTCCGGAGTCAAATCCACGCCGGATGATGCAAATGATGCAAAAGTATCCGGGTGTTCAACCGTTTTGCTGCCCATCGTTCTTGGGTTTCATCACCGTTTGCTCTCCGGTCTCAATACGATTTTGAGCGACGCGGCATGCCCGCAGGCAGCCGTAGAACCTTCGACCAAGCTTCGATTCCAGCAGTCGCGCCGCGCCAGCACGAGCGAGCCAGGAAAATTGATTCGTGCCCGGGAAGATTCGCGTTAAGATGGGTCGGGAAATCGGACGGAGGGTGTTCAGCCAGCGCCCGCTGGCCAGGCCCGGAACGTCCGTACCCTGCGCCTTCATTTGCCTGAGCCGAGGCAGGGAGAATCAGCATGGCGCGGTGCGGCCAGTGCGGGCGAGATTCTCACCTCATCGCCCGAGCGCTGGGATTTTGCGCTGATTGCATCCAGAGACATTCGAATCGCACGCGGCCGGAGATCGAATCCGTGCACCGGGCCGTCCGCGCCCAATTCAAACTTCCCCAGCCTCCCCTTCGAAACCCGCAGGGACTTGCCTGCCGCCTTTGCCTGAATGAGTGTCAGATCGCGCCTGGCCGGACGGGCGCCTGCGGCCTGCACGGGAACTATGCCGGCCATCCTGCCGGAGTGAACGCGCGGTGGGGCCAAGCCAGCTACTACTTCGATCCTCTGCCCACCAACTGCGTTGCCGATTGGGTTTGCGCGGCAACCGGCGAGGGATATCCGGAGTTCAGCTACTCACCTGACCAGGAGTACGGTTATTACAATCTGGCGGTTTTCTATCACGGCTGCACGTTTAACTGCCTGTTCTGTCAGAACTGGCAGAGCCGGGCCCTGGCTTTCAACCAGGAACATCTCTCGTCCTCGGATCTCGCTGGCGCGGCAAACGAACACACTGCCTGTATCTGTTTCTTTGGCGGCGATCCCACTCCTCAACTCGCTCACTCCTTCCGGACGGCGGTGGAAGCGCGAGCCCGCCGGCAAGGAAGAATCCTGCGCATCTGCTGGGAAACCAATGGCTCCATGCATCCGGCGTTGCTCGAAGGCATGGCCAACCTCGCCCTCCAATCAGGCGGCACCATCAAATTCGACCTGAAGGCGTGGAACAACGAGCTGCATCAGGCGCTTTGCGGCGCGCCGAACGGGCGGACACTCGAGAATTTTCGCATTCTCGCCCGGCGAATCCGGGAACGCCCTCGCCTCCCCCTGCTTGTGGCCAGCACGCTCCTCGTGCCCGGGTACGTGGACGAAACGGAAGTAAGTAGTATCGCCCGTTTCATTGCCGGCCTCAATCCGGACATCCCCTATGCGCTGCTCGCTTTTCATCCTCATTTTTACCTCTCCGATCTGCCGCGCACTTCGCGCCAACACGCGGAGAGATGCCTGGAAGCAGCCAAAAATGCGGGACTGACCAACGTTCGCCTGGGGAATCTGCATTTGCTCTCCGAGGCTTACTGAATTCGACGGACCGCGTCCGATTGAGCGGTAACATGAAAGCGCATGAAAAGATTTCTTGTATCCTCGACCGCCGCTCTTGCCGTGATTTTCTCCCGGCCCCCTTGCGCGAAGGCGACCTGGAATTATTGCTGGAGGCCGCCCGCTGGGCGCCCTCAGCCGGAAATGTTCAGCCGTGGTTTTTCTGCGTCGTGCGGCAACGCAATCTCAAACTGAAGCTCGCAGCGGCGGCGCTGGGTCAGGACTTCCTTGCCGGGGCAGCCGTCGTGATTGTCGTCTTCGCCAACCCCGAAGAGTCAGCTTGCTCCTACGGTGAGCGGGGCAGGACGCTCTACTGCCTTCAGGATACAGCGGCCGCTTGTGAAAACCTGCTCATCGCCGCCACCGCGCTCGGCTATGGCAGTTGCTGGGTGGGGGCATTTGACGAGCGAGCGGTGACGCCCCTCCTTGAGATTCCCGGACATCTGCGCCCCGTGGCCCTCATTGCCGTGGGGCCGGGCGAGCCGGTCACCAGCTTTCCGGATCGAAAATCGCTCGCGCGCATCTCGCGCATTTTGGAATGAGAACAGAAAAAAATAATGCCGAAGACGCATCAGAGTTTCTTGTGGAGAGCAAACTCATGCGAAGATCCATGACAAGACCGAGAAGCTGCCACCTATGCCGCAGAAAATTCAAGCCAAAGACCGACAAGCACTGGGCGGTGGTGCGGCGCGTGCACGAACACTCCTTTCGACATCTGCACGCTGGGCAGCAGGCAGCCTGAGGTCGCGTGGACGCCCTCGCCTTCAGGCGTCACCTGCCCCTTTGCGCTGAGCCGTCACAACCCCGCCGGGGCGGGGCTGCTTTGAGGGATGGGCTTTACTCTGCCGGGCAAAGCAGTTTCTCCAGGCGCTTTCCCTCTTCCTCCAGTTCCGA
>Ga0209108_10000558_pt1 | contig 20649 bp, 22 predicted proteins | sample Rifsed10ft1_FD_184003 | JGI IMG/M metagenome (GOLD analysis project Ga0209108, IMG submission 184003) | Soil microbial communities from Rifle, Colorado, USA - sediment 10ft 1 (version 2) | ecosystem: Environmental > Terrestrial > Deep subsurface > Rock core/Sediment | place: Rifle, Colorado...
TACCGCGATTGGCGGCTGGATCGGTTTGTCTTAACTCAGTCTGTGGAAAGCGTGGAGCTCAGATGGGAATCGACGGGAAGGTTCGCTTTCCCCTACGCGCAGATCGAGCTGCGGCCTCGGGGGTTCGAGGTCATGGGGCTGTTCGTCGACGGCCAGCGCCTGGAGCTGCCCCAGGGTTTGATCGCGGCCAGGCTGTTCAGACGGGCAAGCTTCGAGATCCGCCAGCCGCCGCGATTAGAGCCTCAGGCCGCGACCTAGAGCACCATTGAGCCTCCGAACCAACGGCGCCTTGTCGTAATCCGCCGCCCACCACACGAATCACCGCAAGCTCTTCGCCCTCACCGCTACTTGCCTCGAAACTTCGGCTGCCGCTTTTCGAGGAAGGCGGCCAAACCCTCGGCATGGTCTTCACTGCGGCCGGCAATTTCCTGCAGCTGGGCCTCGTACGCCAACGTAGCTTCTAACGATCGCATCGCTGAGTGATTCAGGGCCCGCTTGCTGAGACCAATGGCCCGGGTAGGCCCACTGGCGAGCGAGGCGGCCAGCTCATGGGCCAGGTTCATCAGTTCCGCGTCCACGACGACTCGGTTGACCAGCCCCAGCTCCAGCGCCTCCCTCGCCGTGACGGCTCGGTTGGTGAATGCCAGTTCGGCGGCCCGCGCCAGCCCGACCAGCAGCGGCAAGGTCAGCGAGGTTCCCGAATCGGCACTCAAGCCGATTCCGGTAAAACCATAGATGAAGTTGGCGCTCTCGGCCGCGATCCGTAGATCGGTTGCCAGAGCAATTCCCAAGCCGGCCCCCACGGCCGGACCGTTGATGGCCCCCACGATCGGCTTCTCCAGCTTACGCATACGCAGGATCACCCGGTTATAGGTGCGGTGCAGATGCTGGCGAAATGAGACTCGACCGTCCGTCTCGCTGAAGGCGGTCACATCCTGGCCGGCACTGAAGAAACGACCGGCGCCGGTCAGCAGCAGGCAGCGCACCGAGTCGTCCCGCTCGACGTCCTTGAGCACCGTCAGCCACTCCTCGATCATCGGCCCGTTGAAGGCATTGGCTTTCGGCCGGTTAAGTACGGCGGTCAGCACGCCATCTGTGCTGTCAACCTGCAAGAATTGGAGTTCGCCCATCGCTGGGCTAGTCTAGGGGCTCGAAGTCGTCGTCAGGCCCGTCGTCCGGGGAATCGTCGAATTCGATGTGGACCTGAAACGGATCCTGAATCAGGCGGACCCACAGCAACAGAACCTGGCCCTCGTCCATTTCCGTCCAGCGGGCCGCGATGATCGGGGCTTGATCGGTGAGGCCTTCCTCGGAGCGGTACTCCAAGCTGATGGGCTGACCGTCCCGCCAGGCCCGGTAGCAGCGTTGGACCAATTCGGGGGCGTTGGGGCTGCGCAGGCGGCACATGGCCACCTGCGAGGGGACCGGGCCTTCCACCAAGCCGGGCAACCAAACGTCGGTGTCCAGCTCGAACGTCGGCGGCGGGCCTTCGATGATCGTGATCTTTTCGGGTTCCCTCACAAGCTCCTCGATGATCCCCGGCCAAGGGCGGGCCGAATCTTACCACAGCGTCCCCAACCGCGGGCGGCCGCTAGAAGGTGAGAGTCACTTTGATCGATCCACTGCGCTTGTTGCTGGCCGTGGCGATTGCCTGGCGATACTGCTGGAATGGAAACCGGTGGGTGATCAGCCCGCCGGCGGACAGCGCGCCTTCCTGGAGCATCTCGATCACCAGGTCAAAAGTATGCAGCGCTCGGCCGTTGAGGCTCTCCATCCCAAACGTCTTGGCTCCGATCAGGTCGACCTCCTGAAACCAGACCGGGCTGGTATCCAGGCTGAGCGGGTTGAGCGAGATGCCGACGAGTACGACTGCTCCGCCCGCCCGGGCCAGCCGAAGCGAGTCGCGTAGTGTGTAGCGGTCGCCGACACAGTCGTACACGAGGTCGTATCCGCCCAGCAGCATGCCGCGGTTGAGCTGGCTCCGATAGTATTTGGCGCCGGTGATCTCGGCCGACTTAGCGTAGATGTCGCCCCGGTCACTGATCACCTCCTCCGCTCCCAGCCGTTTCGCGGCCTGACCCTGGTGGGCATAGCGGACCAAGATCGTCACATGGGCCTGGGGTGCCAGGGCCTTCAGGACCTGCAGCGTGAGCAGGCCGATGATCCCGGCCCCCAGGATCAGCACCCGATCCCCGGGCGCCGGCAGCCGGCGCAGCACCCCATGGGCCGCCACGGCCATCGGCTCGATCAGCGATGCCTGGTCGTCATTCAGGTCGTCCGGCACCGGCCAGACCTCGCTCTGGTGCGCGGTATAACTGTCACTCCATCCGCTGCCGGTACCCACCGGCCCATTCCCAAGCGAGCTGTTCTCACACAATCGGGTGTCGCCGCCGGCGCAGAAACGGCAGGGTGGATCGATCTCCTGAGTGAGGCAGTTCGGGCTGCTGACCGGACGGGCTTCGATCACCACCCGGTCGCCAACCCGGAATCGGTCGACTGCCGGACCAGTTTCGGTCACTTCCCCGACCGCCTCATGTCCCAGATAGACCCGCCGAATTCCAGGCAGGGCCGCCGGCGCGATCCGCGGATCGGCTTTCACGTAGAGCAGCGAAAGGTCCGTGGCGCAGATTCCACACTGGCGATTGCGCACGCGCAGCCAGCGGGGGCCCGGAAGCGGCGGATCGGGAATCTGCTCCACGCCGGAAGGCGAGATCGGGCTCCAGATTACCCCCGGCCAGACCGGTCGCAGGGCCTTCGTAGCCAAGAAGCGGGGGATGTTCTTATCGAAATAGATGGCTTTCATCTGGGGCAGCCGCTCATCATTTTCCCGTCCAATTCGGGGGACGTTTCTCGCTGAAGGCCTGCATTCCCTCTTTCTGGTCTTCGGTGCTGAACAGGAAATAGAAACTGCGGCGCTCGTCGGCAATCCCGTCCGCCAGGAAACTCTCGAAGGCATGGTTCACCGACTCCTTGGCCAGCCTGACCGCGATCGGGGCCCGGGCCGCGATCTCGTTTGCCAGCGCCAGCGCCTCCTCGAGATACAGCTCGACCGGCACGACCCGGTTGACCAGTCCAACCCGCAGCGCTTCCTCGGCGGTCAGGTTCCGGGCGTTCAGCACCATTTCCATGGCCAGCGTCTTGCCCACCGCCCGGGTCAGCCGTTGGGTCCCGCCCGCCCCCGGCATGACTCCCAAATTGATTTCCGGCTGGCCAAACCGAGCAGTCTCGGAGGCCACAATCATGTCGCACAGCATCGCTAATTCATTGCCTCCACCCAAGCACCATCCGGAGACTGCCGCGATCACCGGCTTCTTGACCCCCCGAATGCGGTCCCAGCGTCCAATCCGGTCGGCGGTCAGCATGTCCACCGCCGAGGCCTCGGCCATTTCCTTAATGTCGGCCCCGGAGGCAAAGGCCCGCGCGTCGCCGGTCAGTACCATGGCGCCGACTTGATCATCGGCGTCGAAGCCGGTCAGCGCGCTGGCCAATTCCTCCATCACGGTCGCGTTGAGTGCATTGAGGGCCTCAGGCCGATGGATCTGTACCAGGCCAGCCCGGCCGTGGATCTCAGTCTTGATCGCGCTATAGGTCATGCCACCCTCCGGTGCAACAAGCGATTTAGGGATGCGCTAGGCGCGCCCCGAGGCTCCCCCTCAACCCAGGCGAGGTTTGAGCTTGGCGATGTGATCGGTATGGTCGCGCTCGTGCCACAGAGTTCGCCGCATGACTTTGCGGGCGGACCAAGTCTCCCCGGAGAGGGTCACGACCCCGATGCGGCTGGCCAGGTTAAGCAGGTTGGCCAGGGTGTGATCGCGAACCTTCACCAGCCGGTCGAGCGGATCGGCCGGCAGCTCACGGGTCGGCAAGGCAATTCCCATCCGATCGAAATACCACTGCTCGGCGAGGGCCACGTGATTCAGGATCCCGACAACGGGCCATTCCTCGCCGGAGAGTTCCTTGTGCAGGTCATCTTCGCTAATGCCGACCAGTACGTGTTCTAAATCCTGGCGGGTCGCCAGCAGCAGCCGTTCATATTCTGGCATCTCATCGGCTAAGAGCGGCGGCCGGTCAGCGGCAAAGAAGGCATTCACCTCGTAATCGTCTTCATAGTGCCAGGCCCGGACTACCTCACTGACCATCATCGGGCCCGACAAACCTGAGACTCGCAGGCCATGTTCGGCGCACCATTCCAGATAGGTTTCGACCGCCTTCGGGATGGAGCTGATAGCCGTTTCCCGCTCGGGGTGGGAGGCAAAACAGCCGGGTAGATCCGGCACGTGGGCGATCCAGCGCCTTTCGATCTCTTCGGCGCACACTACGTAAGGCATGCTTAATCTAGTACCCGATTGCTATGCTGAGTGAGCTTATGCTGGATGACCTATTGCGCCCCCTAAGGGATCGCCTATACTCGATTCTAATTATCCCGATTTATCGAGGGCATTCATGCTTTTTTCTTCCTCGAGCGGTCAGGGGTTAGTGGAGTACGCGCTGCTAATACTTCTAGTAGGACTGGCGGTGATCGTGCTCCTCGCCCTCTTCGGCTCGAGCGTCGGGAACATGTTCAGCAACGTTATTGCCAACGTGTAACCCGCGCCGGTCCTGAGTACACTAAGTCAAGCATAAGCGCCGGCCAAGTCGCGCTGCTGAGGCCGGCTGTACTGTTTATGGCCGCGCCTAGTGCTCAGCCAGTCGGCGCGCTCCCTGCCTTCTCAACCCAACCCTTCATCCGCCGAGCCAGCTCGCGCCGCGGCAGCAAAATCCGACGCCCGCAGTTCTGGCACTTGAGTCCGATGTCGGCTCCGAGCCGGACGACCCGCCAGTCGGTCCCCCCGCACGGATGGGGCTTTCGCAGCCGGACGACATCCTCCACCTGAAGCTCTACCAGCAACGAAAACGGCCCTCCGGCCGGGTCGGGGGATTATAAACCATTCAGCTCTCTGACCACGCGGCCTTGGGCGCTGGGGCCAATCCGTTGACAGATCATTGCGAGGGCTGTACCTCCACATTATGGTTGCGCTTGCGGGGAGTCTGTTTAGAATTCAGATCCCCTGGGAACGCCGGTGAACAGTGAAGGCAACTGTGTATTGGGCGATCGGGATCGTCTTCGTTGTCGGGCTCATCGCGAATCTGGCAATGGAGTACGACACCCGGGGTACCCATGATCTTCGGCCATATTTCCTTCGATCGGTGCTGGTGTTCACGGCCGCCGCCCCCGGGTGGATTGGGCTATACATCGGTGAGCGACGAAACCGAGCCAACGAGCGGGAAAGCCAGCGGCGCGAGCGGCTCGATTACTTGGCCAAGGTGCTGGAGGGTTCGGTCCGGAAGCTCTTTCCCGACGAGGACCATTACACGATCCGGGCGAATGTGATGGTCGTTCGGGAAGAGAAACTCCAGGTCCTTTGTCAGTGGAATACGGAGGCTTACCCCGACAGCCGCATGAGTTTGAGCCAGGGTCAGGGAGTCGCCGGTACTGTATGGAAGATTGCGATCGAAGGCAATGTGGCGGACTTCTGGAGGCCGCTCTACGCGCCCTGGGCTCAGCTGAGCCGGCAGAAACTGACCCGCAAGTGGAGGCTCGGCAAGGGGCAGATCGAGGCCACTGCCCAGATTCGCTGGATACTCAGCACTCCAATTCTTCAGCGGGTCGGAGCCGAAACAAGATTCCTGGGTGTGCTCAACCTCGATGGCGTAATCCGAGACTTGAAAAACATGCATATCTTCGAAGACGAGACGTTCCACCGTCACTGCGTCAAGGCCGCCGAGCAGGTCGGCAATGAGATTGTGATGGGTGACCTCTTGGCCATATGAACCGATCTCCTGGGGAGCTACCCCTGCGGTATAATTCTTTGAGACTGTGAAGGGCAAAATGGCTGAAAAGGATCGAAGGCCCCGTCCGCCACTCAAGCCACTCAAGGGCGACCGAGACCTGTACGTTCTAGAGAAGCTGCAGCGGGATCCGGCCGAGGAGCGACGGTTCTGGGAGGCTGTTATTCAAGAGGCCAACAAGCTCCGCTCTCAGGATAAGCCGGCGTAGTATCTTCGCTCCGGCGAGACCCTTGGCAGGGCACCCTTCGTTAGGTGCCCTGCTTTCTTTTCGCGGCGTTCTCCCGCCCCTCCTGTGGCTCTTCCAGTTGGATCAGGGTACATCCCAGGAGGCCGCCCGCCTCGGTGAGGGTCCTCGATTTGGTTCGGGAGGGTATAATCCGCCCGCTGTGCTAAGTGGGAGCCTGCCGGAGATTCTCTCCCGAGCCTTCACCCTGGTCATCGCCTTCACGATCCATGAATTTGCGCATGCCTGGGCGGCCGACCGGCTCGGCGACGACACCCCTCGACTGGCAGGTCGGCTTTCCTTAAACCCTCTCCGCCATCTCGATCCGCTGGGTTCACTGCTCCTGCTGGTGGCCGGGTTCGGATGGGCGAAGCCGGTTCCGGTGAATCCGTACGCTCTACAGCGCCGGACTCCAGCCGGGATGATGTTGGTGGCGGCCGCCGGCCCGCTCTCCAACCTCGCGCTTGCGATCCTCGCCGCGCTCCCCTTCCGGGCGGGCCTGGTAGGGCCAACGTTTGTCGCGGGCAGCCTGCTGCCCTCGTTGTCCGGACTGCTGCAGACGTTCATTTTCATCAACCTCATCCTGCTGCTGTTCAACTTGATCCCCATTTCCCCACTGGACGGAGAGAAGGTGCTGGCTTATTTCCTACCCCCCGGCGGGCAGGCCACCCTGGCCCGGCTGCGTCCCTATGGTCCGGTCATCCTGCTCCTGCTGATCGCCTCCGGCCGGATGGGGGTCAATCTACTCGGCCTGCTGGTGGGAACGCCGGCTCGTCAGCTCTTTAATCTGCTGGTTTCCTAGTCCGGTCCACACCCTCACTCGCGAGGAAGCCCATGACCAAGACCGATTGGATCTCGGAGGAGATTGCCGCCCTCCGAACTGCCGGGCTGTTCACCCAGATCCGGACGGTCAGTTCGGCCCAGGGCGCCTGGCTGGTGGTGGACGGCCGGCGGGTGCTGAACTTCTGCTCAAACAACTACCTGGGCCTCGCCAACCATCCGCGGCTGACTACGGCCGCCAAGTTGGCCATCGATCAGTACGGAGTCGGGCCGGCCGCGGTCCGGACGATCGCCGGCACCATGCAACTGCACCTGGAACTCGAAGCCCGGCTGGCCGCCTTCAAGGGGGTCGAGGCCGCCATCACGTTCCAGTCCGGATTCAACGCCAACCTGGCTGCGATCCCGGCCCTGGTCGGCAAGGGGGATGTGATCTATTCCGACGAGCTCAACCATGCCAGCATCATCGACGGAGCTCGACTCTCGCGGGCCGAGATCGTGCGTTACCCACACACCGATGCCAACGGATTGCGGGCGGTGATCAATGAGCAGCTCCCGCGGAATTTCAAGCGCTCCTTGATCGTGACCGACGGAGTCTTCAGCATGGACGGCGATGTCGCCCCGCTGCTGGAGATTCAGGCCGTCGCCCAGGAATTCGACTATCTGCTGATGGTTGACGACGCCCACGGGGAGGGCGTGCTCGGGAAAGGGGGCCGCGGAATCGTCGACCACTTCGACTTGCACGGAAAGGTGGACCTGGAAATCGGGACCCTCTCGAAGGCCTTCGGGGTGGTCGGAGGCGTGGTGGCCGGGCGGCAGCTCATCGTGGATTGGCTGCGCCAGCGCGGGCGGCCGTTCCTGTTCTCCTCGGCCATGACCGTGCCAGACGTGGCGGCCTGCCTGGCAGCAGTTGACCTGCTGGAGGAATCCGACGAACTGGTAGCGCGACTGTGGAAGAACACTCGCTACTTCAAGCAGGCGATGGGTTCCCTAGGCTTTGACACGGGAGCGAGCACCACGCCGATCACCCCGATCATGCTGGGCGAGGCCCCGCTGGCGCAGTCCTTCAGCCGCGAGCTGTTCGAGGCGGGAGTCTTCGCGATGGCGATCGGCTTTCCCACCGTGGCCCAAGGCAAGGCCCGGATCCGAGTCATGATCTCCGCCGCGCATTCCACGCAGGACCTGGATCACGGCCTGGCGGCCTTCGCAAAGGTCGGCAAGCAGCTCGGTGTGATCTAGAAAAAATCAGCCCTGGCGGGCTGAGATGCGAGTCTGCTGGGATGAGGGAGCGCGGTTGGATGAACCAGGGCCAGGCTCAGTATACCCTCATTGTGACAGCAGTCACAAACCCCGAGTGAGTCTAGAACGGGTCATCCGAGCCTGCGGCCGACCTACGCGGAGCGAGGCTGCAGCGGATCGTCAGCACCATCCACGAGCTTGTCGATTGGATCCTGCGCGCGGCCAGGAAGCGCGCCGTCCTCGGCCAACTCTTGGATCTGGTGCGCGAGAAACTGCCGGTCTGCTTCCGTCACTGCGAGGCGGGCGGCGCGTTCGAAGGCGGCCTTCGCTGCGTCCCGTTGTCCAAGCCGACGCAGCGTCGTACCGAGGGCTGCGTGCATCAGGTGATAGTTGTCGAGGTCGGGTGCGATTGCGTCGAGCGCAGTGAGCGCCGCGCCGGGTCCCTCCGTCTCGCCAATGGCGATAGCCCGATTGAGTGCAATCACGGGCGTGGGCATGACCGAATACAGATGATCGTAAAGAGCGGCGATCTGCTGCCAGTCGGTTGCTTCGAACGAGTCGGCTCCGCAGTGCACGGCTTGGATCGCGGCCTGGAGCTGGAAGGGGCCCGGTCTCCCGTGCCGAATGCAGGCCCGCATGATTGCATGCCCCTCTTCGATCAGCGCGCGATCCCACTTGGTCCGGTCCTGGTCGCGCAACAGCACGAGGGCTCCCTCTTCTCTCCGGGCCGACACCCGCGACTCACTCAGCAGCATGAGTGCGAGCAGCCCTGCCGCTTCAGGCTCGGTGGGCATCAACCCGACCAGGGAGCGGGCGAGCCGAATCGCATCGCTCCGCAGCGAGGCCCGTTCGGCATCGTCGACCCCGGTGTTATAGATGAGGTAAAGGACTGACAGGACCGCGCGGAGTCGCTCCGGTAGCTCGGCTGCTGTCGGCACTCGATAGGGGACGTTGGCAGCCTTGATCTTGTACTTGGCCCGGACGAGACGCCTCGCCATCGCCGACTCGCTCACCAGGAACGAGCGGGCCACCTCATCCACACTCAGGCCCCCCAGCAGTCGTAACGTCAAGGCCACCTGGTGCTCCGTTCGCAGCGCCGGATGGCAACAGGTGAAGATAAGTCGGAGATGGTCGTCGCTTACCGGCCCGCCCTCTTCCCAGTCGTCGCCGCGGCCGCGCGGCGCGCTTGCGACTGCAGCCAGCTGTTCATAGAGCTCCCGGCCCCGCGCCAGGCGGCGGAGGCCATCAATGGCATGGTTTCTTGCGGTGGTCACGATCCACCCCGCCGGGTTGGGAGGGATACTCTCGCTCCGCCACCGGTCAATGGCCACGACGAACGCGTCCTGGACGGCGTCTTCGGCAAGCGTGATGTCGCCGAAGACGCGTATGAGGGTTGCGACCGCCTGGCCGTACACCTCGCGGAATACGCGCTCAACATCGGTCGTTTCCTGATGGCCGCCGACAGTTCGGATCACGCCCTCACGCGCCCGGTGGCACGGAATCCTTTACTCGTCCGGTCGCACGGAACGGGCGGACTTCGATCGGATGGTTGAGTGCGTCCACGACCTTGCCAGCCCAGGCCAGGGCTGCATCGAGGTCGTCCGCGTTGATGATGTAGAACCCGGCGATGTGCTCCTTCGACTCAACGAACGGGCCGTCAGTCATCACCACATCGCCGTCGCTCACGCGGACAACGGTCGCCGCGTCGGGGCCATGGAGTGCGCCACCGAAGACAAACGTGTCGCTCGCGTCCATCTCGGCTTCGAGGGCGATGACCCGCTCCATGAATGTGTGCATCGCCTCGGGCGTCCTCGGCGCCCCGGAGACCTCACCCTCCACGGCGTACGTAGACAACAGGTACTGACTCATGAGCACTCCTCAAGTTGGTGCGGGCGGTTCCCGCGCTCACCCTACTTACGAATGGGATCGGCCCAGGACGACACTCACTCCAAGAATAATCCTGAACGACTCGAGGCCCGGGGCGTCGGCAGACCCCCGATGAGACCATGCCGGCGCGCCTATTCCCCCTGCGCTGTTCGAACACATGCACTTGGGCTCAGAAGCGTCGGAAGGTGCGGCTCGCTTAGACGGGGACTGCCAGGCTCAGAACTGAAAGCGCGGTTGTTGGGGAACGACCTTGCGGCTGTAGTTGATGACGAAGTCCTGCAGCCGGCTCTCCAACTCCATGAACTCCGGCGAGGCCAGCACCGTATCCAGGGTCTCCCGATCTTCGGCGATGAACCCGGTCAAGCGAAGCGGGTACTGGCCGTAGGCCGTGTGCCAAGCCTCGCAGAGGGTCAGCCCGAGGTTCTCGAGGGCCGGGACAAACTCCCCCAACACGTAGCGAAAATACTCCTCCCGATGTTTCGGGAGGGGGTCGTAGGTCAACAGCAGTTTGACCGAATCTTCCATTTTTGATTTTTCAAATGACCGGCCGCGGCCGGCGATCGTACAGGTCCTCGCTCGTCCCCAGCCTGACCTGCTCGGCACGGGCCGGCCACACGCCGGGGATTCGTGTTCCGCAGCTCGGGCAACTCCCCGTCTCGGTCAGGCGGTAGGCCAGGATAACATACCCCAGCCGCTCGATTAGGCAAGTCCGGCAGGTCGGACAGTAGGTGTTTTCGTAGTCCTCGACCTGTCCCGGCAAATTCCCGGCGTACACGTAGCGCAACCCGGCTTCCTGCCCGATCTCGGCGGCCCGCATCAGGATCTCGGCGGTCGTGTTGTCCGGTTCGATCAGCTTATAGTCCTTGTGGAAGGCCGTGACGTGCCAGGGGATGTCCGGTGAGATTCCGGCCAGGAATCGCGCCGCATCCCAGAGCTCCTCCGAACTGTCGTTGAAGCCAGGGATCACCAGGGTCACCACCTCCAACCAGAAGCCCATCGCATGCACCCGCTCGACGCTGTCGAGCACATGCTGCAGCACGCCCCCCAGCCCGCGGTAGGTCTTGTCCCGCATCGACTTGAGGTCGATCTTGTAGCCCGTGACATGCGGCTTCAAGAACTCCAGGACCTCCGTGGTGGTGTTCCCGTTGGAGATATAGACACAGGTGAACCCGGCTTCCCGCGCGACCTGGAAGACATCTACTGCCCACTCCGAGGTGATGAGCGGTTCGTTGTAAGAGGAGCCGATCACCCAGGCGCCCATCTTGCGGCCGTATTCGACCAGCTCGTGGGGGGTGACCTCCCGCAGGCCGGCCGCCGAGATGTCGGAGGCCGGATCCCGCATCGCTTGGGAGGTCACCCAGTTCTGGCAGTAGGTGCAGTGAAAGTCGCATCCCAGCATTCCGAAAGTCAGGGTATCAGAGCCGGGATAAAGATGGAAGAACGGCTTCTTTTCGGTGGGATCGCACTGGAGGGCGCCGACATAGCCCCAGGGGACTCGCAGCTGCCCTTCCTGATTGAAACGAACCTGGCAGATTCCCCGCTTACCCGGTCGGATCAGGCAGCGGTGACCACAGGCGAAACACCGAAGCGCTCCGTCCGGCTGGGCCTCATACAGCTCCCCCTCGACCGTCAACGGGTCGAGCAGATCTCCCAGCGTGCTGGTGCGCATTGCGCAGGTCGGGCGATTATATCATCCGAGGGTAGAATGCCCGCGTGATCACCCTGGCCGTGCAGGCGGGAGGCCGCTCCAGCCGGATGGGGCGCGATAAGGCGCTGATCCCGCTCGGTGGCATCCCGCTGATCGAGCACGTGCTTCGGCGAGCAGCAGGCCTTGCTGAAGAAGTTCTGATCACAACCAACCGGCCGGCGGACCTGGCTTACCTGGGCGTCCGGCTGGTGCTCGATCGCGAGCCCGGCGCCGGCGCGCTGCCCGGGTTGTTGACTGCGCTGGAGGCGGCCCAAGGTGAGACCGTGCTGCTGTTGGCCTGCGACCTGCCCTTCGTCTGCCGTCCACTGCTCGAGCATCTGCTGAGCCGGGCGCACGAAGCACTAGTCGTTGTCCCTCAGTGGAACGGAAATCTGGAGCCGCTGCACGCGGTGTACTCCCGCTCATGTATCGAAACGGTGCGGCAGGTCATGCAAACCGGCCAGCAGCGGGTGATCGACCTCCTGCCGAGAGTAACTCAGCGGGTCGTTGATGAAACTGAGATCGCCCAGTTCGATCCAGACGGATGGAGCTTCTTCAACGTCAACACGCCGAAGGACCTGGCTCAGGCAGAACAGGTCTTGGCCGAGCAGGCCGATGGGCCGCGACTGCTCCTTAAAGCACAGACAGACATCTAGGTGAGGGGGGCACCCAGACGTCTGACTGTTCGAGGTAGTATAACGGCTCCCTCGGGGACCGTCAAGCTTCGACCGCAAAAACCTATACCGCTATCTGGCTGGGGGTGATATTCTCCCCCCTTCAGGAGGGCCGAATTTCCCGTATCAATGACCCGCGCTCCGGCGCCTGGCGCCGTACCGCGGTAGTTGGCAGCTTACTTCTCGTCCTGGTCGCCGCCTGCAACCTGCCGGCCAGCCAGGACCAGATTGGCACCGCGGTCGCCGCTACGGTTCGGGCCCTCGAGCTCTCGGCTCCCACTCTGCCTCCGCCGAGCTTAACTCCCCAGCCGCCCACAAGCACCCCGTCCAGCACGCCCACCCCGGCCGCCACTTCGACCCCCACGGCCCCCCGGATCCGGGTCTCGGAGAACACCAACTGTCGGTCCGGGCCTGCCGCAAACTACGACTTCTTGGGTGCGCTCCTGGTAGGGCAGGTAGCCGAAGCAGCCGGCCGCAGCACAGTCCCCAATTACTGGTACATCCACAATCCGGATCGACCGGGCGAGTTCTGCTGGCTGTGGGGTGAATTCGCCACCCTGGAAGGCGACCCGGGCCCCTTGCCCGCCTACACTCCGGCGCCCAGTCCCACCCCCAGCATCGATTTCATCCTCTACCTCAACAGCTTCCAGCCCTGCGGCTCTGACTCGCATGCCGTCTTCACGATCCAGAATGTCAGCGGGGCCACCTTTATGACCGGCCAAATCACCATCGTGAACCTGTCGAACTCAACCGACCTTTACGGCCCGCTGCTCGATCGGCATCCCTTCGCCCCCGGCTCCACCGACTGCCCGCCCGGCCACGGTAACGTGCTGCTGCCGGGTGCCGCGGCATACATCATCGCACCCTTCAGTGAGCTTCCGGCCGGAGCGTCCGCCCGAGCGACGATCAAATTGTGTACCGGGGATTATTTGGGTGGGGACTGTCTGACCAAGACGATCGACTTCAACTTCCCGTAGCGCGGACTTGTTGAAGAAAAGCGTCAATCGCCGCCAACGCCACCGCCGAGCTTTCGTACTCGGTAACCAGCAGGCCCTTCGATTGATTTCCTAGAATCATCTTGGAGACCGGTACCCCGCGCTTGTAGCAGCACAGCACCGGCTTGCCCATTCCGAGGGCGTAGGCAATCTCATACCCCACTCCGTGGGAGGGCGTGCTGACCTCGGCGATCAAGGCATCGCACTCCTCGATCCAGCGCAGGTCACGCCGATAGATCTCCTGCGGGTCGACCACTTTCTCAAGGTCCATCACGCCCGGCTCCGCCAGATGGGCCGTGGGCACCGCGTGCCCAAGCCGCTCCAGGTGCCTCACAATGGCCAAGTAGATTTCCTGGTCAGCCCGGCCGCCAGTCAACGAGCAGGAGAAATAGAGGTTCAGTGGTCGGCTCCTTTTTTGGCGCTCACCAGGACTCGTGCTATCATCCGCTCAGCCATGCAGACCCGCGATCCGGTTCGCTTCCTTCAGCTGGAAGTGGCCCGGCTAACCGACGAGAATAACGACCTGAAAGAGGAGCTGGCCGGTTTGCGCTCGTCCGTGCGGGCCCTCAGTGCGCTGCAGGACGTCATCCAGCGTATCACTCCCCGCACCAACGTTCTGGTGCTGCTTGGCGACCTGCTCGCCTCCGCCGTGGCGGTCGTCGGCGCTAGCGACGGCTCGCTGCTGCTGCGGGATGAAGAGACCGGGGAGTTGGTCTTCGCGGTCGTACATGGCGAGTCCAAGGATCGGCTCACGAATTACCGTCTGCCGGCCGGAAAAGGCATCGCCGGCTGGGTCGCCGAGCACAAACGCCCCCTGGTGCTTACGAACGTTCGCGACGATCCCCGCCACTATCCAAAGATCGATGAAGCCTTCGGATTTCAGACCCGGACCCTGGCCTGCGTGCCGCTGCTGGATGGAGACCGGCTGCTCGGAGTGTTGGAGGCGGTCAACAAGAACTACGATCGCGAATTCACCGACGATGACCACGACCTGCTCATGGTGGTGGCCCATCTGGCAAGTCTGGCCCTCATTCGGGCCGACAGTTACACCGAGCAGAGCGCCTGAGCCTGACCACCGGCTCTCGCCCACCGCTTTTCCGCCTCAAGCCTCCCTCAACCTAGCCCCCAGCTCTGTGCTCACCCGCCTCACAATCCGTTCGCGGGTCTTGGCCACCTCGTCATCGGTCAGGGTCCGCTCGGGCGCCTGATAGACGATCGAGAACGCCAGGCTGCGTTTCCCCTCACCGATCGACTCGCCCTGATACAGATCGAACAACCGCACTTCTTGCACGAGCGGCCGACCCTCCTCCTGGATCAGGCTGCGCACCCGCTCGCCTGAAACATCCGAGCCCACAATGAAGGCCAGGTCTTCGAGCACCGGTGGGAAGGCGGGCACTGCTCGAACCGGATAGCGCGGCGGCACCGCTTTCAAGATCGCGCCCAGATCCAGTTCCGCGGCGGTCAGCGGATAGGGCTGCAGACCCAGACCTTCCGCCACGCCCGGATGAATCTCCCCCGCAAGCCCGAGCGGCCGGCCTCCGAGCGAAACCCGGGTGCACTTCGCCGGATGATACATCGGGTGTTCGGCGGGCTCGTAGGCCGCCGGTGGGAGGTGCAGGCCATCGAGCAGGCCCTCGATTATCCCTTTCAGATCGTAGAAGCCCATCCGCGGCGGCGTGGGATCCAGCCAGCCGGGATCGCGGCTTGGGCCGCGCAGCGCGATTGCCAGCCGAGTCGGCTCTTCAGGCAGCTGGGATCCCTCGACCGGCAGGAACACCGGCCCAATTTCGAAAAACGCCAGCCGATCGCTTACCCGATCGTTGCGCTGAACCACCTCCAGCACGCCCCCCAGCAGGCTCTTCCTTAGAATTGAGCGATCCTGGGAGATGGGGTTCAGCAACCGCACGCTGGCCGCCGAGCCAGGCAGCTGGGCGGCCTCCCGCTCCGCTGAGCTGAATCGATGGGTGACCACCTCCTGCAGTCCCATCCCGATCAGCAGATCGCGGGCCCGCTCTTCAGCTTCGAGCTCCGGATTCCCGTACTGAGGCGGGATTCGGTCCTCGATTTGAGTCTCGGGGATGCGGTCGTACCCGTAAACCCGGGCCAGCTCTTCCATCAAGTCGGCCTGCCCCACCACCCCCGAACCGATATCGAGCCGGTGATCCGGCGCGATCGCCCGGACCGAATCGGAGGAGGTTTCCACCGCAAATCCGAGTCGACCGAGCAGTTTGGCCATCTCCTCGGTCCCAAGTCGGACACCCAGCCAGCGCTGGGCATCGGCAGGCGACACGGCCACCGGGGTCGGCTGCGGCGGGCGTGGGTAGGCGTCCACCAAACCCTGGGCGGGTTGGCCTCCGCTGAGCCGGCGCATCAGTTCAAGCCCGCGTCGTACCCCGCGCTCGGCCATTGCCGGGTGGACCCCTCGCTCGAAGCGATAGGCGGCCTCGGAGCTGAGAGCTTGGGCCGCGGAAGTGCGCCGAATGTTGATGAAATTCCAGGCCGCACCCTCCAGCAGCACCCGGGTCGTGCTGGAGCTCACTTCCGATTCGGCTCCCCCCATGATCCCGCCAATTGAGAGCGCTCCGGCGCTGTCGGCCACCAGGATGGTGAAATTGTCCAGCTTGCGCGCCACCCCATCCAGAGTCGTAAGCGATTCTCCTTCTTCAGGCAGTCGGGTGATGATGGTCGGCGGTTTACCTCCCGCTCGCCGCAGCAGGACGTCGTAGTCGAAGGCGTGCAGCGGCTCACCGATCTCGAGCATGGCGTAGTTGGTGGCGTCCACAATGTTGTTGATCGGCCGCATCCCCGCCAGCCGCAGCCGGCGCTGCACCCAGTAGGGGCTCGGCCCGATCCGCACCCCCTCGAGCAAGCCCAGCACGAAGCGAGGGTTGAGCTCCGGCTCCCGGATTTCTAGCCTGACCCGCCCTTCGATCGCCGGCCCTTGCCAGTTCACCTCATAGGACGGCTCTTTGAGCGGCAGCGCAAAGAGCGCCGCTACCTCACGGGCCACACCCAGGACGTTGGCTGCCCGGGCGATGTTGGGCAGGATCGCAATGTCGAGCACCGCATCGCCCATGTAGCCGACCAACGAAGTCCCAGGCACGGCAGCGTCGTCCAAGAAGATGATCCCCTCATGGTCATCCGAGATTCCCAACTCCTTTTCCGAGCACGCCATCGACGACGACTCGACCCCCCGGATCACCGCCGGTTTCAGGATCATCTTCTCCCAGCCAGCCTGCTTGCCGTCGTAGATTTCCGCCCCTGCCTTGGCGTAGGCCACCTTCAAGGGCCGTTCCAGGGGCCCGGTTCCTTTGAACTCAAACAGGTTCGGCGCGCCGGTCAGGACCGTGTGTTCCCGCTCGCCGTCGTACAGCCGGGTCAACACCAGCCGATCGGCGTTCGGGTGCGGCATCACCTCTCGAATCTCGCCAACCACAATTCGCCCCGGATCCCAGGCTATTCCCCAGACCCGGGTCTCCTGCCGAGTTGCAGGAGAAGCTCCGTCGAAAGGCAATCCAACGTGACGGATCTCTTCCACTTCCAACCCGGCCACGGTCAGGCGCTGGGCGAGCTCCATGATCGAGACCTCAATCTCAACGAACTCGCGCAACCAGGAAAGGGGAACCTTCATGACTCGCTGCTCACCTAGAACTGCGACAGAAAGCGCAGGTCGTTGCCCCAGAAATAGCGGACATCCTCGATCCCATGTTTCAGCATCGTGATTCGCTCCGGCCCCATCCCAAACGCGAAACCCGAAAAGAGCTCAGGGTCGTAGCCGCCGTTCTGCAAGACCGTCGGGTGCACCATCCCGCTACCCAGGATTTCCAGCCAGCCGGTTCGCTTGCAGACCGGGCAGCCCGCTCCACCGCAGACGAAACACTCGACGTCCATTTCTGCCGATGGCTCTGTGAAAGGGAAGTAAGAAGCCCGAAACCGGGTGCGCACGTTCTGGCCGAAGGTGCGTCGAGCGAAGGCGCTCAGGGTGCCTTTCAAGTCGGCCAGCGTGATGTGGTGGCCGACCGCCAGTCCCTCGATCTGGTTGAACTGGATCTCCGAGCGAACCGTGATCTGTTCGTACCGGAAGCACATCCCCGGCAGCACCACCCGGATCGGTTCCGGAGCCCGCTCGCGCATCACCCGGATCTGGCCGGGAGAGGTGTGGGTGCGCAGCAGCACCTCGGGATCGGTGGTGTAGAAGGTGTCCTGCATGTCGCGGGCCGGGTGATGGCGAGGCATATTGAGCAGGCCGAAGTTGTACTCATCGGTCTCGACCTCCCGCGAGCGGTAGACCTGGAAGCCCATCTCGGCCCAGATATCGATGATCTCCCGCAGGGTCCGGGTCGAAGGGTGGAGCCGGCCGCGGTTCGGTGGGCGGCCGGGCAGAGTGACGTCGAGCCGCTGCCCGGCGAGCGACCGGTCGAGGTCCTCCCGGTGCAACGCTTCTTCCCGCCCCGCGAAGGCCTGCTCCAATCCGGCCTTGACCTCATTCGCTCGACGACCGACCGCCGGTCGCTGATCCTTGGGCAACTCGCGCAGCCCGTCCAGAATCTGCGCCAGGGGCGCCGAACGACCGAGGTGGTTCACCTTCCAGGTCTGCAAATCGGCGGAAGTGCGAATGGCCTCCAGCTGCGCCAGTGCCTCGCGTTCGATCTGTCCTAGTCGATCCAACATCCTGCGTTCTCCAAAACCAAAACTCCCGCCCCTCAAGGGACGGGAGCCTCGCCCGTCTGGGATTATCCGCGAATCGCAGGGCTTGTCAACGTCCAGCCTGGGTGGACGGCCCGAACCCTGCGTCTACCGCGTAGTGAAAAGCAGTAAGGAGAGCAGCGGACCGAGAACGATCTGCAGCAGGATCAGGCCGCCGACAACGATACCAACGATTGCACCTACACCGAGCGGCCTGACCGGCTTCACCTGTTCGCCGCGCAGAATCTGGAGGGCTGCGCTCACAACCTGCCGGACGATGGCCTCGTGCTTCCAGCGGTCCACGCCCGCCCATTCATAGCCCTCCACTCTGGTCGGAATCAGCAACTTCCTTGCCGGGCTTCGGATCACCGCCCGAGCGAAGTCCGCTGTGACCACACCGCCCTCACCCGCTGGCATCCCGACGGTTACATTCCATGGCCCAATGATCAGATCCGCCTTCGATAGCTGATCCTCCACTCTCGCCTTGGCCGGGGCCTGCCCATTTGCCGCGCCAAGCTGGATGGAGCCCAGGTCGACTCCGGGCGTGCGCTTCTTCATCTCTTCAGTCACAGCTGCTCCCAGTGATCCATCGCTCACGTCGACCACGACCACTCGCTTTCCCTCCAGTCCGGTGGCAAGCGCTCCGAGCCCGAGCCGTCTGTCCGCCCGCAGGGCGGCAGCATGATATAGCCAGGTGGCAACCGCGATGATGCCGTAGCCGATCGGGTGGCCGAGCTCGCTGAGCCCTGGCCCCGCCTCGCCAAGCAGCATGCCGAGTATCTGGGAGAGCAGGTACACGGCAGAGCCGAGAATTACGAGCGTCGCAACCAGTAGGAAGAAATATAGGAAGGCTTTTCGTGCGAGGGAGCTGCGCTCAGTGTCACCTACGACCCCCTTGGCATGCGCCCTAAGCTGCACTCCCCGCCATGGCCAACCCCAGACCGGCAGGCCGGCGATCAGGGCAGCAGCGGACCAAGCCAGCTGCCGGGTCAGAGCCGATCCGGTTCCGGATCGCTCTAGCGAGAGGATCAGGACACTGAGCAACCCGCCCAACCCCAGCAAGGCTGCACCCAGGCCAATCGCTGCGACAAGGTACGTATATAGACGCCGCACTCCGGCCTGGCCTGCCGACTCGTCTGTCCGGCGGGAGTCCTCTCGCAGGACCAACCCATGGTAGACCCAGAGCACAGCCATCGTTACGATAATGGCAATGGCCGTACGCAGATCCCCTTGAGTCTCGTCCGCCACTTTGAGCAGCTGGCGGAAAAGGGATGCCAGGAGGATGGAGGCCGTCGTGACTGAAGCGAGGGCGGCGATGAACACCACTGAGAACAGATAGAACTTGCGAAGCGCCGAAGCCCGCTCCTCTTCCTGTGGCCCGCTGAACAGCCGCTCGGCCCTCACCCAGAAGACGATCCAGAGGGGTGCGCCAACCATCAGTCGCGCGATGGCAGTGAGCGGTCCATCCGTTGATAACGCAGCGGCGTCCCCGATTTGTAAGAGGATCCATCGCAGAAGGTTGACGATCGCGATCGTCGTCATTGCCAACCCGACTGCGCTGAAGCTCAACAAGTACAGCCTGCGCGCGGTGGCAGGTCCATCCACTTCGGTGGCCGGCGAGCTTTCCTCGGCAACCACCCGCTGGTGGTAGTACCAGATGAGTCCCAGGACGACCGCTCCAGCCAGGTGATAGAGGATGAATTCACCCGCGGGCAGCCTGGGATACAGCCGTTGAGCTGTACCCCCGTCGCCAACCTCGGCCAACAGCCGGGCCGCAATGTTGAACGCGTTGTTCACAACCGGTGCTAAGAGTGCCGCTTGCATACCGTAGAGATAGAGCCGGCGCGCGACAGACTCGCGTTCTTCGACCTCGCTACGAGCCACCCGGAGCCCCCAGAGCCAATGAGGCAGGAAAATCCCCAGGGCGATGATGATGATCGCGATCTGGGACGCGATCGCGCTTCGTTCGGGATCGAGTCCAGTTACGATTAAGTTGCGCAGCAAGCCTATCAGCGCGTGGGCCAGGGCCTGAAGCGTGACCGCGCATACGGCATACACATAAAGACGCCTTGGAGTGGACATGTCTGCCTCCTAATCCGCCACTTACCCCTCAACACTCTCCAAACGTACGCCAGCAGTAGTAGAAGTAACGCTCGGAGTCCGCGATCTTCCATCCAGCTCCCACTTGAGTCAATTCCACCGTGAAGGTATTCACATACTGGCCGCTGTCGAACAAACTGCCATCATAAAAGACCGTCTCGCGAACCTCGACTTCCGCTTGAGTGCCACGGACAGTCGCGGTCGCAGACCTCAGGCTGCCTTCATTGATCCCTTGAATCAGGTAGGAGTCCTCCACTTGTTGCCTGAACTGTTCTTCAGTGCGGGGGTACCCAGGCAAGTTAGGAGAGAGGTAACTATGGGCGCGACTGTACTCTTCACGTTGAAGCGCGAGCAGGTAGTTATGGACGACCGCCTCAGGAGTGTCCTCCCCCAGGTATGTCGGTTCCGGTTTGAGCAGGATCAGTGCAAAGGCGCTGCCCGCCAGAAGCACCACCCCAAGGACAATCCCGAGCAGGACCCTGTCTGTGGTTCTCATCGAATGCCTCCGTTGGACGCGGCTAGCGCGATCGCTTGGGCCCGGTCAGGAAAGCC
>Ga0209108_10000561_pt1 | contig 20618 bp, 16 predicted proteins | sample Rifsed10ft1_FD_184003 | JGI IMG/M metagenome (GOLD analysis project Ga0209108, IMG submission 184003) | Soil microbial communities from Rifle, Colorado, USA - sediment 10ft 1 (version 2) | ecosystem: Environmental > Terrestrial > Deep subsurface > Rock core/Sediment | place: Rifle, Colorado...
CTCCATCTCGAACGTGTTGCTCGCCGCGCTCGCGGGATCCAGGTCGCCCTCGACGGCCCAGGCATGGACGAGCTTGCCGCCCTTCTGCCGCGTCTCGCCGAGGGGGATGAGCGCGCCCTGCGGGACCGGGTGGCAGGTTTCCTCGGCGAATTCCCGGCGCGCCACCGCGAGCAGATCCTCAGCCTCGTCGTCGACCTCGCCCTTGGGGATCGACCAGTGGCCGGCGTCCTTGGTGCGCGCCCAGGGACCGCCGGGGTGACCGAGGAGGACCTCGAGGCGGCCCGCCCGGACCCGGTAGAGAAGGATCCCCGCACTGATGCGGCTGCTCATCGGGCGAGTCTAGGCGTTGCTCCGGCCGATGCTCGGGCGCGTGCCTCGCCATCGACGGCGTCGGGACCGGCCCGCTACGCGATCCCCACGAGCCTGGCCACGATGCCGCCGGCCGCCAGCGCGACCCCGAGGGTCGCGCCGCTCACCGTGAGCGCCGACCGCCAGCCGAACTCGCCGGCGAGGGTCGCGAGCGTGGCGACGCAGGGCACCGAGACAGCGGTGACGACCGCGTAGACGAAGAGCTGGCCGGACGTCATGAACGCCGCCAGACTCGACGCGCCGGCGCCGTACTCGGCCACCGCCAGGACCAGGAGCAGCTGGAGGGCCAGCTCCTTGCGCAGGAAGGCCAGGGCGAGCGCGATGCCGGCCACCGGCGGCAGCCCGAGCAGCCCCCTCACGAGCGGCGCGATCGCGTCTCCGATGGGGCCGATCGCCCCGGTCTCGTAGAGGCCGCCCAGGACGAACGAGCCGGCGAGCATGACCGGGGTCGCGGTAGTGACGAACGAGCTGAAGCGGAACCAGGCCTTCGCGCCGACCTGCCGGGCGATCGGACGGCGCAGCGGCGGCAGCTCGAGCACGAGGGGCGACTGGTGGCCGGGCACCAGGGCGTTCGCGGCGAGGCCCGCCGAAAGGGCGATCAGGCCGACCACCCCGAACGCGGCGAAGGCGGCGAGCGGCCCGGCGAAGGGCGCGAGGGCGGCGATGACGACCGCCGAGCGGGCCGAGCACGGGGTGAGCGTGATGAGGAACGACGCCAGGAGCCGCTCGCGTCGCGAGTCGAGGACGCGCGTGCCGTAGATCGCCGGGACGTTGCAGCCGGTTGCGGCGAGGAGCGGGATCGCGGCCCGCCCGGGCAGCCCCAGCGCGTTGAAGATCCGATCGGCGAGGACCGCCGCGCCGGCCAGGTAGCCGGAATCCTCGAGCACGGCGAGGAGGAGGTAGAAGGACAGGACGAAGGGGATCCCGACCGACACCATCGCCAGCAGGCCGCTGTCGAGGGCCCACAGGGTCGCCGCCGCGAGGGCCGGGATCGGGACGAGCGCCGTCACGACGGCCGTGAGGACCGGCGACACGGCGGCGCTCCAGGCACTGCCCAGGACGTTGGACAGGAAGGTGCCGAGGGCCATCGTCGCGCCCAGGCTGGCCAGCGTGACGAGCGCGAAGAGCGGGAGGCCGGGCCAGGGCGCGGTCACGTGCCGGGCGAGCCGGTCGGCGAGCGGCGGCCTGACGGCGTGACGTCGCTCGACCTGGGCGGCCCACCGCTCGGCGACCGCCCAGCGCTCCGGCTCGAGGTCTTCGGCCGCCACGATGGTCGCCGCGCCGACCGGCGAGAGCCGTCCGGCGGCGACGGCCGAGAGCAGCTCGGGCGGCACGTGGTCGGTCGGGACATCTCCCCCGGCAAGCCTGCCCGCGAGGGCCGAGACGCGCCGGACGACGTCCGCCGGGTAGGGCGGCACGGGGAGGGCCCGCCGCACCGCCGCCCGGTCTCCGCTCGATCGCACACCCGCCAGCCGGATCGCGTCGCCGACCGCGGCAAGGACGCCCACCCCCTGCCGTCCGATCGTGCGATGGACGGGGGCCGCGAGGAGCTGCGAGAGCCGCCCCAGGTCCACCTCGATCCCGCGTGCGCCGGCCTCGTCGGCGAGGTTGGCCGCGACGACGATCGGGACACCCAGGTCCCGGCAGGCCAGCGCGAGCGGGAGGTGGCGCCGGAGGTCGCCGGCGTCGACGACGACGACGATGGCGTCCGGCCGCGCCGCGAGGAGGAGCTGCCAGAACGCCGGGAGGCCGTCGCTCCGGTCGGTCAGCGTGAACGCTCCGGGTAGATCGATGAGGACGGCCGCGCGACCGCCGAGCCGGACGTGGCGCCGCGCGATGCTTACCGTCGTCCCGGGCACGTTCGCCACCTCGGCGTAGCGTCCGCTGGCACGGGCGAAGAAGGTCGACTTGCCCACGTTCGGCCGGCCCACGACCGCGATGACCGGACTCCCGTCGCCGTCCACGGCCCCCGCGGCCGGGGCTTCGCCCGACGCCTCCGTTTCTGTGGCGGCCGGTCGGTGGCAGGCCAGCTCGCCGGCTTCGACGGCGCTCATCGCGTCCTCGCCGCGTCCGCGGCGGGCTCGGGCCGCACCCGGATCGCCGCGGCCACGACCCGGGCGATCGCCAGCCGGGCCGGACCGAGCCGGATGATCCGCGGGCCGCCGAACGGTGCGTCGTCCTCGACCGAGACGACGACCCCGGGGCGGATGCCGTGGGCCGCGAGAACCAGTAGCCGCTCCTCGTCGATCGCGACGACGCGAGCCGGGACGCCGGCCGGCAGGTCGGCCAGGGCGCATTCCTGAGTTGGCGACTCGGATTTCCTCACGCCCCTAGTAGACGAGAAGAGCGGGCAGGGCGGAAGGGAGGAAGGGCCCGTCGCGGAGGGAGGTCTGGCCCGGACGCGAGCCTGCGTGGCAGCGCGGGTCCGCGAGGCGTTCCCCGCGGCCTGAGCGCCGGGGGTCTCGTCCTCAGCCGTGCGGGTCGGCGACGAGCACCCCGTCATCGACCGCCCAGGTCAGCCGGACCCGGTCGCCCGCCCGGCCCTCGTGCCCGCCGCCGCCGCGCTGTTGGCGGACCACTGCCGCGTTGCCGTCGGGCAGCACCAGCTCGAACTTGCGCATCGAGCCGAGATAGAGCACATCGCGCACGATCGCGTCGACCGCGTTCACGCCGGTGGCCAGCCCGGGCCCGGCGTCCACGCCCACGATCCTGAGCCGCTCCGGCCGCACGACGAGCGCCGCGGCGGCGCCGCCTTCGAGCGAGGCCCGCGCCGCCGCGGCCGCGCCGACCTGCCAGCGCCAGGGGTCGCGGACCAGCCAGCCGCCATCCCCGGCGGGCTCGAATCGACCGCGCAGGATGTTCGACTCGCCGATGAAATCGGCCACGAACAGCGAGGCCGGCCGCTCGTACAGGTCCTCGCCAGTGCCCAGCTGCTCGATCCTGCCCCTGCTGAAGATCGCGATCCGATCGCTCATGACGAGCGCCTCATCCTGGTCATGGGTCACGTACACGACCGTCGCACCGAGCTGGCGGCTGATGTGCATGACCTCGAGCTGGAGCGCCTCGCGCAGCTTCTTGTCGAGCGCGCCGAGCGGCTCGTCCATGAGCAGGAGGCGGGGATTGAAGACGACCGCCCGGGCGAACGCGATCCGCTGCTGCTGGCCACCGGACAGCTGGCGGGGATAGCGCTGGCCGAGGCCCTCCAGCTTCACCAGGCCGAGCGCGTCGGCCACCCGGCGCTTGATCTCGGGTCGGCCCACCCGGCGCATCTGGAGCGGGAACGCGATGTTCTCGGCGGCGGTCATGTGCGGGAACAGGGCGTAGTTCTGGAAGACCATCCCGACATCGCGTCGGTAGGGTGGGACGTGGCCCATGTCGACACCGTCGATCTCGATCGTCCCGCCCGACTGGAGGGTGAAGCCGGCGATCATCCGCAGGGTCGTCGTCTTGCCCGAGCCCGACGGCCCGAGCAGCGTGATGAACTCGCCCTGGCGGACCTCCAGGTCCACTCCGTCGACGGCCGGCACGTCCCCGAAGACTTTTGACAGGTTGCGCAGGGCGAGCGCCGGCCGGTCGGGGGCCGCGCCCCAGTGACGGCTCCTTGCGCTCATCGGGCGGGTGCCTGGCGGCGCACGACGAGGACCAGCAGCAGCAGGCTCGTGGTCACGGCCAGAAGGGTGGTCGCGACGGCGGCCACGGTCGGGTCGACCACCTGGCGAACCTGCTCCCACATCTCGACGGGCAGCGTCCTGAAGCGAGCGGTCGTCAGGAAGATCGACACGACGACCTCGTCCCACGAGGTGATGAATGCGAACAGGCCACCGGCCAGGACTCCGGGCAGGATGAGCGGCAGGGTCACCCGCCGGAACGTCCGGACCGGGTCGGCGCCCAGGTTCATCGCGGCCAGCTCCAGGTTGCGGTCGATCGTGCGCAGGCTCGTGGCGACGTTGATGACGACGAAGGGCACGGCCAGCGCCGTGTGGGCGAGGACGAGGCCCGCGATCGAGCCGCTGATCTTCCAGCGCACGAACAGCGAGAACATCCCGATGGCGATGATGATCACGGGCACGATGAGCGGCGAGAGGACGAGCGCGTTGACCGCGCTCTTGCCCGGGAACCGCCCGCGGACCGTGCCCAGCGCAGCGAGCGTGCCCAGCACGGTCGCCAGCAGGGCGGTCAGGAAGGCCACCTGGGCGCTGTTGACGAAGCCGGACGACCACTGCGGGTCGGTCAGCATCTTCTCGTACCAGCGGGTCGAGAAGCCCTCCGGCGGGAACGTCAGGGCGTTCGACGCCGTGACGCTCATGGGCACGACCACGAGCGTGGGGGCCATCAGGAAGAACACGGTCAGGGCACCGAGCGCCAGGAGCAGCAGGCGGCGCGGCTGGCGCCAGGAGTCGGTCATGGTTCAGGATTCCTCGAGGCTGCCGAAGACGTCGCGCAGGCGGATGAAACGCGAGGCGACGAACAGGACCACGAGGGTCAGGCCCATGAGGATCACCGCCATGGTGGCGCCGATGCCCCAATCCAGCCGCTGCTGGACCGCGTTGGCGATGAACTGGCTGATCATCGTGTCCTTGGGCGAGCCGAGCAGGGCCGGCGTGATGTAGAACCCGAGCGCCAGGACGAAGACGAGGAGGGAGCCGGCGAGGACGCCGGGCAGGGACAGCGGCAGGAACACGCGCCGGAAGGCCGCGAACGGCGGGGCGCCGAGGTTGGCGGCCGCCTTGGTGTACTCGGGATCGATGCGCCGCATCACGGCGTAGATCGGCAGGACCATGAAGGGGAGCAGGACCTGGCTCATGCCGAGCATGACGCCGAGCGTGGTCCGGATGAGCGGGATCGGCTCGGTGATCAAACCCCAGTCGAGCAGGAACGTGTTGATGATGCCCGTGTCACGCAGGATGACCTGCCAGGCGTAGGTCCGGACGAGCAGGCTCGACCAGAACGGCAGGAGCACGGCGATGAGCAGCAGCCCCGCCACACGGGGCCGGACGATGTTCATCAGGTAGGCGTAGGGGTAGCCCAACGCCAGGCACACGACCGTCGACAGGGCGGCCACCCAGAACGTGTTGGCCAGGACGCGGAGGTTCGCCGCCGAGGCGAAGAAGCGACCGTAGTTCGAGAAGATGTCGCCGGTCGGCTTGGGGAAGTCGGCGACGCTGCGCAGGCTGACGACGATCAGGGGGACGAGGAAGAAGGCGACCAGGAAGGCGATCAGCGGGATGGCCAGAAGCGCCCAGCGGTCGACGATCGGGCCGCCGCGAGGGCGACGGCCCGATCCCCGGGTCATCGGACGGAGCCGGTGCACCCGTCCGCCGCGTCAGGCGCCGGCGCCTGACGTTACTTGGTCTTCCACTCCTGGTAGGCATCCTCGAGCAGCTGGGCGTTGTCGACGATCCAGGCGTCGTCGAAGTAGGCCGAATTGGCGTCGGCGTTCGAAACGCTGAGATCGGCGACCTTGGCCGGGTCCGCCGTGGCGAGCTTGTTGGTCGGCCCGTACGGGATGTATTTCGACGGTGCCGCGTTGTTCTCCTTGCAGGTCGCCCAGGCGATGAAATCCATGGCCAGGTCCTTGTTCGGCGTGCCCTTGGGCACGACGAAGTAGTCCGCCGTGACGATCTGCTGATTCCACTGGATCTCGACCGGGTTGTTGTCGATGTGCTTCGCGCTGTAGCCGCGACCGTTCCAGATCATCGTCATGGTGACCTCGCCCTTGCCGATGAGGTCCTGCGACTCGGCGCCCGACGACCAGAAGACGAGATCCTCCTTGATCGTGTCGAGCTTCTTGGTCGCCCGAGCGAGGTCGAGCGGGTAGAGGTCCCCAGGCGCGACGCCGTCGGCCAGCAGGGCGAACTCGAAGATGCCGCCCGCCGAGTAGTCCCACATGCCGCGCTTGCCGGGGAACTTGGTCGTGTCGAAGAAGTCGGCCCAGCCCTCGGGGACCTGGCCGCCCATCTTGTCGGTGTTGTAGGCGAGGACGACGCCGTAGGTGATGTCGGCCACGCGATACGTGCCGGCGAAGCCGTCGAGGATCTCGTCCTGGTGGATCTTGCTGTAGTCGAGCGGCTCGAGCAGGGCGGCGTTGGCGTCCAGCCCGAAGTCATTGCCCACGTCGACGATGTCCCACGTGACCTGGCCCGCCTCGACCTGCGCCTTGATCGTGGCGTTCGACGAGTCCTCGCTCTCCTGGAAGGTCACGCCGGTGAGAGCCGCGTACGGCTCGAGCCAGCCCTTGCGCTGGGCCTCCTGGTAGGCGCCACCGTAGGAGGCGAAGGTCAGCGTCGTTCCGGCCGGGGCTTTGGGCGGGTTGGTGCAGATGTCGGCCGTCGGCGGTGCCGGCGGTTCCACGGTCGCGGGGGCCGCGGTCGCCGGCGGTGCGGCGGTCGGCGATGGACTCGCCGCTCCGCCGCAGGCCGTGACCAGCAGGGCGCCCACGGCGACCAGTACGGATAGGCGTCGCCAGGATGTCATCGGATCAACTCCTCCATGTCAGCGCGCCTGCGGGTGGACCGGCCGCTCGGTCTCGCCCGGGTCGCTCTGGGACCTCGCCATCCTAAACGGCCGAAGCGCCGCGCGATAGACCCTGGCGGGATCCTCGCGCGTTGGATGGGCCACTCAGGAGGCCCTGCGCAGCCCCCTGCCCCGCATGTCGCGGAGAACCTCACGGGCGGCATTGTGACCCGGAACGCCGTATACCCCGCCGCCCGGATGGGTGCCTGAGCCGCACAGGTAGAGCCCCCGGACCGGGGTCCGGTAGTCGCCGTAGCCGGGGATCGGGCGGAGGAAGAAGAGCTGGTCGATCGACAGCTCGCCGTGGAAGATGTGGCCCTGAGGCAGGCCGTAGATCCGCTCGAGATCGGGCGGCATGAGGATCTGCCGGTCGATGATCGCGTCCCGGATGCCCGGCGCGAACTCGGCGATCGTGTCGACCACCCGGTCGGCGAACTTCTCGCGCTCTTCCTCCCAGGTCGTGCCGGCCAGCTCGTAGGGGGCGTGACCGCCGAAGACATTGAGGATGTGCTTCCCCTCCGGCGCCAGGGCCGGGTCGGCGAGCGTGGGCACCACCGGCGACAGGAACGGACGCGCCGAGGGTCGGCCGTACTTCGCGTCGTCGTAGGCGCGCTCGAGGTATTCGATCGTCGGGCCGAGGTGGACGTAGGTCGGATAGGGGACGCCGATCGCCTCCCGGTCGAATGCGGTGTAGTCGGGCAGGCGGTCGAGCGCGAAGTTGATCTTGAACGCGGTGCTGAACGTCTTGTACGACTCGACCTCGGCCACGGTCTCCGCGTCGAGATGCTCCGCGCCGACGAGCCGCAGGTAGGTCGTCCTCGGGTCGGCATTCGAGACCACCACCTTCGCCGAGTACGTGTCGCCGTTGACCAGCTCGACGCCGACGGCCCGCCCACCGCGCACGACCACCCGGGCGATCTCCGCGTCGGTCAGGATCGTCGCTCCGTGGGACCGGGCACAGCTGGCGAGCGCCTGGGTCAGTCCGCCCATCCCGCCCCGGACGAAGCCCCACCCGCCGGCGCCCTTGTGCTCGCCCATCAGGTGGTGGAGCAGGACGTAGGCGCTGCCGGGCGTCATCGGTCCCTTGAACGTGCCGATCGAGCCGTAGTAGGCCAGGGTCGCCTTGAGCTGGTCCGACTCGAACCACTTGTCGAGGAACTCCACGATCGACTCGGTCATCAGGTCGATGAAGCGGAACGCCCCGCCGCCCATCCGGCGGAGCTTCCAGCCGAGCTCGAGCATGTCCCTGGCGCTGCGCGGCCCGAGCGACGCCGGAGGCGTCTTCCAGATCAGCTCGCGGACGAAGGCGGCGGTCTGGTGAAGGAACCGGCTGTAGTCGGGGTAGCGCTCCGCGTCCTTGCGCGAGAACCGGGCGATCTCCGCGCAGGTCTTGCGCTCGTCGTCCCACAGGACCATGTAGCGTCCGTCCTCGAAGGGGACGAACAGGTTGTCGGTGGGGATCAGCTCGAAGCCGAACTCCGCCAGCCGGAGGTCCTCGATGATCCGTCCCTGGAACATGCTGTTGACGTAGGAGGTCGTCGAGACGTGGAAGCCCGGCCAGACCTCCTCGGTGACGCATGCTCCGCCGACGATGCCGCGGCGCTCCAGGACGAGCGTCCGCAGCCCCGCCCGGGCCAGGTAGGCTGCCGAGACGAGGCCGTTGTGGCCGGCCCCGATGACGATCGCGTCGTACGCTCCCGAAGTGACCATCGCGCGCCATCTCCGTTCAGGCGACGAACCCGGGCCGCTCGCCTCAGCCCCGATCGGCATCGTACATCCGGGACGTGCCGAGCACGAACCACCGGGGACGGGCGAGTCGCTAGGATGAGCGCATGACCCTGCCCAGCCACGCCCAGGCGGTCGTCATCGGCGGCGGGATCGTCGGTTGCAGCGTGGCCTACCACCTCACCAAGCGCGGCTGGCGCGACGTCGTGCTGCTCGAGCGCAAGCAGCTCACCTCGGGCACGACCTGGCACGCGGCGGGCCTCGTCACCCAGCTCCGGGCCACCTACAACATGAGCATGCTGGCCAAGTACAGCGCGGAGCTGTTCCCGGAGCTGGAGCGGCTGACCGGACTCGGGACCGGGTTTCGCCGGACGGGATCGATCCTCCTGGCCACGACCGACGAGCGCTGGACGGAGGTGCGGCGGCAGATCTCGATGGCCCGCGTGTGCGGCTTCGAGGTCCAGCCGATCAGCCCCGCAGAGGCGGCCGCGATGTGGCCGCTGCTCGATCCGTCGGGCGTCGTCGGAGCGGTGTTCCTGCCCGGCGACGGGATCGCCAATCCCACCGACGTGACGCAGGCGCTGGCCGCCGCGGCCCGGCTGGGCGGCGCGCGCATCCTCGAGCACACGGCGGTCACGGGCGTCCTCCGGCGGGACGGCCGCGTCACGGGCGTCTCCACCGCGCAGGGCGACATCGCCAGCGAGATCGTCGTCAACTGCACGGGGATGTGGGCCCGGGAGCTGGCCGCCCGCTCGGGCGTCACGGTGCCGCTCCACGCCGCGGAGCACTTCTACGTCATCACCGAGCCGGTGCCCGGCCTCTCGCGGGACCTGCCGGTGCTGCGTTCACCGGACGACACGGCCTACCTGCGCGAGGACGCCGGCAAGCTCATGGTCGGCTTCTTCGAGCCGGGCGCGAAGCCGTGGGCGACGCACGGCATCCCCGACGATGCCGCGTTCGTCACCCTGCCGGAGGACTGGGACCACCTCGCACCCTACCTCGAGATGGCCGCCCGGCGCGTCCCGCTCCTGCGCGACATCGGCATCCAGCTCTTCTTCAACGGCCCGGAGAGCTTCACGCCCGACGACCGCTACATCCTCGGCGAGGCGCCCGGCCTGCGCGGCTACTTCGTGGCCGCCGGCTTCAACTCGGTCGGCTTCCAGTCCGGTGGTGGAGCCGGCCGGGCGGTCGCCGACTGGGTCGTCGATGGCCACCCCCCGATGGATCTGTGGGAGGTCGACATCCGCCGCTTCATGCCCTTCCAGGGCAACCGGCGCTACCTCCGCGAACGGACGACCGAGACGCTCGGCCTGCTCTACGACATGCACTGGCCGTTCCGCCAGGTCGAGACGGCGCGGGGCGTGCGCCGGACGCCGTTCCACGACCGCCTCGCCGCGCGGGGCGCCTGCTTCGGCGAGGTCGCCGGCTGGGAGCGGGCGAACTGGTACGCGCCCGCCGGCGTCGAGCCGCGCTACGAGTACTCCTACGGGCGGCAGAACTGGTTCCCCTTCAGCGCCGAGGAGCACCGGGCCGTGCGCGGGGGGGTCGGTCTCTTCGACCAGACCTCGTTCGGCAAGATCCTCGTGCAGGGCCGCGACGCCGAACGCACCCTGAACGCCCTGTGCACCGCGGACGTGGCCGTCGAGCCGGGCCGCATCGTCTACACGCAGTGGCTGAACGAGCGGGGCGGCATCGAGTCCGACGTGACGGTCACGCGCCTCGACGAGCGATCGTTCCTCGTCGTCACCACGGGCACCTCGCTTGTGCGCGATCTCGACTGGCTCCAGCGCGGCATCCCGGACGAGGCCCACGCCTTCGTCACGGACGTGACCCACGCCTTCGCCGTCCTGAGCGTGATGGGGCCGCGATCGCGGGAGCTGCTGGCGGCCCTGACCGATGCCGACCTCTCGAACGAGGCCTTCCCGTTCGCGACGTCACGCGAGATCGACCTGGGCTACGCGCTGGTGCGGGCCTCCCGTATCACCTACGTGGGGGAGCTGGGCTGGGAGCTGTACGTCCCGACCGACGTCGCGACCCACGTCTACGACACGATCGTCGCGGCCGGCGAGCGGGTCGGACTCCGCCATGCCGGCTACCACGCGCTCAACTCGCTGCGCATCGAGAAGGCGTATCGCCATTGGGGCCACGACATGACCGACGAGGACACCCTCCTCGAGGCGGGGCTGGCCTTCACCGCGGCCTGGGACAAGCCGGGCGGGTTCATCGGCCGTGAGGCGCTCCTCCGCCAGCGCGAGCGCGGGCTGGCCCGGCGCCTGGCGATCTTCGCCCTCGAGGACCCCGAGCCCCTGCTGTACCACAACGAGCCGATCTGGCGCGACGGCCGGCTGGTGGGCCGGATCAGCTCGGGGATGTACGGGCACACCCTCGGCCGCTCGATCGGCCTGGGCTACGTGCGCAACGATGCCGGGCCGGCCACCGCCGAGTGGATCGCCGCCGCGAGCTACGAGCTGGAGATCGCGACGGAGCGTTTCCCGGCCACCGTCTCGCTGCGCCCGCCCTACGACCCGGGCAACGAGCGCATCCGGAGCTGACGGCGCCGACACTCGGACCTGACCCGAGGATCAGTCGGCCGGCGCAGCGACCGGGCTGTCAGCAAGGCTGGCGCGGGCCGCGAGGAGGGCCGCCTCCACGCGCGAATTGACGCCGAGCTTGTCAAGGATGTGCGTGACGTGGACGCTGGCCGTCTTCTCGCTGATGAACAGCGCCTCGCCGATCTCGCGGTTGGTCTGTCCGAGCGCGACGAGCTTCAGGACCTCCCGCTCGCGGACGGACAGCCCGTAGGGATCGGCCGGTCGGGGTCTCGCCGGCTCATCCGGGCCACGCGCAGGATGGAGCTCGATCCGGGCGCGGCGCGCCAGGGATTCCACATCTCCCAGGAGGGGGCGCGCGCCGAGCCGCTCTGCGATCGCCTCGGCCTCGTGCAGTGCGGCGGTCGCCATCGCCCGGTCGCCTCTGGATGACAGCAGGGCCTCGGCCTCGCGGTACCGCGCAACTCCGAGGTCGTACGGCTCCCCGACCGCTGCGAACGCCGTGGCCGTGGCCGCCCACGCGTCGGGGTCGGATCGCCCCTCGAGTCGCGACGACTCCGCCCGGGCATGCGCGACAAGAGCGGCCAGTTGCGGCCCGCGACCTTCCCACGTCGCCCCCGCAGCGATCTCCTCGACGAGCCGGACGAGCCGTCGTCCGCGATCGCGGCACGCCTCCACCGACGCCCGGTTGCGGCGTGCTCGTGCAGCTTCGGCGAGGTCCGCCTCCGTCGAGATCGCCAGGGGGAGCACCCAGTAGCTCAGCGGAAGATCGTGGACGGGGTCGGGAGACCGGTCGATCGTCCGACGCAGAAGCAAGCTCGCGTCCTCCAGGCGGCCCTCCGCCCGGGCCAGCCATGCGTCGGTGCGCGCCAGCCACACACCATCGGTGACCGCGTCGGTGGGCGACACGCGTTGGTGGGCGGCTGCCATGGCCCAGCGCGCGCGCTCGACGTTGCCGCGACGGCAGGCAAGCTCAGCGATATCCTCGAACATCCAGGCGGACGCCCGGCTCCCCTCTCTCGGCCAGTCCGGGTCCTCGAGAAGCGAGGCCGCATCGTCCCAGCGCCCCATCTCGATGAGGGGATCGATCAGGTTGGTGAGCACATATGCGCCGTACCGCCTGAAGGTCCCATTGGCGCGGATGCGCTCGACCTCCCGGTACCCCAGCTCGGCTGCGCGGGCGTTGTGCCCACTCATGACGAGGGCGTGCGTCATCTCGATGGCGGCGAGGGACCGGAGATCATCGGGACCGCCGTCGAGATCGTGCATCGCCCGCTCCAGCTCGGCGATGCCCGTGGCCACGTCCCCCAGCGAGACGAGCCCGACGCCGAGCATCATGCGCGCGCGGGCCTGCTCGACTGCGTCGCCGGAAGCGATTGACAGCGCGAGTGCTTCCTGGGCGGCGTCCCGTTGGGCTGCATACCGAGTCGACGACCAGTGGAGTTGGGCGAGGTCCGAGAGGAGGCGGGCGCGGGCCTCCGGCGCCGCATCGTCGCCGAACGCGAGCGCGTCCCGCACGGTCTGCTCCGCCCCGACCGCGTCGCCCTGGTCCCACTGGTACCAGGCCAAGCGGTGACCCAGCCCCAGGCGGCGGTCGATGTCGCCATCCGCCCCAAGCTCGTCAAGTGCCCGGCGGCCGAGCGCGATTGCCCGTGTCAGGTCCCCGGCAGCCGCGCCCGCGTCAGCAGCCCGCTCCAGGATCGCGATGCGATCGGATCGAGCGAGAGCCGGTGCGTCGGGGACCCTCGGCCAAAGCTCAAGGGCGCGTTCCAGCTGCGCATGGGCCTCCGCGAACGCGAAGACGCCGGCCGCCTCGCCCGCCGCCCGGATCGAGGCCGCGAGTGCGCGGGGGAGGTCATGCGCGCGGTACCAGTGATAGGCGATCTCGGCCTCGGTTCGTCGGCGTCCTCCGGTCTCGGGCTGGTCGGTCTCCAGGAGTTGTGCCAGGGACGCGTGGAGGGTTGTTCGCTCGGCTGGCAGGAGCTCGTCGTAGAGGGCCTCCTGGACGAGTGCATGACGGAACTCGTACGCGGCCGGGTCACGACCCTCGGTCGGAGCCAGGATCCTCTCGTCGACCGCCGAACGGAGCGCCTCGACGAGTGCCTCCGGTCCCACGTCTGCCAGGCTCTCGATGAGGTCGTGCTCCGCGCGGCGACCGATGACGGCGACGATCCGCATGATCGATTGCGTCGCCTCGGGCAAGCGCGCCACCCGAACGGTCACGATCTCGCGGATCGTGGTCGGGAGGGTCTGGTCGCCGCTGGCGGCGCCTGCCGCGATCAGCTCCTCGACGAAGAACGGGTTGCCGTCGGAGCGTTTGTAGAGGCGCTCGACGAGGGACGGATCGGGCGACGCGTCGAGGATCCCGGCCAGCTGACCCGCGGTGTCCTCCTGGCCCAACCGCTCGAGATCGATGCGCTCGACGATATCGACCCGGCCGAGGTCCGAGAGGAGGGGCATCAGGGGATGTCGCCGATGGAGGTCATCGCTCCGGTAGGTCCCGATCACGACGACCCGCTCGCGGCGGAGTGCGCGGGCCAGGAAGCGGAAGACGTCGCGCGTCGATCGGTCTGCCCAGTGGAGGTCTTCCAGGACGAGGATCAGGAGCCGCTCGGCACCGAGGCGTCCGACGAAGCCGAGGAGATGCTCGAACAGGCGCGCCTGGGCAGCCTGGTCAGGGACGACGACCGGCTCCGACCCGCCGATGCCGAGGTCAGGGACGAGTCGGACGAGGTCCGAGCGTGAAGGGCCCAGCAGCCGGTCGAGGTCAGCAGCCTCCAGCTCCTGCGGGAGCGAGCGAAGCGCCCCCACGAGCGGCGCGTATGCAGGACCATCCTCACCGAGGTCGATGCACCCGCCGATGAGGACCCGGACCCCTGTCGCCCGGACGTGACTCGCCAGCTCGTCGACAAGCCTGGTCTTGCCGACGCCGGCCTCGCCCGCGACGAGGACGACGGACGGCTCGCCACGTCGGGCGCGCTCGACCGCGTCGGACAGACTCTGCAGCTCGTCGCGCCGTCCCACGAAGACGGGGCTGGTGATCCGGCGTGTCACGCCGCCGATCCTACAGGGCCCGTGCTCGGAGACGACGCAGGACGGGGATCGACGAGACGATCCGTGCGCCGAGTGCCCGAGTCTCAGGCTCCTCGGGCAGCGGCGGGACGTCCGGACGCGAGTGGAACCGGCGCCATGCGTCGGCTTCCTCCCATGGCTGCTTCTGTCGATCCTGGGCGAGGAAGTAGAGCATCCGTGCAGTGCCGCTCATCGCTGGCCTCCCGACTGGATCGCGAGATCGATCCGATGGCCAGGAGAGTGCGACTCAGGGTCTGACGGCCGCATCGGTCGAAGCCTTATAGGCGGACCCTTTCGGCCCTCAAATGCACTCCGGGCGCGCAGATCGATCGACCGTCAGATCAGGGCCGAAGCGGCGAACGGCCGGCTGGCTTCTGGACCGTCTCGCAGCCCAGGTCGCCTAATGCGTCACCTGACGCGCGCCCACTTCGGCGGCCCAAGCGACCGGCGACTCGTCAGCACCCGCCTCAGCACAGGCGCACCGGTGGGCCCGACCGTGGCGGATCTTCGCGACATCGAGCGCGGCGATGTTGGCGGACACGTCGCTGCCCGTCAGGACGAAGAACGCGGTCGAGCCGTGTTCACAGCGCACGACCATGCGGATGGCCTCATGACCGGCGAGGCGCCCCGGTCGCGACTCCAGCGCGGCGCCCATTGCATCACCTCCTCGGAACGCGTGCTTCCTTTCGCGTGCCGCGATCCCATCGCGGGGAACCAAGGAGCGCTAGCTCGACGGCAGGACGACGAGGGTCCCGGTCATGGCCGGCTGGTGGGTCGAGCAGATGATCCGGAAGACGCCGGCCTTGTCCGCCGTGAACGTCACCGTCGTGACCTGGCCGCGCTTGACGTCGAAGGCGATGTCGTAGCCCTCGACCTTCGACGCGTGCATGGCGCCGTTCACGCCGAGGATCTCGAGCGTCACCTTGTCACCCTGGACGACGGTGACCCCGCTCGGCAGCCAGCGGTAGGTCTCGACCGTCCAGGCCCCCTTCTCATCGGGGCCCTCGAGCCCGTAGCCGCCTCCAGCCGGGAGCGCCTCGGCCGGGAAGGGCTCCTTATCGACGGTCGTCGAACCCTTCGGCTCGATGGCCGCCATGTAGATCGTTCGCTCGCCGGCCGCCAGCCGGGCCCCACCGGTCGAGCAGGCGGAGACGGCGAGGGCCAACGGCACGAGGGCCGCCAGGAAGCGCGACGGTGTCGCTCGCATGTGTCACCTCCGTGAGACCCAAGGGGGTCCGATCCGGATGCACGCTAGCGATGCCCGCGCATGGCCCCAAGGCCCCGAGTGGACGATCGGTCCCCCCTCGTTCGAGGGGGGACAGCCGGTGCGATTGCTCGGCGCTGCGCCCGCTGGCAGCCGGCCCGCGTCAGCGGATGAGACCGTGGCGCATCCCGTAGGCGACGGCACCGGCGCGCGACTCGACGCCGATTCGCTCGTACAGCTCCTTGAGGTAGCCCTTGACGGTCGCCTCACCGATCCCGAGCTCGTGGGCGAGCTGCTTGTTCGTACGCCCGGAGGCGAGCGCGCGCAGGAGCTGCAGCTGGCGGGGCGAGAGACTGGCCATCTCGTCGGCGCCGGCCACGCTCACGACGTGGCGAGCGAGGAGCGGCTTGGCCAATGAGGGTTGGACGTAGGCGCCGCCGGTGGCTGCCGCGGTGACGGCACGGATCATCTCGTCGCGCGGCGCGCTCTTGAGGATGTAGCCGGAAGCGCCGAGGGCGAGCGCCCGATCGACGTGGGCGGCATCGTCATGCATCGTGAGCACGACGACCGGGATCGCCCGCCCGGCGGCGCGGAGAGCGGCGAGGACGTCGAGCCCGCTCATTCGCGGCATCGTCAGGTCAAGGAGGACAGCGTCGCACGGTGTCCTCTCGAGGAGCGCGAGGAGCTCCTCGCCGTCCGCGGCCTCGCCGATGACATCGATCGCCTCGTCAGCGTGGAGCATCCAGCGCAGGCCCTCGCGGACGGCCTCGTGGTCGTCGGCGATGATCACACGGATCGCCATCAGCTCTCCTCGAGCGGAAGTTCCACGCTCAGTCTTGCCCCGCCGAGGCGGCTCCGGACGGTTCGGACGACGCCCCCGAAGCTCACGACGCGCTCGCGCAGGTAGGCCAGGCCGAGCCCATGGTCGGGCGCCTCGGCTGCCGCACCGCCGCCGGCAGGGGTGGTCGGATCGGGCCAGCCGACCCCGTCGTCATCGACATCGAGCCGGACCCGCCCGTCCGCCGTGCGGAGCGACACGATGACGCAGCCGGCCGCGGCGTGCTTTCGGATGTTCACGAGCGCCTCCTCGGCTGCCCGCAGGAGGACGAGCTGCTTCTCCGGCGACGCCCGCTCGGCCGCGCCGCTGACCCGCATCCGGACGTCGATCCGCGACTCGCGCCGGAAGCGGTCGGCCGCCTCCTCGAGCGCTGCCGGCAGTCCGAAGGCGTCGAGTGAGGCGGGACGCACCCGGCTCATGAACGCGCGCAGCTGCTGCTCGACATCGACGACGAGCCCTTCCAGGTCATCGAGCTCGGCATGGACGTCATCAGGGAGGCGCTCGCCGCGGGCGAGGATCCCACGGATCCCGTAGAGCACGCGGATGAGCTCACTGGCCAGCGAGTCGTGGAGGTCGCCGACGAGGCGCCGGCGCTCCTCCTCGTGGGCCTCGACCACCTTGCGCAGGAGCGCCCGCCGTGTTTGGGCTGCCTCCCGGACCTCGGCGTAGAGGCCGCCCAGTTCGATCGCGCGGGCCTCGGCCAGGTCACGGTCCCGACTGATCGAGCGAACCGCGGCGACGACGAGGACGACGAGGAAGACCAGCAGGATCGACAGGCCCGAGCCGATCGCAAGCCAGGTCGCGGTCGTGATCCCTCCGAGCGCCTCCTCCAGGAGGCGGACATCCTCATAGATCTCGAACACGGCGACGGGCCGGCCGGCTGGATCGTGGACCGGCACATAGAACTCGACGAGCTGCCCCCACTGCCGTTCACGTTCGTTCTCGGGCTCGCTCAGATCGGTCACCTCTGACCGGACGCCGCGCTCGACGGCCTCGGCGAGATTCGGCCGCACATCGCCGAACACGCGGCCGATGAGCGACTGATCGTCCGAGTAGAGAACCCGGCCGTCGAGCGACCAGAGCTTCGCCCGAACGTGGTCGGAGTCGAGGATCACCTGATCGACGAGTCGATCGAGATCCGCGAGCGCCGCCGCGTCGAGCGGTGGCCCGGTCAGGTCGGGCAGCGCCGGCTCAAGGGCCGTGACCGCGGCCTGGAGCCCACGGCCCTCGGCATCGAGGAGCCTACTTCTGGTCTCAAGGGGGATGAACACGCCGAGGCCGATCGCGACGACCGCGGAGGCCAGGACGCCGAGGAGCGCGACGCGGCCGGCAGGCGGCAGCTCATGCCAGGCTGCGCGGAAGACTCGGATCCCCCGCGCGTGGCCGATCAGGGGTGTATCCCCCGTCCGGGCGAGACCACGCGCGTCGGCCATGAGTTCCGTTCCAGCGCCAGCCGGATCCGCTCCGGGTCGATCGCCCGGACCGTCCGCACATCGATGGTACCGGACGGCCGATCGGATAGTCCCCAAGTTGAAGGCAGAAACATCTCGCAGGCGCAGCCTCCAAGCGCCGGCTGCGCTCGCGGTCATCCGAGGGCAGCAGTGAGTGGTTCTTCCCGTGGGCCGTTCGGCGCGCCAGGACAGTGCTTCCGTCACTTCAGCCACCGCATCCCCGATGGCTAGCATGCCGCCAGGACTGAGCGCGGTGCGCCGATCCACGCTTCCGCTCGTGTTCCCGTGCTCGCCCGGAATCGAAAAGGAAGTTCCAGATGAGCACCCGTCAGGGCAAGGCCTGGAACCAGGTCCAGCAGCATCCCTTCGACGGACCGGTTACGGAGCCGGGCGTCCCGCTCGATGACACCGCGATCATCGAGGATCCTTGGCTCGGTCGGATCGCGACGGCGGACGGCCTGTTCGTGACCGATGAGGGCCAGCGGATCGTCGCCTGGTCGAGTTCTGCACAGCGCATCCTTGGCTACTCGGCCGAGGAGGTGATCGGCCAGCGCTGCTTCCTGGTCATGATGGGCCGCGAACCCGGTGGCCACCCGATCTGCCGACGCCTCTGCCGGGTGACCGCCAACGCCCGGCGGGGACGCGGTACTGCCGCCTACGAGGTCGCGGCTCGCGCCCGCGACGGCGCCGTCAAGTGTCTGAGCAACAGCGTGCTCGTCCTCGATGGCGCGAACGGGACGTTCCGCGTCATGCATCTTCTGCGTGAGGTGACGTGCCACCCCGGCCTGCCGCGCCGGGTCGCGACCCCTGTCCCTGACTCAGCGGACGAAGGGCTGCCGATCGCGGAGAGGCTCACGCGACGCGAGCTGGAAGTGCTCCGCCTCCTGGCCGGGGGCGCGACGGTCGACGAGATCGCGGAGGTACTCACGATCAGCGTCTATACCGCCCGTAACCACGTCGCGAACGTCCAGCGCAAGCTCGGCGCTCGGAGTCGGCTGGAGACGGTTCTCCTGGGGATGCGCAACGGCCTGATCTGAGCGCTTCCTCGACAGGCCGGCGAGATTGGTTCTGCCGCACCATGAAATGGCGGGTCGCCTGCCCAACCATGACTCCAGACGCTGGCGGAGACCGCCGGCCAGCTAGCGGGAGTCAGCGCAATGAGCCCACTCGCCGAGTCTGGAACCCTCACGACCGCTGCAGATGTCGCTGGTGATGTCACCGGCGCATCGCGCTCGCAGGCGGCAGGTTCTCCTGGCGTCGTCGCTGTGCCTGCTGGTCCTCCCGCGCTGCTCCCCCGACCGGAGATGCCCGAGCTCTCGCGGCGCGGGTTTCTGCGCGGCGCGGCCCTTACGGGCGTCGGCCTTGTCGGGGTAGGCGTCGCCGCCTGCGCCCCGAATGTGGTCCCGTCGCTGGCGCCGACGGCCGCGTCCCCGATCCCCGGCGCCCCGAGCGCGGCGTCGTCCGCCTCTCAAGCCCCGTCCGGCCCGATCCCGTCCGGCTGGACAGAGCACGACGTCGAGGCACGGAACGTCGTCCGACGCTACATCGGCAACCTCGCGCCGGCGCTCAAGGGCATCTACGGCGACGCGGCGTTCGCAAAGCTCGCCGACATCCTCGGTGCGGCGGACGGCTACCCCGAGCTCCAGAGGAAGCCGGCGTTCGCCCAGGTCCCGCAGCTCTTCCTCAACGACGTCCTCCAGCCGCTCACGCCCGAAATGGATGGGGACGTCAAGGTCTTCAGGCTCACCGTCGACGAGATCACCCAGAAGATCGACGAAAGGAGGGATCCGATCGCCGCCCTCGGCTACAACAAGCAGACGCCGGGGCCGACGATCCGGGTCACCGAGGGGGACAAGGTCCGGGCGATGTTCACCAACAATCTGAAGGAGACGACTGGCGTCCACTTCCACGGCATGGAGTTCGACGACTTCTTCCAGGACGGCGTGCCCTTCGTCACTCAGCTACCGATCATCCCCGGAGAAACCTACACCTACGAGTTCACCGCAAGAACCGCAGGCTCGCTGATGTACCACTCGCACCACAACGCCACCGACCAGGTCGGCCGCGGCCTCCTCGGTGCCTTCATCGTGGAGCCGAAGGACAACCCCGTGACGTACGACCGGGAGTACATCTGGGTCTCCAACGATGTGCTCGGAGGGTTCACGATCAACGCCCACGGCTTCCCGGCCACGTTGCCGATCCTCGCCGCGGTCGGCGAGACGGTGCTGGTCAGGTTCATGAACGAGGGGGTCATGATGCACCCGTTCCACAGCCACGGGTTCGTCATGAAGGTCGTTGCACGCGATGGCCATCCCCTCGGCAGCGCGGCATTCGAGTGCGACACCCTGGGCGTCAACCCGGGCGAGCGCTTCGACGCCGTCATCAAGGCGGACCGACCCGGCGTGTGGGCCTTCCACTGCCACATCCTGCCCCACGTCGAGGGGCCGAACGGCATGTTCGGCATGGTCACGACACTCATCGTCGTGCCCGAGAAGGCGCACGTCGACGCGATCGTCAGTGCCATCGTCAGCTAGGGTGCGGACGGTCGCCCCGACGGCCGAGCCGGCAGGCCGCGCCGCGCCAGCTCGTCGGGCGTGCCGTTCTCGGGCCGAAGACGGAGGTCGGGCGTTTTTCCGCGCCATGTGTCCCAGACCGCAGGGGATCGTCACCCATGGCGCCCTGGACAGAGCGGGCCGCGAGCTGGTGCGGGGCGTACCGGTCGCCAGGAGCCACGGATCGCTGAACGGGAAAGAAGGGGTGGAGCCGACACTCGGATTCGAACCGAGGACCTGCTGTTTACGAAACAGCTGCTCTACCGCTGAGCTATGTCGGCGCGAGCGCGAGTATAGGCGATGATTTCAGACGATAGCTGGCCCGGAGAACTGCTCCCGGGGCCC
>Ga0209108_10000565_pt1 | contig 20560 bp, 22 predicted proteins | sample Rifsed10ft1_FD_184003 | JGI IMG/M metagenome (GOLD analysis project Ga0209108, IMG submission 184003) | Soil microbial communities from Rifle, Colorado, USA - sediment 10ft 1 (version 2) | ecosystem: Environmental > Terrestrial > Deep subsurface > Rock core/Sediment | place: Rifle, Colorado...
GCGCAGCCGCAGCGATTGTCCCTGGCTTGCGGTTTCGTTGCCGAGGCTCGCATCGCCGCCGCTCGCGACCTCGGTCCAACTGTTGAGGTTGCCGTTCAGGTTGTCGTAGAAGAGCGTGTCGCCCGGCGCGGCGGATGCGGGCGCATGAGCGATCAACAGGGTAAGGCCGAGACAAACCGCCGCCGCAGTCCGGATATCGCGCGAAACCTTTTGCCGGACGCCCATCGCTACGCTCCGTCCGTGACCTTCGCCTGGAGACGCCGCGACACGTAGTCGGGTCCCCCGTAGGCGCCGGCTTCTGCGAGCACGTCGACGACGTAGACGTCGAGCGTGGCGCCGCCTTCGCCATGCGTGGTATGCGTGCACTGCACGGCGACGTCGAAGCCGTTCGTGCCGGCCTCGCTCAAGTTGAGCGTCGCCGTCGCCGTCGGGGTCGTGCACCAGGCTCCGGCGAGCGCCTGATGCGCGGCCCAGGCGACACCTGAGCGCGCCGCGTGAAACGCCTGCGCCGCGCGCAAGCCGGCCGTGACCGTCTGCTGCTGCATGACGCCGATGCGGACGGCATAACCCGCGATCCCCGCGAGCACGACCAGCAGGAATATCGCCGCGACGAGCGCGACGCCCCGCTGCCGCGACCGATTGCCGAAGCTCCTCGTCATGGCACGTTGTCCACGTGGACTTGCACGAGCAACGCGATCGTCTCGCCCTGATCGCCGATGCGAAGCTCCATCGAGATCATGCCGGCGCGCTCAGCCGTGCCCGGCGCATACGTGAACGCGCAACCCGTGACGTGATCGGCCATGAGCGTGTCGCTCGCGCCGGCGCCGAGAAGCTCGGCGCTGCTGTCGCGGTCGCCATGATTCTGGGCAACCGCGTAGTCGGCAAACCGACGCAACGTCCCGTTCACCGTATCGCACAAGTAGCTGACCGGGCCTTCGACGAGATAGATGCGCTGTGTCGGCGATTCGTATGCGAACTTGAACGGTGCGGACAGCGTCACGCGGTCCTCACCGGGGGCGTCGCTCGCGATGCCGATCGTCGTTCCCGGCGGCGTGATGACGTCGGCGAGCGCATAGGCGTCGGCCCCCGGTACGCCGACGTTGTAGATCGCGAGATAATGCTCGTCGGAGGTGAAGGGCTTCGCAACTTGCGTGAACGGGCCGATGACGTTGAACGACGCGTCGGCGAACGTGAAATCGAGGACCTCGTCCGCGCCGCCCGGCGACTGTGCGCGGTAGCGCGCGCCGTCGACTGAGCCCAAGAGCTCGAGAGCGACGGTGCTGCCGTTCGTCGTGGTGCGAATCGTGTTCGGGAGAGCGCGCCGCACGTCGCGGCTCATGCGCCTCAAAGCGGTGTCCGCGGCGTCGACGAGCTTGACGCGGCGGGATTGGTCCGTGAACCCTTGGACGGGCGTTGCGATGAACATCGCGACGAACGAGACGACGACGACGCTCACGGTCATCGTGACGACGAGCTCGACTAGGGTGAACCCTTTTTGTGGGAGCGAGCTCCGCTCGCGATTCTTCCTCCGCTCCATCATAACCTCGTCTTGTACGCGCTCAGCACGTAGTCGATGTAAGGCGCATACGCGACGCGCACATCGATGCGCAGAGCGTCCGCGCCGGCGATGCCGGGCAACGCGGTGCTCGGCCCGACGGCCACCGAAACCGTGTAGTCCGCGAGCCCCGCGATCGCATTGCCGAATTGATCGTAAGCGCCGTTGTCGACGAGCCCCGCATAGTCGTCGGCATCGTCGAAGTCCGCGCGCAAAGCCTCGCCGTCGATGCCGTCGGGATCGGCAAACGCTTTCAACGAGACTTCCTCCATGTAGGCTTCGGCAATCGACACGGCTTGGCTCATGATCATTGCGTCGGCGCTGTGCTCGACGTTGCGCGACAGGACGCCCAAAATCGCGCTCACGGCGATCGCCACGACGACGATCGCGATGACCAGTTCGATCAATGTCATGCCGCGCTCCGTCATGGCGTATCCACGTAGCCGCTCTCGGCGTGCACCGTCAGTGCGAACGTGTCGACGGTGATCGTTTGATCGGCCCCGAGGTCCGTGCTCCCCAGCGGCCCAAACACGATCGTGACGGCCGGCGCGACGACGACATCGGTGGGCGTCGATGCCGCGAGCAGCTCGCCGTCCGCGAGCACCACGGGCGTGCTCCAGCTCGCGTCCAAGGGATCGCACCGCCCCGCGTTGACTTGCTGTTGGCGCGCCGTGTAACCGGCCCCGTCGATCGCGACGCGCACGGCGCAACCGCTCGCCACGGCGAGCTTCTGCGCGAATTTGAGGCCGGCGGCGAGATCCTCGTAATAACCGCGGGCTTGAAACACGCGGTTGTCGAAGAAGCGCGGCATGGCGACCGCAGCGAGCACCCCCAAGATCACGATCACGACGACGAGCTCGACGAGCGTGAAACCCCGCGCTCTAGGCCGTGCAACGATGTGGTGGCGAAATGTCATGGTCCAATGTCATGGTCCTAGATGCGACAAAGGCGCCCGAAGGCGCCTTTGTCCGACTGGCGAACAGCGCGCCCTGTGACGGGTTAGCAGCCGCCCGTAGTCGCAACCACTTCGGGGGAGTCGTTCGGACCGGTGGGCGCCGTGTACGTCACGATGCAGGTCGCAGGCGTGGCCGCACCGGTTTTCGTCCAGACACCGCCGGCGAACGTGAATCCCGTGTCATCGGCCAACACGTCCTCGATCGATACCAGGGTCGGATAGCCGTCCGCGATGTCGATAGACGTGCCTTCCATCGACACCGGGTCTGCCCCGGTTGCGAGCCACAAAGCATGCGCCAACGCGGCACCCGAGCGGACGCTGCCGCCCATTGCTTCCGTCGCCGCGACGCGTGCTTGACGCTCCAACGAAGCAAACCGCGGCACCGCGAACGCAGCCAAAATGCCGAGGATGGTGATGACCACCACCAATTCGATGAGGGTAAAACCACCCTGTTTGACATTAGCTCTCATTGCAAAAAACCTCTTCGTAGTCGAGCCCTTATACCTATCCGGCGAGAAGACCTCGCGAACTGGAAAAGATTGTATTGACAGAATCGCCCGGGCGCTGTGATTGACTGCTCAGACCGCCATACACGCCTGTGATGGACGTCTCAAGTCGTCCGCCGCGTGCTCAATCGGGCCAGTCGTAGGCGTGGACGGACGCGAGGCGCAGGCCCTCGAATTCGTCGACGGACGCAGCGTATGCGGCGTCGCCGTCGACGTCCTCGTACACGAACTCGACCACGAGCTCGACGCGATCTTCGGGTCCCTCGAGCGGCATGAAGCGCGTGTACTTGCCGACGCGATACATGAGACGTCCGGTGCGCTCGTCGTAGTACCAGCTCGCGCGCGGCACGCGCGCATGTTCGGGCCCATCGAACGAGCCCAGGTAGTTGCCGGGGGCGTCGAGCAGCAGCGCCATGGGGTTGACACCGGCGAGCTCCGGTAACGTCGCGCTCTCGCCGCTCGTGAGCCGCTCCGCGGCCTCGAGCAGCAACGCGCTTTTCAATTGGCTTTGCACTTGAAAAAACGCGGCGCGCTCCGCGCGGCCGATCAACGGTAGCAAGCGGTCGAGCGCGAATCCGGCCATGACCCCAACGATGATCACGACCACGACGAGCTCGAGGAGCGAGAAGCCGCGCGCGTTCACCCGAAGCCACCGCCGCTCGCCGCCATGTCCCAAAGCGGCAGAAACACGCCGAGCGCGAGCACGAGGACCATGACTCCGACCGCCACGATCAGCAACGGCTCGAGCGCCGCGCTCAAGTGGTCGAGATCGTAATCGACCTCGCGCTCGTAGAAATCCGCGACCTCGCCGAACATGTCGGCCAGGCTGCCCGTTTCCTCGCCGATCGCGATCATCTGCATCGCGAGCGGCGTAAAGAGGCCCGACGCCTGAGCGGTACGGCTCAACGTCTCGCCGCGCTCGACGCCGTCGCGCAACGCGAGCACGCCCTCGCCCATATATTCGTTGCCCGTCGCGCGCGCAATCATGTTGAGCGCCTGCACCATGGGCACGCCCGATTCCAAGGTCAACGCGAACGAGCGGCACACCCGCGCCATCGTGGCTTTCATCACGATCGCGCCGACGATCGGCACGCCGAGCTTGAGCTTGTCCCACCGATAACGACCGTGCTCGTCGCGCACGTACAAGTTGAAGCCGACGACCGCGCTCACGACGACGGCGACGCCGACGTACCAGTAGGTCGACGCAAACGCGGAAACGCCGAGCAAAACTCGCGTCGGCCACGGCAGGTTGTCGCCGAGCGCCGCAAATACGGGCGCGAACTTAGGTAACACCCAAAGCGTGATAATGGCGATGGCGATCGCGATCGCGACGACGACCGTCGTCGGATAACGAAGCGCCGCGGTGACCTTGTCGCGAATGCGCTTCTCCATGCCGAGATACTCGTACATGCGCAAGAAGGCCGTCTCGAGCGTGCCCGAGCTCTCGCCGACGCGCACGATGCTGACGTAGAACTTCGAGAACACTTCCGGATGACGGGCAAACGACGAAGCGAGGTCGCGCCCCGATTGCAGGTTTTCGATGACGCGCTCGAGGGCCGCACGCAAAAACGCGTTCGGGGTCGACGAGGCGATGCTGTGCATGCCGCGCAAGAGCGGCAGGCCCGCTTTCGTGATGGCGTACATCTGCCGGGAGAACAGAATCAAGTCGTTGAGCGTCGGCCGGCCGCCGCCCAGACGCTGCCAGACGTCTTTGAGCACGTTGTGGGAGCCTGCCGTCGCCCTGATCTCGGTCGGCGTAATGCCGCGCGCAAACAACTGATTGGCGAGCGCTTCGGGCGTTTCGGCTTCGAGCGCGCCGCGCACGGCCTCACCGCGCGCCGTTCGCCCGCTGTAGCGGAACATCGCCATCACGCGGAACCTTGCAGGCGATCCTCACTGCTCAACACGTCGTTGAGCAGGCCCGTGCTTTGCTCCCTCTCCTCGAGACCCGAAGTCACGCGGATGACTTCCGCGACCGACGTCACGTGCTGTCCGGCGTACGCGAGCGCACGCTGCACCAACGGCACGAACCCGGCCTGCGTTTGCGCGAGGCGCGCAAACAGCGTGAGATCGGTGCGGCGAATCGCGTCGGCGAGCGGCGCGTCGATCTCGAGCAGCTCGTAGATGCCGATCCGCCCCCGATAACCGGTCATGTTGCAGTAGGTGCAGCCGATGCCTTCGTAGAACTCGGTGCCTTTGGGCTGCTTGGGGCCGAGCTGCCGTGCGATCCACGCGTTTTGTTGCGGCGTCGGCTCGATGGGTTGCGCGCATCCTTCGCAGATGCGCCGCATGAGACGCTGAGCGAGCACGCCGTGCAGCGCGGCCGCGATCATGAAGCCCTCCGCGCCCATGTCGAGCATGCGGCTGACCGTCGTCATGGCGTTCGTCGTGTGGAGCGTCGAGAAGACGAGATGGCCCGTCAACGCGGCGCGCAGGCCCATCTCGACCGTCTCCCGATCGCGCATCTCGCCGACGAACACGACGTCGGGGTCGTGACGCAACGCAGTGCGCAGCACGGTCGCGAAATCCAAGCCGATCTTGGGATTGACCTGCACCTGATTGATGCGCTCGAGCCGATACTCGACGGGATCTTCCGCCGTGATGATCTTGCGCGACGGGGAATTGATGTGATTGAGGGCGGCATAGAGCGTCGTGGTCTTGCCGCTGCCGGTCGGGCCGGTCACGAGCACCATGCCCGCGGTGCGGTCGATCATCTCGACGAAGCGCGCCGTGACGTCGTCGGGCATGCCGAGCTCCTCGAAACGCATCTTGCCGGCTGCCTGATCGAGCAGGCGCAGGACGATGGCCTCGCCGCTGTAGACCGGCATCGTCGCCACGCGCACGTCGAGCGTTTTGTCCTCGACGCGGATGCTGAAGCGGCCGTCCTGGGGTTTGCGTTTCTCCGCGATGTCGAGCCCGCACATGAGCTTCAAGCGCGTGACGAGCGCCTGCCCTACGCGATGGCCGTCGATGATCTGCTCCTGGAGCATGCCGTCGACGCGCAGGCGGATGCGTAGCCGATTGTCCTCGGGCTCGATGTGTATATCGGATGCGGCGACACGCACGGCATCGTGAAACATCGATTGAATGAGCTTGATGACCGGCGCATCGGGCGAGCCTTCGTCGGCGGACAGCGTGTCGAGGTCGACTCCGCCTTCGTTGAGCTCCTCGTTGAGCTCCTCGGCGAGCGACACGATCTCCTCGGTGCGCCGGTACACGACGTCGATGGTCCGAAGCAGCGCGGCCTCCTTGGCCAACGCCAAACGGATCGGCTTGCCGAGCATCCGCGAGAGCTCGTCGAATGCAAAAAGATCGGTAGGATCGGCCATGCCGACGAGCAGGCCGTGCGCGTCCTCCTTGAGGACGAGCGCGCGATAGCGCCGCGCATGCGTTTCGGGCAGAAGGCCCACGATCTTGGGGTCGAGGCTCGTGTGGGCGAGATCGATGAACGGGATGTCGAGGTACTCGGCGAGGCAGCGGTGCAAATCGGCCTCCGCGACGGCGCCGATGTCGATGAGCACGCGGCCGAGCTTGCGGCCCGTGCGGCGTTGCTCTTCGAGCGCTTCGGCGAGCTGTTGCTCCGAGATCAGCTTCTTTTCGCGAAGCAGCTCGCCGAGCCGGACTCTCTTGCGCGACATCCTTGGGCTCCGGGCTATCTCTGCGACTCGCCGCGGAGGGCGTTGAGTCGATCCGCCGCCGGCTGAATGATGCCCGGCCAATCGTCGTCGTCGTCGACGACGATCGGACGCAGCAGGATGATGAGCTCGGTCTTGGTCTCGATCTCGCGGCTGCTGCCGAACAAGCGTCTCAATCCGGGCACGCGCCCGAGCACGGGGATGCCGAACTCGTGGCGGCGCGAAGAATTGCGCATGAGCCCGCCGATCGCGATGATCTGGCCGCTCGAAGCCTTGACGACGCTGTCGGATTCCCGGATTTCGCTGAACGCGAGCGGCAACTCGTCGGTCTCGCCCGAAATGGTCAGCGCCTTGGTCTGGTCCGTGACCTCGCTGACCGTGGGATGGATGTGCAAGATGACTTGGCCGTCGGCGCTGATCTGCGGCGTCACGTCGAGCGCAATGCCTGAAAAGAACGGCGTCAGCGTCACGTCGCGGCTCGTCGTGGCCGCCGTGCCCGTGATCGTGTTGCTGCTCACGTCGGTGACGAAGAACTCGTCGGTGCCCGCCTTGATGACGGCCTTTTGATTGTTGAGGGTCGCGACGCGCGGGCTCGACAGTACGCGCGTATCGCCTTGTGTCTCGAGCAGCTCGACGAACGCGTTGAAGTCGCCGATATCGAGCGCCAGCGCAAAGGCGCCGCCGATGGTCTCGGAGCCGAAGCTCGTCACGGGATTCCCGGGGCCGACCGTGATCGGATCGCCGCCGAGCGGCGTGCTGCCGTCGATCGCGTTGCCGCCCGAGAGCTGGCCGCCCGTGAACGTGTCGCCGTCAGTGTCGACGCCGACGGCCGCCCAGTTGATCCCCGCTTGGAAGCCGTCGCTCAGGGTCACCTCGATGATCTTGGCCTCGAGCACGACTTGGCGCTGCGCGGCCGAGTGGATCCTGTCGAGATAGTCGGATACGGCGCGGAGCTCATCCGGCATACCGCGCGCGAACACGACGCCGGATTGCGCGTTGACCACGACTTGGCGGTTCTCTCCACCGCCGAGAATCAGGCTCAAGGTCGCCCCGAGCTCGGCCCAGAAGTCGGCGGAATTCGAAGTATCGATGACGGAACCCGTCGGCTCGCCCTGCCGGCGGTCGTTGCGCGAGGCGCCGCCGTTCGTACCGGCGATACCGCGTTGCGAGTCGTCGCTGTCGGAGACGGCCTGGCTCACCTGACCCGAGCTCACGAACGTCCGCGAGCGTCCGCCGCGAGTCAGATTCAAATAGTTGATCTCGAAAACGCGGTTCTGCAGCGTCGCAGGCAGCACGACGAAGCCCGTGCCGTTGTGCCGGTAGTCGTAGCCGTAGACGTCGCGCACCGTGTCGAGCACTTCGCGTACGGTGACTTGCTTCAACGTCAATGAAATCCGGCCGCCGACGTCCGGGTGGACGACCAGATTCTCCGGCGTGCCCTCGACGAGACTCATGAAGAAATCGCGCGCATCGGCGTTCATGACATTGACGTCGAATCGCTCGTCCAAGGCCGCCGGCAGCGGCACCGGCGGCTCGGGCTTGACGACGAAAGCGGCTTCGATTTCCGCCGCGGGCACCATGGCGTCGTCGATCGCCGTATCGATGGATGCTTGCGTCCCGCGGCCGCGGTTGCTCGCGCAGGAGGCGAGCAGACCGAGCGAAACGAACAACGCTAGGGCCGCGATGCTTCGCCACGGCCGGGTGAGGTGCCTCATGTCGCGGAATCTCCTTCGGTGATCTGCCTGCCGGCATTTGCGTCGAGCGGCACGACGGTCTCTCGGTCGCCGCGCTTGAGGCGTACCGAGTCGGCTTCGATGCGAACGAGCAGAGCCCCGTCGACGAGCTCGCCTTCGCGATATAACTCACCGTTGATCACGGCGATGCGCCGCAGCGGCGAAATCAATATGGCCGACACCTCGATCCGCCGCGCCGCGCCGACGCGCGCACCGCCCACGGGTGCCTGGTATGGCCGCATCGGATCCTTGAGCGGCAAGTCCTCGGCGGCAAAAGACGCCGGGGCGAGCAGCAGCAAAATGAGCGTCAAGGCAGTTCTAAACACCGATCCAATCCTCCTCGAGACTCAGCGTGTGCAGCTCGATCGTGATGCGGCTCTGCGGATACTGCTCGGTCTCGAGCACCAAGCTTCCCCAATAGAGTTGCCAGGGCAGCCGCTCGACGTTCTCGAGATACGTAAGACAATCGAGATAGCTGCCTTCGAGCACGAGCACCAACCCGTGGCGGTAGAGCTTCGGACCTCGGCTCGCTGCCGCATTCGCGTCGTCGGACTCCGTCTCGATGAGGGGACGGCCGGCAAGGTTGTTGACGCTGACGAGCTTGAGGCCCGCCTGCCGCCGAATCAGATCTTCGAGGACGAAGCGCATTTGCGCCGGATCCACGAGATCGCTCGTGAAAATCCGCACGGACTCGTCCGCGGACGCAACCTGTTGCTGCAAGACGCGAATACGGTCGAGATGACCCGTCATTCCCTCGCCGATGCCGTGCGCCGCGATGTCGATGGACTCATCGAGCTGCCCGATACGCTGGCGCATGCTCTCGACTTTGGCCGAGGCGATCGCTTCGCGCGCCTCGAGCGGCGCGGCAAGAAACGCTTCCCAAGCGCCGCCGATGACGAGCAGTATCGCCGCAAACACGAACAGTCTCTCGCGCAAGCTCAATGCGTCGATGCGTTGTAACAGCTTGGTGACTCGTTGCCGCAACATCAACGACTCGCTAGCTTTGTTCGCCATTCGGGATCGCCGGCGTCGCGGCTGGAGACACGGAACGTGATTGCGGCGCCTTCCTCGACACGCTCGATCTGAAGCAAATCGAAACGCTGCCCCGCGAGCGCCTCCTCTTCACCGAGACTCAGGAGATACTCGGGAACGAGGTCGGGCCTGATGGCATGGCCTACGAGCTCGAGGGAGCGATTCGCCCCGTGCACCCTGAGCTCCGTGAGCCAAAGCCCGTTCGTGTGGCGCCGCGCGAGCGCCGCGAGCTGCTCCGAGAATCCGGCCGTGCCGCCGAGCGGCTGCTCGCGCAGGATCTCGATGAGTCGCTGTTGCTCGACGAGCCGCGCGTTGAGCTCGGCGAGTTGCGCTTCGACCTCGCGCCGCCGCTCGATATTCGAGGTCGGATCGAGCCGTGCGAGCTGTGCGGAATAGGCCTTCTCCCTGCCTTCGAGCTGCACGGCCTCCACTTCGAGACCGACGACTTGCCAGAGGCCGTAGACGTAGATGACGAGCAACGCGCCCGTGACGACGGCCGCGGCCTGCAGCATTGTTACGGCGGAGAAGATCTGGCGCTGCCGGCGGAAAATAGGCTGGTAAAGGTTTACCTGCTGATAGATCGTCGTGCTCATAGCGTCACTTTGTCCCGCCTGAGTGCAGCGCCGATTGCGGGCAGGCAGCGGCGTTGCGTCTCGTCGTCGAGCGTGAGCTCGGTATCGAGCAAGCTCGGCAAATGGACGTTGCGCACCGAGATCGTGAGCTCCTGCTTGAGCAGGTCTTGATCGGCCGGATCTAGCCCCGACGTGTAGAGCACCGGTACGGCGTTTTGCTCGTAATGGCTTTCGAAGTAGTCGAGCGAGCGCCGTGTCTCGAGCGCCAAGCCGGCGATCAAGCTCGAGCGCATGCCGTTGGCGCCGCGCAGAGTTACGACGCCCGTCTCGATGCGTCGCGTCAAGTACAAGACACCTTGGCGCAGCAACAGCAACACGCCGCCCACGTCGTTCAAGTGCAGCAACGCGACGCCGCGGCCGTCCTCTTCGAGCAACGCGGCGATATTGCGCAGACTGAGCTCGAGCACGTCGATGACTTCAAGCTTGAGACCGGCGTCTTCGAGCGCCGCGACCTGCTGCTTGACGAGCTCGGCGCGCGCTGCGACGGCGTACATCATTTGATTGGGGCCGCCGCGACCGTGTTGCGGCATTTGAAACACGTCGATGGCCGCGTCGTCGATGTGGAAGTCGATGAGATCCTTGATGCGCCAACGTACGGCGGCGCGCAGCTCCTCGGCGGGCACGTCCGGGGCCTCGACGAGCAACATGTGGTAGCTGGAAGAAGGCAGCACGCTCACGGTCGGCAGCACGCGGTACGAGAGCCGTTTGACCGCGCGCGCGAGGGTGTCCTCGGCGACCGTGGATTCGTGAAAACAGTGCGTGAGCTTCGGTTTGCCCTCGTCCGTCGAAGCGAGCACTTGCGCCATGGCCAACGAGTCGTCGGTCCAGAACAATCCGATCTGGCCCCGGGCATGGTCGATACGTCGAAATAAGGACAGCATTCTCATTCTCACCGAGGTTCGAAGCGAACCCCGCGAAAGCACTGCGACGCGGCAGCGAAGACCGACGCCGAAGCGCCGCCCTCGCTCGCGATTGAACTTAATGAGTTCGCGGCCGGGAGGCTGAGAGCCGAGTCTCAGTTTGGACGTGGTGCAGCCCGGGCGCGCGGGCGGGCCCGGATTTGTGGGACGCAGTTCGCAAGCTAGAGCAGGAGCCGCTCCGCCTCGAGCGCCGGCACTAGGCGCGTGGTCGTCCCGTCGCGGCGGTAATGAATCTCGTAGATGAGAAACTCGCTCGGCTCGTGCAGCGCGACGCCGTAGCGCAGCACCAGAGCGCGCTCGGTACCGGCGTCGCTAAGCGCCTCGACGAAGAAGGCCTGCGCCGGCGTTCTTCCGGCCAGAGCCCCGCGCTCGAACAGCCCCGCAAGAAAGGTGCGTACCTGCCGCTCGAGCTCCGTCGCGGCCGCATCCGCGTCTACGTCTAGAGACTGCGGCACCCAGCGGGTTGCCTCGTCGATCGACTTGAGAATCAACAAAAGGAGGCGGCGCCGATCGAGACGCTGCCAGAACTTCGAAAACGCGTTCGAGCCGCCGAGCGTCACATTGCCGATCATTGCGGCATTGCCGCCGCCGATGTGCGTCAATGCATTGACTCCGAAGCGCTTGAGCAGTGCGGCATCGCTGCCGTTCAGGACCGTTGTCGGCGTCAGCGAACCTCTGAGCGTACCCGTCGTAATCGCGGACCAGACTCCGGAGCTGTCCTGTCGCGCAAGCAGCCCCGCAACCGCACCGCACGCGGGCATGCCCGCCGCGAAGCGGCCGCCTTCGCCCCGCGTACGAATGCGCGGGAAATAGGTCATGGCATTGCGGGAGAGCCGAGTCGTATTGCGCATGCCGATCACGGCGGCATGCACCGACGTCCACGACGCGGGCGGATCGCAGATGAGAATGGCACGCTGCCTTTCGCAGAAGCGTTCTGCCGCGACGAATGCGGTCGTGCCGAGATCGGCGCAGGGTGAGGCTGGGATGCACAACAGATCGAAACCGCTCCCGTGCTCGAGCGCGAACAGCCCCGTCCCTTCATGGTTGGAGCCGATGATGTCGTAGTCGGTGAGCTCCTCGCCGTCGGCACCGGCCTCGGTGAGCGGAATGTACGGGATCGGCTGTCCGGAGAATTTCGCAACGGTGGCGTCCGGTCGATTCCCGGGCAATGGGCCGCTCAGGCGAACGAGCTTCGAGTCCTGTAATGCGTCGACGATGAAACGCTGATCCGAATGATGCATCGACACCCGCGGATGAATCTCTTGGTCCGCAATCAGCGTCGAGCCCGGCCCGCGCAAACGTTGAATCACGAGATTGAACCGTTCCGGCTCGGTTTGCAGGCCGTCGTAGTCGACGGACGCGCGCAAGAATTCGTGGCCGCCCGGATGCCGCGCTTGCAGGTACAGGTACTGCCCTTGCGCAGGCAGGTCGATGCGCGCGCGCGTCGCACGATTGGCGACGCGCACCACGACGGCCGTCTGCCCACCGTGCAGAAAGTAATGTTGCACGGCATGCGACACGAAGCTGAAGCTGCAATCACCGCCAAAGGCGGCGCGGAATTGCTCGAAGTCTACGAGCACCACGGGCTCGTTGAGCGGCCCCCGCTCCGTGCGGCCGATGAACGCGGCCACGGTGCGTCTGACGAGAGGAATGGGCTCGGTTCCGAGTCGGTCGCCGGTGTTCTGCTCGAGCGAGAGATCTAAGGGTTCGACTACCATGAAGTCCCTGAGCCCGGAAATCCTATGATAGCCGCTGCCGAGCAGGCATGCAGCACCGGTCACCCATAAACACAACAGCGAGACTCAAGGAAGCCGTCGCGTGCGTACCTTCAGCGTGAACAACCGGACCAACAACAAGCCCGCAACGAAGCCGCCCACATGCGCGCCGAACGCAACGCCCGCTACCCCCGTTTCCTGCAGCATCGAGCTCAGCAATTGGCCGACGAACCACAGGCCCAGCACGACGAGCGCCGGCAAGTGGAACGTGTACAGAACGATGAACAGCGGTATCGCGACCAGCACCTTGGCACGCGGATACAGCAGGAGATACGCGCCGAGCACGCCCGAGATCGCGCCGCTCGCGCCGATCATCGGCACCACGGAGTCGGCGTCCGGCAGTGCCTGCGCGAGCGCCGCAGCGATGCCGCAAAGCACATAGAACACGATGAACCGGCCGTGTCCCATGCGGTCCTCGACGTTGTCGCCGAAGATCCACAGGTACAGCATGTTGCCGAGCAAGTGAAGCAGATTGCCGTGCAGAAACATCGACGTCAGCGGCGTCAATAACGACGGCACCGGCACGAAGCGCAGCTCCGGCGGCAATTCCGTCGCGCCGAGAAAGACGGCCGGAATCAGCCCGAGCGAATAGATTGCCGCTTGGACGGCATCGGGGGGCAGCGTCATTTGCCAGAGATAGACGAGTGTGGACGCCGCGATGAGCCCGATCGTCACGACCGGGCGCGTGCGCGTGGGGTTCTCGTCGCGCAGCGGAATCATGAGTCAATGCAACGCGGACAGCGACGCTGCTTACTCGATTTGGGCCGTCGTCTCGCCACCCATGAGCGGCGCGGTATTCTCGACGATGCGAAGCTCCGCAAGATAACGCTCGAAGCCCTGCCCCCGGGCAAGCACAGGATATGGCATGCCGCGCTGCTCGGCGACGATCCGGGCGACGGCCCCCGTATCGACCGCGACGGCGACGCCTGCATTGCGCTCGAGGGCGGCTGCGATCGCGAGCTCCGCCTGTGCGGCCAGGTCGCGTTGATCCTCTGCGAGCGGGCGGTGGACCTCGAGATAGAGCTCGCCGTCCCGCCAACCGGCGAGCACGGGTTGATTTACGATGCGCACCGGCGTGCCCAACGGCACTCGATCGAACAGCGCTTCGATGTCTTCGGGATAGAGCCGGATGCAGCCTGCGCTCGCCCGCATGCCGACGCCCGCGGGCGTATTGGTTCCGTGGATCAAGTATCCGGGCAGCGACAGAGCGAGCGCGAACGCGCCGAGCGGATTGTCCGGCCCCGGCGGCACGACGCTCGGCAGCGGATCGCCGTTCGCGGCATGCTCGGCGCGCACCGACGCAGGCGGGTACCAGGTCGGGTCGCGCGCCTTCTGCGTGACGGTCGCCTCTCCGAGCGGCGTCGCCCACCCTTCGCGCCCGATGCCTACGGGATGGCTCGTCGCGGCCACGCGTGCAGCAACGTCGTCCGTGGTCGCGTCCTCCACCGTCGTAAAGTACAGCAGGCGCATGGTCGCGACGTTGATGACTATCCCAGCGCGCGGGGCGTCGGGAATCACAAGCGCCGTCGGCAAATAGATCGGCGTGCCCTCGCCCGGCAGCCAGACATCGACACCGGGATTCGCATGGCGCAGCTCCTCGAAACCGATGTCGTACTCGCGCGCAATGCCGGGCAGCGTGTTCTCGTATTTGGCGAACAGCACCTGCGGCTCGCCGAGCAGCTCGTGATCCTCGCCGTCGAGGTCGAAGTGACGCGTTTGCAGAGCCGGCAGACGCGCTGCCGCGGGGTCCGGACCGCGGCTTTCAGTCGGCTGCTGCCCGGTGAGCTGATCCGTGCTCGGCATGAACACGCAGCCGCCCAAAACGCCCCAACCGACCGCGGCGAGCCCGCCCTTGAGGGCGCGTCGAAGAATGATCATGAAGCGAGTATGGCTATGTTTCGCCGCCACGGCTAGAGTCCGCCGCATGGTCGGGCCCGTCGCATCCGCGTCTTTGACATGCCGTGTGCCGATGCTCGTCGACGGCGACTTCAGCTTGTCCGAGTCTTCCGCCATCGCGGAATACCTCGAAGAGACGTTTCCGGGTCCGGACTATGCGCCGGTCTACCCGAGCGCGCGACTGTTCAGAGCGGCCGATGCGCTCCTCGCCCGTGCAATTGTGGGTCGAGCCCGAGCGCGCGTTCTGATCAGCGCGACAGCAGGCTTTCCGCACTCCCGAGCACGCGTTCCACGAGCGGGCGGCGGCGCTTGAACGCGATGTGGTACAGATCGCTGTCGGCGGCGGCTTCGAGCAGGAAATCGTCGCTCGTGCGGATCTCGTCGATGAGCTTGAGCGCAAGCGCCTGCGTGCCGTACCAATGCTCCCCCGTCGCAATGTGCTCGATGTCGACTTGCGGTCGCTGCGCCGCAACCTGCGCCTTGAACAACGCGTGCACGTCCTCGAGCTCCTGCTTGAGCTTCTGCCTGCCCTCGTCGGTGTTCTCGCCGAACAACGTCAACGTCCGCTTGTAGCGCCCCGCCGTGATCTGCTCGAAGTCGACGCCCTGCTCCTCGAGCCAGCGGTGAAAATTCGGCAGCTGCGCGATCACGCCGATTGAGCCCACGATCGCGAACGGCGCGGCCATGAGCCGGTCGGCGACGCAGGCCATCAAGTACCCGCCGCTCGCGGCGACCTTGTCGACGGCAATCGCGAGGTGCAGTCCGCGCGCCTTGAGCCTGAGCAACTGGGACGCCGCTAGCCCGTGCTCGTGAACGGCGCCGCCCGCGTTCTCGAGCCGCAGCAGGACTTGGTCGCTGTCCTGCGCGACGCCCAATATCGCCGATACTTCCTCGCGCAAGGAAGCCGTCGCCGCGGCGCGGATGTCGCCCTTGAAGTCGAGGACGAAAATGCGCCTGCGTCGCGCCGTGGCCTCCCCTTTCCCGCGTCGTCTTGCCTTGCGCGCCTTCGCGAGCGCTTTGGCTCCCTTCTTGAACTCGACCTTGGGCAACAGAACTCGCTTGAGCTGCTGCGCCGTCTGTTCCATCTGCTCGTTGAGATGCTTGATCGTGAGGCCTTCGCGGTCGCCCACGCGGCGTGCATTGGTCACAAGAACCAGGACGACGACGAGCACGATGGCCACGAGCGTGGCTAGCTCGACGAGGAACAATCCATACGCCCCGAAGAACTCGCTCACGCGCTAGAGGCCCACATTGTTCTTTTCGAAGGCGCGCTCGGCGCGGTAGCTCGACCGAACGAGCGGCCCCGAGACGACCTCGAGAAATCCGCGCTCGAGACCGAGTCCTCGTAAACGCTCGAATTCCTGGGGCGTCACATAGCGCTCGACGGCCAAGTGGTTCGGTGTCGGGCGCAAATACTGGCCGAAGGTCACGATGTCGACGCGTGCGCAGACGAGATCATCCATGGCTTCGATGAGCTCGCCCTCGGTCTCGCCGAGGCCGACCATGAAGCTCGTCTTCGTGACGACCCGGGGATCCCGGCGCTTTGCGTGCTCGAGCACGGAGAGAGTCTGCTCGTAGCCGGCGCGCGCATCGCGCACCCGATGCGTGAGGCGTTTGACGGTCTCGAGATTCTGCGCAAAGACGTCGACGCCCGACTCGAGCACTGTGTCGACATCGCGGGTTCTGCCCTGGAAATCCGGTGTCAGCGCTTCGACGACCGTATCGGGGCATCGTTGCTTGATTGCGCGCACGCACGCGGCGTAATGGCCGGCGCCGCCGTCCTTGAGATCGTCGCGATCGACGGACGTCAGCACGACGTACTTGAGCCCCATGAGCTCGACGGATCGAGCAGCATTGTACGGCTCATCCGCATCCAGCCAGCCGCGCGGATTCCCCGTATCCACGGCGCAGAATTGACACGAACGCGTGCATACGGCGCCCATGAGCATGAGTGTGGCCGTACCGTTCGCCCAGCATTCGCCGATGTTCGGGCACATCGACTCCTCGCAGACCGTGGCCAAACGATGCGTGCGTACGGTCTCCTTGATGGCCTCGTATTTCTCGCCCGACGGAAACCTCGCTTTGAGCCACGGCGGCTTCGGCGCCGATGCAACGGCTTGGCGCGCGGCGCGCGGCTTGACACCGTTCTTGATCGCCGAGAAGCCTTGTGTCGTCTGGTACTTCGATCCGGAGCTGATGACGACGGGGATGCCGCGAAACTCACTCACAGGGGCTGCTAGAATCGTGCTCTTGATGAGCCAAGAGTATCGCACGGTTTGAGCGAACGATGGGTAAGCTTCGTCCCAAGCCTTCGAAAAGCTCGCAGTACATCACGCCCGAAGGCGCGGCGGAGCTCAAGCGCGAGGTCGACTACCTGTGGAGGGTCAAGCGCCCCGACGTGACCCAAGCGGTCGCCGCGGCGGCAGCACAGGGCGATCGGTCCGAGAACGCCGAGTACATCTACGGCAAGAGGCAGCTCGCGGAGATCGATCGGCGCGTGCGGTTCCTGCGCAAGCGCCTGGACGGCATGCGGATCGTGGCCGAGCCGCCGGCCAACACCGGCAAAATCTACTTCGGCGCGTGGTTCGAAGTCCGCGACGAGCGCGGGCTGACGACGCGCCATCGCGTGGTCGGGCCCGATGAATCCGGCGCCGCGCTCGAGTATCTCAGCATGGATGCACCTCTCGCGCGCGCCGTCATGGGGAGATCCGTGCGCGACGAGGTCGTCGTCAGCACGCCCGGCGGCGACCGGCGTTTCGAGATTACGAGCATCAGTTACGTGGAAAAAAAAGCCCGGTACTTGACCGGGCCAATCACAGGGGGAAAATGAAACGAGTTACTGCAGCCGGGACCAGTTGATGAGGCGGACCTCGCCCGATTGCAGATCGAAATTGCGTGCGAGCAGCGCTTCGATCTCGCGAGTTTCGAACGCCTGCTCCGTAGCTCGATTGACCTCGACGACGCCGCTGAACTCTTGATCCGAGCCCGCGACGGTCTCGCCGGTGAGCACGAAATGCGTGTAGTACTTGACGCCCATGGTGCGAAGTCTATGAGCGGCAACGCGCCGAGTCTGTGATTGGCTCCACAATTTAAAGCGAGATCGCGGCACATGAAGCACTGGTTCCCACTGGCGATAGGCTTGCTGGCATTTGCGAATGCCGGCGCCCAAAACGACCTCCGCAATACGCTGTTCGGACAAGCCGATGCGGCCATCGAGACAGCGCGCGCGGCCGACGCGGAATTGCTTGCCCCGGCGACGTTCACCCGCGCCGAGGAAATCTATCGGACCGCCGAGGACGACCTCGCGCGCGGTCGCAACATCGAGCGAATTCGCTCCGGGCTCGCCGAAGCGGAGCGGCTGTTCGCAGCGGCGACGGAAGCGGCCGACATCGCGACCGTGACGCTCGCCTCTTTAATAAAGACGCGCGATGACGCTCAAGGAGCGAACGCCGTGACTTTTGCCTCCGAGCTCTGGACGGAAGCGGAGGGAGCATTCAACGGCGCCGCGCAACGTCTCGAGTCCGGCGATATCCGCGGTGCGCGAAGTCGCGGCGAAGATGCCGAGGCGCTGTACCGCGACGCCGAGCTCACGGCCATCAAGGCGCAATACCTGAGCCAAACGCGGGCGTTGCTTGCGCAGGCGGAGCAGCTCCGTGTGCAGCGTTATGCGCCCAAGACGTTCGCGCGCGCCCAGGAGTTGCTCGCGGAAGCGGAGCGCGAGCTCAGCGAGAACCGTTACGACACGGACCTGCCGCGCAGCCTCGCGCAACAGGCGAACTATGAGGCCCGCCACGCGATCTACCTCGCGGAACGGGTCGTGTCGATGCGCGACGAGAACTTGACCGAGGAGGACATCATCCTCGCATACGAGGAGCCGCTGACGCGCATTGCCGCGGCCGCAGATCAAGTTGCGCAGCTCGACGCCGGAACCGAGCCCGTCGCGGCAGGGCTCGTCGCATTCGTCGAGGAGCTCAGGGAAACCGCGCAACAATCGCAAGTCGACGTCGAAGACAGTCGTCTGCGCATAGCCGAGCTCGAGGAAGAGATTCGCGCCTTGGACGAGCAACTCGGCGGCGTTTCCCAAGAGCGCGTTGCGCTCGTTCAGCGTCTCGAGGCTGAAGCGCGTATTCGCGAGCAGTTCGCGACCATCGAGCAACTGTTCACGCGCGACGAGGCGCGTATTTCGCGTGAAGAGAACGGTATCGTGCTGCGTCTCGTCGGCCTCACATTCCCGAGCGGCCGCGCCAACGTCGATGCAGCGTATCGGCCGCTACTCGAGAAAGTACGAGAAGCGACGGCGATTTTTCCGCGTTCCCAAATCGTCATCGAGGGGCACACGGATTCCTACGGTAGCGACGAGAACAACATGAGGTTGTCGCAGCAGCGCGCGGAGTCGGTCAGCACCTATCTCGCGGGCGAGCTCGGGATCCCCGCCTTTCGCATGAGCGCTGTCGGCTATGGCGAGACCCGGCCCATCGCCAACAACGAAACTGAACAGGGACGCACGCGCAATCGCAGAATCGACGTCCGTATCGAGCCGCAGCTCGATTAGAAGTGTAGGAGCGACCTCCGGCCGCGATCTTCGGAATCGCGGCGAGACGCCGCTCCCACGGAATCGAAGAATCGCGAGCGAAGCTCGCTCCTACAAAGACAGCCAATCCCCGATCAGCGTCGCGACGTCGGCGTGCACAAGATAGCCGTATGACCGGTGGGGGTTGATGCCGTCCTGCTCCCAGAAAACGTTGTAGAGATCGATGCGATCCTCGATCGCATCCACGAGCCCGGCCATGATCATGCCGCGAAAGTACGGCTCGAGCCGCGGATGTAGCGCCACCATCTCTGCGCGCGCCGAGAAATTCGCCCAACGTTTTATGTTCCCCGGATAGCAGAGCGGCGAAGGCCGATCGCCGCCTTTCAAAGCCGTGCGGATGAAGCGCGTCGCGAGCGGGCTGCCGAGCGTCACGAATTCCTCGACGCTGCCGGAGCTCCCGGTCTCGCGCGACAGCTCCCAGAGGCAATCGTAGGCGATGACCGAGCCCAGACTGTGGCCGATCAAGAGCACGCGCTCGCCGCGGCTCCACGCTTGCTCGAGCACGGTCTTGACCAAAGCGCGGATGGCGGCGCCGATGCCGTCGCGATTCTCCAAGTAGCGGTGCACATCCTCGATAGTCAACTCCAAATCCGCGTTCGCGATGACCTTCGTAATCATGGGAAAGGAATCGCCGACGAGATGCCACCAGCGCTTCAGGCGCCTGCGCACCGAGTCGATCTCGCGACGCTCGTTGGCGTCCGCGACCGGCGATGCCAACAGGCGCTCGAGCCCGGGCAGGTCGAGGCGAATGTCCCGCGTGACGCCGTAGAAGAGATATGTCCACGAGACAAGCGTGAAGCGGTCGCCGTTGGCCGCGAGACGTTCTGCGGCGGCCGGCCGAACGCGCTCGAGCCCGGCCTTGAGCGCACGCAAGAGCGCTGCCTTGTGCTCGTCCGGCGGCGGCTTGGGCTTCATGCCCGTGACGAAAACGATCCGGTATAGTCCCGACATTCGGCTGCCAACAACAGTCATCGGAGGATAGGTCGTGCGTTACTTGCACACAATGGTGCGCGTCACTGACTTGGACGCGTCGCTCGATTTCTACTGCAACAAGCTGGGGCTCAAGGAGGTGCGCCGCACGGTCCACGAGGCGGGGCGATTCACGCTCGTGTTCGTGGCGCCGCCGGGACAGGAAGAGTGCGCGCTCGAGCTCACGTACAACTGGGACGCCGACGTGTACGGCGAAGGTCGCAATTTCGGCCACGTCGCCTACGAGGTCGACGACATTTACGCGACGTGCCGCAAGCTCACGGACGCAGGCGTGACGATCAACCGTCCGCCGCGCGACGGCAGGATGGCCTTCATCCGCTCTCCGGACAATATATCGATC
>Ga0209108_10000566_pt1 | contig 20549 bp, 18 predicted proteins | sample Rifsed10ft1_FD_184003 | JGI IMG/M metagenome (GOLD analysis project Ga0209108, IMG submission 184003) | Soil microbial communities from Rifle, Colorado, USA - sediment 10ft 1 (version 2) | ecosystem: Environmental > Terrestrial > Deep subsurface > Rock core/Sediment | place: Rifle, Colorado...
GCTCAAGACGTAAACCCCTCGGAAGAGGTCTCTTTTTGGGAGGATTTTTTGGCTAAAAGCCCGACCTACTTCGACGGCTGGGTAGAGCTTTCCTACGTGATGAATTCCTTGGGCAACATCGAGGCGGCCCGTGTGGCTTTCAATAAGGCCGTGGAGATAAATCCCAATTCGGAGAAACTCGAAGAACTGAAAAATCTTCTTGGAAAGTAGTTATTCCTTGGGTGCCGAGGCTTCTGTCTTTTCTTCTTCTACAGCAGCGGTTTCTCCTGCCGGAGCCTCTGCCCCACCCTCGGCCGGGACTGCTCCCTCAACGGGAACTTCCGCGGCGGGAGGAGGCGCAACTTCCTCTTCTTTTTGAGGAGGCTCGACCTTAACAACTATTTCCTCGGGGGCAACCTTTAAGGTTACTTTCGCCTTATCAATTTCCAGGTCTTTAACAAATATCGCCTGGTCTACCTCGGCAAGGGAAGAAACGTCGACTACAAACTTCTCGGGAAGATCTCCCGGGAGAGCTTCTACTTCTATCTCGTCAATATACTGAACCACTGTTCCCACGGAAGTTTTCTCCGCCGGAGACTCACCTTTGAGCTCAACGGGGACCTCCGCTGTCACTTTTTCCTTGAGGTCGACCTGCCTAAAGTCGATATGAATGGGGGTTTCAGAAATTGGGTCTTTTTGCACATTTGAAATAAGAACGGCGCGCTCTTCGCTTTTGCCGTTTTTAAGAACCAGAGTCACCAGAGAGGTCTCCCCTGCCTTTTTAAAGATATCTTCAAAATCCTTAAGGCCCACACTAATAGACTGGGACTTAACTTTCTTCCCATAAATATTTGCCGGCAATAGCCCTTGGGCTCTCAAGGTTTTTACTTTTCGGCCGACGACCTCTCTCTTTTGAGCCGTGAGTGTATGTTTGTCCATATCCCTTACCAAGAAACGCGAGAGAATAAATCTCTCGCCAGGACTGTATTATAGACAAACGCTCCGTCCTTGGTCAAGGTGGCCCCTAATGAAGGGGTTCCCGAGACACCCGCGGGGAGTACCATCTTCAGGCTTACCGGGTCTTCGTTTGTTCCCGCCTGCTTGCGCCAATAAAGCCGGTATTCGCCGCTCTGGTCGTAAAGAAGCGGGTTTTTCCCGGACCAGGAAAAAGTCACTGTCTCAGTTTGGCCCGGCATTATTTCCAAAAGAAACCCAACTTCTCTTTTTCCGCCAGAATCCAGAATGTCGGGTGTGGTTGCGTTCGCCTCCTGCCCTTGTCCCACCATGGGCTCCCCCACCTCCGAATCCAAGGGGACAAATAAACGCAGGTAAACCTTGTATCTTCCGGAAAGCCCGAGTGCGGGGTTGGCGGAATTCTCGTAAGAAACGCTTAACTTTCTGGTAACCGTGTCTCCTTCAATGCTGACCTCCATATTCATTGCCCTTTTAATAAAATAGTTGGCTTTGTTCACTCCAAGGTTGGCCTCAATAAGCCCCACGAAATCGGAGTAGCAATTGCCTAAACAGGAGGGCGTTTGAAAACTCCCGTCAAATCCCAGCCCCGAAATTGCCCTCTGGGCTTCTTTTCGATGAAGAAATATCTGGATGTGCCTTCGCTCAAGATTTTCAACCAAGGATTTTCCTAAAGAGATGTCCTTTTCCTTAGGTAAGGAAAAAACTTCAGCCAATAGCTCTCGGGCCAGCGCCGTCAGGAAACTGGCTTTTTTAATAGAACCCGGGAAAAAGGCTTCTTCAACTTCGCTCTGGGTTTTTTCATAAAGATTGTCTGCATTGATATCCTGTCCGAAATCGGCCAGGGCAATCGGCCCGGTTATCCTTAACATCGACTTTGCGGCTTCAAGATCTAAAGAAACGACTCCGTCAACGGACTTGCCTATCTCCTTGCTTAAAAACCATTCGGCCCGCGATGCAGACGTGGGAAAATCAGGGTCCCAGTTGGAATCTCTCAAAAACCAATTGGCTTCTCCCAGGTAATTCTTGATTGGCTCCGGGGGCTCAACGTGCCCTTTAAGCTGGCCGTCCAACGAATATACATCCTGGACGTTAACGTCGGAAAGCCTGCCGCCGTCAAAGGTAATTATTGCCAAAGAACCGATAAACCCTCCCGAGGGCCTGAGCTCCATGTTGTTTTGGAAAAGCAACAAATAGGCCGCCGGTTTATCTTTTCCCAAAAGAGCCGGGGCCTCAAGGAAAAAGCCTTTTAGCTGAAGTACTTTTGTTCTCAAATCGGTCAAGTCGCTTTCCTTCATGAACCAGCCGGCGGCGGTTTTGAGAAAAGTCCCCTGCTCCTTAATTTCACTGTCCAAAAATCCCAAGTCCTGATAAAGATTGTCGAGGTTAAGATATATTCCTTGGGAAAATGTGCCGGGGTCATAAACCTCGTCTCCCAATATCTTTTCGCCGAAAGAGCCCAAGTCTTCGGCAACGGTTGCCCCCTTAAGCATTATCTCGGAAGACCTTTCAAGGATGTTTGCGGATTGGGAAAAAGGTCTAAAGACCCTCCCCAGGCCAGGAACCGATGTATAAATTCCGAATCCGAATGAAGCGCCGCGGGAAGTTCCTTTTGCGAGATAGGCGGCATTTTTTGAGGCTCCGGTATTAGCCTTGACAATAAAACTTTTCCCCGCAAGGAGTGCTCCCCCCGAAATAAAGAGAAGAATAAACGGCAGTAGCAGCAAGGTGGTTCCCAGAAGAATAAGGACCCTCCTTACCTTGTTCGGGCTTTTGGACAAATGCACCTTTTTCGTCTTGGGGGCAGAAACTCCGTGGCTTTTCCCCCATTCGAAGGTCTCTTTTAATCCCTGCACAAACGGGGTTTTGGTTCTTTGAATCCGAGTGGTTGGAGCGGGCTCCTCTTTTTTCTCTCCAGCGGCGGAGATATTTACTCCGGCCGATGCAAGCACCCCGGCCAACTGGGCCGAAGACAGCTCCTGGCCCAAAAGGGCTATCTCTCCCGCAGGCGGACTGAAAGAAAGCAGCATCCGGACGATTTCCCGAGCCGCGTCGGGAATGAAGGTTGGAAAAAACGAACCTCTCTCCGGAACTCTCGCCACTCCCGCCCCAATTGCCTGGGCCAGAATCAAAGGAAGCCCCGCTTCGGAAAAATCCATGCGGGGGCCGTAAAGGTCTTTAACGTAAGCCGCACTTAAAGAGGGGTCTGTAATTGTTATTTTTCTACCAAAAGGAGAAACAATCAGAATCTTGGAGGCCCCTCCCGCTCTAAGCAGAATATCCCGGGTTATCTTTTCTCCCTTGAGGGCAAATATTATTAAATAGTCCGGATTCTCAATAGGCTCTCCGCCACCTGTACCGATTTTTAATAGTTTTTCATCTATGTGGACGGTGTTTCTTTTCCAAAGAACCGCGTCTTTCGTGAAGACTGATACCCGACATTGTTTTTGTAAAAGTATTTCCAGGACACTCAGGGCAAGGGCGTGATAGTCGGAAGCGATTACCACGTGGGGCTTGGAGTTTTCGTCTTGGGAAAGTTGTCTCGTCATTTAAGGGTAAGTTTGGTGATTTCCGCGCAATTAAGGTTTTTTATTTTTATCTTCGAATCGCTTGAAAAATTAATTTTTCTCTTTTCAAGTGGAACAGATTTTTCTTTTCGTCAAATACGTGAAATTTTTAGGAGTTTTCATCCAACTCTTTATTGACCAGAAAATCGGCAATTTTATTTCTTTCTCTGGAAACACTTTCGTAATTTATTTCAGCAGAGATATTTTTTTCAAGAGTTTTGGCTGTAAAGTAGCGGTTCCTTAAGTTTTCGTTTTTGACCTTGAACTTTCCCGAGAGTTGGTTGGCTACAAGTTGCGAGTCCAGAATAAAAGTTATTTTCTCTGCACCAGTAATGTTTTTTGAAACCCACTCAAGACCCAGGATGGCCCCCGAGTATTCGGCTTCGTTGTTTGTTCCTCTGCCCAAATATTTGGATTCTTTATGTATTACCTTCCCGTCTTTTTCGACAACGATGGCCGCCGCCGCGGGACCTGGATTCCCCCTGGCGCCTCCGTCGCAATAAACGAAAAGGGAGTTTTGCATTTGCAAGCTAGTTTATCAGATGGCAAATCTTTTAACTAGCCGTTTTTGAAGGAAAGACCAAGGATTATTGCCAGCAAAAGTTGGTTCTGTTGAAGGGTCAGCCAATAGTGGTCGAAAAAGCCGGTCAAGAGAATGAACAGCAAAGCGGCTGCAACCGCTTGGTTTTTCGGAGAGGTCTTCTTCAGAGCCGCATAAAAAAGAGAGACGAGAATTAAAAATCCCGCGATTCCCGTCTCCGAAAAAGAAAGTAAGAATATATTGTGCACCGGCTGAAGCCACCAGGAGAAGGGCTGGCCGACGCTTTTTGTAGGCAGGCTTATCGTAAAATTGTTAAGGCCTATTCCGAAGAATGGTTTTTCCGAAAACATCCTGCCCGATGCGATGGCCAGGTCTGCCCGACCCGAATAACTTTCCCCCCACTTTTTGGCAAGCTCCCGTCCGTCCGAAGCAATTAAGGGAAGGGCGATGCTGATGGTGGCAAGAAGAAACAATAGCCCTTTGGCGAGTTTAGAAAGTCTTGCGGAATGCTTCCTAAAGAAGAGGAGGATTGTTAAAACCACTAAAAGCGAAATTGCCGGGGCGAGGGAGAAGGTAAGAACAAACGCGAATAAGATAATCGCCAATAAAATTAGATTGGGGGTCCGCCTTGCCCTAAAGAGAAATGAGGAAGAAAGAATAATTCCGGCCCCCAAGAACCCCGCCAAAGAATTTGGGTGGGAGAATGTTGAATACGCCCGAAGAAGCTCCCTCCCCCCAATGTTTGTCAGGGCTATCCCGGGAGTCGAAAGGCTAAATGCCCTCTCTCCCAGATAGTAGACTGCCCCGCCCAAGCTCCCCCCTTTAATAACCTGCGCTATCCCGATCAGAGCAACCATCGCCAGAGAAAAAAGAAGCGGTTTTGCTATCCACTCCCCCGCCCTTAACTGCTTGGACCTGGCAACCAGCGCTGTGAGACAGAATAGTTCAAATATTTTTATCCATTTAAAAGCCGCGGGCTGAAAGCTTAACGCGGAAAAGCTGTTTATCGCCCCAAAGATTGCAATTGCCACAGCCCCCCAGAGGATTGCTTTTTTCCCTGCCTTTTGGGTTATCAGGAACAAAAGAAAGAGAATCAAAAACAAGACGTCGGTTAAATATAGTGTTGGGGAAAGGTAGTCAACCCTGATTCCGAAAACAAAAGCCCACTCCGGCCAAAAGTGATATCCCAATTGCACGGGCAAAAGAAAAACGAAGACCTGGAACAGCCTTTTGAAGAGCTCTTTTAAGAGATTCGTCACTTACTTTTGGGTTTTACGACCAAATAGCGTTCGGATCCTTCTCCGGTTGATTCGCTGGTTACTTCGGTGTCTTTGGAAAGCTCTAGGTGCACAACCCTCCTCTGGGCGGGGGTTAAGTTGTAAAGAGGTTGGGGCTCCCCCGTTTGCTTTGCCCTCTCGGCAACTTCGCTTGCCAGTTTAATAAGCTGCTCTTCCTGTCTTTCTCTCCAGTCCCCGACGTTGACGATAATTCTTTGCCATTCCCCCTCTTCTTGCCGGACCATCATCCCCAGGGCCGCCTGAATGGCATTGATTGTTTCCCCGTGGTGCCCTATCAAAAGCCCCCTCTCCTCCTCGGTTTCGATGTTAACCACAAAGGCTTCGTTTTCTTTATCTTCGCTAACGGTTGCTTTTGCTTTTGTCCCCATCAGCTCCAGCAGTTTGTTTGCCTTCTCTTCGATGTTTTTGGTTGGGTTTTCCTTTTTCTTAGCCATTTTTGCCTCCCTGCGATTTTAACAAGCCAACTTTCGTGGCCAAAGGGGCAAGCCCTCCCCAGCCCGTCGTTTTATATTGCTGCCAGGCCTGCCAGAAGGAAAAAAGCATCCAGTAAAGCGCCAGCCCCGAAGGAAAGCTCATCCCGAAAATCAAAGTAAAAAGGGGAAAGGTGTAGGTCATGGAAGACTGCATCGCGACCTGGAAGTCGTCGCCCGCCCCTTTCGTCTTCTTTGCAATTTTATCTTCGGCCTTCACCACCGGTGCCATGATTTTTGCGGAGGCAAACTGCAATATAGCTGCTAAAAGCAGAAGAGGGCCAGGGATAGGAACCGGGAGTCCCGGAATCCTGAAAACATCCGGGGTGCTGAGGTTTAGATAGAGAAAGCTTGTCTGCAGAGCTTCCCCGGAGGCGAATTTAAGGGGAGCATAGAGTAGCTCGTTTAACTTTTCGATTCCCACCCCGGGGGCGAGAACTTTGGTAAAAACATTAAAAAGGGCAATCAGGACCACTATCTGCAGAAGGTAAGGAAGGCACCCCGCCCCGGGGTTTATTTTTTGCTGTTTGTAAAAATCCGCCTGGGCGGCCAGAAGTTTTTTGTTGTCCCCCGCGTATTTCTGTTTGAGTTTGTTAAGTTGGGGCTGGACGTCTTTCATTTTCTTCATCGACTCCATGTAGGGCTTGGTCAGGGGGTTTAAGATAAAGCGCAAGGCAAGGCTAAAGCCGATTATTGCCAGCCCCAAGTTTCCTCCCAAGACCTTATAAAAAAGAATAAGCCCGTTGGTGAGGGGTTGGATAAGTATAATGTTAAAAATATTCATCTTTGTGGCACCGGGTCGGCCCCTCCAGGATTAAAAGGGTGGCACTTTGAAATTCTCTTTATGGCAAGCGCGGTTCCTTTGCCCGGACCGAATCTTTCTATCGCCTCCGAAGCGTAGTCGCTGCAGGTCGGGTAAAAACGGCAGCCCCCGCCGAGCAACACCTTCAGCGCTCCCGAAAAGAACCTCTTATAAAATTGTACAGCTGTCAATATTAATTTTTTCATTTAAAAAGCCCTGCTGTCTTTATTGCTTCCCGGACTTCATTCATCAGAACGTCGGTTGACGACCTTGCTGCCCTTTGCTTTGCCAAAAAAACAACGTCGTATCCGCTTTTAATGTCCGAGGTCATAAACCTCACCGCTTCGCTTAATGCCCTTTTTATTCTGTTTCTCTGCACCGCCTCTTTCGACACTTTGGTCGAAACGATGAATCCGAACTTTGGAACTTCTTCGTCTTCCCTTTTAACAATAGCGATGCCGAAAGAGTCTGACTGGACCATCTTTCCTTTGTCGAGAACTTCTTTAAAACTGTTCCCGCGAAGGCGGTAAACACTTGCAATCATGCTCCTAAGCGGCCTTTCTCTTTCTGCCCTTGAGGATTCTTCTGCCAATTACTTTCCTCCCTTTTTTTGTTTTCATCCTGGCCCTAAAACCAAAGGTCCTGGCCCTTTTCCTTTTGCTGGGCTGCATCGTTCTTTTCGTAGACATGGAAAGATTATATCTTTTTTGTTTTCTCTTTTCCAGAAACAAAGTTTCGCCTTTTTTGGGGATTGACGTAATGTGGATAACTTTGTAAATAGATAAAGCTTGTAACGAAAGCTCTAAAACATGGAAGAGAACAAAAAACTTTGGCGTGACGTCCTGGAATCCGTTAGGGTTTCCGTTTCTCCGGCAATTTTCTCCACCTGGTTTTCCCAAACCCACCTGGTCGAACTTTCCAAACAGAAGAAAAGGTATGCGGTCTCCGTCGGGTGCAGTTCTTCCTTCGTAAAAACAACAATTGAGGGCCGATACTTCGGCCTTATCCAGGACGCCTTGTCTTCCTCCCTGGGGGCGCCCTGCGATTTGGTCTTTATTGTCAAACAAGACACGTCCGGGGTTGTTTCCCCGGGGGAGGCCTCCGCTCCTCTTTTTGAAGACGAGAAAAACGAAGATATCAGCGCCTCTGTCAAAAAAGCCCGGGTCCGCCCTTCTTTAACTTTCGAGAATTTTGCCGTATCTTCTTCTAATCAAATGGCCTGGGCGGCGGCAGAGGCCGTCTCCAAAACCCCGGGGGGCGCCTATAACCCCCTGTTTGTCTGGGGAGGAGTGGGGGTGGGCAAAACCCACCTCATGAACGCCGTTGGCTACTCCGTTGTTAAAAAGGACGGCTCCGCAAAAGTTTTCTTCTGTTCCGGGGAGGAGTTTACAAACGATATCGTCGAGGGAATCAGGAACAAAACCACCCAGGTTTTTCGGGACAAGTACCGAAGGCTCGACGTCCTGATGGTTGATGATATCCAGTTTATCGCCGGCAAGGACGCCGTCCAGGAAGAGTTCTTCCACACCTTCAATGCCGTAACCATCGCCGGAGGACAGGTTATTTTGACTTCAGATAGGCCTCCTTCCGAAATTTCAAAACTGGAGGAAAGGCTCAAGAGCCGTTTCGAGGCGGGCCTTATCGTCGATATCGGCGCCCCGGACTTTGAACTGCGCTGCGCAATTTTGCAGATAAAAGCCAAGGAAAAGGGGCTGGATGTTTCCATGCCGGTTGTTCAGCGAATTGCGGGAACTCTTGACTCGGCGCGGAAGATTGAGGGCTTTTTGGTTCTTCTTTCTTCTGAAGCAAGGCTCAGGAACAGCGAAATTACGGAGGAGTTGGCTGCCTCTCTCCTGGGGAAGGGCGCGGGAGAAAACGGGCTGGTGGTCAGAGCCAGTCCCCAGGACGTTGTTTCGGCGGTTTCGAAGTATTGCTCCATCGGCAAAAGAAGCCTCCTGGGAACTTCCCGCGCAAGACCCGTTGCCAGGCCTCGCCAAATCCTGATGTATATCCTAAGAACCCAGCTGCAGCTGCCGTTGGTAGAGGTCGGAAGGCTTGTCGGGGGGCGCGACCACACAACCGTCATGCACGCTGTTGATAAGATCGGGCAATTGCTCTCGACCGATGTGCAAATTCGTCAGGACATCCTGGGGATAAAAAATATGCTTTGAGGATAATAATTTTTGATATGCACTTATCAACACTAAGGCTAAAGTTGTCCACACTTTTTTCCACAATTGTCCACGCTTGTTTTAAACATGGCTCTTCGAGCCTGAGCGGCCTTGGTTTTACACATATCCCCACCCCCTACTACTACGACTACTATTCAATTAATACAAATACGCTATACTGAAAAACATCATGAAACTGAAAGTTTTGCAAGAAAATCTTCATACCTCCCTGAACAACGCCTCAAGGTTTGTAAGTGCAAAAGCTCAGCTGCCTGTTCTGGCCAACATTCTCCTTAAAGCCACAAAGACTAAGCTCATGGTTTCCTCAACCAACCTCGAAATTGCAATCTCCTCCTCGATCGGGGCCCAAGTTACCCAAGAAGGGGAAATTGCGGTTCCCGCAAGGGCCTTAACCGAAATTGTTTCCAATCTTTTGCCCGGGACGATTACCTTAACTGCCGAGAAAGAGCAGCTAAAAATAGAATCCCAAAACTCGACCCTTAACGTCCTTTCCATGAACACGGCCGACTTCCCCGTAGTCCCTCAAAAGATCGACGCCAAGGATGCAATCTCTCTTCCTAAAGATTCTTTTGTCGAAGGACTTTCCCAGGTGCTCTTCGCCTCATCAATTGACGAAACCCGGCCCGTCCTTACCGGAGTTTTGATGATATTTAAACCCCAGGAGCTTGTGTTGGTGGCAACAGACGGATTCAGGCTTTCGCAGAAAAGAATTGAAGGAAAGGGTTTAAAGAAAAACCAGAAACTGATTCTTCCCAAAGCGGTTCTGGTTGAGGCCTCCCGTCTTTCTTCGGAAGGAGAGGATGTTCTTTTTGGATACAAAGAAAGCGAAAACCAGGCAGTCTTCGGTTTTTCCGACACGGTTCTTTCTTCGCGGGTTCTGGAGGGGGAGTTTCCCGACTTTGAAAAAATAATGCCCAAGGAAACCTCTCTTTCTGTAGAGCTGGACAAGGAAGATTTTCTACGCGCCGTGAAGCTCTCCGCCGTCTTTGCCAGGGAGTCGGCAAACATCGTCAAGTTGGTTTTTTCCAAAAACAACGCCAAGATATCGGCGGAAAGCCCCAGCTCCGGCAGCCAAGAGACCGAGATTGAGGCAAAAACGGAAGGGTCGGGGGTCGAGATTGCTTTCAACTACAGATTTCTGGAGGAGTTTTTGCACGTCACCCGCGGGGAAACCGTCAAGATTGGCCTCTCTTCCGCCTCCTCACCGGGGGTGTTTACAGACCCGTCAGACAAAACTTTCATGCACCTGATAATGCCGGTAAGGGTTCAAGGGTAATTACCGAACGACATAGTAGGGGACGGGGTCTTCTATTCCCAGCTTTCTGATCTCTTCTAATGCCTGGTCTATAATTCGATTTTCGGTTTCGATATCCGTCGGCACAAGCTTGAGCCTTATTCTGAAGGAGCTCTCTTCAAAATCGTAAACGATTCGATACTCGTTTCTTTCTAGAGGGAGCGCCAGGTACCAGGGATATTGCTGGGCGAAGGCTTTAAAGGCCTCTCCGTATTCAAGGTCGTCCTGGGACTGCAAAGCGCCTTCTCTTGCGAGTTGCTCCTCGGTAAAAAGAGCCGTGGTGAAGGAGAATCTGAAGATTTCTCTCCCCCGGAGACTTACGGTTAGCGTATATAAAGTTCCCGGATCCAGTTTTTCTTTGGGAACAATCTTAAGCCTGTCCCCCGTCCAGATAAATTCGATTGGCTCCTCGGGGCTTACAGATATCGCGATTAATTTTTGGACGGAGGCGGGGACCTCCTTGTCGAAATTGACAAAAATGTCTGTGGTTTGGGAAATGGCCTCGCTATTGTCCCGGGGGACGGAGGAGACAACTCCAACCCGGGTAGGGACAGAAACCACGAGATAGACAACCGCAGCAACAAAAATAATGACCACCCACCAAAACCTTTTTAAGACGCTTAACAGCTTTTTTATCATGGTAAGCCGACCCCCACGACTCCCAGCCCCGGGGGACTGATTATTCCCCGACCGTTTCGGCTAAAGGTAAGGGAGCCGCTCTTCGTTGGTGCATTGGACTGTAAATAAACGATGGCGTCTTGGCTGACAGAGTGAACGATGCCTACGTGGTTCGTTCTGGCGGGCCCTCCGGCAACGCGGAAAAAGAGAACACTCCCAGGAACAACGTTTGCGGGGGTAGCGTTGGAGCTGGAGACGAACTTTCCCCGGGTCCGAAAGTCCGCCTCCATTGTTGGAGACCAAAGAGTTATTTGTAAAGAGCGGTTGCCGGTTTCAAGGAAAGACTTAATCACGAGGTATGTACACCAAAACATACAATCCCCGCAGCTAGATATTTGCGCCCGGGAAGGGTTCGGGGCGCGGGCGAAGAGTCCTTCGTTAAAAAGGTTGGGGTAGCTGGGGGGGTAACTGGTTACATCCTCGGGGAAGTCCCCCGGTGAGCGGTTCCAGAAGCACCAAAAACCCTGGTAGAGATCGGCCGTTATTTGCCAGGCCCTTCTGGAAATGGGGGAGCCCCCCGAGTTGGCAAAGGAAATGGCGGCCTTTTCTTCGGAGCACTCAATTCCCGGGCCAAAAGGGGTTTCGGCAAAGGGAGACGGGGGAACGATGTAGGCCCCGGAGTTAATGATAAAGAGAATCAACGCCACAACAACAGGAATGGAAATAAGGGCGACGATAACGGGGGTTGCTATGGACGTCACGAAAACAGAGCCGAGGGCTCCAAATAGGCCTTGTAGCGCCCCACCAAGCCCGGCAACAGCGGCCCCGGTCCCTCCGGTTAGGGAAACTGCAACCCCCAAACCCCCCGCAATCGTTAAGATGGGAATTCCGAAAAGCAGGCCGGCTCCTGCTACCGGGAGAAATAAAATCGCATAGGCAACACCCCGATGTTCCCGCAGAAAATCCACGACCTTCCCGACCACTTTGTCGGTTAGCCAGCTGATAGCATAACCAACAGCTGTTCCAACCGGTCCGCCAACTGCGGTCCCAGCGGCGGTACCGACGCCCTTCCCAACAACCTTACCCGCAGCCTTAGAAGCCAAACCCGAAACCGCTTTCGAAGCAATCTTTCCGAAAACCTGTTGCCCTGCCCCCGCCAAAAGATTTCCCAGGAAAGAATGTCTGGGGACGGCGGAGACCCCTCCTCCCTCAGGAGGGTTAAAGAAAACCGAGACCTGGGCCTGGGTCAGACCGGTCTCCGGGCCAAGAAGAAGAGAGATGTCCCGAATCGGAAATGACCTCTGGATGATTTTGGTTTGTATGGAATTGCTCGTTTCGATATTCTTTATCGAGTTGACCAGTTGGGTAAACCTTTTGGCGTCTTTGGTTTCAAGTTTTGAAGCCTCTTTCTCCAGCGACTCACTTTTTATTCCTCTGGCCCAAAGGGTGAGGGCTCCGGCCGTAGCCCCTCCTTCTTGGGCGGCAATTGTGGGGCCCGCAAAGGCTATGGCGGCCCTAACCGGGGCTGAGGCAATACGGTTGGTAAATTTTTCAAAGACTTTTCCCGCCTGCGGGGTTATTTTTACCCCGACGGTATAAGCTTCGTCAGAGGGGGCGGGGGCAGAAGGGGCAGCCGTGGCAACGGCAGGGGTTTCTTTGGGAGGAAGAACAGCCTCTTTAGCCCTTTGGCTTTCCAAAAGAGCTTCTTTGGCCAGCCTCTGTTTGTCGTACTCGGCCATTTTCGCCTCTTTTTCTTCGAGGCCGGCAACCATCTCGTCAAGTTTGTCGGGGACAGTTCTTTCGACCCCCCGCCCTTCTTTCCAATCCTTTATTGTTCTTGCCGCGTCATCGATGGAGTCGGAGGTTGTGGTGTTTAAAGCAAGTTCCAAAAAGTCCAACCTCTTAAACCCGCCCCAGGTTTCGTGATAGGGAAGGGACGCTTTTCCTAAGGCGAAAACATCTTTGGCCACCTGGGGGTAAAAGGCGATAACCCCGTCGTAGAGAAATTTGATTGTTTTTTCGCTGGGGGGCTTGAGTTTACTTGCCATACGGAATTTTCTCCTGGGGATTGGTTGTGATTAATCTGTGTTCTTCCTCCGAGGCAACCACCCTAATCGGGGCATGGTGTGGTCCCGCAAAGAATATCCCCTCCCCAATGTTTGCGGCCAAGAGTAACTGTTTTTCTCCTTGGGACAAATAAAACACTTCCGCGATTTTATCAATTGCCGCGGGAGATTGTTTTAAAAGCAGCTGCATCGAGGAGTTGGTGACAATTGCCTTACCGATGTCCTGGGCCAAAAAGTCTTCAACGTCCTGGGTAATTGTTGTCAGGCCTAAGAAATATTTTCGGGAGCGTTTAACCACCGACCACAGAAACTGGGCCGAGTCGGCATAGCGCATCATGTGCCAGGCCTCATCAACCACGAGCAGCCTTCTTTTCAGGTCCTTCCTGACCCGGGTCCAGATATAGTCAAGAATGACAAACATGGCGATGGGCCGGAGCACGTCCTGGAGGTCTTTAACGGAAAATACCGTAAAAGGATTTTTGATGTTGACGTTTGTCTGTTTGTCGAAGATGCCGACAAAGCTTCCCCTGACGAACTTCTCGATCCGAGCGGCCAGGTCCAAAGCTTCGGCGGTTTCCATTCCGATTAAGGTTTTATACAAATCTTCCATTAAGGGGGGCTCTTTCCTCTGGGTAGCCGGGTCCTGGGTAATTCCCTTGGCGCGGTAGGTTGCAACCAAGGCCCTGTCCAAAAGCGCTTCCTGGGAAGGGGTAACGGCCCCCATGATGACCTTAAAAAGGGAGTGCAGGGAAAGAATTTTTAAGCCCAGCTGATTTTCCCCCTCTTCGTAAATCTGGGAAAGGTCAAAGGGGTTTATCTTGGAAGGGGAAGAGAAAGAAAACGAGATAAACTCTCCCCCGGCCGCATCCGCGAGGGCTTTATACTCGGCCTCCGGGTCGATGACGATTACCTCCGTCCCCAGCATCAGGGAACGCAAGGCCTCGAGTTTGACGAAATAGCTTTTTCCTGCACCCGAGGTTGCAAAAATCGCCATGTTGGCGTTCTCCAGAGAAAACCTGTCAAAGATGATGAAAGATTCGTTTTCGGAGTTGGTGCCGTAAAGCACCCCGGTGTCGGAGGAAAGCTCGGCCGAGGTTAAAGGAAAGGTGGTGGCCAAGGAGGTTGTGTCCATGTTTCTGGTTATGGCCAGCCTGTCCGTCCCGAAAGGGGCGGAGGAAAGAAATCCGGCTTCTTGGTCAAGGGTGGCGTGCTTGGCGACAATCAGAAGGGACCCAAAAGTTGACTCGACCTGGCGGGTCAACTGGTTTAGCTCCTCAAGGGTGGGGGCGGGAATAGTGACATAGAAGGAAAATTCGAAAAACCTCTCGGCTCCTTTTACCAACTGTTCCTGGAGAGTTCTGGCGTCTTCGAGCTTTGCCTGGGTTGAGGGGTCGACTATTTTGCCCCTTTCCAGGTCCGTGGAGATTTCCGCCTCCATTTCAGCAATTTTTCTTCTTAAGTCATCAAGGACGGACTTACCTTCAACCGGATAAAGATAGAAGGAGATATCCAGAGAGCTGTCAAAGTTGATAATAGGCTCAAGCCAACCGGGGGAAACAAACCTGGGATAGCCCGCGACAAACAAAGTTCTGAAAAACACTCCGTTTATCTTGACGTAGTCAAAATCAACCTCAAGCGCTTGGGGGGCGACAACATCCAAAATTCCCATGCCGGACCCCGGAGCCATCAATGCGGCCCGGGAAACGAGAGGCTTGGTGTTTCCCGTCGGGTTCATCGCTGGACGGCCACTCCTTCCTCTTTCTTGATGGAGGGAATTTGGGGACTATAGACGTCATAGAAAAGCTCAACCAGGGCAGCAGTTGAAAGCTGCCTTAGTTTTAGCCCCAAGCGCCCCGCCTGTCTTACCAAATGGTCGCGTCTGGGGTAAAGCAGAACCTTGGCCTTTTTAAGAACATACGATTTGGGAAAAGGTAGAGGGCCGCTTCTGCGGGTAGTTGTACGGAAACTTTTGGCAACCCCCAGCTCTAAGGAGCTGAAGGGAATAATCAGGTAAAACCTCTTTCCCAAAACATTTTTCTTCTTAATTGAGTCAACGATAAACTTCTTGTAGCCCTGCATTAAAAAGGAAAGCTTGGGGCTGGTGATTTTTTTGGAAGCCTCGTCGAGGTATTTCATGTAGCTGGTTATATCTTTTCTTTGGGTTCTGATAACTATCTGCAGGGAAAAGGAAAGAGAATTGATGAGAGCCGCGTAGGCCCCGATTACAGCCTGCTGCTCCCTTTCGGAAAGAAGGCCGAAGTTTAAAGACGTAGACTCCATAACCAGGGCCGCCCCACCGTCTTTATAAAGAATCAAATCATCAAGGATGTCGGCAACGGGAAGGTGGGCCTGGGTGCTGGAGGATAATGCCTTGTCGGGAATTGAGAGATAGGGAATTTTCATCTTAGTTTGTCATCAGCTGCTGACTATTGACCACCTCCTCTGTCGCCACGGCCATTGGGGAACCTTTTGCCCTAATAGCAATGGGAGGAATTATTTCCCCCCTGGCTTCAAAGGTAACCGAGTCGAAGGCAAATCCTTCTTTCTCGGGAATAATCTCGTAATTCCCGTTTTGCAGGGGGGTAACGATGATGAAGTGCCCCAACATATTGCTCCTGAGGGCCCGAACCGGCCTTCCGGCTGCGTCCCTTATCTCCAAAATCGCCCCGTTTACAATTTTTCCTTCCTTGTCGAAGATTTGGCCCACAACGGTGTTGGCCACAGTCGGAGGATTGGGGGGAGCCGCCTCCATCGCAAATTGCGCCGCCCTTCCTGAAACGGATTGCCCGATAACGGTTTGGGCAACAACCGACGTCTTTATCTCCGGAGCCGTGGCAACCGGCGCTGGTTTTTCTTCAATCACAACCTTAGGGGCCAACCCCGGTGCGCCCACGGAAGTGGGTATGGAAAAAGGAATATCAAGAGGGCCCTTAGGGGCAGAGGGGCCCGGAGCACCCGGAGCAGCGGTTCCTCCCCCTCCGAAAAGCTGGGTAACGGAGGAAAGAAATGTCTTTTCTGCATCCTCGAGTTTGGAAAAAACCGTTCCAGCAGGAGAAGTTACGGCAACGAACCCACCCGCGGGCTTTTCAGGAGTAGGCGCAATCCCGGTAGGGGCAGCTTCTGCCTGAAAAAACACGGGAGGAGTTTGCAGCTTTTGCCAGGAAAAAAGAGTTGGGGAATAAATCGAACGGAAAAAGGCAACAATCCATTTTTCCAAAGGCCGCTCTTCAAAAGGCAAGAAGGCAAGAGCAACGCCCAAAAGAGCAAAGAAAACAATAAACGGCCATTTGATTAAAGCAGGCAAGGGAGAGGCATAAAAGAGCAAAGATACCAAAGCCCCCCCGGCCAATTGAAAGAATTGTTTAAGGGTCATGTCCCCCACCAAACGGAATTGGTAGGAAGAAATTTGTTGCGGGATAGCGTGTTGTTCCATAAAAGTACAGTCTGTACTAATATCAGCCTAACCCGTGAAGTTACTATTTCAAGAGGAAGCCTTTTTCACAAACGCCTTTAGGAGGAAGAAAGAGGTCTTTTGAAAACAAGGAAATAATCATGGGAATAGCCTGGTGCCCCAGTATAATCGTGGGTAACTCCCACACAATTCCAGCCCGTGGCTCCGAGTTCGTTTAACGTTTCTGCCATCCTTTCTCTGAGGTTGGAACCCGGAGAGAGTTTAATTTCTTGTCCGTCTTTCCAAACTTTTGATTTGTTTATACCCAATACTCCCTGAGGCGCCTCGCCAGAACCGAAACTTAATAGTTTATATTCCCATTTCTGGAGCTTTTCGAGCCTTTCTTCTTCTCCGCCTTCTGGTTTTGGTTGTCCCTCGGCCATTTTTAAAGTCTATCTCCGCGAATCTCTGAAATCAAGAAATTGCAGGTCAGGCCGCGGAGGTGCTAAAATATGGCCATGGCAGAGACCCCGACCCCAAGAAGAATAGAAACCGCTCGGGTAATTTTACCTCCGCACCTAGGAGCTGTTTTAGAAGAAGGGAGAAACATTGCGTACGCAATAGACCCTTATACACAACACCCTGTTCCCGGAATCGAAATTCGTTCGGTTGTCGACAAGGAAGGAAGGAGAGATTGGATGTTTGAAAACATGAGAGTCTTTAATTCTCTTCCCGACGCTGCGCTTTTATGGAAACCCGCAATCGACGATTATTTGAGAGACTTAGAAACAGCCAGGGTCAACCACGAAAGGACACTAAAGACAACAAGAGACAGGGAGACTTTTGATAAAAAAGCAAGGGAAACAAGAGACACAATGTTGGCGATGATGGCGGTTTCCGCTTCGGCGAGAGCGATGGAGAGATGTGCTGCGGTACCCGATCTTTATCTTAAGGCAATTTCTCTTGGGTCGGAGGAGCCCCTCTCCGACGCCCAAGACTATTTGGGTTCGTTTTTGCTTCATAAGGATCCCCAAAAATATGTCACGGTTATAAAAGACCCCCTCGTTGGTTATTACTATCAACAGGTCTTAGAAGATGCCTACCTAACGAGAACTAAAGGGCAAGACCCCCAACTTCCTCTGGGGGACCAGGACCCAGAATGGCACGAGGTAACAACAACGCAAGAAAATAAGGCAGGAGAAACGATTGAAAAAGGAAAATGGCACTGCAGCAGAGTAATTATAGCCTCCACAGCAAACATAAGGAAGGGCGCGATCGACTCGTTAAGAGAAGAGGGAAGAATAGATACTAATAGCCTTATTTATTATTTCCACGGCGATGCAAGAAATGGAGGCTTTGAAACATATATGAGAGACGCTTTGCTTAGAAGAGATACTCCCCGCTCGATAAAGAAAAAATTTGGCGGAAACATCCCGTATACGATTCGGTGGGCGGCCGCGAGAATTGCCTGCGACGCTTTCTTGGTCGACAAATTTGCCCGCTGGAGCTTTCAGCTTACCAGCATAGATGAGGATGGAGTAATTAAAAGAGAATCCGATATTTATGATAACTCATTGAAGTTGGCCCCAACAAGGGATTGGGGAGGAGACCCCTTTACTAATATCATTCAGCCCTCCTTTCTTCCCCGGCAAATAAAAAAGGTTTATGAAGGAGAGGGAGCACAAATACTTGACATGGTGGATAAAGGATTTCGACCCGACGACATTTTTTTTGGGGGAGACGAGAAACTTGCTGAAAAAATCTTACACCCCACAGCCGTCGAGAATCTTAAAAATATAATTCGTTTTAACAGAGCAGTTGGCCTATTTTTTGGCTCAAGTAGAGCAGCCGGGGTTTCGGAATACAACATGAGGGCCTTAGGCGACAGCTTAAAGGACATAGGAGAACTTCTTGCTCAGATTTATGACGACAAGGAAATTGTGGGTGCAATGATTGCGAGGCTGGTGTTGGCCAAGGCGGAAGCCGCCCGGTCTTCAATGGTTAACCCGCCTTTCTTTGTTGACGTCTTCGGTCCCTTAACCGACCCAAGGTCTACCCAGCCCCTTAGAGAAATGAGAGACTATCTCTTTGGCCCAAAACTTGATTGGAGGAGCGGGCTGATTGCGAACATGGCTTCCCAAAGGACTAAACTCGTTTTTAAGGGCAATAAGTATGGAGCCCAAAAAGACCTAGAGCTTGCATTCGAGAGGCTCTCAGGACCAGAAGAAAGCCTGGCGAGAAAAATTTTCAGAGGCGGAGTTATCGTCAGCACAGCGATGACGTCAAAGAGGTAGAAAAATTTTAGGTTTTTATCTCGTTACTGTTTCGACGCCAGCAGTTCGAATTTCCTCCAACCGTTTCTCAAGTTTGGCAGAGGGCCTCGTTTGTGAACTTTCGATTGGATGGCCACCGATGAGCCCCCCGGCCCTTAATCCCTCAATCCCTTTTCCTACCCCACCCACAACACCCATGGCTCCATAAGCCACCCTTCCTGGTTCACCCACCGCTTCTCCGATTGCAGTTCCATATGCAAAAGGCTTGCCGGATATAAGCCCTTGAATAATTTCAGCCGTTTTTGGAATAAGTGCAATTATAACAAAACTGAGAACAATCCAGAGAATATCGGACCCGGCGACTGTTCCAAAAGTGAAGGGCGGATCCCAGGGAGCTCCCTGTAATGCGGCGGTGTTAAAACCAAAAGGATTAGCAAAATCAGCAGTCTGGGAGATAAGAGTATCCGGAATAGCTCCATTTAGGAAAAGAAAGGCGAGCATAAAGAGGGTGGCAACGAGCGGATAGACAGCGAGGTGCGATAAAATTGTTCTGAACCAGGCGCCGAAGCCTCCCCCACTCGGCGTTACGGCTCCGAGAAGAATTTGAATTGGACCAGCGATTATTGAAATCATTATCATCGCATAGGTTTTAAGAAGAAGAAAGATAATTTTTATGAACCACCAAAGAAGAAGAATTATGGAAAGAAAGGCAAGGATAACCAAAAAAACAGAAACGACCCCGGATATTAAGTTTCCTGAAAAGATCGACGAAACAGCCGCGGCCATAAAAAGAATCCAGTAGGCAAGGAGCATGTTAAGAATCCCTTGACGCGTTAACATATTAAAAATTGCGATGGAGTTTAGGTGGCTAAGCCCCGACTGTTGTACAAAGAGAGAAAGAATTCCCAAGACGACGTACATGAGGTCGATCATAAAACCAGCAATCGCATAAGAGAAGGTAATAAGAATTATAGTTATGGCCACTTTGGGAAGCGCTGATTGAACACTAATTACTACTTGGGGCGAAATCTTTACCCTAAACATAATCATAAAAGCCAAAGCGACAACCACAAGAACCAAAAGCAAATAAGTAAGATTTCTGGCTGCCCTCCAGACCGCAAGAACCGGGTTTGCCGCCGAAAAGCCGAAACCACCCTGTCCTTGTGCGTGGACCGATGGAATTATTTTTAAGCGGGAAAGCGTATCTCTGAAATAAGAAATTCCAGATATCGGCCTCATGGTAAAAATTTGTAGAACCGATGATTGACTTTGACTTTGGGTGCCCAAAACATTTTCTAGCGCTTCTTTAAGAGCATCGCTACAATCCCCAATATCTATTCCGGGCTGGAGCATACATTCCAAAGCCTTTTCGTTTCCGGGAAGTCTTATGAGGAAGGACATAAATCCATAAATTACCCATTGAACCTGTGCGGCGGTGTAGCGTTCTCCGAAGATTTCCGAGGAGGTATCGCTATCATAAACCTTGTTATACCATTCGAGAAAGTCCTGACTATACCAAGTGCTTCTTTCTGACTGCGCGTAGGCAAAGGGAACAAAAGAAAAAGTTATTGTTAAAAAAACAAAAAAAGACAGGAGAAGTTTCTTGAACATAATTTTCTTAATAATACAACAGGTGTTCACGGACAGGAAGTGCTGGTTGGACTTTGCGGGAAGGGACAGCTAGTAATAAAGTTCCATTTGCTGACTATTCCGTTTGCATATTTCAACCCGGCCTCGTCGGTACAGTTGCCGGACCTAAAGAGCCTTAGAAACGCAATCGTATCGTTGCCTCTTCCGAAACAGGATCCGTAATTGCTCCTGTAGCTTGAGGGCAGATTTAAAAATCTGGTAATTTGGGCATTAAAGCCCTGATTATCCAAAGCCCGTATTCCGAAATCAGCGGGAGAGATACCGTAGTTACTGGCATTGCTTTCGTTGAGCCAGAGAAGGAGAGTCAGGGCGACATTGACCCCGGAATTTTTTGCTCTCCCGGCCACATCGTTATAACACTCCAGAACGTGGTTGCCGGTTTGCCCCCCAATCCAATTGAGGGCGAGCTGAAATGTTTGTTGTCTGTTTAGGGTTC
>Ga0209108_10000567_pt1 | contig 20544 bp, 21 predicted proteins | sample Rifsed10ft1_FD_184003 | JGI IMG/M metagenome (GOLD analysis project Ga0209108, IMG submission 184003) | Soil microbial communities from Rifle, Colorado, USA - sediment 10ft 1 (version 2) | ecosystem: Environmental > Terrestrial > Deep subsurface > Rock core/Sediment | place: Rifle, Colorado...
CAGCAATACATGAATCTGGGTGTCATCAACGAGCTTGAGATATCCCTAGCGCCGGTGCTGTTCGGCGGCGGGAGGCGCCTGTTCGCGAACCTCCGCGAGCCGCCACCACGTTTTCGAATTGAAAGGGTGTTGGATACGCCGGCTGCTACCCATCTGCGCTATGTGCGTGAGTAACCCGCGGCGTGCCCAGCGGGCGCAATTGCAGTAGTCGAAGACTATCCTTGCTCGGAAGGGGATGGAAGTAACTTCCACGCTGCCTAACAACTCGATGGAGCCCCCTCCGCTTCGCTTCGCGCACTTGGCGCCCTGCACTGCTTCCGGCACCCCTGCGGGTGCACCATGGGTGTGCGCCGAAGGGCGTAGAGGGCGAAGCACCCCCGTCCGGGCCGGCGCCCCCCTGGCACCGCCCGCCACCGTTCGTGCTGCGAGATCCGGGGGCAGGGCAGGTGTACGGGCGCAGCCCGTCGGGGCGAACGGCCTGATAGGGCCGGGGGTCTTCGACCGACCCGGCCAGCTCAGAGTCAGCTCTCTCCTAGAGGGGATATGACGGAAGAACCACAGGTTTGGCACCATGGCTTAGTCGCCAGATGGTGGGCCGAATTCAACACTGACGGGCCCGAGATACAGTACTTCCAGTCGTTCATTGAACGGTTTGGGCAGCCCGCCCTAGACGCCGCCTGCGGGACGGGTCGGCTACTCATCCCCTACCTCAGAGCAGGCCTCGACGTAGACGGCTGTGATATCTCCGCAGACATGCTTGCGCTCTGCAAAGAGCGAGCAAGAGCCGAAAGCCTCGCGCCGCGCCTTTTCCAGCAGCCCCTTCACGATCTTCATCTTCCCAGCACTTACAGGACCATCATTGTCTGCGGCGCCTTCGGGCTGGGAGGCACACGAGACCAAGATCAACAGGCACTCAATCACCTCTTTCGGCATCTTCAGCCCGGTGGCGCACTGCTCTTCGATCTCTACCTTCCATATGGCTGGCCGTACTGGACAAAGGAAGGCAGGCAGACGTTACCGCAACCGTGGCCGGAGGCGGGCGACCGCAAGCGAACCGCGGACGGCGACGAACTTGAGCTCCGCCGCCGGCTCGTTGCGTTTGACCCTCTGGGTCAAGCCGCTACCCGGCAGATCCGCGCCATCCTCTGGCGGGACGGCCGCATTGTCCGCCAGGAGGAACACACGCTACTAGAGCGCCTCTACTTTCACAACGAGGCCCTCCAGATGCTGTCAATCGCTGGCTTCAGGGACATCGACGTCCTCTCTGATCACAGCCACGACCCGGCATCCTCAGACTCAGAGATCCTTGTATACGTTGCCACTCGATAGGATGTTCCAACGAGAAGGATCCAGCACGGCGCCGAACAACTCGATGGAGCCCCCTCCGCTTCGCTTCGCGCTCTTGGCGCCCTGCACCGCTTCCGGCGCGCCGAAGGGCGTAGAGGCCGAAGTACCCCCGTCCGGGCCGGCGCCCCCCTGGCACCGCCCGCCACCGTTCGTGCCGCGAGATCCGGGGGCAGGGCAGGTGTACGGGCGCAGCCCATAGGGGCGAACGGCCTGAAAGGGCCGGGGATCTTCGACCGACCCGGCCAGCCCGGCATTTGCCTTTAGCGCGATACTAGCCTTGGGCTGGCCGGGCGGCTCCCCCACAGGAGTGCTCCGCGAATCTTGAGGCCGTTAAGCGTCGCCGCCTCTCACCGTGACCAGTCGGTGCACATCCCGTTGGCCCGGAGGTAGCTCACATGAAGAAGGCTTCCACACCATCCAAATCGGATGCTTCCAAGCGCATCACAGCCTACATTACGGCGCATGATGATTGGCGAGGCCCTATGCTCGCGAAGATCCGAAAGGTCGTCCTAGGGGCCGTCCCAGGTATTGCCGAGGAGTGGAAATGGGGCACTCCAGTCTGGACCCGAAATGGCCTTGTCTGCGCCGCTTCAGCCTTCAAGGGGCATGTGAAGGTCAACTTCTTCAAGGGTGCTTCCCTCAAGGACCCCAAGGGTTTGTTCAACGCCGGCCTTGACGCGAAGGCGATGCGCTCCATCGATTTCCATCAAGGCGACAAGATCGACGCAGCAGGCCTAGCGAGTCTGGTCAAAGCAGCAGCCGCCATCAACGTGCCAGGCAAGAAAGGCAACTAGCCAAGGCAGGGAACCAGCGTCCTTGGCGCCGCCTAAGAACTCGATGGAGCCCTTCCAGGGTGCTTCGCGACCGACTAGGGCAGCCTAGCGTTTGGTTTTGGCGCGATACTAGCCTTGGGCTGGGCGGGCGGATACCCCACGGGGTGCTTCGCGAATCTCGGTGCTGTTAGGCAGCCCGGAGGGCGTATTGGACAACCCGCGCAACGCGAATCATTTTCTACCATAGGGAGGTTCCCATGCCGTTCTATCTTGAGCGTTTCAGTTACACGCCAGAAGCCTGGGCTCGACTTATCAAGAAGCCTGAGGATCGCCGCGTGGTCGCTCGAGCTGTCGTGGAGAAACTTGGTGGAAAGCTCCACGGTTTCTGGTACGCTTTCGGTGAGCACGACGGATTTGTCCTGATCGAGGCCCCGGATAACGTCTCAGCTGCAGCTTTCTCTGTTGGAATCTCGGCAGGTGGATCGCTTCGCTCAGCCGAGACTACTGTCTTGCTCACGGTGGAAGAGGCAATCGAAATGCTGGAGAAGGCGGAGGGTTTGCCTTACAGACCTCCCGGAACCAGCAGCTAGATTCATGAGCTTCCACTGGCCGAGGACTCGAGCTGCCTGACAACTCGCTTGAGCCAGCGCCCCAAGAGCCGGCGCGCGAAACCCGCGACCCGGACCGCCGCCGAAAATGGCACCGCGGATGCGCATTGTTGGTACTTTAGAGTGGTGGGGGATGAGCCGAGAGCGTCCGGGCGGCTCCCCCACAGGGGTGCTTCGCGAATCTCGAGGCCGTTAGGCGCACGGAACACATCTTCGAGCACCAAGATCGATTAGGAGGGATACCGGGCTTGGCTGGCTACGCGAACCATCTGGAGCCCGTTGGGCCTACGGCTCTTGGTCATAGTCAACTCTTGCTATGATCCAAGCCCGGCCCGCGCAAGTGACCGACTGAGCCTGCTGGTGGCGAATCCGCGTGATTCGACTTCGGCAACCTTCATGTACAATGATGGCTGGGGACCTTACCCAGCTACCCGCGAGATTCCAATGCGCAAGGACAGAGGAGGCAAGATGGCCAACAAGAGTCTCAAGAACGTAAGGTTCACGATCGTTGGCGACGTCATGAGCAAGCACGTAGAGTTCATTGATGGAAACGAGACTGTGACGAGCGCCATTGCGATGATGCGGAGCAAGAAGGTCTCCAGCCTGGTGGTCAATCGAAGGACCCACGAAGATGCTTGGGGGATCGTGACTCGGAAAGACATTGTCAGTGAGGTCGTCGATCCGGGAAGAGATCCGAAGGACGTCAAGGTCTTCGAGATCATGACGAAGCCCTTGGTCATGGTCTCGCCGGCTCTTGCGCTAAAGTATTGCGCGCGGCTCTTCCACAACGTGGGCATCCGCAGGGCACCTGTCTTTGACGGGAAGGAGATTGTCGGAATTGTTAGCAACACCGACATCTTCAACGCGATCGAATTGTAGATAGCGAACTAAGGGTAGAGCTGGATCGAGCGTTCGTCGTCGCGTCTTTTCCGTAGTGGTGGTCCGCGACTCATGCGGACGCTTCACGCCGAATTGCCAGGCGATCGACCGCGAAGGAAGGGCACCGTTCGCCGTCCGCTTTGTCGGCTTCTTCGCCCTTGTCAGTCGCATTCCGCGAGAGGAGCGGATGATGCGTGAGGGCGTGCCAGGCTTCGCGGACTATACTCCCAAGGTTCCATTCCGCCCGCTACCTGGCACCTCGTAGCGCCCCGCCGGGCCGCCCGACAACTCGATGGAGCCCCCTCCGCTTCGCTTCGCGCCCTTGGCGCCCTGCACCGATTCCGGCACCCCTGCGGGTGCACCATGGGTGTGCGCCGAAGGGCGTAGAGGGCGAAGCATCCCCGTCCGGGCCGGCGCCCCCCTGGCACCGCCCGCCACTGTCGTGCCGCGAGATCCGGGGGCAGTGCAGGTGTACGGGCGCAGCCCGTCGGGGCGAACGGCCCGAAAGGCCGGGAATCTTCGACCGACCCGGCCAGCCAGGTGTCGGGGTCGGCGCGATACTAGCCGCGTGCCGGCCGCGGCTCCCCCACAGGGGTGCTCCGCAAATCTCGGGGCCGTTAGGCCGAAGCGAGGCGAGTCATGCGCAGCGCGCGCTGGCAAGCTCAATTGGCGGTCTCTTTCGGAGGTGCCTATGACTGGTTCAGATCCCCAGCCTATTTCCAAGCTCGACAAACCAAAGTCCGAGTGGCGCCAACTCCTCCCGCCTGATCAATTCGCGGTCCTCTTTGAGGAGGGCACAGAGCGCCCCTTTTCCCATCCTCTCAACGATGAGAAGCGAATGGGCGTTTTCCTCTGCTCCGCGTGTGGGCTACCCCTTTTCGCTTCGGATGCTAAGTTCGAGAGTGGGACCGGCTGGCCGAGCTTCACCCAAGCCATCCCGGGCCATGTCGCTACAAAGACGGACTTCAAGCTGATTCTGCCCCGAACGGAATATCATTGCATTCGGTGCGGAGGCCATCAAGGGCACGTCTTCCATGACGGCCCCCAACCTACGGGACAGCGCTGGTGCAACAACGGGCTCGCCCTCCGGTTTGTTCCTGAGGGTGATTCTCTTCCCCCGCTGAGATCCTGAATGGAGATTGGTGCAGAGCTGCGTTCCCGCTTCGGCCTGACAACTCGATGGAACCTTCCCAGGGTGATTCGCCACCGACCCGGCCAGCCGGTCGGGCAAGGTTGGAACGACCCGGCAAGGCATCAGCTCCAACCGTACCCTAGAGGGACCAGGGCGTTGCCCTGACCGCGTCATTTTGTGGTTCGGGTGATTTCAGACGCGGGTTAGTTGGCCTGCGGCCGCACCTGCTGCACCTTGCCCGGCTGGGCCGGCCGATCGGCGTAGGCCGTCGCCGCTTCGAGCAGCCCGCGGAACAGCGGGTGGGCGCGATTGGGGCGCGACAGGAACTCGGGGTGGAACTGACTCCCCAGCATGAACGGATGCCCTTCGAGCTCGGCGATCTCCACCAGCCGCCCATCCGGGGACAATCCGGAGAAAACCATGCCCCGCCCCCCCAGGATTTCCCGGTAGGTGTTATTGAACTCGAAGCGGTGCCGGTGGCGCTCCGAGACCTCGGCCGCGGCATAGGCCCCGGCCGCCACCGTGCCCGGGACAAGCCGGCACGGGTACAGCCCCAGGCGCATCGTGCCGCCCATGTCGCCGATGCCGCGCTGCTCGGGCAGCAGGTCGATCACCGGATGCGGCGTCGAACGATCGAATTCCGTGGAGTTGGCGTCCTCCGACCCCAGGACGTGGCGGGCGAACTCGATCACCATCACCTGCATGCCCAGGCACAGCCCCAGGTAGGGCACATGATGTTCGCGGGCGAAGCGGGCGGCGGCGACTTTGCCCTCGATGCCGCGCGATCCGAATCCGCCGGGCACGATCACGCCGTGAGCCGACTCCAGGTCGGTCCAGCCCTTCCCCTTCTCGAGCTCGGCCGAATGCAGCCACAGGATCTCGGCCTCCACCCCGGCCGCCAGCGCCGCCGACCGCACCGCCTCGCGCACCGACATGTAGGCGTCGCGCAGCTCGACGTACTTCCCCACCAGGGCGATGCGCACCGGCGGGCGCGGTTGGCGCTCGGAGGCCACCAGGCGCTCCCACTCGGTCCAATCCGGCCGCCGGTTTGCCGTCAGGCCTAGGCGACTGATGACGAATTCTCCCAGCCCCTCCCGTTCCAATGACAGGGGGACTTCGTAGAGCACGTCCGTCGTAACCAACGGAATCACTGCCCGCGGCTCGACGTCGCAGAACAGGGCGATCTTCTCCCGCAATTCCTCGGCGACGGGGAAATCGGAGCGGGCGACGATCACGTCCGGCGAGATGCCGATCGAACGCAGCTCGCGCACCGAGTGCTGCGTCGGCTTGGTCTTGAGCTCCCCGGTGGCGCCGATGTGCGGCAGCCAGGTGACGTGGACGAACAGCGTGTTCTCCCGTCCGACGTCGTTGCGCATCTGGCGCAGGGCTTCCAGGTACGGCAGCGACTCGATGTCGCCCACCGTCCCGCCGACCTCCACCAGGATCAGTTCGGCCCCGGTCACGCGGGGGACCAGGCCGATGCGGTGCTTGATCTCGTTGGTGATATGGGGGATGACCTGGATCGTCCCCCCCAGGAAGTCGCCGCGGCGCTCCTGACCGATGACGTCCGAGTAGATCTGTCCGGACGTGACGTTGCACTCGCGCGTCAGACTGATGTCGATGAAGCGCTCGTAGTGTCCCAGGTCGAGGTCGGTCTCGGCGCCGTCATCCAGCACATAGACCTCGCCGTGCTGGTAAGGACTCATCGTCCCCGGGTCGACGTTGATATAGGGATCCAGCTTCTGAATGCTGACCTTGAAGCCGCGCTCCTTCAGCAGCCGGCCGAGGGCGGCCGCCGTCACGCCCTTGCCGACCGAACTGACGACGCCGCCCGTCAGGAAGATGTATTTCGTCCCTGCGCTCATCCCCGCACCTCCGTCGTTGTCGTCCTTCGGCCTGAAAAGTCGGTGGGGGGGCCGACTTGGCCCCCCCACCGTTTCATCTCTTCGTTGTACCGTGAGCCTGGCGGGCGTGGTTCATCCGACCATCTTCCCGATGTCTTCGGCGGCGCGCCGCATCTCCAGCAGGATCAAGCCGAGGCGAGCCTGCTCGCGGGCCAGGACCGTCAGCACCGCCTCGACGCCGGCGCTGGTCAGCAGGACGTAGCCGCTGCTACCGTGGATGTAGACCTCATCCAGGCCGCCTCGGCCGAGTTCGCCGGCGATGCGTTCGCCCAGGCTGAGCATCGCCGCCGACATGGCCGACACCCGGTCTTCTTCGACTCCGCCCGGCAGCGACGAGGCGATGATCAAGCCGTCGACCGAGACCACCGCCGACGCCTCGACGTCGGTCGTATTCGTCTGGAGCTCACGCAGTCGCTTGACCAGCTGCTCTCGGCTTGCTCGATCCATGAATCTCCATGCCGGCCGCCCGGCAAACAAGGCGGCAGTCTAACACAGCCGCCGCGCCGCGGCAAGCCGCGGGCCGCCTTCTTCGACGACCTCAGGCCGGATCGATCAGCCCGGGAAGGAGGTGAATGCGGGCCAGACCGTGCTCCAGGTCGATCTCCTGGACCACGGAACTGATGGCGGGCAGCAGCACCCGCCTTCCGTCCTCCCGCTGCACCTCGTAGACGTCGTTGGCGCCGGTGCTGAAGACTTCGACGATCTCGCCGAGCTCGATCCCCTCGTCGGTGACCGCCCGCAGGCCGACGATCTGCCAGCGGAAATAGACTCCTTGCGGCAGCGGCCCGAGGTCGTCGGCGGGACACTCCATCGTTTCACCGCGCAGCGTATCGGCCGCCTCGCGGGTATCATACCCTTCCAGCTGCACCAGGTAACGCGCCTGGTGGGGCTGCAGGCTGACGACGCGCGACACGCGGCCGCTCTCGCCCAGCCGTACGACTTGCCCCGGGTGCACGCGTTCGATCAGCTCCGAAACCGGCTCGACGATGACCTGGCCGCGCACGCCGTGAGGACGAACGATGCGCCCGGCGACCACATGCTTCTGGGTCTGCCGGGCGCCGGCTTTCGATCCTGCTGTTGCGGGAAGTTCGGCTTTCACCCGGCCGCCCCAGGCCGTGCGTTCACCGGATATCGAGCGTGGCCCGCACGCCGCCTTTGACGGCGGCGACGCGCAAGAGCATCCGCATGGCGGAAGCGATCCTCCCGGCGCGTCCGATGACGCGACCCATATCCTCGGGGGCCACTTCCAGTTCGAGTTGGACCTCACCCGGACTGGTGCGCTCCGTCACGCGCACCTCGGTCGGGTCGTCGACCAGCGAGCGCGCCACATATTCGATGAGACCCTTCATCGCCCCCGGGCTCCCCGACGCCACGTCGTGCTCAGGCCTCGGCCGCCGGCTCCGCCGCCGCTTCGGCGCGGCTGCGCGCCTTCTTGGACAAGCGGGCGGGCTTGGAGCCGGTCTGGGATGTGCGCGGATCGACCTCGGAGGTGACCTGGGCGGCCTCCGCCAAGATCGCCTCCAGGCTCTCCCCGCCCTTGACCCTCTCCCAGCGCGCCCAGCAGCCGGTGGTGGTCAGAACTCGGCGAGCGGACTCGGAGGGCTGTGCGCCCACTCCCAGCCAATAGAACACCCGCCCTTCATCGACGACGGTCGTCGCCGGGAACGTGCGCGGGTTGTGGTGACCGAGGTTCTCGAGGAAGCGCCCATCGCGAGGGCTTTCCTCGTCGGCCACGATCAAACGGTAGCTCGGTTGATGCCGGGATCCGACCCGGCGCAACCTGATTCGGACCATCGTCGCCTCACACGTTGTCGAATTCGCCGCGGCGCGCACGGGTCGTGAGGTGTGCCGGAAGGCGGCACGTCGAGCCCGACATCGCCCGCTCGGTTACGCTGCTTGCACCCACCGTCCGCTCAACAGGTCCGCCGATCGGACTGCAGCCCGTCGCCGCAGTCGGACCGGCGGAGGACGGTCCGTGCAGAGGAGCGAGGCGATTATACCTTCGCGAGGGCGGACCGGTCAAGCCTGGTCTCCAGGTCAGGACCGGCCGAGAGTGGGGCCTCGGGGCGCGGATTCTCGGGCCGGGCGCGCAGTTCGGGGCCGCGGACGACCGTCCACCACCCGACGGCCAGCGCCAGGGTTGCCCAGATCAGCAACCCCGCCGTATGGACGCGCCGCACCGAAGCGGCGAAGCGCGGTTTTTCGGATCGAAGCGCCGAGATGCGAATGAGCAGCGCCAGCGCCAACCCCGTCGTCAGGAGGGACGAACCTCCGTACGAGACAAAGGGCAGCGGGATGCCGGTCAGCGGGAGCAGCCGCAGGACCCCGCCCAGGATCAGCAAGGCCTGGATCCCGATGGCGATCGCCAGGCCGGCGCCCAGGATGGCGGCGTAGGCGTCCCGGGCCCGGGTCGCCGCCCGCAGGCCGCGACTGATCAGCACGGCCAGCAATCCGAGAAGCCCCACGCCGCCAATCAGGCCCCACTCCTCGACAATGGCGGCGAAGACGAAATCGGTGTGCGCCGCCGGGACGATTCCCGGCGCGCCGAACCCCGGGCCCGTTCCGAGGATGCCGCCGGTGGCCATGGCCAGCAGTGCCTGAAGCGTCTGATAGGACGAAGCCAGTGGATCGTTCCACGGATTCAGCCAGGTCTCGACGCGAGACTGCACGACCGGGGAAAGCGACATCGCCGCCAGGCCGGCGAGCAGGAGCAGCCCGAATCCGATCGCCAGAGCTTCCCAGCGCCGGGAGACCACGTAGAGAAGCACTGCCAGGAGAGCCAGTATCAGGCTCCCGGTGCCAAGATCGCGCTGTGCCGCCAAGAGCGCCACGGCGACCCCCCACACAACCAGCAGCGGCACCAGGACCGGCCACAGGCCCCGTCGCATCGGTCGATCGAAGCCGGGCATCAAGCGATCGGCGAAATAGGACGCCAGGTAAGCGATCAGCAGCAGGCGGAGAAGCTCCGAAGGCTGCATGTACAGGCCGCAGCAGCCGAGCCACAGGCGGGCTTCCCCGCCCGAAGGATTGGTTCCGAAGAACAGCGTCAGCCCGAGCAGGACCAGCCCCAGGAGCAGCCACGCCACCCGATAACGCCGAAGCCAGGAGAGCGTGCCGCGCATCCTCCCGACCTCGTAGATGATCCCGGTAACGGCCAGGAACCAGGCCAGCTGCCGGGCTCCGAATTCCGGGAGCAGCCGCCAGACAGCCAGGACGCCCCACCCCATCAGGAGCATGCCGCACGGCAACAAGAACGGGTCGCGGCCGGGCAGCCATCGGTCCAGGCTGCGATGCAGCAGCCAGGCCGATACCACCCATCCTGGCAGGAGAAGGAGGTACCCCGGCATTTCGATTTCGCCAGAGGAACGGAGGAACCCCGCCCACGCCATCGAACCGGCGCTGAGCGTCAGGAAGCCAAACCCGATCAGGAGCAGGGCCGCCTCACGTCGACTGTCGGAGCCGACCGTGTCACTCGAGGTAATGCTCGACAAGGAGGCCCAGTCGTTGGCGCGCCTCGGGAGACAAGGCGGCCGGGGATGTGACGAAGGCGTCGCGCAACGCCCTCGGGCAGGCGCAGGCGCGGGGAAACGACGGCTGGCGGATCAACTGGCGGAGTACTGCCTCCGCCTGAACGGCGTTCCGGCGCAGCTGCTCGACGACCACTTCGACCGTCACCGGCTGTTCTTCGACACGCCATACGTCGTAATCGGTCACGTGGGCCAACACGGCGTAGCACAGTTCGGCTTCGCGCGCCAGGAAGGCCTCGGGCGACGTGGTCATGCCGATGATCGACATTCCCCAGGCGCGGTACGCCTGGGACTCGGCCCGGGTCGAGAAGCGCGGCCCCTCGATGGTGATCGACGTCCCTCCCCGCGTCACCGGGGCGGAGACGGCCTCGGCGGCCGCAGCCAGACGATCCGACAACGCCGGACAAAAGGGGTCGGGCGCGCTGAGGTGGACGACGATCCCCTCTCCGAAGAACGAACGCGCCCGACCGCGTGTGGCGTCAAAGAGCTGATCCGGAACGACCAGGTGGCCGGGGCTGATCTCCGGCCGCAGTGAGCCGCACGCGCTGATTGCCACCACTCGATCGACGCCGACCGCCTTCAGGGCATAGACGTTGGCGCGGTAGTTGACCTCGCTGGGGTTGAGCCGGTGCGATTCGCCGTGCCGCGCCAGGAAGGCCACCGACCGCCCTTCCAGGCGACCCAACACGACCGGGCCGGAAGGCGCGCCGAAGGGCGTCGGCACTTCACGCCTCTCGATGTCCACCAGACCGGTCATGGCATACAGGCCGGTGCCGCCCAGGACGCCGAGGAGCGGGGGCTCAGCCACGGCCGTCTCCGGGCAGCGTCCCCTCGGGAGCCCTCTCCGGGGAAGCTTTCAGTGGAAGCGGGCCGGACTCGAACCGCAGCGACAACCCCCCCACTCGCAAAACGTCACCGCTGGCCAGCGCGACAGGGCTCTCCACGCGGAGATCGTTGACCCGCGTCCCGTTGCGCGAACCGAGGTCTTCCACCAGCCACTGACCGCCGGCGAAGGAGATGCGCGCGTGGTGGGCCGAGACGAGCGGATCATCGAGGCAGATGGCGTTGTCGGCGGCCCGGCCGAGCAGCGTCGACGAAACCAGCGCGAAGATGGCGGCCTCCTCGCCGGCGATACTCTGGAGGTGCGCCGGCGGGGGCGGCGGGGCGCCGCCGGCCGCACGGCGTTCGTCCTTCCAGAGGAAGACCAGCAGCGTCCCGAGGAATCCGTACAGCGCCACCAGGAGCAGGACTTGCAGCCCTACGGCCGGCATTAGGTTTCCTTCCGGCGGTGGTCCTTCCAGGTGCGTGTCAGCTGGTCCCCCGCCGGACGAGGCGGGAACGGGGGGCTGTACGACGGCGTGGCGTCCGGCGGACCCCCCGGATCCTCACCGTAGACCATGGAGACCCCGGCGATAGTGATGACATCGCCCGGCCGCAACACATGCTGATGCACCTTGTTCCCGTTGACGAGGGTGCCGCCGGTCGAGCCCAGATCGAATACGACGAAGCGGCCATCGCGGGCGCGGATCTGGGCGTGCGTGCGCGACACATGGGGATCGTCCAGGATCAGCTGATTGTCCAGGCGGCGACCGACATTGATCAGCGCCCGATCGAGGGAGAAATGCTTCTGCCCGTGAAGGATCAGGTAGGCGCCGGCCGGCACGGGTTCTCCCGTCTTGCCGTCGCCGCCGTCGCCGGCCTGGGTGAATTCGAGTTGCGTTTCGCTGTGCCAGGCCACGACGCGGACTTCCCAACGCTTGAGCGTGGGATCGGCGGCCAGCGTCACGTGTGGCGCCGCCGGCATGGCATAACCCGACTCGCGGGCAGCTTCCAGCAGGGCCTGTGAAAGATCGGAGCTCAATTCGGGCGCCTGCGAGATGAGCGACTCGACGTCCTTCGGGTGCAGGGCGATGGCGTACTGGTCCGGCGCGCTGGCGCTCCCGTCGTCTTCCCAGACCAGGCCGTCGATCATCCCGGCTGCCAGCTGGTTCGCCACGGCGGCCGGCGAAAGCTTGCCGCCGACCAGCCGAGACAGGGAGCCTTCCACGAGGCCCTGCAACCGCTTTTCGACGCGGGACAGTTGATCCTTCATCGGGCCGAACTCATGGCGACGCGTCGTCGGCCGGCCCCGGCTCACCTTCGCCGGATTCCGTCGGCCGCGTGGCGAAGGCATCGGGGCGGCGCAAGGTCAGCGGGGTCACCTGGTTGGGGTCTTTGCGCCCCATCGACGGCGGCGTGTAGCGCTGCGTGGACTCGGGCGGACCGCTGGGATCCTCGCCGTAGATGAGCGAGATCCCCGAGATTGTGACCACGTCGCCTGGCTGGAGCAGGTGCTCGATCGCCAGCTGTCCGTTGATGCGCGTGCCCGCCGTCGAGTTCAGGTCGCGCAGCATGTAGCGACCGCCCTGCAGCCGGATCTCGGCGTGCCGGCGCGAGACGTGCGGATCGGGCAGGACGAGGTGGTTGTCCAGTTTGCGCCCGATCGTGATCAACGGCCAGTCCAGGCGGAAGTGCCGCTTCCCGTCGACGATCAGAAAAGCTCCGACGGCCGGCGGCGTCAGAAGCTCGTCGATATCTTCGCCCGAACTCGGGGTCGAACCCAGGGGATCGCGGCTGTGCCAGGCGATCGCCCGCGCTTCGCCGATGCGCAGCGTCGGATCGGCCGAGAGGGTAACATGGGGAAAGCGGGCCACTGACAAGCCGGCGGCCCCCAGCGCATCATGGATCGCGCCGGCGATGGCCTCCTGGACGTGCGGCGTGTTGCCGGCCAGCGTGCGGGCATCGATCGTATGCAGACTGAGCGTGAATTGATCCGGGGCGAAGACACGGCCTTGCGCATCCCGCTTGGAAGCTTCCTCGATCTCCCGCGCCAGTTGCTCCGCGACGAGCCCCCAGATCGGAGGTTGGCCGGCAAGGGCCTGCAGCGGCCGGGTCAGACCGTCCTGCAATGACTCTTGCAGTCGGCGCGAGCCGTTTTCCATAGGGCGCGAATTATACACGGCCGCCTCTCCGGCCCGTATCCCGCCGTATACTGAGGGCGTGAGCGACACCTACGAAGAGCTGGACCATACCGCCGACTGGGCCCTGCGCATCCACGGCGTGGACATGGGCGAACTCTGCCTGCACGCCGCCTCGGCGATGTTGGCCGCCTGCGGCGCCCGCCCCGGAACGGAGGCGCCGGTCGAGCGCCGCGTCTCGATCCAGGCCGGCAACCGGGAAGTCCTCCTCGTCCGGTGGCTGCAGGAGGTGCTCCACACCATCGACGCCTTCCATCGTCTCCCCACCCGCATCGAGGTCGCGGTGTCGCCGGATCTCGAGCTGTCGGCGCGCTGGCAGGAAACCGCTCTGGCCGGGATCGACAAGCCGATCAAAGCCGTGACCTACAGCGGGCTGACGGTCGAGGAGACCGACGGCCGCCTGGAGGCGACCGTCGTCTTCGACGTGTAGCCCCGGCATGAACCCGCGCGAAGGCCGCCCCACGCGCCAGGATTTTGTCCGCCTCGCCGCCTTCCAATGGGAGATCCCGGCCACCTTCCGCCGCGACATGCGCGTGCCGGTCCGCCTCTTCGCCGACGAGGCGCTGCTCGACAGCGCGCTGGGTGACGCCTCGATGACTCAGGCGGTCAACGCCGCCACGCTGCCGGGCCTGGTCAGTCACGTGACGGTGATGCCCGACGTGCATCAGGGCTACGGGTTCCCCATCGGAGGCGTGGCGGCGACCCGGCTGCCCAACGGCGTGATCTCTCCGGGGGCGATCGGGTACGACATCAACTGTGGCGTCCGCCTGCTGGCCAGCGAGCTTTCGCTGGAGGAGACCCGCCCGCAACTTTCCCGGCTGGCCGACGCGTTGTACGCCAACTGTCCGAGCGGCGTGGGAGTCAAGGGCAGCGTGCCCCTCAAGGAAAAGGATCTCGAGCGCGTCTGCCGCGAGGGCGCGCGCTGGGCCGAACGGCAGGGCTTCGCCGCCCCCGGCGACATCTCGGCGACGGAAGAAGACGGACGGATGGACGGGGCCGACCCCGATACGGTCTCGGCGAGGGCCCGCGAGCGCGGCCGGCCGCAACTGGGGACGCTCGGGGCCGGCAACCACTTCGTCGAGGTCGATGTCGTCGAGCGAATCTTCCACCCCGAGGCGGCCGGAGCCATGGGCCTGGCCGAAGGGAGGCTGGCGCTCCAGATCCACTGCGGATCGCGCGGGTTCGGTCATCAGATCTGCTCGGACTTCGTCGACGAGCTGCAGTCGGCGGTCCACCGCTACGGCATCGAACTCCCCGATCGCGAGCTCGTCTGCGCGCCCCTCAACTCGCCCGAAGGTCGGCGCTACCTGGCGGCGATGGCCAGCGCCGCCAATTACGCCTTCGCCAACCGCCAGATCCTGGCCTTCCACGCGCGCCGCGCTTTCGCCCAAGTCTTCGGCGAGCACCCCAGCGGGTGGCTGACCCAGGTCTACGACATCGCCCACAACATGGGCAAGATCGAGGAACACGTCGTTGGCGGGCAGCCCGTGCAGGTGTGTGTCCACCGCAAAGGCGCGACGCGCGCCTACGGTCCGGGCTTCGAGGGACTGCCGACCCGGTACCGCGCCCTCGGCCAACCGGTGCTGGTGCCGGGAAGCATGGGGACGGCGTCGTGGGTGCTGCTCGGAACGGCCGGATCGATGGAGCTGGCCTTCGGCTCGACGTGTCATGGAGCCGGGCGCCGCATGAGCCGCCATCAGGCCAAGCGGTCGGTGCGCGGCGATCGTTTGCGGCAGGACCTGGAGGATCAGGGCATCGAAGTGCGCGCCGGGAGCCTTCCGGGTCTGGCGGAAGAGGCGCCGAGCGCCTACAAGGATGTCGACGCCGTGGTGGAGGTCGTGACCGGGGCCGGGATCGCCGCGAAAGTCGCCCGCCTGCGCCCGGTGGCGGTGATCAAAGGATGACCTCGATAGCTTCCCGGAAGCCCGGTGGCCGTGATCAAAGGATGAAAGAGCCTTGTAGGGGCGAAGCACCCAGCACCCCGTTCGGGCCGCAAGCCCAGGCGGCCCGCCGGGGCGAGACGGCCTGCGGTTCTGGGCAGGTGTGCTTCGCCCCTACGCCTTCCGGGGAATCGTGAGGAAGGCGTTGACCCCCGCCTGAAGGCGGGGACTACCCCGCCCGCGGTGGCACAATTCGAAAGAAGCGAGTCGGTCCGATCTGGATCGTCTTGCCTTCGGCACCGTCCGTCGACATCTTCGGGTCGGCCCAGACCTCTCCGTCGATCCGCACCCCGCGCTGTTCGATCAATCGGCGGGCTTCACTTCGCGAACTCACCGAGGGGATCGAGGCCACCAGGTCTTGCAGGGTCTCCCCAATCCTGGTCAAGTCCTCCAGAGAATCGGGCGAGGCCCGCTCCTGATACACGCGCTTGAAATGCCCCTCCGCCGGCCCCACGGCCGCCTCGCCGTGGTAGATGGCTACGATCTCTCGGGCGAGAGCCAGCTTGGCCTCCATCGGATGGATCGCGCCGGCTTTGACTTCGGCCAGACGCGCCGCCACCCCGGCCGGCTCCCAACGCGTCACCAGGCGGAAGTAGGCCGACATGGCGCTGTCCGGAACGCTCATCACCTTGCCGAACATGTCCTCGGGGGTCGTGTTGAGCGAGATGTGGTTTCCCAGGGACTTGCTCATCTTGAGGAACCCGTCGGTGCCGGGCAGGAGCCCCATGATCACCCCGATGTTCGGAAGCACACCCAGGGCTTCCATCAGCTTGCGGCCGGCGGTGACGATGTTGAAGAGCTGGTCGGTGCCGCCGATCTGGACGTCGGCCCGCAGGTGATACGCGTCGTAGGCCTGCACCAGGGCATAGAAGGTCTCGTGCAGGTAGATGGGATCGTCGTTCTCCCAGCGTTTGCGAAACGTGTCGCGCGTCAGAAACTGCTGCAGCGTGAAGGTGGAGGCCAGCGGGATCGCATCCCGCAGCGTCAGTTGGCCCAGCCAGGCGTGGTTGTACTCGATCCGCGTCGCGTTTCGATCGAGAATCTTGAAAGCCTGCTCGGCATAGGTCTCGGCGTTGGCCCGCACCTGCTCTTCCGAAAGGCGGGGGCGCAGTTTGTCCTTATCCGAGGGATCGCCGATGAGCGAGGTGAAGCTGCCGACGACGAAGATCACCTCGTGGCCGAGCTCCTGGAACTGGCGCATCTTGCGCATCGGGATGGTATGGCCCAGGTGCAGATCGGAGGTGCGCGGGTCGAAGCCGCAATAGACCCGCAGCTTCCGCCCCTCGGCCTCGGCCAGGAGCAGCCGCTGCCGGAGTTCCGCCGCCATCGCCGACTGGAGGGCGGCGTCGCCGTACTCGGTGCCCTGCATCAACAGGGCGACTTGTTCCTCAAGGCCTCGGGAAGTCATCGATGGCAACCTGCCGACAGGGAGGCGGGCGGCCGGGGCCGCCCAGGTGGACCGTGCGCCGCAGCCGGCGCTTCGACTCAAGGGGTGGCGGCGCCGGCCTCGCTCTCGACCGCATCCGCCGCCTCGACCTCCTGCCCGTTCTCTCCCGGGGCCGGCGCCGGCACGACCGCCTGCTCGCGCCGCCGCTTCGGATCGGATCGCTCCCAGCGCTCCCAGGCGACCTCGACCAGCGCCCCGATCAGCCCGCGGTATGAATAGCCGGATTGCAGGGCGGCGATGGCGACGGCGCCGGTTTGCTCCAGATAGGGATTGGCGTTGACTTCCACGACATACGCCTTGCCGTCGGGCGCCACCCGGATATCGACGCGGGCGTAATCGGAGACCTCCATCGCTTGGGCGGCGGCCAGCCCGGTCATCTCGATGCGATGGCGCAATTCCGGCGGCAGGTCGGTGGCCACGACGGCGTTCGTCCCGGCGAAGTGCACGCTCTTCTCGTCGAACTTGGCTTCCCGCCCATAGATGTGGGGATAGCCTTCCGGCAGCTCCGAGAAATCCATTTCGATCAGCGGCAGGACTTCCGGCGGGTCGTTGCCCAGCACGGTCACGTAGAACTCGCGGCCTTCGATGTATTCTTCGACTAGCGCCGTGTCGTGCAGCTCGGTGTGGATGTAGGCGATGCGCTCCACCAGGCTGCGGAAGTCGGTGACCAGCGACGAGTCGTGCACCCCGGCCGAGGCGTCCCCGTGCAGCGGCTTGACCAGCAGCGGGAAACGCATCTTCCCGGCGAATTCGATGTTGTCGTGATCGAAGGTGGCGAACTGCGGGCAGCGCACGTCATGGAAGGCCAGCAGTTTTTTCGTCAGCCCCTTGTCCTGCCGCACCGCCATCACGCGGGCGCTGCTGCCGGTGAAGCGCACTCCGAGCATTTGCAGCACGGCGGCGATGTTCATCTCGAAGGCGTCGTTGTCGGCGAAGGTCTCGACCAGGTTGAACACCAGGTCCGGCTTCTGTTCTTCGATCTTGTCCACCAGGTACTTCAGGTCGCTCGTGATCCCCAACAGCGTCGCTTCATGGCCGCTCTCGATCAGCGCCTGCTGCACCTGATCGACGACCTCGTCGTGTTTCATCCCGTCTTCGACCGGCCATTCCCAAAAAAGAACGGAGATCTTCATCTCGACCTCGCTTTCCGCCTCGAACCCGACGCTACCGTCGCACGAACTGATTGGTGTAGTGGTGATTCATCACCAGCGTCGTCAGCAGCGCCACCACGCCGATCAGCGTTCTCGATTCCTGCCCGGGCGCCACTCGCAAGCCGAGAGCGTGGATGCGCTCGATCAACGCGTCGATCAACTCGCCCAAGCGATCGAGATCCATTCCCGTCCAGTAGTTTACCTCATACAACATGCGGCTGCGGTAGGCAATCATGAACGACTCGGCCGAGACGCCGCGGGCGCCGGGGAACAAGCGTCGCAAGTCGGTGTTCAACAAGCGCGGCAGGCCCAGCGCGCGGCGCCCGCGCTGATCGAGATGGCTGTACCACTCGGCCAGGGTTGCCCGCAAACGCTCGACCGGTTCGTCGAAGTACTCGTCGGTGACGAGCGGCGGTTCATCGCCGTGCGCCCGGGCCATGCGATCGACGTACAGCAGCTTCTCGATCGCCGGCGTGCCGGCGTAATCCTCCTGCCACGACGACTTCGGCGTCAGCCACACGGCGAAGGTCTCGGCGAAGTCTTCGTCCGGATGGCGCTGCGCGTACCAACCGGGGATGTGCCGCACGTAGCGATCGCTGAACGGCTCGGGGCGATACTCGTCGGGGTACGGCCGGCGGAAGGATCCGAAGGTGCGCGTCCATTCCGCCTCCAGGTACAAGCGATAGGCGTAGTTGAAGGCGTGTCCCGACTCGTGGCGCAAGTACATCAGCGTCTCGGCCTTGGTCTCGGCTTCGATGCCGGTCAGTTCGCCTTCGATGCGCGCCAGCTGCGCATCGGCCAGGTAGAAGGGGATGCCCACGACCGGGACGCCGGTCGGGCAGCCCCATTCGTCGGCCAGGTAACACTTGGGGCGAAAACGCAGCCCGCGTTCGCCCAGCTCGCGATAGAGCTGCGCGATCAGGCCCTCCAATGGGGTGCCGGCGATCCGCAATTCGAGGTCGCTGATGCGCCGCGGCAGGAGCGCCAGGACGGTGGCGTCCAGCGGGCCGCGTTCGATTCGCTCGCGGAATTCGGTGACCGACATGAAGCGTTGCCCTCGTTTCGGTAGGATAGCACAACTGCAGAGACTGCCGTGAGGTCCGAACGGCTCTGCCTCCCATGACCTGGCCGGGGTCCCCTTCGCCCTCACCCCCTTCCCCCCTCTCCGCGGCGAGGGAATCGTCCTACAGTACGAGTCAGCGGAGAGGGGGAGAATACGCAAAGAGGGCGGGGGCCGAAGTCCCCCGCCCTCTTTGAGAAAAACACCTCCCTCCCCCTGCCCAAGCCGCCGTCAATCGAGATTCGCCGCATGCAGGGGAGGGCAGGGTGGGGGTCTGCCGAATGGATGAAGGGTCTTGGATTCACTGGTCTCCGCACCCGCCTCGACCGGTTTCGCACCGCGCTGGAACCGGGACTCCGGTTCGCGCGCGCTGCGCTGGCCGTCGGACCCTGCGCCGCGCTCGCGTTCCGTGCGCCAGAGAGCGCGGCTCGGAATGACATATAATGCCCGGCGACCCCGAGGGACGATGCCTTCAACGTCGAAGCCACCCCGCACCAGCAAGGAAGTCCGCCAGTCGTTCCTGGACTTCTTCGCCGAGCGCCAGCACACCGTCGTCCATTCGGCTTCGCTCGTCCCGGCCTCCGATCCGACGCTGCTCTTCACCAACTCGGGGATGGTTCAGTTCAAGGACGTCTTCCTCGGCACCGGCAGCCGCCCGTACCTGCGCGCCGTCGACTCGCAGAAGTGCATGCGCGTCGCCGGAAAACACAACGACCTGGACGACGTCGGCCGCGACGACAGCCATCACACCTTCTTCGAGATGCTGGGCAACTGGTCGTTCGGCGACTACTACAAAGCCGAGGCCATCCCCTGGGCCTGGCAGCTGCTGACCGAGGTATGGGGCCTGCCGCGCCAGAATCTGTGGGCCACCTGCTTCGAGGACGAACAAGGCGACATCCCGCGCGACGACGAGGCGGCCGACCTGTGGCGCGCCCAGCCGGGGATGGACCCGGCGCGCATCCTGTTCTTCGGCCGCAAGGACAATTTCTGGGAAATGGCCGATCTCGGGCCGTGCGGCCCCGACAGCGAAATCCACATCGACCGCGGCCCCGACACCTGCGACCGGTCGCAGATCCCCGGCCACGTCTGCCGGGTCAACGGCGACTGCGCCCGCTTCCTCGAGCTGTGGAACCTGGTCTTCATTCAATACAATCGTCTGGGACCGACCTCGCTCGAAACCCTGCCCAAGAAGCACGTCGATACCGGAATGGGCCTCGAGCGGGTCGTTTCCGTCCTGCACGGAAGCGGCATCAGCTACGCCACCGACCTCTTCCAGCCGCTCTTCCACACCGTCCAGCGGCTGCTCCGCCATGACGACCGGCAGGTCCGGCAGTTCCTGACGCCCTACCGCGTCATGGCCGACCACGCCCGCGCGGCGGCCTTCCTGATCGCCGACGGAGTCGTCCCGGGCAACACGGGACGCAACTACGTCTGCCGCATGGTGATCCGCCGCGCCAGCCGCTTCGGGGTCAAGGCCGGCTTCACCGGTCCCTTCCAGGCCCACCTGGCCCGCACCGTCATCGAAGAGTATGGGGACGTCTATCCGGAACTGGCGCGCAATCAGAACGCCATCGAGCGTACCATCACCGAGGAGGAGGAGCGCTTCCAGCGCACCGTCGACACCGGCCTGGCCCGTCTCGAAACGCTCTTGTCCGAAGTGGCCTCCGAGAACGCCGAGCGGCTCGACGGCCGGCGAGCCTTCGATCTCTACGCCACCTACGGCCTGCCGCTCGAGATCAGCCGCGACATCGCCCGCGAG
>Ga0209108_10000568_pt1 | contig 20537 bp, 19 predicted proteins | sample Rifsed10ft1_FD_184003 | JGI IMG/M metagenome (GOLD analysis project Ga0209108, IMG submission 184003) | Soil microbial communities from Rifle, Colorado, USA - sediment 10ft 1 (version 2) | ecosystem: Environmental > Terrestrial > Deep subsurface > Rock core/Sediment | place: Rifle, Colorado...
TCACCTTCAGTAATGCCTTCCAACTCCTTTTTCTTTTGGGGGTCATAAAAACTAAAACCAGTCAAATATGTAGACTGGGATTTATATACATGATTTCCGGCACAACCATATAGAAAGGCAGTTACTAAAACTAGCGCGGCTAGGTATTTACAAAACATTGGTTTGGTTTTATCACAAATCAGAAGATATGTCAATGAAAAATAAAATTGAAAAATAAATAGCCCGAAAAACCGTTCGCCCTGAGCCTGTCGAACGGCGATTATTAGGGTCCGAAAGCTTATGATGAATTATTATGGAGAACTAAGCTTCGACAAGCTCATCCTTCGACGGGCTCAGGATGAGCGGGTGTGTATCCGGTTGATGAACCTCTGTTTAGACCCGCTATGATTCGTGCCTCAAACCTGATTGGGATATATAGAGACGTAAAATTGTACGTCTCTACTATAAAGAACCAAGGTGCTTTTATCATATAATAGGCAGTCGGGATTATTGTAAAGTCTATTGTCAAGGCATAACACATTATTCACTTTTCGACCCACATGAAAAATCAAAAGTATCAGCCTGCATTCTATCCTCCCAAAGTAGGGGCTGATGCCCTCATCGGGATCTGAGGTAGCGACCAAGAGGGAGGATTTTAGGGAACCGTAACCCTAAAAGCTCGTTCGGGGAACGAGCCCTACATTTCCCTCTATAACTAAATACTTTGTTAATAATAGGAAATTTAAAATGAAAAAATCATTTTAAAACTAAGTAAGACAGTTTAGTATTTAATTGAATCAGGCAGGAATTATAGCCTTACTGAGACATAATTTAGATGATAACAATTCTACTACCCCTTTCAAACATTCTTACTTAATTGATTGCTAGCACCTAAATACAACCCCCTCTTGAATGTTAATGGAAGCTCAGCATAATAGAAACTCTAATTAAGCAACATTAAAACTAAAGAACAGATAATAAGGTTATCACCCGCCTAATGAGAAAATTTCAAGGGACGTTTATTACTTGTTTTCTTGTTCTAATTGCCGTCTCTCTTCCCTTAAACTCAGCCCCCGGTGAAGCCAATAACCAAACAGTTCAAATCTCAAAATTAAAGATAAAGGGCGCAGATCATGTTTCCATTAAAGAAATAAAAGAAAGGATAGGGACAGAATTCCCATCAATTAAACCGTGGGCTAAAGACCCTGAGTTTGACGAAGAAATCCTAAAAGATGATATGGTGAGAATTCAAAGGCTTTATGGAGATCACGGATACTACGACGCCAAGGCGGAATACAAAATCAAATACAACGATAAAAGGGACAGGGTAGAAATTACAATTAAGATAGTAGAAGGGAAACCCGTTATCCTTCAGGATTTGAATATAGATATACCAGAAGACCTTAATGAAGAGACTAAAAAAGATATACTTGACTCATTACCAATTAAGGTAAATGAAAGATTTTCCTCGATAAAATACCAGCAAACTAAGGCTTTAATCTCGGACATACTATCAAATAATGGTTACCCTAAAGCTGTCGTCGAGGGTGAAGCAATTGTAAACAGAAAAGAAAAATGGGCAAAATTGAGTTTAAAGATAAATCCGGGATTGCTTTATAGATTTGGCTCAATAAGTGCTGAAGGAAATGAGAAGGTTGAAAGCTATGTAATTACAAGAGAAGCCACCTTTAAAAAGGGAGATATTTATTCTACAAAAAAACTAAATGATACCCAGGCAAGAATCTTTCAACTCGGACTTTTCAGTTCTGTACTAATTGACACCGATTTAAATGAAGAAATAACAACTGCAGATGTAAATGTAAAGGTTAGAGAGAGAAAATTAGGTGAGGTTAAAGTAGGTGTAGGATTCGGCACAGAAGACCTATTTAGGGGGCAAATCGTATGGACAAAGAGAAACTTTTTTGGCGGCGGACGAAGGCTTCAGCTCTCAGCCAGTGCTTCATTCATCACTCAGAGGTTCTTAGTAAGTTTAATACAGCCCTATATAATTGGCGGCGGGTCTGAACTCGCAGGAAGCATTAATTTTGAAAGAGACGATTTCCCAGGATTCAAAGCTGGAAGCATTGTAGGCACAGTTGGTGTTAGAAAGAGATTCTCACAGGTTTTTAGCGGATTCGGCTCCTTCAATGTCCAAGCCTCGCGCCTTTCTGATGTATCAAGTGAAACCGAACAATTTATAGAACGTAATAATTACTTTGTAACCTTTTTTAACTTTGGAATAGTGAGAAATACAACAGACAATATCTTTAACCCAACACGCGGTACTGTGGCTCTCTTTGTGTTCGAGCCCTCTTTTAAGACACTTGGCTCGCAGGTGAATTATATAAAGGGAACCGTTCAGCTTTCAGGTTATAAAGAACTCTTAAACGTTGTTTTTGCGAAAAGCATTACTGTGGGATTCATACAACCGTTTGGAGGCGATGGCACATTCGATGTCCCAATTTTTAAAAGGTTTTTTGCAGGTGGAAGCACAAGCATGAGAGGCTTTCCGTTTCAGAAACTCGGACCTCTTGATGCTAATGAAGATCCAATTGGTGGCAACTCACTTCTTGTGGGGAATTTTGAAATAAGATTTCCAATCTATAAGGATTTCGGCGGAGTGGTTTTTTTTGACTATGGAAACGTTTATAAGGACGAGTTTGATTATAGACTCGATCAGCTTAAATACGCTCCTGGCGCAGGGTTAAGGTACAATACGATAATAGGACCTATTAGATTCGACTTTGGTTACGCACTTAACCCTGAGCCAGGAATTAGAAGGTATCAGTTCTTTTTCAGTATAGGCCAGGCGTTCTAATGCAAAATAGCAAATATGTTTGCGTGCGTATATGGAAGATGCCGGATACAGACCGCTATCGTGGCCAAGATGTCTGGCTTGGGGCTGGATCCCACGACATCGGGTACGGTGTTTCAAGGGCGGGAACAAAATGGATACATGTTATTGATCCCCGAGTAGACCGTGAAAGAGACAAGATAAGGAATGATCTGATGCACACAGGGCTGGTGGCTACTTAATGGTGGATCGTCCAAACCTTCCCAGAAATAATCCCGCTGCGTCTTCAGGAGGAACTAATCTGATAACAGACGGTAAGATGCTCGTGCTAGATCTTGGTTCAGGCGAAAAGGAAGGGACGGTTTCATCTGGCAGCGTATCTGATTAATTATTTTAATTTGATAATTCTCTGTAGCGCTACAGGACTTCCAACGTCATTGCGAACGCGTTCACGGAGCCTGTACTGAGGAAACCGAAGTGCTCAGTGTAAACTCCGTGAAGCAATCCTGTATTTAGATTGCTTCGTCACGGAGTTTATCCTGAGCAATGTCGAAGGATTCCTCGCAATGACACTTCTGTGCTGTCATTGCAATGACCAAAGAGACTATCTTTTCCATGCTGACGTCTAATTAGACGTTTGTATATGTTATAATACGGAATTCCAAAGGTCATGCGATCAAAGACCATAAAAACAATTGGAATTCTATTTGCTTTTCTAATTCTGCTGGTTATTGCAATCTCTCTTTTTTCACAGACAGCTTACTTTAGAAACACCCTAAGAAATGTTATAGAAAGGGTTGTAACTAGCTCTACAGGGCAGGTTTTTACTATAGGGAAAATCGAAGGGGACTTGATCCATGGGCTCAGGCTAAAAGACGTTTCCTTTATGATTGATGGTGAGCCATTTGTACAAGTAGAAGAGGCCTACGTTCAGTACTCAATCCCCTTGATATTAGATAGCTCAATGCTTTTTAATAGAATAATCCCTTTAAAAGATGTCTCAACAAGAGGAGTAAGTATAAACTTTACTGAGGAAGAAGAAGGAAATTGGAATGTAGAAAAGCTAGTGCCTAAGGAGAAGGATAAACTCAAAGAGAAGATAAAGACAACACTTAGTTGGAGCATCCTTATTCAAGATTCACTCCTCAATGATGCAAGAATCACACTAAAGGATAGTAGGAAAAAAGATATCCTCAACATCGAGATTTCTAAAATGGATTTCTCGCTAAAGATGCTAGGTTTAACCGATAAGATTGATGTTGATCTGAAAGAAGGAGATTTATCCATAAATCAAAACCTATTCTATATAAAAGGGCTTTCAACAAATGTCATTTATACTGATGATAAAACGCAGATAAAAGAATTAGAGGGTGATTTAAATGGAATAAAGATCAAATTTGACGGGGAGCTTGATGATTTCATCGAGCCTAGATTCAAGTTCAAAGCCGCTGCATACGGTCTTGATATCAATAAAGGTGTTCTAAATCTAGAAGTAGAAGATGCCAAGGGACAGTATAAAACTCTAAACGACATACAAGCTGATGTTAAGCTTAAGCTGCTCGATTCGCAAATCATGGGGAAAAAGGTTCAAGGTTCGATTGAAAAGATTAAAATGGCTGGTACTAAGTTAGAAATACAAAAGGGAGTAATTAAAACAGAGTTTGGAGAAACGTCTTTCAACGGCAATGCCAAACTAGATGGAATACTTAGTAAAGAGGGTTCAAACAATTTTGATTTTAAAATAACACTAAAAGATATAGAAACTTCAGAAATCTTAACCCTTTTTGAGAAAAAAAAGGAGACTAAGATCGTAGATACCGATCTTAGTGCAAGAATCAATGCAAATTTCGATGCTAGCGGTAGGTGGAATGAAATAGAGGACCTACAAGCTAAGGTAAACATAGATGATTTCCAGCTAAAGGGAGATAAGGCAGGCAAATTTGATTTAAAGGGGTTAGTAGAGGGCTCAAAATCAAATGTGAAACTTGATGTAATTTCAAATCTAAGCAAGGTCAATTTAGCCTTGATCTTGGGCGATGAGAAGTACACAAGCGATATAAACTCCAATCTAAACATCAAGGGTTCTGTGCCTCTAAGTGGTGACTTATTAGATAACTTGATAGCTAGCGTGCAGGGAGAGATCCTTCAATCAAGCGGTTTTGGCATAAATCTAACAGGCGGACAGATTGATGCCTCATATAGGGAGAATATACTCACAATAAAATCTCTTTCTCTCAACTCTGACTCCTTTAAACTCAAAGCACAGGGAAAAGAAGCGGAAAAGAGGATGGATTTTAGCTATGAAGCAGAGGTTAAGGATCTAAGCCTCTTGTCAAAATTTCTACCAGAGGTTGATCTTAAGGGATCTCTAAAATCAGATGGAAGAGTTCAGGGAGAGATTAAGAATCCTCAAGTTACCTTCTCAGCCACAGTTTCGGATTTCTGGTATAAGGGCGTCGAGGTCAAATCAATTAATCTTAGCGGAGATACTGTGGTCAATCTCACGAGCCCAAAACTTCAGTTAAAGGGAAATCTGAAAGAGCTCAAATTTCGAGACAAAGTGGTTAAAGGTGTTGATATCCAGGCAAGAACAGAAGGCAAGGGACTAAGAGGGAACTTTTCAATTACTGAAAGCGCCCAAAGAAACTACGAAATCAAGCTAAAACTAGTAGACCTTACAAGTGAAGAAAAGAATCTCGAAATCGAAAAGATAAGGCTTAGTTTTAAAAATAGTGTGATTGAGAATAAGGACACCATAGATATAAAACTCCTTCCAAGCCAACTAATTATTAAATCACTGAATTTTTATCATAATAATAATTTCATTCTCGGTAATGCTGATGTAGTTTTTGACGGAAATATGAATGCAAGCTTAGAACTAAAGAAGGTAAGCCTTAACGATATTTCTGAAATTCTAGAGCTTAAACCTTCGATAGAGGGAATTACCTCAGGAAATATCAGCCTTCAAGGTACTTTAGAAAAGCCAATTATAAATGCTAACATCGGCGCGAAAGATCTAGGGTTTAAGGGACTTAGAAGCGATAATTCTAACTTAACCCTCTCCTACTCAAATAAGAATCTCAGTCTTAATTTTATTGCTTCAGAAAACGCGAGAGAAATCCTCTCCGCCAACGGTGGAGCCAATGTTGACCTTAATTTAAAAAAGATAGGTGAAAATATAGAAAAAGCAGTCCTTGATTTAACAATAAACTCAGATGGCTTGGATCTCAACTCACTGGCAAATTTAAACAGCGAAGCTAAAGAGTTAAAGGGAGTCGTTTCAGTAAACATTAGCTTAGAGGGTACTATAGAAAAGCCAAACATAATGGCTAAGATTAGCGCTAAAGACCTTGTCTTTAAGCAGTTTAAAAGCGATAAGATTGGCTTAAGTACGTCTTACTTAAATAAGAAACTAAATCTTAATCTTAATATTGAGGATAATGGGAGAGAAATTCTATTTGCAAGGGGTAATGTTGATATAGATCTAGATTTCAAAAAAATCGGTGAAAATCTAAATCAAGCATATTTCGATATAACAATGAAATCAAACGGTGTGGACTTGAGCCCACTCGTAAAGTTGAATGAAGAAATTAAAAACATTCAAGGGCTAGCTGTTCTTGATTTCAGGGCATACGGAAAGGTGAGTAGCCCTAACGTTAAGGGGCAAGCGAAACTCCAAGATGTCCTCTTAAGAATCCATTCGCTAAGGGACGATATTAAAATTACAAACGGAATTTTTGAGATGGAAGGAGAAAAGGGATTTCTTAAAACACTAGAGATTCAAACTGATGGAGGTAAGGGAACATTTCAAGGAGAAATAAATTTCAATAAGCTATCTTACACAATAAACGGTAAAATGGATAATTTGCAGATTATGCCCAAGGGAATTACAGCAAGAATAGATGGAGATGTAAAGATCGAAGGGAGCGATGGCAAAATCCATATAAGTGGTGATACGAAAGTAAGAAACGCACGTATTAAAATTCCAGATTTACCTACAAAGAAAGTAGAGGATATAAAATTTGTTGATGAACAAGAAGAGGAATTTGCAATCAGCGAAACTAAACAAACAGACTATTACAGGGACAACGTAGCAATGGATTTAAAGGTCACTTTACCAGGAAACGCATGGGTTAAGGGTAAAGGAGCAAACATTGAAATAAAAGGAAAGATTGGAGTCACAAAAAAATATACTAAACCATTAATCATAACAGGCAACATCACTACAGTTAGAGGAACATACGAGTTTTTCGGAAAACTCTTTAAAATCCAACGGGGTGAGGTGAGCTTTCGAGGAACCCCTGAGATTAATCCATTTCTAGATGTGACGGCCTTATATAAGGTATCAAATGTAAATATATTTGTAAGTGTAAGTGGTACTGCTGAAAAACCTAAAATAGAACTTTCTAGTGAGCCACCGATGGACCAAACAGAGATCTTCTCCTACCTACTATTTGGAACATCCTCAGAGAAACTCGGTGTAGGTGAAAGGGTCTCCCTAGAGCAAAAAGCCACACAAGCAGTAGCCCTTATGGCGGCAGGCCAGCTCAAGGGTATAATCGGAGAACAATTCGGACTAGATATAATCAGTATAGCAAGTGGAGAAGGGGGTTTTAAAGGTACGGAAATCGAAGTAGGCAAATACTTTACCGATAAACTATACATAGCATACCAACGCAGTTCACCTTTTACCCAAACAGTTATACAATCCGCCTCAACTTCACCAGATGTAATAGATCAAGTTCATGTTGAGTATAAACTGTTTAATTTCCTAACCTTAGAAAGTGAGATAAGTGGGTATCAAAGCGGAGCAGATATATTTTATAACTTCAGTTATTAATAAGAATTCAAAACCTTCCTAATACCTCTCACAGCCTGCATTATCCTTTTTTCGTTTTCGACAAGCGCAAACCTAACATATCCTTCGCCATAATTTCCAAATCCTATTCCGGGCGAAACTGCAACCTTCGCTTTTTCAATAAGTAATTTTGAGAATTCAAGCGATCCCATTTGTTTTAATCTCTCAGGGATTTCAGCCCAAACAAACATCGTTCCCATAGGCTTTGGAATCTCCCAGCCTGCTCGTCCTAGCCCCTCAACAAGTCTATCTCTCCTAGAACTGTATCTTTCTCTTATTTCGTCAACGTATTCTTGAGGACCGTTCAGAGCCGAAATCGACGCTATTTGAATAGGTTGAAATATTCCGTAGTCTAGATAACTTTTAATCCTGCCAAGAGCATTTATTATCTTTGGGTTTCCAACCATAAACCCAACACGCCATCCTGGCATGCTGTAACTCTTAGAAAGCGAGAAAATTTCAACTCCGATTTCTTTGGCACCGGGCACCTGTAGAAAGCTAGGCGCTTTATATCCATCGAAGCATAGATCTGCATAAGCAAAATCATGTACAACGATTAGTCCGAATTCCCTAGCAAAGTCAACTACCTCTTTGAAGAAATGTAAGTCAACAACGCTTGTTGTGGGATTGTGTGGAAAAGAAATCATTAAAACCTTTGGCTTAGGCCATATCTCCTTGACTGCCTTTTCCATTGCCTCAATAAAATTTATGTCCTTCGTAAGGGGCACGCTTTTCACATCCCCCCTTGCGATAATAACCGAGTAACTGTGAATCGGATAAGTTGGATCAGGAACCACAACTACATCGCCTGGAGCAAGTATCGAGAGCATAAGATGAGATATGCCCTCCTTCGAACCAATAGTGACAATAGCCTCAGTTTCGGGATTTAATTCGACGCTATAGTTCCTTTTATACCAATCACAAATAGCAGATCTAAGTCTTGGTATACCGCGAGAAGCGGAGTATCTGTGGTTTCTAGGGTTTTGAGAGGCCTCTATCAATTTATCTACAATATGCTTTGGTGTTGGTTGGTCTGGATTACCCATTCCAAGGTCTATAATATCCTCTCCCCTCGCCCTTGCCTTCATCTTTAATTCATTGACTATAGCAAACACATATGGAGGAAGTCTCTTTATAAGCGAAAACTCTTCTGCAAGAATTTGCATTCTTGTTGTCTCCCAAAACTAATTGAGCAATTTTAGTAATTTTATTCTAATCTTCGATAATCTCAAGAAGTAACCTTAGTCCCAATTCCTAATAAATTACGAATGCCTCCAACGGGTAGCCAACGAGTCTTGCTCGTTGGCTGTATAACCACCAGCAAGCCTGTCCTGAGCGCAGTCGAAGGGACTGGCGGGCTAACCACTGCATAAAACGACGATAGCCGAGACATTTCCTTCGTTAAACTCAGGACAGGCTTGTCTCGGCTGGCAGGGTTAGAAAACCCTGCCTATCGAGGTATTAACAAGGTAAAATTTATCAACTTATTAATGGGCTACGAGTCCCCTCGGCGCAACTCGGGGCAGACTTGCTCGTGACACCATAATCGCCCACCTCGGGCAACTTACGATCCTTGCTCGTAACCTGATCACCAGCTAATAATACTGTTGGCCTACCTTATATCATTTCGATCACGTTCGCGGAGCTTGTACTGAGGAACCCGAAGTGCTCAGTGTAACCTCCGCTGAGAAATCTAGATCACTCGCGTGCGCTCGAGATGACAAATTCCTAACTACGACAATGTTGATAAGGACAGGGTTCGAGATTGACAAAATACGTTTCTACTACCTTCTAAAAAAGGTTCTTTATATCCCATATTTAATATGTTAAAATGCGAGACGCTATGAAAAGGGGGATATGGTTACTTTTATTAGCTCTTCCATTACTTTTTTCATGTGCGTCAATCACTAGAAAAGGTGTCGAAGGTTACCAAACTGATGGTAACACTCAAATAGGTATTGCTTCTTGGTATGGGGATCAAGAACATGGTAACAAAACTGCAAGTGGTGAACGCTTCAGTAAGTATGATTATACAGCCGCCCATAAAACCCTTCCAATAGGAACAATGGTAAGGGTTACCAATTTGGACAATGGACAAGATGTTATTGTTAGAATTAATGACCGTGGTCCGTTTAAAAAGGGGCGTATTATTGACCTTTCGTATGCTCCAGCCAAAGCAATAGGCATGATTGGGGAGGGAACGGCAAAGGTTAAGGTCGAGGTACTTTCAGCGCCAAGAGAAACCTCAAATTACTTTGAGGCTAAATACTCAGTCCAAGTTGCCTCATTTACAGATCAGCAAAACGCTTACTATTTAAAAGAGGTTCTAGACAGTAAGCATAGCGACGTTAGAATCGAAACCGTTGATTTCGGCGATTATACCTTCTATAGGGTAAAGATAGGGCAGTTCTCAGATAAAAGTAAAGCCGAAAAAATAGCCGCAAGTCTTCGAAGAACAGGATATATAGGAAAGGTAATACAGGAGTAAGTTAGTTGTTCGTGACTAGGGTATCGTGGATCGAGTCACGAGTCACAAATCACGAACCACAATTCGCTCTTCAAAAGAACCGTCTCCCTCGAAGAAGAAAGAAGTGAGAAGGACTAGAGATACAGATTTCTTCAAAATAACATCGCAAAAAATCAAGATTGAAGAAGTAATAAGAAAGGTATTCGATGCTGAAGCAGGAGCTTTAGTGGTTTTTATTGGTACAGTAAGGAAAACTTCAAGAGGAAGAGAGATTAAATATCTTGAATATGAAGCTTACAAAGAAATGGCACTAAAGGAGTTTAGAAAAATAGCCAAAGTTATAAAAGAAAGTTGGAATATTAGAAGGCTTGCGATCGTCCACCGACTAGGAAAACTTAACCTCGGCGAAGCCAGTGTCTTAATTGCTGTCTCTGCACCACATCGAAAGGAAGCCTACCAAGCTTCAAGATACATAATTGAGAAACTTAAGCAAAGCATCCCTATCTGGAAAAAAGAGGTCTGGGAAGGCGGAGAAGAGTGGATACAGGGCTCATAAAAGAGTTTCAGATAAAGTACGTACTTCATGGGCACAGGCAACGAGTCCCCTCGACGCAGCTCGGGGCGGGCTTGCTCGTTGGCTATTACGCCTACCAGGCTATACTGTTAGGCTAACCAAGAATATGAATCTGTTCTTTTATAATCAACCCTCCGTTCCATACAGATCCCGAGTCCAAAGTCCATGATGTAATGAATAATCGGATTATGGAAGGTTGTTTAGCTAGCAATAAATTTGACTTCCCGATTAACTTCCTTTATCCTAAATTTAGTTCTTTCGCAATTGCGTTTAGTCTAATATTATGGACACCGCTTGGATCCTCTAGAGGACCGAGACGGAGGAAGCTTGAATAAGAATATAAATAGGACGGAACTTGTGCCGTACCTAAACAAGAAATAAAAAAACCAGCTAGGGCTTAAGCCCGACAAGCTGGTTTTTTTATTTTATAAAAACTTGCCATGAGATAGAATTGGGAATCAGGAATTCGGGATTGGGAATTTGGAACTGTCCAGCTACCAATGCCTAATTCCCAATTCCTTGAGAAAAAACTTCGAGTCTTGGTGTCTTAGTGGCTACAAAAGAAGAAAAATGAAAAAGGTCACAGTCCCCGAGCTTTGCGATATGAAGAGGCGTGGAGAAAAAATCGTTATGGTTACAGCCTACGATTCTGCCACGGCGAATATAATTGACGAAGCCGGGGTAGATATTGTCCTTGTTGGTGATTCCTTAGGAAACGTAATTCAAGGTCTTCCGAACACCCTTCCCGTAACAATGGACGAAATGATTTACCACACAAAAATCGTCTCAAAAGGTATAGAGCATGCCCACCTCTGCGGAGACATGCCCTTTATGTCTTATCAAGCTTCAAAAGAGGATGCCATAAGAAATGCCGGAAGATTTATCAAGGAGGGGGGGGCGGAATCTATTAAACTTGAAACAAACGAGAATTATCTTGATACAATCTACGCTATCCAAAAGGCTGGTATTCCTGTAATGGGGCATATTGGGCTCTGCCCTCAGTCAATACACATAACTGGGGGTTACAAGATTCAAGGACGCGAAATTCAGGAAGCCAAAAGGCTTCTTGAGCTTGCTAAGTCTACCGAAGAGGCGGGAGCGTTCTCAATTGTATTAGAAAGCATCCCAAAAGAACTCGCCAAAAAAATAACCGAATCTATCAATATTCCAACTATCGGAATAGGAGCAGGTCCGTTTTGTGACGGACAGGTGCTTGTTATAAACGATTTAGTAGGACTCTCACCAGACCCTATTCCTAGATTCGTAAAAAGGTATGTAAATCTAAGAGAGATTATGACAAAAGCCGTAAGGGATTTTGTTGATGAAGTAAGAGAGGGTGTATTCCCAGACGTTGACCATTCATATAACTGAGGAAAACCACGTGAGGATAATAAGCAGCATAAGAGAGATGCAAGGCTTAGTAAATGGGGTGATAAGAACTGGGAAGAGAATCTCTCTTGTTCCTACTATGGGGGCACTTCACGAAGGGCATATCAATCTTATCAATGAGGGAAGGAACAGAGGGGATGTCCTCGTAGTAAGCATTTTTGTAAACCCCACTCAGTTTGGGCTCAGCGAGGACTTCACAAAGTACCCAAGGGATTTAGAAGGTGATTTAAGTAAGATCGAAGACCTCGGCGTGGACATTGTCTTTGCTCCTAACCTAGAAGAAATATACCCCGAGGGATTTCAAACGTATGTTGAAGTAAAAGATCTTCAAGAACACCTTTGTGGGCACTTTCGTCCAGGACATTTTAGGGGTGTGGCAACCGTTGTCCTTAAGTTATTCAATATTGTGAAACCTCAGGTTGCGCTTTTTGGAGAAAAGGATTATCAGCAATTAAAAATCATTCAGAGAATGGTTAAGGATTTAAACCTAGAGGTAGAAGTTATAGGATATCCCATTGTCAGAGAAAAAGACGGACTCGCACTCAGTTCAAGAAACGTATATCTCTTGATGAATGAAAGAAATAGTGCATCTCAAGTTTCTAAAGCACTTCGTGAAATAAAGAGAAAGTTTGACATGGGTTGCAGAAACACGAATCTCATGGTTGAATTTGGCAAGAAAATATTAGAGGAGACAGGAATCAACGACATTGACTATCTAGAAATCTGCGATCCCGAGACCCTTGAGAGCAAAGAACTAGCCGGTAGAGGAGACTTGCTAGCGGTAGCCGTGAGGATCAAGGGGACAAGGCTTATTGACAACATCAGACTTTAAGGAGGAGATGGAAATGGATAGGGTGCTTCTTAAATCAAAAATTCATAGGGCAACCGTTACAGAAGCTAATCTTGACTATGAAGGAAGCATCACAATTGATAAAGACCTGATGGATGCCGCCGAATTAGTCCCTTACGAGCAAGTGCATATTTTTAACATGACAAATGGACAGAGATTTTTTACCTACGTTATAGAAGGCAGGCCTGGCTCAGGTGTCATCTGCACAAATGGAGCCGCAGCCCATCTTGCAAGAGAGGGAGACACAGTAATCATCGCCAGCTTTGCTTCGTATAACGAAAACGAGGTAAAAAGGCATGAATCCAAATTGGTTTATTTGAACGGGAAGAATAAGATCAAAAAAATAAAGCCTGAACCTAATAAGCTAACGCTCGCATATAGCGTCAAACCCTTAATTTAAATGGTTCTTTCACTTTTCTATTTTCCCTGAGATTCCAATTTCTTACTATAAAAGTTGGAATACGTTCATCGTCCTACCCTAAATAATAGAGTATTTTATAGCAGGCATACCTTTCTAATTTGATCTTTTAGCAAGCCACCTTGCAACCTTTGGCCAGAGTTCCTTCAAAGACTTGCTACTTACTGAAAGCCCAATGTGCCCAGTCGGAAAGACTATTGTTTCTTTATCCTTGCTAGATATTAGATTCTCTAAAACTATGCTCGTAGCAGGAGGTACAAGATGGTCCTTCTCAGCTATAAGATTTAACACCGGGCATTTTATTTTTCTTAGATCAACTACCCTTCCTTTTATTTTAAGTTTGTTTTGTACAAGCAGGTTTTCTTGATAACAATACTTTATGAACTCTCTAAAAACCTCACCTGCAACTGGAATATTATCATTTAGCCACTTTTCCATAGCGAGGAAATTTTCAACTAGTTTTTTATCGTCTAATTTTTCGTAAAAAGTGACATACTTTGTGACAAGGTTCTCAATTGGCTTCATAAAAAGAAAAACTGACTGGAGAAATTCAGCAGGGACATTTCCATAGGCCTCCACAAATTTATCAACATTAAAGTATGATTTGTCTCCCCAGAGATTTAATAACCCGTTCTTCGAAGCTTTAAAATCAATACCCGTAGTCATAACGACTAGGTTTTTTACATCTTCAGGATGAAGTGCTGTGTACATCACTGACATTGTTCCACCCATACAGTAGCCAAGTATACTTATTTTATCTGACCCTGAGATTTTCTTTACTTTATTCACTACCTTGCGTATGTACTTGTTTATATAAAAATCTAGATTCTGATGTTTATCTTCGCCACCCGGGATTCCCCAATCTATCATATATACGTCTATCCCACCTCTTAGGAGTACTTCAACAACACTTCTTCCAGGTTGCAAATCCAGTATGTAAGGACGATTTACAAGCGCAAAAATCATAACAAGGGGAATAGGGAATACCTTTTCAGCTAGAGGTATATAATGTAGAAGCCTGAGTTTATTTTCCGTAAAGACAACTTCGTGAGGGGTTATACCTACTTTAACTTCAGGTTGCTCTACTAAGCCAAGTTTAAGCGCTTCTAGAAGCTTCTGAGCCTTTTCTATTAAAGATTCACTCATTCTCATTCATTATTTTTATGAATATCTTAGGTTAAGTTAAATATTAACGAGTCCTAGTCAAATATTCTAGGAACTCTTGAGGGAAGATTATTTGAGTAAATTGGCAAACAAGCACTTGGCAAAATTCTATTTAATCAGCCGCAAGGATACTTAACAGATAATCAACAAAGTTAATTAAAGCAATTTATTCAACGGTATTCAGCTTTTTCACGACAAGAGGGTAGAACCGTAGCTAAGACCTTAACAATGCAAGAGCATAGAAAGACCGGTATTCAGGAAGCTGTAGAATTTTGATCACTTTCAACAATAATACAAATAAAATCGTTTAAGTTTTGTTGAATGTTCTAGTCGAACAAAAATTACATTTCAATTGTTTGCCCTTCCAGAGGCAAAATAATTTATGGGATTTTATAAATTTGTGCCTTTCCGTTAAATAGCTCGAACCATTTATAACACAGAAATATTCTATTCACAGGGTACCGCTTTTCCAGAAGAACAATATTCACGAGACTACTTGCAACGAGCGCGGGAAGGCTTATTAGCAGTGGAAAGAAGTTTATATCGAAGCTTCAAGAGGATTAGCATATAGGGAAGAGTATTACTTGGCGGATAGAAGGCTTGAGGGATTGGCTTGGGTTACATAACGGAGAGGAAAGGAAAAAGAATGCAAAAGAAAAAAAGAAGAAGGCCCTTCTGGGGCAAGTTTGTACAATTGATAGAAGAGGTATAGGAATCATTGTATTTCAGGCTAGAGGCAGAGACAAGGAACTCTTTCTTTTTATGGGAATGGGCAGTTGTGGAGACAACTTTGCTTGACAAGGGATTAGACTTGGTGAGATAATGGCATAAGGAAAGTTTCATCCATAAAATGGGTTTAATAAAAATATGAATTCAAAATCTTTAATATGGATTGGGTTGTTTATAGGATCTACAATTGGGGGTTTTCTACCAACACTATGGGGAGCGAGCTTTTTTTCGTTATCATCGGTGATATTAAGTGTGATTGGCGGTTTTATTGGTATTTGGATAGGATTCAAGATAGGCAAATCTATTTAATAAGAAATCTTACGAAGCGGGGCATGATTAAAAATTCATTTAAATCTAAAGACTTGTCAATATAGTACTCGCCTGCTGAGGGAAATCCTGCTGGTGTTCTCACTAGAAAGAAAAGAGAGGACGCTCAATTTTAGTGCGTTGCTCAAATGGAATAATATCGGTTATGTATAGACCTTTTTCTGATGCCATTTTATTGATGAATTAGTAATAGCATATAGTAACTGCTTATGTCAATATAAACCTTTCTATGGAAATAAAGTGAAAGAATTAAGTGAGATTATCAGTTTTTGTAAAGAAAGACTAGCCCCATTTAAAGTTCCAAAAGTAGTCGAATTTAGAAACTCTCTTCCAAAAAGCAATGTAGGAAAGGTCTTAAGAAGGGTGTTAAGGGAAGAGGAAATTAAGAAAGAAAGCAGGTAAATATCTTTTTACACCGGTAAATTATGGAATTTCGGTAGCTTCTTCAAGCCTGTAAGAAGAAGAAACCCATTCATGGCTATCCGCTCAATTTGGTGTAGCTTGCTAAATACTGAGGGACTCTTGAACCTTGCCTGAATGTCAGGAATCCCGATAAGGTCTGCGGTAGGATAAAACACTACAACATCTACCTTTCCGATCCCTTCACAGTTCTCTTTTCGCATCTCGGGTTTCAACTGATGAAATTCCCCTACCCTTGAATAAGCCTCGGCAGTCATTAATACGTATTCGTTCGAAGGGACAGAGTTTTTTAACAATCTATGTGTCAAAATAACGTCTGTCCCTGATATTTCTTCAAAGGTTTTTACCCTATGAATGAATACCTCTCCTATATGCATGATTAATTTCATTCGTAGGCTATATACATTGCGACAGGCATCACAAAAGCATAGGTTTAGGGCACTGAGCTCATTTACCTTTTGATAAAAAGCCCGGAAAAGAGAAATTAATTGAGCACTTGCCGCTTTGGCAAGCTGGCTTTGAGCGAGAGCATTTTCTATGTCCATTGCGTAAAAAAGCACAGCGTCTCCTTCGACCTTAGAGACTTTAAGGGGAGGCATCGTAGCATCTATAATCGACTCCAGAAGCTCGGTAATGACCAGCTGTGCATGTGCGGTATTGAGCCTGTGAAGCCGTAGAAATTTAGTGTACCCACTAATGTCAGCAATTAATAAGACAGCCTGGTTCGACTTCGGTTGCATATTACTAACCTGCTCAAAACATATTTAGGAATTACTCCTTGATGTAACATTATAACACAGCAGGGCTCCTTTATTTACTAAAAAATTGAACTATTTCTCAGTGAGAATCATCTCGCCGTCGTTGTATAACTTTATCCATAATTCCACAATATTTAATGTTATTCATAGCCTCATATCTCCTTTCTTAGTTTATTTCGGACAAGATTTAAACCAGTTGAATGCATAAGCTATTTATCTCATTTGTCTATAAACTATATATCCCATTTTATGCACAATCTACGTATATCACAAAATACATTCTAGTGTTAACAAGAATATTCTTTCCAACTACCCATTTCGATGGAAATAATGTGAAAGAACCAAGTAAAACAGTAGGAGCTATGCGTAAATTCTATAGACCCTATCTATTCAAATGGAAGTGGCTATTAATAGCTCTAGTCCTTCTTAGTGTGTATCTCTACTCTAGGAGCCATCACATTACTAGTCATCTAGATACTTTACTGCACGAACAAGTTGAAGTTGCAGAGGATGAATTTATTAAATGTTCTGTAATCCGAGTAGTGGACGGTGATACTTTTCATTGCAGACTCCCCGATGGTAAAGATGAAAAAGTGAGGTTAATCGGTATTGATACCCCTGAAATCGAGAGGAATCCAAAAGCTATAATGGATGCAGGAAGAAGCGGACAAGATTTAGAAACCATAGTTTCACTTGGAAAGAAAGCGGCAAACTTTACCAAGTCATATCTCAAGCCAGGAACAACTGTAAAGCTTGAATTAGTTACTCAGCCTAGAGACAAATATGGTCGTCTTCTTGCTTATGTCTACCTTTCTGATGAAACTATGCTTAAAACTTTACTTGTTCGGGAGGTCTACGCTCAGGTTATGACGATACCACCTAATGTTAAGTTTCAATACTTGTTTTTGAAGCTACAGAGAGAAGCTAGGGAGCAAGGGAAAGGATTGTGGGGAAGGTAAGAGAGAAAACTTATCAACAAAACTTTTCTGAACAGTATTTAAATAAATAAAATGGGGGGTATAGGGTTCCATCTACGTAATATACACAACTTATGAGTGTGCCAAGTGTGTCTCTAGAGAATGGATTCTAGGGCACTTCCTTATTTCCTCTTATGAGACGCACAATACTTAGACCCTGCTGAAGCAAGTCTCTTACATCTTTCGCCTCCTTTGTTATTACCTGCACATCTTACCTTCTCTTGTTTTTTAGCCATTACTTAATCACCTCCATCTAAGCTATATATCCTACTCCCTAGACCCCTTGACATATTTATAGCACACTTTTAATGGAAAAGTAAGCATCAAAGAAAAATAAAGTCTTAGGTCAGGTGTTGACAAATCTTTATTATGATTATATAATATATAATCATAAATCAAAAAAGATTTAGACCAAAAATGATTCACATATATCTTCACCCTGAAGAGGATAAGTTTGTTAAAGAGTATGCAAAAAGGAATTACCTTACAGTTGCAGAGCTAATCAGGGGATGGATTCATGAAGTAATGAAAAGGGAAGGATATGAGATTAAAGAGCCTTCCCTACCTAAAGGTAAACCAACTTAAGGGGTAAACCCTGAGCTTATCTCAGGGTAAATAATCATGGGAGCATTTAAGCGTTGGATAAAGAGTCAGGATGGCGTAAAGACCGCCTACTGGTATATACGCTTTATGGTAAACGGTAAAGAGAAATGGGAGTCCATAGGAAAGGTAGGAGAGGTAACAAAGACCGTTGCACAGGCAAGGCTTGGAGAAAGAAGGCGTCAGGTAAGGCTAGGACAATTGGACATGATAGGGGTAAAATACCAACATCGGCTGAGTTCTCAAGAGAATATCTAACTTATATAAAAGATGTGAAACAGAACCGTTCAGCTAGAAGAACGAGACAAGCCTTAAAACATTTTTCGCTACTCTTTGGCAATAAAAAGCTTAGTGAAATTACCCCTGAGGACAGTGACACTTATAAGAGACGTAGATTTAACGAAGGTGCTAAACCTGCTACCGTTAACCGAGAATTAGCCGTCATAAAACACCTATTTAACCTAGCCAGTAAGTGGCATAAGTTTTTTGGAGATAATCCTGTTTCTCGATCAGGAGCTCTCGAAGTCCAAAACCTAGTAGAGCGAATCCTTACCCCTGAAGAAGAACATAGGTTACTTGAAGCAAGCCCTAAGTATCTTCAAGACATTATCCTTATCGCTTTGAATACCGGTATGCATCAAGCTGAGATACTATCACTTAAGTGGGAATGGATAGACCTTGAAAACAACCTGATCAACCTACCCCAAACTAATACTAAAAGTAAGAAAACTAGAAAGATTCCAATTAACCCAGTTGTAAGAAGAATACTTTTAGAGTGTAAGATTCGGTCTGGAGGAAGTGAATTCGTGTTTCCAAGTCCTAAGGGACTCGGTAGTCATTTAACTTGGCTTAAACGCTCATTCAAGACCGCTTGCAAGAAAGCAGGTATAGAAAAACTCAGGTTTCATGACCTGAGACATACCACAGCTACAAAACTTGTAGAGTCAGGGATACCACTTCATGCAGTAACAAAACTACTAGGGCATTCAAGCGTTAAGGTAACGGAAAGATACAGTCGTCCTGAAACCAGTATCCAAGAAGCCGTGCAAATTTTAGCGAATTTTACTCAGAACCGTAGCCATGAGAAAACCAATTTACTCTAGTACTTCGCAACTTATTGAAATCATTAAGCCGACGAAGGGACTTGAACCCTTGACCTGCGCATTACGAGTGCGCTGCTCTACCACTGAGCTACGTCGGCATTTCAGTCATACGCTTGAAAGAGATACAAAGTTTAGCTGAGTTTTAGAACCATCGTCAAGCATCAATACCATCTGGCAAACATAGCTAATCGTTATCTATACACATGACTGTTTCATTGCCCTCCAATTCTCTAACCCTACAATTATCGTTCTACTAGGATAGATTGAATCCTGGAAATGGCAGACCGAATAGAATCAACTTACTTTTCTTAAGTGAAATCTCACTTTAGACTTTGCTAAGTTGCTATATGGTAAATAGATAGCTGATGGTGGAGCATCAAAATAACGATATGGGTGAAAAGCAAATCTTTACAATCGGGCACTCAACACGAAGTTTTGATGAGCTTGTGAAGATACTAAAATACTACAACATAGGAGTTCTCGCTGATATCCGGCATTTTCCCCGTTCAAGACGCAACCCTCAATTCAATAAAGAGGCTCTTGAAATTAAACTCCCAGAAAGCGGCATTCAGTATATATGGATTGAAAGCCTTGGAGGGTTTAGGAAGGGAGGGTATGAAAATTATTTGAAAACAAATGATTTCAACGAGGGTTTAAGATCACTAATTAAGATAGCAAAACAAAAGGTTACCGCTGTGATGTGTGCCGAGCTCCTCTGGTTTCGGTGCCACCGTCGGCATATTGCTTCTACTCTAACAAAAAAGAAATGGCGAGTGTTTCATATTTATGATGAAAAGAAATCTGAGGCTCATAGAGTCCTTGGAGAGAAAACGAAACAGCTTAGTCTAACTTTTGATGATAAAGTAAGGAAAAAATAGTGAAAGATAAAGAACCGTATTATTATTCTAAAACTATTAGACAAGCCATTTTTGATGAACTCCTAGAGGGTATGAGGACGGTAAGAGAGTTATCACAAGCACTCAGGATTTCTGAGAAAGAGGTGATAACTCATCTCACTCATGTTAAGCAATCCGCTCTGAATAAGGGTTATAGATTCATTATGAAACCTTCGGAGTGCTTAAACTGCGGGTTTATCTTCGATAAAAGAGATAAGCCAAAGAAACCCGGCA
>Ga0209108_10000569_pt1 | contig 20534 bp, 19 predicted proteins | sample Rifsed10ft1_FD_184003 | JGI IMG/M metagenome (GOLD analysis project Ga0209108, IMG submission 184003) | Soil microbial communities from Rifle, Colorado, USA - sediment 10ft 1 (version 2) | ecosystem: Environmental > Terrestrial > Deep subsurface > Rock core/Sediment | place: Rifle, Colorado...
CAGAGCGATACGGCTTCGATAGCATTGGTGCCGAAGGCATCCGCGCCCGTGTAGCTACGCACGGCATCGTCGATCTGGCCGCCGCCGATCATGATCCTGAGGTTGTTGCGCAGCCCCGCGGCCTGGATCGCCTCGATCGTCTCCTTCATCGAGTCGAACGCGAGTGTCAGGAAGCCTGAGAGGCCGAGCACGGACGGCTTGAAACTGTTGATCTCGTCGATGAACGTCTGCACTGGCACGTCGATACCGATGTCGCGCACTTCGAAGCCGTTGATGTCGAGCATGAAGGTGACGATGTTCTTGCCGATGTCGTGCAGATCGCCATGCACGGTGCCGATCAGCACCTTGCCGAGCTTGCGCGGCGCGGCACCGGGCAGCTGCTGGATCATCGGCTTGGCGACCGCCCCGATCTTCTCGAGCATCTCGCCGGCGAGCACCAGCTCCGGCAGGAAGTATTCGCCTGACGCGAAACGCTTACCGACGATGTCCATGGCGGTGCGACAAAGTTCCAGCACCCGCAAGGGGTCGGCGTTTTCCTCGAGCAGCATGCGATTCGCGAGGGGGAGTGCATCCTCCTCGCGCATGTCGGCCAGCCATTCGATGAGTTGCTTTTCCTGGTCGGTCAGTTCGCTCATGGCCACCCCGCTGATCAACGCGCTGATGATTCCCTGCGGTCGGCGCGCCGATCAATGCGGGAAAGCCGCAATCGGAGGGATCGGGAGTGGACCAGGACTTGCGGCAAATACCTACGTCGCGCGGCGTCAGGGGCGGTTTGCAGGCAAACGGGCTCAGTTCTTCAGCCGGTACCCCGTCCTGAAGATCCACCCGACCACGAGCAGGCAGAGCACGAAGAAGCCGAGCGTCGCCGCCAGGCTGATTCCCACGCTCACGTCGGAGGCGCCGAAGAAGCTCCAGCGGAAGCCGCTGATCAGGTACACGACCGGGTTGAAGAGGGTCACCGTGCGCCAGGTTGGCGGCAGCATGTCGATCGAATAGAACGCGCCACCCAGGAATGTCAGCGGCGTGATGACCAGCATCGGGATGAACTGCATCTGCTCGAATCCATTCGACCAGACACCGATGATGAAGCCGAACAGGCTGAAGGTTGCCGCTGTCAGCACGAGGAAGCCGACCATCCAGAATGGATGCACGATGCTGAGGTCCACGAAAAACGAGGCCGTGGCCAGGATGATCAGACCCAGGGCGACCGACTTGGTCGTCGCGGCTCCCACATACGCGAGGACGATTTCGAGATACGACACCGGCGCGGACAGGATCTCGTAGATCGTGCCGGTGAACTTCGGGAAATAGATGCCGAACGAGGCGTTGAAGATGCTCTCGGTGAAAAGCGTCAGCATGATCAGCCCCGGCACAATGAAGGCGCCGTACGGTACGCCGCCCACTTCTGTCATGCGCGACCCGATCGCCGCGCCGAACACCACGAAGTAGAGCGAGGTTGTGATCACGGGTGTCGCCAGACTCTGCAACAGCGTGCGTAAGGCGCGCGCCATCTCGAACCTGTAGATGGCCCAGACGCCGTGCCGGTTGAATGACAGCGTATTCATTGCCGGCCGCGCGCGCGGTCGCTCACCAGGCTGACGAAGATCTCCTCGAGCGAGCTCTCACGCGTATTCAGGTCCTTGAACCCGATGCCGAGGTCGCTCATGCGCCTGAGAAGCGAGGCAATGCCCTGGCGCTCCTCATGGGCGTCAAACGTGTATTCGAGCGCGTTGCCGTCGGCCTTGAGCGTCAGATGCCAGTCGCCGAGGTCCACGGGGATCGAAACCATCGGCTCCTGGAGATGGAGGGTCAGCTGTCGCTTGCCGAGTTTTTTCATCAACGTGATCTTGTCTTCGACCACGATGAGTTCGCCCTTGCTGATCACGCCGACGCGGTCGGCCATCTCCTCGGCTTCGTCGATGTAATGTGTGGTCAGGATGATCGTCACGCCGTTCGCGCGTAAGCCCCTCACCAGTTCCCACATGTCGCGGCGCAGCTCCACGTCGACGCCCGCCGTCGGTTCGTCCAGGAATAGGATTTCCGGCTCGTGCGCCAGCGCCTTGGCAATCATCACGCGCCGCTTCATGCCGCCCGACAGCGTCATGATCCTGTCCTTGCGCTTGTCCCACAAAGACAGATCGCGCAATACTTTCTCGATGAACGCCGGGTTTGGCGCGCGCGCAAACAGCCCGCGGCTGAAGCTCGTCGTGCTCCACACCGATTCATACATGTCGGTCGCGAGCTCCTGGGGCACGAGGCCGATTTTCGACCGTACCGCGCGGTAGTGGCGCTGAATGTCGTGGCCATCGGCGATAACCACGCCCGAGGTCGGCGTGACGATGCCGCACACGATGTTGATCAGCGTGGTCTTGCCGGCGCCGTTCGGGCCGAGGAGGGCGAAGATCTCGCCCTTGCGAATTTCGAGGTCGACGCTCTTCAGCGCCTGCAGTCCCGACGCGTAGGTCTTGGTCAGTTTTGAAATGGCAAGGATCGGCGGCATTGGCGCAATTCTAGACTATCCATATCAGTGTCTACGGCCGGTCAATCACGATCAATTTGAATTCGGTGGCGATGAATACCGACGTGCCTCGCTGCATTGGCCGCGCTCACGTTGCTGCGCCGCCGACCGGCGGACGAAGCGGACTCAAGCGCCGCGCGCGTGTCGTTTGCTCAGCAGTGAAGCTGCGATGATGGCAGAGAATGCCAGCGGGACACTGACGAGCGCCGGGTACTCCGCCGCAAACACGGGCTTCGCGTGGCCGAGCTGGTTCACCCACACCGCGGGGCCGAGGACTATGAGAGAGACGGATGCCAGGAATCCGATCGCTCCACCCACCCAAACCCCGACTGCGGTCGTTTTCTTCCAGTAAAGGGCGAGGATGAGTACCGGGAAGTTTGTGCTGGCCGCGACGGAGAATACCAACACGGTCAGGACCGCGATGTTTTCATGCTGAAAGACGATCGCCAGGGTCACCGCCGTCGCGGCAACCAGCAGAGCGGCTGTCCTGAAGACTGCGAGCTCGCGGCGTTCCGACTTCACGTTTCCGGGCGACAGCAAGGTGTAGAGGTCGTGAGACGCGGCCGAAGCCGCGGCAATCGTCAGGCCTGTGACCACTGCGAGTATGGTGGCGAAAGCCACGGCCGACGTCATGCCATATAAGACCGGCCCGCCGAGTGCTGAGGCCAGGTGCATGGCCACCATGTTGTTGCCGCCGAGGATAGCGCCGTCGGGTGTCCTGTATTCGGACGCGTGAGCGACAAACGCCACTGTCCCGGGACCAATGATCGCAAACAACAACGCGAAGACCAGCCCGATGATCATGCAGGCAATCACAACCGAACGGCGTGCCGCGGTCTCGTCCGGGACCGTGAAAAAGCGGATCAGGAGATGAGGCAGACCGACCATGCCAAAGATCAGTCCAGCGCTTAATGAGGCGGCCCCGAACGCGCTCAGGTGCAATCCACCCGGCTGAAACAAGTCCGAGCCCAGCTTGTGCAGGCCGGCGGCACGCTCGTAGAGCGCGGCGAACCCGCCTGACTCAGCCAGACTGAGGATCGACAGCACCAGGATTGCGGCAATGAGCAATCCGGCCTTGATGATCTGCACCCAGGTTGTGGCCAGCATGCCGCCAACAGCCACATAGAGCGCCATCAGGAGGCCCACCATTACGACCGCAACCTCGAACGACAATCCAAACATTGCAGCCACGAGAATACCGGCGCCGATGAGTTGCACGACGAGATAGATAACCGCGATCACGATCGTGCTGATTCCCGCGTACGCGCGCACGCTGCGCGTGCCAATCCGCGCGATCAGAACGTCGCCGAACGTGAATCGGCCGAGGCGGCGCAGCCGCTCGGCGGTCAGCAGGAGCATCAGCATCAAGCCGATGAGTGGACAGAGGAAGTAGATCAAAATGTCCACGCCGCCGACAAAGTAGAGCCCCATGATTCCGAGGACCGCGGCCGCACCCAGGAAATCGCCCGCAATGGCAAAGCCATTCTGCAGGCCCGTGATGCGTTCGCCCGCTGCGTAGTAGTCGGCGCGAGTCGTAGTCCGGCGGCCAGCCCACGCCGTCACGACCAGCGTGATGGCAACGGTTGCCAGGAAATACCAGATAGCTGTCGCTTGCACGCGTCTAGCCCTGCTTGCCGGTCGAAGGGCCGCCCGCGGTGCTTGAGCGCGAGTAAATCCACGTTGCAACGACGAGCAGCGCGAGCAGTACGATCCCGGTCCAGACGCTCAACGGTACTCCCTGCCACCGCTCGCGGAGCCAGGACGGACGCATCGCGTCGTACGCCGTGATCAGCGGTACAAAAGCATTGAGCGCGAGCACGACTGCGATCAGGATGCCTTGGGCGAGTCGCCGTCTTGAATTCAAGCGATTACGTCCTTAAGGCTTCAACAGTCCGCAACGAGATGTCGCATCATAAATCACCAGCGGGAGCATCGGCGCCAGGATTGGCTTATTGGCCTTGTTGAACTTTCGCTCTGCTTGCTGGTCGTTGTAACAGCGTTGCAGAGGAGACTATCGTGGATCGCATCGCACTCGTGGCAGCGCTGATCGCCGTGTTGGCGGGCTGCGCGACCGGAATAGCGCGCATGAACGGTGAAACCGGCATGCAGCGCTATCAGGATTACGTCGGTGCGCCGATCGATCAGTTCACCGCATTCGATTTCAATGGCTGGGAGCTCGCCGGTCCCGATCAAGTGGTGGTCTGGACCGGGGTCAACGAGGCCTATCTGATCAGGGTCTGGAGCACGTGCACGGATCTGAACTTCGCGCATCGCATTGGCGTCACGTCGACTGGCCACACGGTCAGCCGTCTTGAATCGATACGCGTAGGACGGCAGCGCTGCCCGATCGAGGACATCCGCCCGATCGATGTCCACGGGTACAAAGCCGATCGCGCATTGGCGCACGAGCAGCCTACGCCCCAGTCTTAATCCATCCGCGCGTTGGCAGATCCGGCGCGTCGCCCTAGTATCGGGGGCATGACGGATGCCCTACGATGATTCGTCCCGCGTGGTTTGCGCCGGCATTTGCTTGGGTGATCCTCTGCGCAGCCTCCATTTCCCTCGCCGCCGACCCCACCCCGCCACCTCACAGCAAGTACTGGCGCGAGCCCGGACTCGTACACATCACTGTTGTGCCCGCGCCGCCCGGCATCGTGCGCGAGGTGGACGTACCCGTCGCGATGCGCGATGGCATCAAGCTCTACGTGAACGTCTATCGGCCCGAAGGGGAGGGTCGATATCCCGTCGTGCTCTCGGCCACGCGCTACGGCAAGGATCGATTCGGTCCGGGTGCGTATCAGGCATGGGCGAAGGCGTCCGGTTACGACATCGGCCGCATGACGATCAGTGAATACACGCCCTTCGAAGCGCCCGACCCGGCGTTCTGGGTACCGCACGGCTATGGAGTTGTGCACGCCGACGTGCGCGGCGCGTTCAGGTCCGAGGGCAACATCGGGCCCAACACGGAAACCGACACGCTCGACTACTACGATCTGATCGAATGGGCCGCGCGCCAATCCTGGAGCGACGGCAACGTCGGGTTGAATGGCGTCTCGTATCTGGCCTTCAACCAATGGCCGATAGCCGCGCTCAAGCCGCCGCATCTCAAGGCCATCATCCCCTGGGAGGGCGTCACCGATCACTATCGCGACAACGCGTTTCACGGCGGCATTCCGGAAACGCGCTTTCGCATCAACGCCTACACGATCGGGCTCGAGAACACGCGCAATAAGAATTACGGTATCGCGGAGAGCTACCCCGAAATGCTGGAACTCCACCCACTCTTCGACGAGTACTGGCAAAGGAAGGCGGCGCGGCTCGATCAGATCACCGTGCCCGCGCTCGTGTGTGCGACGTGGTCAGCGCAGGGCAACCATTCGCGCGGCTCGTTCGAGGGCTTCAAGCACATCACCTCGCAGGACAAGTGGCTCTACAACCACGGCCGCGTCGAATGGCCGACCTACTACGACGCCGAATCGACCGCGCTGCAGCGCAAGTTCTTCGATCATTTCTTGAAGGCCAAGGACAACGGCATGCGCGACGTGCCGCGTGTCCGCGTCGAAATCCGTAAGACGCGCGATGAGTACGACGTGCGGTACGCCGACGCCTGGCCACTGCCGGACACGAAACACGTGCCGCTTTATCTCGATGCGTCGGCCGGGAAGCTGCGCACAAAGCCGGTGAAGCGGGCGTCGACGGTGAGCTACGAGTCGGACACAGGCGGCAAGGCCACGTTCGACTACACGTTTCCGCACGACACGCGTCTCGTCGGCAACATGAAGCTCAAGCTCTGGGTCTCCGCCGATGAGACGGACGACATGGACCTGTTCGTCGGGATTCGGAAGCTGGATAAGGAAGGAGAGGAGGTCCACTTCGTCGGTTTTGGCGGCAACCCGAACGACGTCGTTTCCCGCGGCTGGCTGCGTGTCTCGGCGCGGGAGCAAGATGAACAGCGCTCGACCCCGTGGCAGCCTTATCTAAAGCATCACAACGTGCTGAAGATCAAACCGGAGGAAGTCGTTCCGGTGGAAGTCGAGATTCTTCCCTCGGGCACGCTCTTCGAGCGCGGTTCGACGCTGCGTCTGGTCATCCAGGGCACCGACCTGATCGACGATCGCGTGCTGCGCCACGACAACTCGGTCAACAGGGGGACGCATACGATTCGCACTGGCGGAGAGTACGACGCGCACGTTTTGATGCCGGCGATTGATGACCGCCGGGACCAGTAAAGATGCCGGTACAAACGTTGAACTCGTGGAGCCAATCAAGATGGATGAGACACTCATCACCCACCTGGAACCCCCACGCATCGAGAGTGGCAAGCTGCTGCTCATTGCGGGGGTGGGCGAACGCTACGGCTGCGAATCCAGTGCGGGAATTCCGGCGCATGGCAGCGCTTTCTCCCTCATTTCGGCAACATTCCCGGACAGGTTGGCCGCGTCGCGTACGGTGTTAACTTCAACGGCGACGACGAGGGCAACTTTGACTACATGTGTGGCGCCGAGGTCGCCAACTTTTCGGCGCTGCCGCCTGATTTCAGCCGCGTGCGAATTCCCGAGCAGCGATACGCAGTGTTCTCCCATCGCGGTCACATCTCCGACATCCGGAGAACCTGGAGCACGATCTGGACCAAGTGGCTGCCGGAATCCGACCATGAGGTGGTCGACGCGCCAATGTTCGAGCGTTACGCGGAGGATTTCGACCCCAGGTCCGGAAAGGGCGGCGTCGAGATTCGGATACCGATCAGGGCGTGAAGCTGTCTTGCGTCATTCATACGATGCCGCCAGCTCGAGGAGCGCGGAACAGGTGCGCCAGTTCCGGGCGGTGGCCGCGACATCCAGGCATCGCTCGGCACGTTCGGCCAGCTTCGACGTACCGAAGCCTTCCGGTGTGTGCAGATACAAAATCCTTCCGTCGAGGGTAAATGACTCGCTTTTCGCCTTGATGCCGTTCAACGACTCGATGTCCGGGTGCGTCGGCCGCTCGGCAAGAAAGAAGAGATGCACCGACTTCGGATGCGCGGTCGCCTCTCGATATGGGTTGGCGGCCATCGCTTTTTGCAGCTCAGCGCGATTCAGCACCAGCACGCGCGGCTCGAAGCCCCGACTGTCCGATACGGCCATTCGGATGCGTGTGGCGACGCGTGACGCGTCTGACAGGGGACTCCGGAGAACGACGTTGCCGCTCTGTATGTAGGTCCTGACATCGCGGCACCCGGCCTCTTCCAAGAGCGCGGTCAATAGTTTCATCGGGAGCATGTTCTTGCCGCCGACATTGATGCCGCGAAAAAGCACGATCCACGTCTTCATGGCGTCACACTTGCGTAGCTGCTCAACGACGGATCGCCGGAATGATCTCCGCGCCCACAATCTCGTCGCGCCACCGGTTCCAAATCCCGCCCTGCCGATAGTTGCCTCCGGTGAAGACGACTGTCAGATCGAGTTCTGGAACAACGATCAGGAGCTGGCCGCCGTTGCCACTCGCCGCGTACACGCGATAGGTACGCTCTCCGGAACGCACCCCATTGAGGTGCCAGGCATATGCATCCTCGCCCTCGAAGTAGAAATCGGGGAATTGGCTTAGATCCAGTCCGGTCGTCGCGGGTGAGATCTTCACATACGGTGCGGTCGATCGCGTCACCCAGGACGCATCGACTATGCGCTGTCCCCGCCACACGCCGCCATCGAGATAGGCCTGGCCGATTTTGAGGAGATCCCTCGGCCGCAGCCAGGCGCCGCCGCCGAGATAGCCTTCATCGGTCGGCATCAGGTTCCAGTGATAGGGGCCGAACTGGAGCGGGCGCGCGACCGTGCGATCGAACAACTCGGGCAGCCAAGTCCTGGTCGCAGTCGTGAGCGCTGCGCCCATGAGGTTCATGTTCGCCGAGCAATAGGCGTAGCGCTGACCCGGATCGTGCGCCATCGGCAGATCAAGCGTGTATTTCCACCAGTCGGGCTGCTGCCGTTGCGTCTGAAGTGTGTTCTCGTTCCCAGGCGAAGCGTCATCGTTATCGTCGCAGGCAAGACCCGATGTGTGGGTCATGAGATGGGCGAGAGTGATCTGCGATTTCCTCGGATCGGGGCTCGCGAACGGACCCATGCCGGCCAGCAATTGGTAAACCGGCGTTTCAGGCGCCACCTCCACGTCGCGCATCATCGCTGCCCCCAGCATGACTGAGGCGAACGTCTTTCCGGCCGAACGCGTGTCGTGCACCTTATCGCGGTCGTAGCCGAAGAAATACTCCTCGAGCACCAGCTTCCCGCGCCAGGACACGAGAAGCGAGTGGATGAGGGCGGGACGACGTGCAGCCGGATCGGCGTCGATCAATCGCTGCACCAGGCGCGTCAGCGCTGCCTCATCCATCCCCACGTCGCGCGCGCGAGCCGTCTCCCAGCCGTCGCCCATATTCGGGGGTCTGCGGTACACGTACGCCGGTTCACCAGGCGGACGCGCAAAGAAGTTCGCCGCCTGCTCGGGCGTACGGCGCATGAGCTCGAGAACGCGTCCCACGTCGGGCCAGAGAATCTGGAGCCGATCCGGAGAGCGGAAGAGTGTCGCGCTGTGGCGGATCTCGGGCAGCGTGTCGAAGGGGCCGGCGCTGAATAGCACCGAGTCGCCTTCCCGACTCACTCGGAAATGCGACGCGCCGCCATTCGAGTTGATCTCAGGATTGCGGAACGCGCCAATGAGCGCCCCCTCGGCGCTGCGGAAGATCTTCAGATGGAGCGTAAATCGTTCCTCGAGCGGCCGCACCGCGCCACGCCACTGGTTGCGTCCGGTGCGTTGCAGGACGAGCGGGGTCGCGAACGCCTGGCGTGAATCGACCGGTTCAGAACGTTCCTCAGTCACTCGCGCCGGCTGCAGCCAGAAACCCTCGATCGCGCGTCCGTTGTCGCTCAACGCTCCCCGGAACCGACCGAGATTGCCCGGAAAGGCGAAGCGGACACCTTGGCCGGCCACGCTGAATCTCGACTCGGCGCTTGCGAGCCTTGCACGCCAGGCCGAACCCTCACGCGTGACAGTGAGCTCGCCCTGCAGCTTGGGACCGAACGTCGTCTCGCTCGACCAGATTCCAATCAGCGGATCGACGGGCGATTCAACCACGGGCAATTGCGCTGGCACGTCGGTGACCACCAGCAGGAGACCGACGTACGTAGCACGTGAAAGACGCTTTCTACTCATCATCAGTCAGGACGTGCCCCGATTCTGCGGAAACGCTATTTCCAGCCGTTCTCTTTCGACGCCGCCTCGCCGTTGGCGTCCAAAGGTTCGCCCTCGATTCGTGCTTCAACGGCCTGCAGGATGGCAAGCGGCAGCTGAGTGCCCGCCATCTGATAGACGCTCGACGTCGTGGGCGCTTCGCTCGGCCCCACCAGTTCGATCTGCCAATTCCCGCCCTCGCGACAGGCGAGACCGGCAAGCGCTTCGCCTTCCCGCAACACGAAGGTGCGGCACAGCTCTCCGGACTTCGAGCGGAAGCTGAGTCCAAGCTGCACCGGCGCCGCAGCAGATTGACTGCTCGCGAGCTGCCGGGACAAGGCGTCGGCGAGCGACTCCTGCGCGATGAGGCGCCCGTCGCGGGCGACAATCGGCGAGCTCGCGGGTGAGCGCAGCATCGTTTGTCCGACGAATACGCCGAGCACCAGACTCGCCGCCATCGCGGCCCATTGCGGCAACGACCAGCGGCGCGCCGCGCGATCGCGCTTCTCGTCCCTGACACGCGTCAGGTTCGTCACCGATGCAAGCGGCGAGGCAGCCGGCGCCGTGCGCGCCGCGCTGAGCAATCGTTCGGGCACCGGCTCCTCGAGCACACCGTCGAAGGCGGCGCGCAATTGCCGGCGCAACGTCTGCTGGCGTGCCACTCGTTGCGCGAATTCAGGATCCGCTGCAATCGCGGCTTCCACCGCCGCGTGCGTCTCATCGTCAAGCTCGCCATCGACATAAGCCAAAAGGGTTTCATTGGAGACTGTCATCGAACGTCTCCTTCCGATTCAGACAGCATCGCGGCCAACGTCTCCCGTCCGCGCGCCAGCCGGCTGGTCAACGTGCCGATCGGGATCTCGAGGACGCCGGCGGCTTCCTTGTAGGAGAGGCCCTCGACGAGCACGAGGCCGACGGCCATGCGCTGTTCGTCCGGCAATTCCGCCATCGCAGCCTCAATCGAGAGGGAATGCACCTGTTGCTCATGCGAATGCTCGCCGACGTGCGCGCCTGCCTCTTCGGGCGCCAGCACGCGATCGCGCCGCACCCGTGCGCGAACCTCATCGATCCAGGCGTTTTTCATGATGCCGAACAGCCAGCTCTCCAGCGGTGAATCCGGGCGCCATTGGTCGGACCGGAGCAGCGCGCGCTCGACCGTGATCTGCACCAGGTCGTCGGCGTCCTCGCGGTGGCGCGCGATCGTCCGGGCGAAGCGCCGCAGGCGGGGCAACAACTCGACGATCTGCTCGCGAACCCGTTCAGCCAATTGAGCCATGTCGCTTCCGGATAGACGACGGTGCCCGGCATTTTCTTCCGGTCCGGCTCGAAAATAAATCCATTGCATCCGAATCGGCAGGGGCTATCGTGTTGTCATGAACTACAGCCACCTCATTGCGGCGATGTTGGTGCTGTGCGTCGCCTCGACGCAGGCGCTCGCACAGGTGTCGCTGCCCGTGCAGGTCCCGGGCGTACCACCCGTCAACCTCCCGGCGGGCCTCGACCAGGCCGTGTCGGGCGTGACCGAGCGCCTCGATCCCCAACGACTCGCCGATGCGCGTTCGCTGCGCATTCGCGAGCTGCTTCGAAAGCACCGCGACGTCATCGAAGCGGACCCGAAGGGTGCGCCGATGCTTCGCAGCGAGCTGCTGGTATTCTCACCGTCGGCTGCCATTCTCGATCAGGCGCGGAATGAGGGATTTGCAGTCCTGCGCGAGCGATCGCTCGAGGGTCTCGATGCGAATATCGTGGTGCTGCGTGCACCGGAGGGCATGTCGACGCGGCGTGCGCTCAAGCGGCTGCGAGCCCTCGATCCCGGCGGCAGCTACGACTTCAATCACGTGTACACCGACAGCGGGACGGTCGACCCCGCAGGCCAGGTCGATGAAACCGCGGCGATCAATGCACCGATGCGCCTCAAGGTCGGCACGCGGATTGGCCTGATCGACGGCGGCGTCGACGATCGGCATCCGGTATTCAGTGCTGCCTCAATCAAATTGCACGGCTGCGCGGGCAAGCGCGTCGTGAGCAGCCACGGCACGGCGGTCGCCTCGCTCATCGTCGGTCGCTCCGAGAAGTTTCACGGCGCCGCGCCGGGGGCGGAGCTCTTTGCGGCCGACGTGTATTGCGGCGAGCCGACGGGCGGCGCGGTCGATGCGGTGGCAGACGCCTTCGCCTGGCTGGCGCGCGAGCGGGTCCCGATCATCAATGTGAGCCTCGTGGGCCCGCCGAACGCCACGCTCGAAAACGTCATCCGGATCGTCGCGGCGCGCGGTCATGTCGTGGTGGCCGCCGTCGGCAACGACGGGCCCTCGGCGCGCCCGCTGTATCCGGCCGCATACCCCGGGGTCATCGGCGTCACGGCCGTCGATTCGCGGCAGCGTGCCCTGGTGGAGGCGGGTCGCGGATCTCAAGTGGATTTCGCCGCACCCGGAGCTGACATCGCGGCCGCCGCGAGCGCGCCAACGTATGCCGCCGTGCGCGGCACTTCGTTCGCCGCTCCCATCGTCGCCGGATTGCTGGTGGCCGAGCTGCAGGAGCCGAACACGGCCGCGGCGGATCGGGCCGTTACCACGCTGGCGCGGCAGGCGCTCGATCTCGGTTCGCGCGGCCGCGATTCGACCTACGGGTACGGATTGGTTGGAGATGCGCTGCGGATCGAACTGGCGGCTACGGCGCTTCTCGAGAATAAGTAAAAGACAATCTGAAACAACGAGTTAGGATTGATTGGAAGAAACCGGCGGGGCCGGTCGTCTTTATTCGTGAGGGCTGCGGATTGGCCGCGACCCACGAACAGGAGATGACCATGAACACTCATCGTTTGATTGCGAAGATCGCCGCCGCGACGGTGTTGATGTGCGCCGCACCGGTGTACGCCCAGGTGCTCGGCGGCAATATCGGCGGCGGGCTCGGTGGCACCCTCACGGGCGGCGCACATGGCGTCGACGCCATGACTCGCGGTTCGGTGAACGGGTCCATCAGCGGCAACGCGGACGGCATCACTCGCCGTGGCCGCCAGGCCGTCGGCGCCACTCGCGACCGCGTGGAATCGAAGGTCGAGCAAGCGCAGGACACCTCCGCATCGGTCGCGACGAGTGCCAGCGCAACGGCGAGCGGCGCGGTGAACGGCGCTGCCTCGAATGCAGCGGGCGCGGCCGACACGAGCTTTGATGTTGCCGGCTCCGCGGCGGGCTCTGCGTCCTCGAGCGCAAACGTCGTCGAGCATGCCGGTGATGCGGCTGAAAAGAAGCCTCAGCCCGGCCTGACGCCGAGCGCAGGTGTGCTCGCGAACGGTACGCTCGACACTGCGTCGCAGACAGACGTCCGCACGGATGGCTCATCGACGAATGCTTCGGCGAAGCACGACTCGAACGCCAGCGGCGGCGTCAAGACCAAGCGCATGGATGTGCAGGCGGATGCGCAGACCTCGAGCTCGGTTGAGGCCGGTGCGTCGATGCAACGCTAGACGAGCAACGCGACGAGTAGTGCGGCGGGATCGGTCGATCCCGCCGCGCATTTTTCAATTGCCGCTGCCGAAGACTTGGCGACGCTCACTCGAGCGGAATGCGGCCCTTGTTCTGATCGAGCCACGCAGTAAAGGTCTGAAGCGCGGGATTGAGCGAGCGCGAGACGCCGAGATTGCGCGCGCGGCAGAAGTCGTCGGCGAAGTCGCGATAGAACTGGAACATGTTGCCGAGATCGTCGGCGCCCGGAAAACCCAGGCCACGATAGGCTTCCGGAGTAATGGCGTTGTAACGCACCGGCTCGCCGAATGCCCTGGTTAGCGAGTTTGCCATCTGCTCTCCGGTCAGGTGCTCGCCCGCGATGCCGATGGTCTTGCCGATCAGCTCAGAGCCCTCCTTGAAGATGCCGTAGGCACAGCGGCCGATGTCCTCCGCCGCAATGCCCGGCAGCTTCTTGTCGCCCATCGGCAGCGTAAAGACGAGCTTGCCGTCGGGGCCGCGCTTCGGTCCCATGCCGAAGTAGATCAGGTTCTCCCAGTAGAACGACGTCAGCAGGAAAGTCGTGGGTACGCCAAGATCGGTGAACAGGTGGTTCGATTCGCCCTTCGCATCGAAGTGCGGCACCTTGTATTTGCCCTGTAGCGTCGGCATGCGGTTATCCGTGAGCGGCACCCACTGACGCGAGTCCTCGAGCGTGGACCAAATTACGTGCTTCACACCCGCGGACTTGGCCGCCTTTGCCAGGATCTGCGCCTCCGCCTGCTCCTTTTCGGGCGAAAAATGCGCCCAGAAGAAAGTCACGAAGTAGGCGCCATGCGCGCCACGAAGCGCCTTGGTGATGGCCGCCTCATCATCGATATCGGCCGCAACAACTTCCGCCCCCAATCGGGCGAGTTCCTTGGCCTTTTCTGAGCCGGCATCCCGCGTAATCGCGCGCGCCGCGAAGCCCGCGCCCTTATCAGCAAGGATCGCGCGAACCAGCCCGCCGCCCTGAGCTCCAGTAGCCCCGACCACAGCAATGATCTTCTTGGCTGCCATCTGTAATCTCCCCGTTCGATGCATTATAGAGGTCTTGTGCATCGTCCGCGTCAGGGGCGGGAGAGGAATGACCTACCAGGATCGACGCCGCTTCCTGAAGTCCATCGGATTCGCAGCCGCCGCTGCAGCCATTGATCGTAGCGCGGGTGCTGCGATCGCCGGCACCCGGTGGAAAAGGCCCAATATCCTCTTCATCCTCGCCGATGATCTTGGATACGCGGACCTGAGTTGCTACGGGCGGCGGGATTACGAGACGCCGGTGCTCGATCGGCTCGCCGCCGAGGGTATGCGCTTTACGCAGGCTTACTCGAATTCACCCGTGTGTTCGCCGACCCGCGTGGCGCTCGCCACGGGTCGATACCAGTATCGACTGGCCGCCGGGCTCGAGGAACCGATCGGCCCGACCCCAGCGGGCGAAACGCCGCGCGGCCTGCCGCCCGAGCACCCAACCATTGCGTCGTTGATGCGACGGGCCGGATACCGTACGGCGCTCATCGGCAAGTGGCATCTCGGTGCACTGCCCGATTACGGCCCGCTGAAGAGCGGCTATGAGCAGTTCTTTGGCATCGTGAGCGGTGGCGCCGATTACGTTTCGCACGCCGCAGTTGGCGCAGGATTGCCCGATCTCTACGACGGTGAGCGGCGCGCCAACATCGACGGCTACCTGACCGAGCTGTTGACCGACAAAGCTGTCGAGTACGTGACCGACGCGAAACGCCACGACGCACCGTTCTTGCTGTCGTTGCATTACACGGCTCCGCACTGGCCCTGGCAGGCTCCGGGTGATGGACCGGTCGCGAAGGAACGTGCACTGTTTCACTTCGAGGGTGGATCTCTCGGCGTGTACGCGCGCATGGTGCAAGCGCTCGATTCAGGTGTGGGCCGCGTCCTCGAAGCGCTGCGCAATGCCGGTCTCGACAGTTCGACGCTTGTGGTCTTCACCAGTGACAACGGCGGTGAGCGCTTCTCCGACAACTGGCCGTTCGTCGGGCAGAAAATGGACTTGCTCGAAGGGGGAGTCCGCGTGCCGCAGATCGTACGCTGGACGCGCGAGATTCCAGCCGGAGTGGTTACGGAACACGTTGCAATCACGATGGACTGGCTGCCGACGCTGCTGACCCTCGGTCTGGCCGCGGGCGATGCCGACTATCCGCCCGATGGAATTGACCTTTCCGCCGTGCTGCGGGGAGGGCGCCTGGTCACACCCCGGACGCTTTTCTGGCGCATGTTCTATCGCAATCAGGCCGCAATCCGCGCGGGGGAATGGAAGTACCTGCGCATGGGCACAAATGAATTCCTCTTCGATCTGGCGACGGACCCTCGCGAGCGCGCCAACCGGCGCAAGGATGAACCCCGGCACTTTGCCGAGCTCAAGGCGCAGTGGGAGGCGTGGAGCACGACGATGCTGCCGCTACCGGCATCGCAGCGGCCTTACTTCGACGGCGGAGATCTCGCCGGTTACCACGAGCGCAAATGATGGGCCCGACGGCGGTGCCTCTCGACATCGAGGGCATGGCATACTGCGGCTGCAGGGTCCTCTTCGAGGGCCGAGGAGAATGGCATCTTGTCAGTCAATAAGCGGACGCTCTCGCTGGTCATCGCCTGTGCTTCGGTCTCCGTCGCCGCAGCAGCCGACAACTACACTATTGACCCCGCGCACACCTACCCGAGCCTCGAGTTCTCCCACATGGGCCTCTCCATCTGGCGCGGGAAGTTCAACGAGACCTCCGGAAAGGTCGTGCTTGATCGCGCTGCGAGGACCGGAAGTGCCGAAATTGCAGTCGACACCGCCAGCATCGATTTCGGTCTCGACGCGATTTACGAACACGCGGTCACTGCGGATTGGCTCGATGTCGAGAAGTTTCCAACGATGACATACCGCGGCGTCATCAAGTTCGAGGGCGATACACCCGCCTCCGTTGACGGGCAGCTGACGCTGCGCGGCGTGAGCAAGCCGCTGAAGCTGAAGATCAACAGCTTCAAGTGCATGGAGCACCCGATCCTCAAGAAGGAAGTCTGTGGCGCCGACGTAGAGGGCGAGATGAATCGAGCTGACTTCGGAATGACGAAGTACGCCGAAGGTGAAGCCGGCAAAGTCCGCCTGCGAATCCAGGTCGAGGCGCTCAAGGAGAGCTGAACTCCATGGGCAAGCGGTCTACCCACCACGCCAATTCGCGAGATCAGCGACCTGTAAGGAGTCGCACCGGAATCCGGCTCAGGCGGTCGTAGACGCGGCGCTGGCCCAGGATCGGCCACCAGTCATACAGAAAGATCTCGAGCGGGCGCCACATGGCGACCCACCCGCCGATGAAGAGACTCTCGCGCAGGACCGTCACGAGGGGTCCGCCCCCAATCCAACTCTCGACGGACTCTGCCGCAGTGAGCATGGCGGCCAGAAAGCTTAACCCGATGCCGAGACTTATCCAGCCGCGCCCGAAAAGCAGATGGAGTTTCTGCCGCGACACTTGCGACTTGCATACGAAATGCGATCGGATGGCGTCTCCGACCACGCGTTCCTCGTCCACCATGCCCGCGGGCTTGTCCAAATGCACGACTACCGCCGCGGGAGTCTGCGTCGCAATCTCGCGCAAGCTTTCGACGATGTACTGCTCGGCGTTTCGATCCAAATCCTTCTCGTAGAACGGGCAGGGATCCATGGAATCGAACAGCTGGTCCATTTCCCGTAAGCGCACTTCGATGGCACGTTCATGCTTCCTTTTCATGACAATACCTCGAAGCGGTTCTCACCTTCAGGCGATGGCTGATGCATGCGTATACGTCAGCGGTACACTGCGCTGCAACCCGATGTCTGCTCAGGATGGAGCGATTTCCCATGAAGTGCCCGCGCTGCAAGTCACCGGAACTGAAGCCCACGATGATCGAAGAGGATTTGCCGGCGCTGGGCTGTGCCAGCTGCCAGGGAAGCCTCGTGTCTCTGCTGTACTACCGGCATTGGGCCGAGACTCAAAAGCCTCCCCCGGAGTCGACCGCGGAGGACACAACGATCACCCTGGAATCGTCAGATACTACGACCGCCTTGATGTGTCCGAAGTGCAGCCGGGTGATGATGAAGTACAAGCTGACGGGCACCGTCTCCAATCGCCTGGATGTCTGCTCGCTCTGCGACGAGGCGTGGCTCGATCGCGGCGAATGGGAATTGCTCGAGGCGCTTCAATTGAACCACGTGATGCCTGCGATCTTTACCGATGCATGGCAGCGGCGGATCCGGCATGAGATGGTCGAAGGAACGCGGCGCTTGAGCCTGACACGATTGATCGGCGAGGACAGTGTCGCCAAGGTCGAAGCCTTCGCAGCGTGGCTCAAAGGGAACAAGCACAAGTCCCACATCCTGCAGTATCTCTACCGAGGTTGAACCGCAGCCGCACTCGATTCTCCGCCTTGACGGACGGGCCGTGACGTCCGTATACGCTTCGGCATGACCGAAGCGCGCTCCAGCCGGCTCGATCCCCCGGTCGACCTCCAACGTGATCACGTGCTGGGCGACGCGAACGCGGAGATCACGCTGGTCGAGTACGGCAGCTACACCTGCCCTTACTGCCACGCCGCGCACGAGGTGATCGCGGATCTCCGGGATCGCTTCGGCGAGCGGATGCGCTACGTTTTCCGCCAGCGCCCGATCACCAACGACCCCGATGCCCTCTGCGCCGCGGAGCTCGCCGAGTTCGCGCACCACACGACGGATGGGTTCTGGGAGGTTCACGACGCGCTGATGCAGCGTGGCCCAGCCTTCAAGCCGGCGGACTTCGCGGAAATCGCCAAGCAGTTTGGTCTCGACCCGGACGATGGGGCGCACGAGGAAGCCTGGGATCTTGCGCAGCAGAAGGTGGGGGATGACACCGAGAGCGCACGGCGCAGCGGCGCTTTGTTCACGCCGACTTTCTACATCAACGGTCGCCGCTACGAAGGACCCTGGGACCAGAACTCACTGGCGGAGGCGATGGTGGGATCACTGGGTCACCGCGTGCAGGCGGCGGCGCTTGGTTTCGCACGCTGGGCGCCGTCGACGGGCGTATTGCTGCTGCTGATGACCATGCTCGCCGTCGTGCTCGCGAACTCGCGGTTCGGCGCGGCTTTCGAGACCTTTTGGCAGGCGCCGTTCGGTTTGATAGCGGGTGAGGGCGCGTTCGAATTGCCGTTGCGCGAATGGATCAACGACGGGTTGCTCACGATCTTCTTCCTGGTCGTCGGCCTCGAGATCAAGCGCGAATTCACGGTGGGGCGGCTCGCCACGCGGCATGCGGCGGCGCTTCCCGTTGCGGGGGCGCTGGGCGGCATGCTCATGCCCGCACTCATCTATCTCTTGTTCGTGCCTGCGGGACCGCTACAGGCTGGATGGGCCATTCCCACGACGACCGACACCGCGTTCGCCGTTGCATTGATCGCCTTGCTCGGCAATCGCGTGCCGGTGGAACTACGAGTGTTTCTGACAGCGGCGGTGATCGTCGATGACCTCGCGGCAATCGCGATCGTCGCGATCTTCTATTCGGGCGGTCTCGACGCGGGCTATCTGATCGCCGGGTTGCTCACCACCGTCCTCCTCGTATTGCTCAACCATTGGGGAATCTATCGAGCGCTGCCGTATGCGTTGCTCGGAATCGTGTTGTGGACGTGCATGCATGGAGCGGGGCTGCATGCGACGTTGGCGGGGGTGATTCTGGCCGTGGTGACGCCGACGCGTCCGCCGGCCAACCTGCGGGCATTGATGGCGCAGGCGGAAGCCGTGCTCGAAAACGAGATGCAGAATGTCCACGAGCGCGTACTGCGGCACGGCCCTTCCGAGCCGAGCCTGCGCGCGCTCGACGCCATTCACGCTCGAATCGAGTCACCCGCCGATAAGCTCTTGCGCAATGTCGAGCCCTGGTCGAGCTACTTCGTGCTGCCCGTGTTTGCCCTGGCCAATGCGGGTCTCGTGTGGTCGCTCGCAATAATCGACGGGCACGAGCCCCTGATCTCCGCGATCGTATTCGGGCTCGTCGTCGGCAAACCGGTTGGCATCGTTCTGGCGTCGGCGATTGCCGTGCGCCTCAAGCTCGCAATCAAGCCCGAGGCCTACTCGTGGCGGCAGCTCTCCGGTGCCGGCGCGCTGGCCGGCATCGGCTTCACGATGTCACTCTTCATTGCATCGCAGGCATTCCCCGGTCCGTCCGACTTCGCCGCGGCGAAATTCGCCGTGTTTCTTTCCTCGTTGGTCGCGGGCGGTCTGGGCAGCGCGCTGCTCTGGGCCCGACGGCCCGCAGCCGAATTGATACCCGAACGGACTGTCGCGTAAGTGCAAATCGATCGACGGGACTGCGGAAACGGCGCGCACGCTCGAAGATCACAGCGCGAGCTTGAACTTTCGCGTCCTCTGGCCGACAGTACGCCACCCCGCGGACGAGGTCTCCTTGCGCTCATTCACTCACACCGAAGCCCAGAAGAGTGCGCCTCAAGCTTCTGATTTGATTCGGGCGCGGCTCGACGCCTTTGTCAGCGCCGGGCACGACGGCGACGCGCTTGCAGCAGAACTCGCGGATATCTGCGCGGATTTCCCCGATGCGTCCTGGGAAGTGCTGGCGCAGCTCGATCAGTATCATCGGCGCGGCCAGCTCTCGCCTTCGATTTTCCGAATCGTCAAGGGCCAGGCCGAGACGCTCATTTTTGGTTCCGGGACTGCCGATCACACTCCCGAGCTCAAGATTTCCTCGGAAGAGAAAAAGCTGCGTCGCGAGCCGCAGCCAACTGGCGGCATAGCACCCCCGGTCCTGAAGCCTGGAAGCGTGTTGCGTGGCCGGTACGAGCTCGAGGTACCGCTCGGCCGGGGCGGGATGAGCACGACCTTCAAGGCGCTCGACCGGCACCGGCTCGAGCTGCCACTCGCCAATCGCCATATCGCCATCAAAGTCCTGCGCGACGAGTTTAGTGAGCGTCCGGAGGCGATCGTCGCCCTTCAGGACGAATTCGGAGTGGCGCAGTCGCTGTCGCATCCGAACATCATCAACGTGTTCGATCTCGATCACGACGGCGACCTGCACTTCATCACGATGGAACTGGTGGAAGGCGAATCGCTCAGGCAGCTGATGGATCTCGCCGGTTCCGGCGTGCTGCCGCGCCGTCAGGCGTTGACGATCATTCGAGAAGTCGGCGCTGCACTGAGTTACGCGCACGAGCGCGGTGTGGTGCACGGCGATCTCACGCCTTCTAACATCATGATCCCGACTCTGGGTGGCGTGCGGTTGCTCGACTTTGGTGTCGCGAACCGCGGCCCATCCGGTCCGGCGGGCGCGAGCGCGGCGCAACCACTTCCAGTGCAAGCCCCG
>Ga0209108_10000570_pt1 | contig 20517 bp, 17 predicted proteins | sample Rifsed10ft1_FD_184003 | JGI IMG/M metagenome (GOLD analysis project Ga0209108, IMG submission 184003) | Soil microbial communities from Rifle, Colorado, USA - sediment 10ft 1 (version 2) | ecosystem: Environmental > Terrestrial > Deep subsurface > Rock core/Sediment | place: Rifle, Colorado...
GCCCGAACTTCAGATCTCAGTCAAAGATCAGATACTTGTGGGACGGCTCGAAGGCAAATGTTTCTCGGAGCTGCTGGATGCCCCCGTTGCTTGTCGGGTGGCGGGTCACATTGAAATGCAGAATGCGCCGGCGATCATGGCTGATCAGAAAGAGGAAGTAGAGGACTCCAAACGTAATGGTGTGGATGGTGAAGAAATCCATGGCGGCGATGAGTTCTCGATGGTTCTTGAGGAACGCCTTCCATCGATTCCCTTGCTCTGGATCTCTTGGTGCGCGCTGCACCCAACGCGACACAGTCCGTTCCGAGGTATCGAAACCGAGCGCCCGCAGTTCGCCGTGAATCCGGGGCGCTCCCCACGTTGGATTCTCGGCCCCCATGCGGAAGATGAGTTCTCGCAGTTCTTTGCTCGTCCGCTTTCGCCCCATTCGCTTTCGGTGGCGCGATAGCCATAACCAATACAATCGAAAGCCAGCGCGATGCCAGCGCACCACAGTCTCCGGACTGACCATGATCAACGAGCGCTTCCAGCCAGACCACAGCCTTTGAATCACGACCCAAAACACCTTTTCGAGGGCAGGCACACTCGGTCTGCGGTTGCGCCTCTTGAGGACGCTGAGCTGCTGTCGGAGAACCAAGGTCTCCAAGAGCAAGTCCCGAGGGGAGCGCAGGGCCCAAGAGAAGAGCCCTAATATCAGTCGGAGGAGCCGGAGCATGGGCCGGAGTTAGGCTAACAACAAACCGCGGGTGTGGGCTTAGGCTGTTGGTTTCACAGCTCGCGAGAGTTTTGGCGAAGGACAGGCTTACAGCCAAGGCTATTCCTCACTATGCGACACTTTTATCAATCTTGTAGATAGGGATGTCCTCGCGTATGATCCGAGAGAATTCCCTGCGACGCTCTACCTGAAAAAACAAATCATTCCGGGCGTTTCGAAGGAGTACAAGTGGAACCGAAGGGGGGAGTGCGATTTCTGGAGGTGGGAGCAAACCGGATTGCCTGCTTCGACCGGGGTGAGGGCGACGCGCTCCTGCTGATCCACGGCATGTTTGGCGACCACTTGGACTGGGAGCCCGTGCTCGAACCGCTCTCCCGGCGCCACCGCGTCGTTGCACCCGACTTGCCCGGGTTCGGCGACTCAGAGAAGCCCGACTGCGAATACACCGAGGAGATCTTCACCAGTGCCCTCGAAGGTTTGCTATCTGGACTGGAAATCCAGCGGGCCACAGTGGTCGGGAATTCCTTCGGAGGCATCCTGGCGCAGATTTTTGCGCTGCGATGCCCGGAGAGGGTGGACCGTCTGATCCTGGTGGGCAGCGGCGGCTTTCGCCGGCGCAGCACAGAGGAAGGCAGAACGGCCCTGGAACGCTTCAATGAGCAAACAATCCGGGCAATGACGCCGGAATTGATCCGGCAGATCTTCGCTCCCGTCTTCGCGCGCCAATCGCCTGAGCGGGAACGTTACATTGAAAGACAGATCGGAAAACTGGCCCGCCCCGACTACCCCGCCTATGCTCGGGCAATTGAGCGCAGCATTCAGCTTGCGCTCAGGCTCTACACACTGGACCGCCTCGCGGAGATTCGTGTGCCCGTTCTGCTGCTTTGGGGAGAGAAAGACTTGCCAGTTCCGCTTGCGGAGGCTCAACTAGCTCTGGCGCAATTGCGGCACGGACGGCTGGAAGTATTCGCGGGGTGCGGTCACGCCCCGCAATTGGAGGATCCTGCGGCCTTTGTTCGGGCCGTAGAGGCGTTCACCGAAGACGGAGTCCCTTAGGTCCGCCGCCCGGTTTCGGGAAGCAGGATCCCTGCGACCACGAGCGACCAGCAAGAAATCGTGAAGAGAAAGAAGCCCGGCTGAAACGAGCCGGTGGCGTCGCGCAGCGCGCCCGTAATCAGCGGGGCGAAAAACGCCACGATGTAGGACACCCCAAAAAACACGCCCATCACCATCCCGAAACGCACCGGCGTCATCCCGGGCAGCTCCATTGCCAACGTAGTGAGCGGTGCGACCCAGAGAAACAGGCTGATACCAAACACCACGGCGCTGGTTGTGATCCAGGCAGGGTCACGCATCAGGTAGAGGCCAAAGCCGGAAACGCTGAGTACGATAGCGGATCCCCAGATGAAGGGCTTGCGCGCGGCCAGGTGTTTGGTCAATACGCCACCGATCACGGCCGCAGGTATGCCCACGAGATTCGCGAGGCCGGTCAGCTGGGAGCCCTGCGCGAGCGTCATGCCGCGCGTCTGGTGATAAAAGGTGGGCAGCCAGGTGTTGAAAACCAGATAAAGCGAAAGCGGTCCGGCAAAGCCCAGAGCCAGAAGCCACGTTTCCCGCATCCGCAGAACGTTCGCGTAGCTCTCCGCCGGCGGGGCCGCAGCGAAGGCTGGCGCGGCGTTCCGCTCGCGCCCGAAGACCCACCAACCAAGCGCCAGCAAGAGACTGATTCCCGCATAGGCAGCCAGTGTTCCAGTACGGCCAAAACGTTCGGCCAGCGGCACGGTCAGAAAGAGCGAGAGCGTGATGCCGGCATTCACCGCTACGCCGTTGATGCCGTTCACCACCGGGCGCTCGTTCGCCGGGAACCACTGGAGGATTGCCGAGCCGAACAGCGTGACCAAAACGGCGCCGCCCACGCCGAATGCAAACCGTGAGGCGAGCAGCAGAAAGTAGTCGGGCATGAAAGGCGAGAGCAGACTGACGCAGATGCAAAGCATGCCGAGCAGGAGCGCGCGTTTGATCCCAAGCCGCACCGCCAGCCAGCCAGCGAGGAAGGGAACGAAGATTTTGGCGAAGGAGACGGAAGAAATCAGCAGGCCGGCCTGGCCGTACGAAAGCCCGTAGAGAGCTTGGAACTCCTTCAGGAACGGGGAATAGCCAATCCAGGAAAGTCCGAATACGAAGTAACTCAGGAAGAGCAGGGCCTCAATCAAGAAGCGGTAGGGCGGGGGGGGCGGGGCGGGGGAGTGGTTCACCAGTCCTCCTCGCAAAATCTGCTTGACAAGGTGTCCCGGGTATTATAGAAAACGAACATTCGTTTTTGTTCTGACGTATTCTGGCAGTCCGATGCCGAAATTGCAAGACCAAACCGTGGAGCGGAATCAGCGGAAGATCGAAGATGCGGCACGCCGCGTCTTCACCCGCCAGGGTTTCCACGGCACGTCGGTCCGCGAAATCGCCCGCGAGGCCGGCGCTTCCATTGGCAACCTCTACAACTACTACCCGACGAAAGAAGACCTCTTCATCTCGGTGGTTCAGCGGTACGAGGAAAAGATGGAGAAGCTCCGTCAAAAGGCGCTCGGGCCGATTGAGGACCCGTTTTCGCCGGTCGAACTAGCTCGGCTGGCGAAGGTGCTCCGGGAAATCGTGTACGACAATCCGGACTACTGGCGGTTGATGTACATCGACGTCATCGAGTTCGGCAGCAGCCACTTCGCACCCACGTTTCGTTCGCTGGCGCAGAACATCAAGCAGCGGTTTGGGAAGAAGCTCGAGGCGGCAACGCAGAGAGGACCGTGGCGGGGGATCGACCCGGCACTGGCCTTCACCAGCATTTACCTGCAACTGGTGACTTATTTCCTGGTCGAAAAGCTTTTCGGGGGAAGACAACACCTTGGCATGTCCGACGACCGGGCGATCGCGCAACTGATCCGCATGGCAAGCGAAGGGATCTGGCGCGGCGCCGGCCGGCCGGCAGGCCACAAGAGGAGAATACGACAATGAAAACGATTCTTCGGACGTTGATCGTGTGCGCGCTGTTCCTGGCAGCGGCAGTCAGCTTGCCGGCTCAGACGCCGACCACTGGCCAAGTCGCCGGACAAGTCCTCGACCCACAGGGAGCCGTTGTAGTGGGTGCGAAGGTGACACTGACAAGCGATGCGGGCACCCGGCGCGAGACGATGACCGACCAAGACGGCCGCTTCGCGTTTCCGTTACTGCCGCCGGGTGTCTATCGGCTCGACCTCGAGGTGGCCGGTTTCAAAACAGTCATCGTGGAGCGCGTTGTCGCCAAGATCACAGAGACCACGTCTTTCGATCTGAAGCTCGAGCTGGCCGCCCGCACCGACAGCGTGAAGATTGAAGCGGTGGAACAACTGGTGCAGACGGATTCGGCCACGCGGGGCGAGGTGATCGGGAGCAACACGTTGCGACAGTTGCCACTGCCCACGCGCAATTTCCAGCAACTTCTTACGCTCACAACGGGGACGATCAGCTCGGTGCCCAACAGCTCCGACCTGGGCCGCGGCGATACCGTCTTTTATGTCAACGGGCAGAGATCGCTTTCGAACGCTGTGGTCATCAATGGCGTGGATGCCAATTCGATCGGGACCGGCTCAACACCCAACCTGAGCGTGCCGGCCACGGACACGTTGCAGGAATTCATTGTGCAGACCAACCTGTACGACGCCTCGCAGGGTCGGAATGTCGGGAGTGTGGTGGCCGCGGTGACTCGCTCCGGAGACAACTTGCTCCACGGCAACGTCTACTACTTCCTGCGCAATGATTCGTTGAATGCGAACAACTTCTTCCTGAACCGTGCCAATAGCCCGCGTCCCGAATACAGCCGCCACCAGTTCGGTGGCACGTTTGGCGGGCCGGTGGTCAAGGACAAGCTCTTCTATTTCGCCTCCTACCAGGGGACTCGAGAGCGGAACGGAACTTCGTCGACGCACTCCCTTGCGACGGTTTTCGTGCCGGGAAACCTCTCGAGCGATCGATCGGACACAGCACTGAACGCCCTTGCGACGTCGTTCGGCGTGGCCGCGCTGAACCCGAGCGCGCGATTCCTGCTGAAGGCGACATTGCCGGATGGCAGCTTCGCGATTCCATCGGCACCTTCGCCGGGTGCCTCGATTGCGCCGGTGCCGGTGCCGGTCTCGGGCCTCTCGAAGTTCCGCGAAGACCAGTTCAATACCAATCTGGATTGGCAGATCAATGACAAGAACCGCGTGGCGGCGAAATTCTTCTGGGCCAACAACCCGGCGACGCAGGCGCTGTTCAACACCTTCGGCATCGGGAATGCCCTGCCCCTGCCCGGCTTCGGCGCGGACGTGGACTTCAAACAGCGTCTGGTGAGCATCTCGGACACGCACATCTTCGGCCCGAACATGCTCAACGACGCCCGCTTCGGGGTCGGCATCATTCTCACGCGCTCGACGCCACAGGAGCCCTTCTCGGCGGCGCAGGTGGGCATCAGCTCACCGCTGGGGAGCCTCTTCCCCGGGATGCCGACGATCTCCGTAGCCAACTTCTTTGACTTGGGCTCCTCGCCGTTTGCCGACAACGACGCGCAGGTCTACACCTACACCGTCGGCGACACCTTCACGTGGAAGAAGGGCAACCACACGATGAAGATGGGCGCGGAATTCAAATACCACATCGTGGACCTCCGCTTCGACCTCTACACCCGCGGCAACATGTTTGCACTCGGCTTTTCCGGCAACCCGTTCAAGGATTTCCTCGGCGGCTTCTTCAACCTGAACGGCCTTTCCATCATGGGCTCGGGCGTGAACAACCGCGGCAACCGGGCGCAGGATTGGTCCGGGTTTTTCAGCGACGACTGGCGCTTCAGCAACCGGCTCACCTTCAGCATGGGGCTGCGCTACGAGTACTTCGGCCCGTTCACCGAAGTGGACGGCCGCTACGTCGCTTTTGATTCGCGCCTCGCCCAGACGGTGCCCTTCGGCGGCGGCGTGGCAATTACCGGCGGCTTCGTGCAGGCCGGCAACGCCAGCAGCCCCCTGGCCGGCATTCCGACAACGCGCTCCTCGCTCGTCAACCCGGACCGGAACAATTTCGGCCCGCGGTTCGGATTCGCCTGGCAACCTTTGAGCACAGACCGAATGGTGATCCGCGGCGGCTACGGGATCTTCTACGACCGGCCGAACGCGCGGCTATACAACAACCAGATCCTGAATTTCCCCTATTACACTCTGGCGCAGGTATTCACTGCACCGATTGCGAGCCCGTTTGTGCAGGTGCCCTTGCCGAGCGCATTCCCGCTGGCCTTCAGCAATACCACGATTTTCCCGGGGGGCGGGCCCCCGGCGCGGATGCCCGCCTCAGTGGGAGCCAGTGCGTGCGCCCCTGCCGGCCAGACCTGCGTGGGCGCCAATGGGCTCTACCCGGACGTCAACAACTTCGAGATGCCGTACGTGCAGCAATACAACCTAGGCGTGCAGTACGAGGTGGCGCGCAACTGGCTGGTGGACGTCAGCTACGTCGGATCGGTGGGCCACAAGCTCTTCCGGCTCCGCGACATCAACCAAGGCCTGGCGCCTGGCGGGTCGGGGCTGCTGAGCCCCGGACTTTCCAGCCTGGCGGCACAGGGCTTCGGCGCACACGTGGTGCAGAGCAGCGCCGATTCGAGCTACAACTCCCTGCAGGCTGGCCTGACGAAGCGGCTTTCCTTCGGCCTACAGTTCCTGCTGGCGTACACGTATTCCCATTCGCTCGACGAGTACTCAGGCGACGCCAGCGGCACCAGCGACAACTCCGTTGTGCCCGGCAACCAGGCAACACTGAACGACCGGGCGTCCTCCGACTTTGACCGCCGGCACCGCTTCGTTTTGAGCTATATCTACGACTTGCCCACCTTCTATAAGGGCGGGTCGCGTGCGGGCAAGCTATTGATGAACGACTGGCAGGTGGCGGGGATTCTCACCTTCCAATCCGGCACGCCGTTTTCCGTGCTGACGAACGCGAATGCCTTCACGCAGGCGCGGGCAGACTTTGCTCCGGGTTGTACGGCCGATTCAGCCGCACTCAGCGGCAGCGTCTCTGGGCGACTCGGCGCCTACTTTAATAATACTACGTGTTTCGTGGCCGCCTCCGGTGTCGGAAACTTCGGCAACACCGGTCGCAATATCCTCATCGGCCCTGACCAGCGCAACGTGGACCTCTCCATTATCAAGTTCTTCCCGGTCACCGAAGCCAAGCGATTTGAGTTCCGGGCCGAGTTATTCAACGCGTTTAACACGCCGAGCTTCGCGAATCCCGTGATCATCCGTGCATCGGCCAACTTCGGCCAGATCGTGCGAACCAGCACGGGGTCGCGCGTGATTCAGTTCGCGTTTAAGTTCAACTTCTAGCTGGCCGCGCGGGGAAGGCAAGCGGATGCGGGAGAGCGGTCTTCGCGGCAAGGTCGTCATCGTCACCGGGGCCGCCGCTGGCATTGGTCGGGCCACGGCGCGGCGCTTTGCCGAGGAAGGCGCGCGCGTCGCGGCGTGGGACGTTAGTCCGGCCGCCTCAGCCGCGCTTCTAGAAGAGCTGCGCCTTGCCGGTGGCGAAGGCCTCTTCGCCCGCGTGGACGTTACCGATGCCGCCTCGGTGGAAGCCGCCGCGCAGCAGGTGGTGGACCGCTGGAAGCGGATTGATGTCCTGGTTAACAACGCCGGCATTCTCCGGGACGCGCAGCTCGTCAAGTGGAAGGACGGCGCGGTGGCCGACCGGATGAGCGATGCCGCCTTCGACGCCGTCCTCGCCGTCAATCTCCGGGGCGTCTTCCTGTGCACGCGCGCCGTGGTGCCCCACATGATCCGTGGCGGTGGCGGCGTCGTCCTCAGCGCCTCCTCCGTCGTCGGTCTCTACGGCAACTTCGGCCAGACCAACTATGCCGCAACGAAAGCGGGGGTCATCTCCATGACCCGCACGTGGGCGCGAGAGCTCGGCCGCTACAACATCCGGGTGAACGCCGTGGCGCCCGGCTTCATCGCCACCGAAATATTGAGCGCGATGCCGGAGAAGGTGATCGAGTCCATGGTCACGCACACGCCGCTCGGGCGCATGGGCAAGCCCGAAGAGATCGCCGAGGCGTATCTCTGGCTGGCTTCGGACGCCGCGTCGTTTGTCCACGGGGCCGTGCTCTCGGTGGATGGAGGCATCGTCACCGGCACCTGACGCCCGGCAGCGGCGGCCGGGCTGCTCCCCGACGAACTCTATGACGCGATACGCAACCATCGCTTCCACCGGCATGTTCCTACCGCCCATTGAGGTCAGCAACGACGCGCTCCGTCAGCGGATGCCCGCCGAAAAAGACTTCTTCGACAAGATGGAGGAACGCACCGGCATCCGCAAGCGCTGGTATGCGCCGGAAGACTGGAGCACTTCGGATCTCGCCCTGCCCGCGGCGCAGCAGGCATTGGAGCGCGCCGGCCGCACACCCGCGGACGTTGACCTGATCATTCTCGGCACCGATTCCCCTGACTACATCACGCCATCGACTTCCGTCGCGCTCCAGCACAAGCTCGGTGCCCGCAACGCCGGCACGTTTGATGTCGGCTGCGCCTGCGCCTCGTTCCCCACCGGACTGGCGGCCGGCGCGGGCATCCTGGGAGCAAATCCCGGCCTGCGCACGGTCCTCGTGGTGGGAGTGTACTTGATGCATAAGCTCGCCGATCCCACCGACCCGACGATCTTCTTCTATGGCGATGGCGCCTGCGCCGCCGTGCTCGGGCCGGCGGAGCGGCCCGGCTTCGTCACCGCGGCATTCCAGGCCGACGGCTCCTACCACCACCACTGGGGCATCTTCGCCGGAGGCACGGCCGAGCCGGCCACCGAAGAATCGGTGCGTGGCGGGCGGACTCGCGTGCGCCTGCTCGAGCGCTATCCGCCCGAGGTGAACGAGGAAGGCTGGCCCCGCCTGGTGCGCCGGCTGGCCGAAGGCGGCGGTTTCCGGGTCGAGGACATCAACTTCCTCATCTTTACGCAGGTGCGCAAACCGACCATCGAGACCGTCATGCAAAAGCTTGGCCTGCCGATGGACCGCACGCATACGGTGATGGAGGAGTGGGGCTATACCGGGTCGGCCTGCGTTGGTATGGCCCTGCACGACGCTATCGAGAAAGGGAAAATCCGGCAGGGCGACCTGGTCGTGCTGGTGGGCTCGGGCGTCGGGTACAACCAGGCGGGCGCGGCCTTCCGTATGACGTAGGCCAGCCAGCCGTAGCGCAGAGGAGAAGTCGTGCGCAAGGCAACGAAGTTCACACTCGCCATCGTGGGCGTCATCTTGCTGCTGGTCGCGGTGGGCATCGTCTACTTCGTCATGCGTCCGCTCGACGTCCTGGTCCGGCTCGAGCGACGCAGCCTCGCCCGTCAGGGCTTTGCGAAGTCCACCATCGAGGCGCCGACGGGCCCGATGACGGTCTGGGAAGTCGGCACCGGGCCGACCCTCGTGCTCCTGCACGGTGCCGGAGACCAGGCGGGCGCGTGGGAGAAAGTCACGCCGGCGCTGGTCTCCAGTTACCGCGTGCTCATCCCCGATCTGCCGGGCCATGGAGAAAGCGCGCCGGCATCGGGGCCGCTGACCGTGGGGATGGAGCTGGCCGGCATGGAGGCGTTGGTCGCCGGGCGCGGCGAGGGGAGTCCGGTTGTTTTCGTGGGCAATTCGTTCGGCGCGTGGCTTGCCCTGCTCTACGCGCAAAGGCATCCCGGGCAGGTGGCGCGAGTCGTGGCGGTCAATGGCGGCGCGCTGCGCGGCGAGCGCCGCGACCTTTCCCTGATGCCCGCCGACCGCCAGCAGGCGCAGCGGCTGATGGACGCGATCCGCGACCCCGGCAGTCCAGCCATCCCCGGTTTCATCCTGGACGACATTGTCCGCCAGACGCGCACCGGACCCATCGCCCGGCTCTACGCATCAGCCGCAGATATGGAAAACTACCTCCTAGACGGACGGCTCGGCGAAGTGCAGCCACCCGTCGAAATCCTCTGGGGCGAAGCGGACCAGCTCATGGGGACCGCCTACGCGCGGAAGATGGAGGCGCAATTGCCCGCCGCGCGGCTCACCCTGATTCCCCGGTGTGGGCATGTGCCGATGCGCGAATGCCCGACGACGTTCACGGCGAAGCTGATCGGGATCTTGCGGGAGCCGCCGCCCTCCTTGCGGCCGGCTCCGCGCTGAACTGTCTCGCGCAGGTTCGTACCTTGCTGACCGCAGACATCCTCGGCGAACGCGCGCGGCTGACCCCGGATAAGACGGCGCTCGTCTTCGTGCCCACCGGCCAGCGGTTCACCTACCGCCAACTGGACGCTCGGAGCGTGCGCTGCGCCCGCCTCTGGACCGAGGTCTGCCGGCTCGAGAAGGGCGACCGGGTCGGCATCCTCGCACACAACTCTGTGGAGTTCCTAGACGCCTTCTTCGCCGCGGCGAAGTCCGGTCTGGTGCTGGTTCCGCTCAATACGCGCTACACCCCGCATGAAATCGAATACATCGTCCGCGACTGTGGAATGAAGGCGCTGCTCTACGAGAGCGAGTTTCGGGAAACGGTCGCAGCGTTGAAGCGGGTCGTTTCGATTCCTCACTGGATCGCGGTCGACGCCGGGGCAGCCGGTGATGACCTTTTCTATGGCCGTGCCGTCGCGGCGTTAGGCCCGGCGCCGTGGCGCCCGGCGCGCTGTCAGCCGGAAGACCTCCTCTGCCTGCTCTACACGAGCGGCACGACGGGCAAACCCAAGGGTGTGATGACGCCGCATCGGATGGTGGCGTGGAACGGGTACAACACGGCGATCTCGTGGCAGCTCCGCGAGGACGACGTGAGCCCGATCTTCACACCGCTCTACCACGCCGGCGGGCTGGGCGCGTTCCTGATGCCCATCCTCACCATCGGGGGCACGGTCGTGCTGCACCGCGGGTTCGACCCCGCCGAGATCTGGCGCGCGATCGAGCGCGAGCGCTGCACCGTGGTGCTCGGCGTGCCGACCATCTACAAGCTGCTGATGGAGACGCCAGAGTTCCAGACGGCCGACCTCCGGCACGTGCGCTGGTTCATCAGCGGGGGCGCGCCCCTGCCGCTCTACATCATCGAGGCCTACCAAGAGCGCGGCGTGGTCTTCAAGCAGGGCTACGGCCTCACGGAAGTCGGAGTGAACTGCTTTGCCATGACTGCCGAGGAGTCTGTTCGCAAGGCTGGTTCCATCGGAAAACCGCTGATGTTTACCGAAGCACAACTGATGGATGCGGAGGACCGCGAAGTGCAGGTGGGTGAAGTAGGCGAGCTCTGGCTGAGGGGGCCGCACGTCTCGAGAGGTTACTGGAACAATCCGGAGGCGACTGCCGCGGCGCTCGATGCCGAGGGCTGGTTCCACACCGGCGACCAGGCGCGGCGCGACGAGGAAGGTTTCTACTACATTGCCGGGCGCACGAAGGACATGTTTATCAGTGGTGGTGTAAACGTCTATCCGGCGGAAATTGAAGGCGAGTTGATGCTGCATCCCGCTGTGCTGGACGCGGCTGTGGTCGGCATCGAACACCCCACCTGGGGCGAGATGGGCGTGGCATTTGTCGTCGCCCGGCCGGGACAATCACTGAACGCCGAAAGACTTGTAGAGTTTCTCGCCGCGAGGCTTGCAAAGTTCAAAATCCCCCGGGAGTTTGTTTTCGTCGAGAGTCTGCCGCGCACGTCGTATGGCAAGGTGGTCAAAGGCGAACTCAAGAGCAGGTACGAGAAACGATGAAACTGATCCATGTCGCGTCCTTGTCAGCTCGGTTGATGCCACCTGACTATTTGGGCTGAACGAACAGGGGCCGCTACCGGTCAATTGAATTACGCCGTGTTCCGCCAACACGGGGCCCGCATTGGCCGCTTCCATATGGCCGACCCCATCCGCGGCCGCGTCTCGAATCCTCAGCGCCTCAACCGCTATGCGTGCGTGCTCGGCAATCCAACAAACCGAAGTGACCCGCGCGGCCGCGCCTACCAAGAGCGGTCATATCGAGCCATCCAGCCTTAAGCAGCAGCACGCCAAGGTATTCGACATGCTGGCGAAAGAGGCTCAGAAGAATAACGTAAAACCCCTGCGTCCGTTTGTGCTCTATTCGCTGCGGCACACTTTTCTGACGCGGCTGGGTGAGTCCGGCTGCGATGTATGGACACTGGCACGGATCGCTGGGCACAGTTCCATAGCGATTTCTTCGAGGTAAGTCCATCCGTCAGAGGACGCGGTTCTCGCAGCAATGGCCCGTCTGGGTGGGCACAAAATTGGGCACAGTCAGTCAGAGGCGCTTCCACGGCAGGCAGCAACACGCCAGCTAACATCTTGAGCGGCAAGAAGAAAATTGGTGGACGTGAAGGGATTCGAACCCTCGACCCCCTGCTTGCAAAGCAGGTGCTCTCCCAACTGAGCTACACGCCCGTGTTCGAGGTTGGAGGATGGAGATTGGAAGTTGGAGAAGAACCCAACGGCTTCCAATCAGCCCCAGACTATTGTGGGGCAGGGAGGGAGGAGCGTCAAGAAGAGCAGAGGAAAGGTACAGGGAGATGGACCGGCTAAGCCGTGAAGCGTGACTTGTGATTCGTAACTCGTGACTGGTGAATCGTGAATCGGGGATGCGGGGCACGATGTATCGTGCCCCTACGGATGAAGAGGGAGTGGCGTGGATGGCGGGGAGAGGTGCGGTGGCGTATGATGAGCGGCGGATGAAGGTGAGTCGGGTGGAGAGCAGCGGCATGGAAGCGAGAAGGATGAGACGCATTGCGGCGGCGGGGGCCACGTTTTTGACGGCAGGGTTTGCGGCGGCGCTGATCGGGATGCCAGCGGCGGGGATTGCGGTGGCGCAGAGCGAGCACGGGCAAACCGCCCAGCACGGCCACCATGTGATGAAGCACAAGATTGCGACGGGAGTGAAGCTGACGTCGAGCGACGACCCGGCAAAGCAGACGCTCACGCTGCGGCTGGGGCCGGTGAAGCTGCCGGCGAACTCGGACCACATGGCAGTGGCGCAGCCGGCGGACAAGTTCTGGCCGATGCCGATGGACGGCTGGGTGGTGGCGTTCCATCCGCGCCTGGTGGACGCGGCGGGACAGGCGGTGCCGGGACGCGTGCTGCACCACGTGGCGTTCTGGCACACGGGGCGGTCGGATTTTTTGTGTCCCAATAAAGAGGAACACATCTTCGGCGCGGGCGGAGAGATGAACGATTGGCCGGCGGTGGAAGGGTTTGGCTACCGCGTGCTGCCGGGCGACCGCATCCGGATCGAGACGATGTTCCACAATCCGACCGAGCAGTCGTATCCGGAGACGTACCTCGAGGTGCAGATCGAGTACCGGCTGCGGACAGCGGGGGCGCAACTGAAGAGCGTCTATCCAGCGTGGTTTGACGTGATGGAGTGCCGCGACTCGGGCTACACGCTCGCGCCCGGGCAGACCTGGACGTCGGGCGAAATTTCCATAAAACGCGCGGGGACGCTGCTGGGCGTGGGCGGGCACATGCACGACTACGGGGAGGGACTGTTTCTGGAGAACCTGACGCGGAATGAAAAAGTGGCCGAACTGCGGGCGCAACTCGATGCGCAGGGGCGGATCGTCACAATGCCGATGGTGACGTTCTATGACCGCGGCGGGTACCGGTTGAAGGCGGGCGAGCGGCTGAAGACTACGGCCGGATACAGCAACCCAACCGGGAAGAGTCTGCCGGACGGGGCGATGGGCATCGTGGTGGGATACTTCCTGCCGGATGATGACGCGGCGATGGCGTCGCTGCGGCGCAAACCCGCAAAACGCGCTGCGACAGCGGCGCGTTCACAGGGCGCTTCCGGACCCTGAGCTTCTCTGCTAGAATGGGTGTTTGTTTTTCCGCTATTTTTCCTGACAGGAGCAGCCATGGCCCAGAGATGCGAACTTTGCGGCAAGGGGCCGCAGTTTGGGAACATCATCAGCCACGCCAACAACAAGCGGCGCCGGCGGTGGAACCCGAACCTGCGGCGGGTGCGGGCAGTCGTCAAGGGCGTGCGGAAGCACGTGCGCGTGTGCACGGCCTGCATTCGCTCGGGCCGCGTGAAGAAGGCCGCCTGAGGGCGCTTCCCTACCCCCAACCACCCGAATGAGAGACAACCGCATCCCACCTGCAAAGGAGTACGACCTGTGAAACGCTTCCTACCAATCGTGGGGATCCTCGCGGCCCTAGTGTGGGCGGCGGGCTGCAAAAAGCAGACGCCGACTGGGCCGGACACCTGGGCAATGGTGAACGGCAAGGAGATTAAGCGCGCCGAGGTGGAGAAGTATTACCGGAGCCGCGTCGCGCCGGAGAACCAGCAGCCGTCCCGGGAAGAGTCACTTTCGCTGATGATGAACATCCTCGACGAGTTGGTGACCAACGAGATCCTCCTTGCGCTGGCCAAGAAGCAAAACCTTGAAGCATCAGACGGCGAGGTGGAAGACCGGTTCACGGAGTTGAAGAGCCCCTACACGGAGGAGGAGTTCCAGCGGCAGATGAAGGAGCGCGGGGTAACGGTCGAGGACTTGAAGCGTGACCTGCGGCGGGAGCTTTCCATCAAGAAGCTGATTAACCGCGACGTGGTGTCGAAAATCACCATCACCGACCAGGACGTGGCCGACTTCTATAACCAGAACCGGGCGCAGTTCAATGTGCCGGAAGCGCAGTTCCGCATCCTGCAGATCGTGGTGACGTCGAGGAAAGATCCGCAGATCCGCAACCGGAAGAGCGACGACGCGACGACCGATGCCGAGGCGCGTCGCAAGGCTGCGGCACTGCTCGAACGGTTGCGGGGCGGCGCGGATTTTGCGCAACTGGCGATGGATTATTCCGAGGATTCGGTGACGGCTTCGACGGGCGGGGATTTGGGGTATATCCCGGAGTCGGCGCTGAGCCAGTCTGACCCGGCGCTGAAGAAAATGGTGCTGACGATGACGCCGGGTCAGGTGAGCAACGTGATTGCGCTGCGCGATAGCTACCGCATCCTGAAACTGGTGGCCCGGGAAGCGGCCGGGCAGCGCGAGCTCTCCGACCCGCAGGTACAGCAGTCCATCCGCGAAAACCTGCGCAACCGCAAGGAGCAACTGCTCGGCGCCGCCTACCGCACCACGCTGCGCGACTCGGCCAAGGTGGACAATTACCTCGCCAAACAGGTGCTCGAATCCGCAGGGAAACTGCCGGAAGTGACCAAGACGCCGGCGGCCGCAGCGCAACCTGCCCAGCAGTAAATCGTTATTCGTAACTCGTAAATCGAAACTTGAAACTGGAAATCCGCAATTCGGAAGAGGCGGGCACGATGTATCGTGCCCCTACGCCGCGCGCTGCGTGTGTGTTGTTTTAGGCGACGATGGCGAGGACGTGGCCGGCGGTGACGGCCTGGCCTTCGGAGACGAGGACGCGTTCGACGGTGCCGGATTTGGGCGCGCGGATTTCGTTCTGCATCTTCATGGCTTCGACCACCAGAAGACCCTGACCGGCTTCGACCTTTTCCCCAGCGGCGACGAGGACGCGCACAATTTTTCCGGGCATGGGCGCGGTGACCTGCTGGCGTCCTTCGGCTTCGAGGACGCCGCCGCGCTTGCCGCGCCAGAGGCGCGGGTCGCGCACTTCAACGGGAAATTCTTCGCCGCAGGTCTGGACGTGCAGGTGGCCGCCGGGCTCGGGCTGAACGCGGACTTCGAACGACTGGCCGTCGAGAAGGATCGAGTAGGTGCCGGTGGCGACCTCGACGGCGTCGGCGGCGAGCTCGCGCCCATCGAGGCGCACGAGCAGGCGCTGGCCGTCGCGGGCGACTTCGACCTCGCGCTTCTTCCCTGCGATTTGCACCGCGAGTTTCATGAGGCCTTCGTGTGCTTGCGGCACCAGGCGTAGAGCGCTTCATAGACAGGAAATCCGTAGGCGAGGCGCTGCTTGTCGGTGATGGGCAGCGCATGAAAACCTTCGGCGATGGCTTTGAGGCCGGCGGCTTCGGGAGCGGTGTGCTCTTCGCCGCGGATGTCGGCAGCGTGGACGATTTTCGCCAGGCGAGTGAGCGCCGGGTCTTTGAGGTCGAACTCGCGGATGAGGACCTCGAAGGTGCACATGCCGTCGTGGTGAGTAAACTTGAGGTCCGGGCTGTGAGGCATGTCAAACGGCACGGCCTCTTCCTTGGCGGCGATCTTCAGGACCTGATCTTCGGAAGCGAAGAGGAATTCAGCGTCGGCGTCGATGAAGCGGCGGATCAGCCAGGGACAGGCGACGCGGTCCACTTTGACGCCTTCGCGCGTGATCCATTTCATGGGTTCACCTTTTCGGGGCGCGACCCAACTGCTCGCGGCGGCCTTCGGATTTCCAGCGCGACTCGGGCTGAGCGGGCGGCGACGTGGGCGAAGTGCCGGCGCCGTTTGAGCTGAGGTGCCAGAGAACTGCGGCGAGTACGGCGGCGTCTTCGGCGCGACCGTCGACGCCCGCTACTGCGGGCGTAGGGGCGCGGAGGGAGCCGGCCCTAAGGCGTTCATCGAGCCAGCGCGTGTAGATTTCGCCGCGAACGAACTCGGCGTCGGCCAGGATGCGGCGGAAGAGGCCGATGTTGGTTTTGATACCGCTGACGTAATACTCCTCGAGGGCGCGGCGCATGCGTGCGATGGCTTCGTCGCGCGTGCTGCCCCAGGAGATGAGTTTTCCCAACAGTGGGTCGTACTCGGTGGGGACGACCCAGCCGGAATAGACGCCGTCGTCGAGACGAATGCCCGGGCCGGCGGGGATGCGGCGGGCAAGAATTTTTCCGGGCGAGGGGAAGAAATTGTTGTCTGGGTCTTCGGCGTACACGCGACATTCGATGGCATGGCCTCGGAGAGAGACGTCGTCCTGTGTGAGAGGCAGAGGCTGGCCGGCGGCGACGTGGATCTGGAGCTTGACGAGGTCGAGGCCGGTGACCATTTCAGTGACGGGATGCTCGACCTGGAGGCGCGTGTTCATCTCGAGGAAGTAGAAGCTTTTTTCGTCGTCCACGAGGAATTCGAGCGTGCCGGCGTTGGTGTAGCCGCCGGCGCGGGCAAGGCGGACGGCGGCTTCGCCCATCGAGCGCCGCAGCGCGGCATCCACGATGGGCGAGGGAGCTTCCTCGATCACTTTCTGGTGGCGGCGCTGGACGGAACATTCGCGCTCACCGAGATAGACGACGTTGCCGTGGTGGTCAGCGAGGATTTGAATTTCGATGTGGCGCGCGCGCGGGAGGAATTTTTCAAGATAGAGGCGGCTGTCGCCAAAAGCGTTGAGCGATTCGGAGGAGGCATCGCGCCAGGCGGCGGGCAGCTCGGCTTCGGCGGAGACCAGGCGCATGCCCTTGCCGCCGCCTCCGGCCACGGCCTTGAGCAGTACAGGGTAACCGACGTCGCGGGCGAGACGGCTGGCGTGGTCGAGCTCGGCGATGGGGTCGAGCGTGCCGGGGACGGTGGGGACGCCAGCCTGCTTCGCAAGATGGCGAGCGGAAGTTTTTGAGCCGAGCTGCTCCATGGCCTCGGCTGAGGGGCCGATGAAGGTGACGCCGGCTTCGCGGCAGGCGCGCGGGAGGGCGGCGTTTTCGGCGAGAAAGCCGTAGCCGGGATGAAGTGCGTCACAACCGGCGCGGCGGGCGACGTCAATCAGCTTGTCGATGCGGAGATAGCTTTCGCGTGAGGGAGCGGGGCCGATGGGGTAGGCTTCGTCGGCGAGACGAACGTGGAGCGAAGCGCGGTCGGCGTCGCTGTAAACGGCAACCGAGGCGATGCCCAGCTCGCGGCAGGCGCGCAAGAGGCGGACGGCGATTTCCCCGCGATTGGCGATGAGGATTTTGCGGAACATGTGACTGTCCTCGGGCGAGTGGCAGAGGCCATTCTAACACGCAGGCGGGGTGCGGGCGGGCAGGCGTTGCGGGCGGGAACTTTCGGAGCTATAAGAGCGTACTGCATACAGAACGGAAGGCACGGAGGAGAAAGATGAAAATGATGAAGCGGTGGAGTGTGCTGGCAGTGGTGTTGCTGCTGGCGGCGGCAGTGGCGGTGCCGCAGGGCGGGGAGATTACGCCCGGCGACAACCTGATTGTGGAGGGCATCCCGAAGATACCGGCGTCGCTGGCGGTGGAGATTGGGCGGTACACGGACTTCCGTTCGGCGGCGCTGACGAGCTGGCACCCGACCAAGCGCGAGATGCTGATCTCGACGCGGTTTGCGGAGACCAACCAGGTGCATCACGTCAAGATGCCGGGCGGGGCGCGCACGCAACTGACGTTTTTCCCCGACCGCGTGGGAGGCTCCTCCTACAACCCGAAGGCGGGCGACTACTTCATCTTCAACAAGGACACTGGCGGCAACGAAATCGCGCAGGCCTACCGGTACGACCTGGGCACCGGGAACACCACAATGCTGACCGACGGGAAGTCGCGGCACGCGGGCGGGGCATGGTCCACGACCGGCGACCGCATTGCCTATGGGCGACTGCGGCCCACACCAGAGGGAATCTTTCTCGAGACGCGGGAGATGAACCCGCTCGACCCGAAGACCGACCGGCTGATCGTGGACAACAAGGGCGCGGGATGGTTCGTGGCTGACTGGTCGCCGGACGACAAGAAGCTGCTGGTGGTCGAATTTATTTCCGCGAACGAGAGCTACATCCACGAGGTGGACGTGGCCACGGGGCAGAAGAAACTGCTGACGCCGAAGTCGGGGACGGAAAAAGTCGCGTGGGGCGGCGCGGAGTACCGCAAGAACGGCCGGGGGTTCTACACGTCCACCGACCTCGGCTCCGAGTTCCAGCGGCTCGCGTATGTGGACTTCGGCACGCTGAAGCCGACGATTCTGACGGCGCACATCAACTGGGACGTGGACAGTTTCGAGCAATCGCCGGATGGGAAGACCATCGCGTTTGTGACCAACGAGAATGGCGTGAACGTGCTGCACCTGCTTGATGTGGCCACCAGCAAAGAGAAGACCGTGCCCAAGCTGCCGCCGGGGACGATTGTTGGCCTCGCATGGCACAGCAACGGGCGCGATCTGGGCTTCAACCTTGCGAGCGCGCGGTCGGCGACGGACGTATATTCTCTCGACGTGAAGAGCGGCAAGGTGGACCGCTGGACGTACAGCGAAACCGGAGGCCTTAGTACGTCGAACTTTTCCGAGCCGGAGCTGATCCAGTGGAAGAGTTTCGACGGGATGACGATTACCGGGTTCCTCTACCGTCCACCGGCAAAGTTCACGGGCAAGCGGCCGGTGATCGTCAACGTGCATGGCGGGCCGGAAGCGCAGTTCCAGCCCGGGTTCCTCGGACGGAACAACTACTTCCTGAACGAACTGGGCGTGGCGCTGATCTTTCCGAATGTGCGCGGGTCGTCGGGCTTCGGCAAGACGTTCCTGAAGCTGGACAACGGATTTCTGCGCGAAGACTCCTATAAGGATATGGGGGCGCTGCTAGATTGGATTCAGCAGCAGCCCGGCCTCGACGGCGACCGAATCATGGTGACCGGCGGGAGCTACGGCGGGCACATGACGTTTGTGGCGGCGACGTACTACCCGGAGAAGATCCGCTGCGCGCTGTCGGTGGTGGGGATGTCGAACCTGCGGACGTTTCTCGAAAACACCGAGGCGTTCCGGCGGGACCTGCGGCGCGTAGAGTACGGCGACGAACGCGAGCCGAAGATGCGCGAGTTTATGGAGCGCATCGCGCCGCTGAACAATGCGCAGAAGATTACCAAGCCGCTGCTCGTCGTACAGGGCTACAACGACCCGCGCGCGCCGCGCAGCGAGGCGCTGCAAATGGTGGAGACGGTGCAGAAGGTGGGCACGCCGGTGTGGTTCCTGATGGCGAAAGACGAAGGGCATGGGTTTGCCAAGCGGAAGAACCAGGATTTTCAGTTTTATGCGACGGTGATGTTCATCAAGGACAATTTGCTGAAGTGAAGGGCGCAGTTTGCGCCTGAAGGCGCCAAGAAGACCGTCGAAAGTTTCGGAGGGATTCTTCGGCCCTACAAGGTGCGTCGGGCCTCAGAATGACACCGTTCTACCTAGGGGCGCAGCATGCTGCGCCCCTACATGTCTGAGTGTGTCCGGAAAAAAAGCGGGGTGGCGCAAAAGCGCGACGGCGCAGGGCTAGAAATGATGGAAAAGGACGCAGTGAGTCAGTCGCAGGCGCAGGGATCGCCGCGGAGGGCGTTGCGGCCTTCGCGGACGGACATGCCGATCTTGTGGCAGTCGTCCTCGTCAAAGCCGGCGGCATCCGCAATGCGGAGACAAATCTCCTCGGCTAGGCCGACGCTATCGAGCAGCGTCTCCAGAGTGACTTCAACCCGCTTGGTGTCCTGAGTCATTCGCGCGCTCGAAACCCGCGTGCAGGGCGGAGTATGGGTAGCATAGCGGCAGGTTGCAAGTCAACGGAAGGAAGGAGGCGGGGCGGAAGCCCGAACCTGTGCGGCGGCCTCAGGCCCAGTAGGTGCGGTCAAGGGAGCGGTACTGCACGGCTTCGCCGAGGTGGGACGGCTCGATATCGGCGGCGCCGTGCAGGTCGGCGATGGTGCGGGCAACCTTGAGGATACGGTCATGCGCGCGGGCGGAGAGGCCCATGCGAGTGATGGCGTTTTCGAGCAGCTTTTCGCCCTCAGCGGAAATGTCGCAGTGCTTGCGGATCAACTTGGGCGGCATCTGGGCGTTGGCGTAGATTTTCTTTTCGGTGGCGAAGCGCTCGAGCTGAATGCGGCGTGCGCGGACCACGCGCTCGCGGACGGCGGCCGAATCCTCGATGGCCTGGTCGCCGCGCAGCTCCTTGTACTTCACCGACGGAACCTCGATATGGATGTCGATGCGGTC
>Ga0209108_10000571_pt1 | contig 20503 bp, 18 predicted proteins | sample Rifsed10ft1_FD_184003 | JGI IMG/M metagenome (GOLD analysis project Ga0209108, IMG submission 184003) | Soil microbial communities from Rifle, Colorado, USA - sediment 10ft 1 (version 2) | ecosystem: Environmental > Terrestrial > Deep subsurface > Rock core/Sediment | place: Rifle, Colorado...
GAACTCCGTCTACCATCACCACGTTGTAGTCGGATTCTCCGCCGCGGATGAAGACACCCGTGACTCCGCCGCGCCGGCCAGTCTGATTCACCTCTACGCCCGGAACGCCGCGAAGCACTTCAAGAACGCTCTGTGCGCCACGGCTCTCGATGTCACGCTCGGAAACGATGCCGACCGACGAACCGATGTTGGACGCCGGGACGTCTCCGAAAGACGCGGAAACAACGATCCGCTGCTCGACCACGCTTAGCTCAAGAGGGATGTCCAGCCGCCGCGTCTCCCCTGCGCGCAGGGCGACTTCGCCGGTTGTAAAAGAGAGCCCCGGTGAAGATGCCGCGATAAAGTAGGTCCCTGCAGCCAGGTCCGCAAAAGAGTACTGCCCGCGGTCGCCGCTCCGGACTTGCGTTAACGCCGTGGTGGGTGTCAATAGGCTCACGCGCGCCTGAGACACGGGATTGCCATTCGGGTCGAGTACGGTTCCTTGAATCGCACCACCCTGCGCTTGATTCGTACCAGTTTGCGCTCCTGTGTGTGCGGGTGAAGCTGAGAAGACGATCAGAAATCCTAAAATTACACGCAACATTGTGTTTCCTCCTCTCCCGGCTCGCGCGGGAGTTGAAGGTTGTCCCTACGAATTCGCTCATGGCGCCTTCGCGGGTTGCAAACTCCGCCGGTATCCTGGCTTGGCGGCCTTAAGCGAGTGGCCTTCCCATCCGGCTGGCCCGTGATGACCTGAACCGGACAGTGGCTCGCGCGCGGCAGGCGCCGCCTTACAGTCGCGCGGCGGCGACGGCTTGTACCGTCTTCCCGAACGCGGAGTTCGCGGTGATTGTGGATGGGTCCCAACACGGCTCGTGAATGCCCGTGCGAGAAACCCGTGAGCCGGCCGCCGGCGCAAAGTGAAATTTCCGCTGCGCCCTCAGCCGTGTGGCTCTTCCCTCCTTCCTTGAATCAGGACCCGCGGGCGTCCCGCGGGACCGATCTCGACCTCCAGCGGCGCCTCGAAGACCTGCTCGAGGAGCTCCTGCTGATACACGGCCGCGGGCGGTCCGACCCGCAGACACTTGCCGCGGTGCAGCAGCACGATTTGGTCGGCAAACTCCGCCGCCAAACTCAATTCGTGAGTGACCACAATCACGGTGTAACGATTCTGCTCGGCCAGTTGGCGCAGTCGCGCCATCAGGTCCACCTGCGCGCCAATATCCAGGTGCAGCGTGGGCTCATCGAGCAGGAGCACCAGCGGCTGCTGCGCCAGCGCGCGGGCCAGCACCACGCGCTGCTTTTCCCCGCCGGAGAGTTGATGCATCCAGCGATCCTGCAAGTGCTCGGCGCCCACCTGGACCAGGGCGTTGCCGGCGATAATGTAATCCTCCTCGCTCTCAAACCACAGCGAGCGGCCGTGCGGGTGCCGGCCCTGAAGCACATAGTCGCCGGCGCGCGCCGGAAACACCAGTGAGCTTTCCTGCTGCACCATGGCAATGCGCTGGGCGCGGGTGCGCGGGTCCAGCCGGCTGGTCTCGAATCCGTCGAGCTCGACGCGGCCGGCCAGAGGCGCGATGGACCCGGCCACGAGGCGCAGCAAAGTGGATTTCCCGCTGGCGTTTGGCCCCAGTATGGCTACCAGTTCGCGATCGCGCGCCTGAAACGTGGTGGCCTCGAGTGTAAACACCGGCGCGGCATGGCGGCGCGCGGTGTAGGAGTAGCTGGCCTGCTCGACGTTGACGCGCACCGCGGCGCCTCTGGGATTGCCGCCGGCCACGCCCTGGGGGCGCGCCGCTGCCGGGATTTCGCGTACGTTCATGACAATCTCTTTCGCAGCAAATAGATGAAGACCGGCGCGCCGGCGATGGCGGTCATGGCGCCGACGGGCAGTTCCGTGGGAGCGACCACGGTCCGCGCCAGCGTGTCCGCGAACACCACGGCGATGGCGCCGCCCAAAGCAGCCGTTGGAATCAGCAGCCGGTAATCGGAACCGAAGCACATGCGAATGACGTGCGGCACCAGCAGCCCCACGTACCCAATCGCGCCGCTCACCGAGACGGCCAGTCCCGTGAGCACCGACGCCGAAACGTACACCACCAGCTTGACCCGCGTCACATCCACGCCCAGATGCATGGCTTCGCGCTCGCCCGACAGCAGCAGATTCAGGTCCGAGGCCGTGGTGTAAATGGCCCCGGCGGCCGCGAAAAAAAACACCACGAAAATCCACAGTAATCCCGGCGGCAGGGCGGTGGAAAGGTCTCCCATCAGCCAGAAAGCCATGCCGCGTATGTCGCGGCTGGCCAGCGTGGTCATCAGAAAGATGATGATCGCGGAAAGAAACGACGCGGAGATGATGCCCGCCAGCAGCAGCGTTCCGCTATCGAGCTGCCCTTCCCGCCGGCCGAGGAAATAAACGCCGGCGATGGTGGCGGTGGCGCCGAGAAATGCGGCCAAAGGCGTGATCCACGGAAAGGTCGGCGCGGCGAGCATCGAGAGAATGGCGCCCACCGCCGCGCCACTGGATACCCCCAACACATACGGGTCGGCCAGCGGATTCCGCAGCAAGGCCTGAAATCCTGCGCCCGCCACCGAGAGCGCCGCCCCGACCAGCATTCCCAGCAAGATGCGCGGAAAACGAATCTCCACCATGATCAGCCGGAAATCGGTGGAAACTCGTTCGGACTGGCCGCTTGCCAGCCACCACAGATTTTCTCCCAGGTCTCCGAGAGAAAACGGCACCGCTCCGAGCCGCAGGGCCAGCAACATCACGCCCAGCAGTACCGCGGCCAGGAAGACGCAGGTCCACACGGTTCGTCGCAGCGTGAGCGGCCGCATGGTCAGCGCGTCCCTTCCGGCGGCAGAGACGACGCGGAGGCCAGCGCGGACGACGGCGCGCCGGTGACTTCCAGGGAGAATCGCTCCGGATGCAGCGCTCGTGCGAGCTGTTCGATCGAGTCCACCAGGCGCGGAGCGGGGCGCGCGATGGCTTCACCCAGCACGATCACCCGTTTGTTGCGCATCGCGTCCAGACTCCTCCAGCCCGGCAGGCGGCCCAGTTCGGCGATCTGGCGGTTGGTTTGATCGGAATGATCGCTGGCAAAAATAAGATACTCGGGTTGACGGCGGGCGACCTCTTCCAAACTGGCGTTGGGCCAATCCTGCGCCGTCTGGATCACATTTTCCGCGCCGGCCCGGCGCAGCGCGTCAGCGATAAAAGTATGGCGCCCCACCGTAATCAGCGGTTCCGGCCACACCACCAGCAGAACCCGCGTGAGCTCGCTGCCGGAGAGCCGCTCGGCAACTTCGCTGAGCCTGCGGCGAAGCCCGGCGGCCACCAGGCGTCCCTGCTCGTTCGCGCCGGCAAGCTCCCCCAGCCGCTCGGTTGAAAGGATCACCTCATCCACGCTGTGCGGATCGGTGGCAAATACCGCGATTCCCAGCATTTCGAGAGAGTGCACAGTGGACAAACGGTTGCCGCCCGCTCTCGTGGCCAAAACCAGGTCCGGACGCAGCGCGGCAATTTTCTCGAAGTTCGGGCTGACCGGCCCGCCGATGTGTTCTTTGGTCGCGGCCTCGGGCGGATAGTCGCAGTAATCCGTGACGCCCACCACGCGATCGCCTAAGCCCAGCGCGAAGAGGGTTTCGGTCAAATTCGGTGCCAGCGAAACGATGCGCCGGACCGGCTGCGGCACGGACACCGCGCGTCCCGTCTCATCCGTCACGCGAACCAGACCCGCGCTGCCTTCCGCCGGCTGCCGCGTCTGCGAGTGGGGCCACAGCGCCGTCGCCAGACCCGCCAGCGCAACCATCGCGATGGCCAGCACGCGCGCGGAGCGCCGCGTCCCGGTTCCATTTCCGTAGTAGCTGGCCATCGGCTTGAAAATCTCCCCACTCACAATCACGAGCAACAAAAAAGCCCCACGGGAAAAAAGTGGGGCTCGAAGCCACACTCTCTCTCGCGAAGAGTGTCAGCCTGCGGCGGCCTGGGTGGGTGCCCTGACTTTCGGCCTCGTAAGACCGATCACAGTGGCGGGACCGTGGCCGATTTTCACGGCCTTCCCCCGGATTCCCCAGCCTGCAAGTTGTCGAGCAGGAGTCTAGCCCCATGAAAGACGCGATGTCAAACTCCTGACTAGGTAATTGATTGTGGCCGGCGGCGCGAAAATACTTGGAAAACAGCAAACGCCAGAGGTCAGCGGACGTAACGCGCCGGCGTGGGCCCTTCCTCCAGGCGGTGCCGGTCCCAAATGGCGCCCTCGCGCGTGTAGGTCGCCATCTCGAAATCCTGCGTCAGCTCCAGGCAGTCCGTGGGGCAGGCGTCTTCGCACAATCCGCAAAACATGCACCGCGAGGTGTCGTACGTAAATGCCGTTAGCACCTTGCGCCGCGTCGCTTCATCCCGCTGCCAGCCCACCACAATCAGATTTTCCGGGCAGCCCAGCGCGCACAGGTTGCAGGCAATGCACAGCGTCTCGCCGGTCTCCGGATTGATGTTCAGCCGCGGCGCGCCGCGATATCGCTCGGCCACCATCGGCCGCTCCAGCGGGTACTGCTCGGTATAAACGTTCTTGGGATTTTGCGTGCGGAAGGTCAGCCACAAACCCTTCCAAAAGTCCGCCAAAAACAGCCGGCGCAGCGTCTCATTCATACGCGCTCAGTTTGTGGTGCGCCGGTATAATTGTCAAGCCGCGCCACAGCATGGCGCGCAGTGCTAGAATCATCTCTCATGGCCACTCCCGAAACTCGCCCGCACCTCACCATTCGGCCCGCCCGCCATGCCGACGCACCGGCCCTGCGCGAAATCTTCAATGAGGCGGTGGAGGACGGCCTGGTCACTTTTGAAACCTCGCCGCGCTCGCTCGAAGAACAACAGCGGCTGATCGCGGCGGCCGAGCAGGATTCGCGACATCCCATTCTGGTGGCCGAGCTCCGCAATTGGACCTGCGGGATGGCCGCTCTCGGTTCGCACGATGCGCGGCGCGCGCTGCACGATTTGGCGGAAGTGGAAATCTTCGTGCGCAGGTCCTTTCGCAGCTATGGCCTGGGCCGCCAACTGATGCGTGTGGTGCAGGCCGACGCCGCCCGCCTGGGTTACCGCAAACTTCTCGGACGCGTCCTGGCCGATAGCCAGGACACGCTGCGCCTTTGCCAGGCCACCGGATGGCGCGTGGTCGGCCGGCACGAACAACATGCACGCCACCATGACCGTTTGCGCGACGTGGTCGTCGTCGAATTTCACCTGCCTCCCGTTTCAACGGCCGAGTGATGACCGACACAGAGTACATGCGCCTGGCCCTGGCCGAAGCCCAGGCGGCCGCCGAAGCAGGCGAAGTCCCGGTGGGTGCGATCGTAGTTCACGAAGGTCGCATCCTGGCGCGTGCGGGTAATCGCACCATTTCCGCGTGTGACCCCACCGCGCACGCGGAAACGGTCGCCCTGCGTGCCGCGGCGCAGGCCGCAGGCAACTACCGCCTGCTCGGATCGGCTCTCTATGTGACCACGGAACCGTGCGCCATGTGCGCTGGGGCCATGATCCAGGCGCGCGTCGCTCGACTCATCTATGGTTGCGACGATCCCAAAGGCGGCGCGGCGCGCTCCTGCTTTGCCGTGTTTGACCACCCGGCGCTCAACCACCGCGTCCAGGTGTCGCGGGGAGTCCTGGCGGAGGAATGCGCAGGAATCCTGCAGGAATTTTTCGCCTCCAAACGCTAGGCGCCACCGGTGCTATCATTGCACCCGCTGGGCTAATATGAATTATCTGCGGAGAGGTGTCTGAGCGGTCGAAAGAGCCCGCCTCGAAAGCGGGTGTTGGGGAAACTCAACCGTGGGTTCGAATCCCACCCTCTCCGCCATAATTGTCCGTCTTTTGTTTTCAGAAGATTACAATCACTGCACGCGCTTGGTGTCTATGACGGTCTCGCAGCCAAACCCAAATCGCTTGATGCCGAAAGAGCGCGTCTATCTGGGAGGTCTGCCTCAATTGGGTTGGCAATCTTTCCTTGGGGCCAACTCTCACGCACACAGGTTGTAACAGTCTCAAACCCGTTTACAGAGCAAGTGCTATCAAAGCAAAGATCTTGACCCGCGGAGCAGTGTGCTTCTTTGTCGTTTCAGTATTTGTGACGTAGGTCACAGCATTCGCGGGACATAAGTCGCAGTATTTGGAGGCTTGGTTGGGGAGGTTGGGCGAGCATATCGGTGAATGCGCCGCAACTCCGTAGTGGAGGTGAGGGGCGACCGATTCCCCCATGAGGTCCCGGGAAGTCTTTATACCAAAGCTTGGACTCTGGAGTGCGGGAAGGCAACACCCAGGATCGGAGCCTAAGCTGAGCACACGATTCAATCCGCATCCTGAGGTGGTGGCTGACATGAGTCGCTTACAAGAAAGGCACTCACGATTCGCAGGCCTGAAGTCTCTTCTTGTCCTGACTCCGTTGTTGGTCCTGTGGGCCACCGCGTGTACCAGAGGTCCTGAAGGTGCCCAGGCAACTGGGAATTGGATGCCAACAACGATGATGGAGGCATCGCCGAGGCTGGTGGAACTGGGAAGGATAGCATATGAGCGGAATTGTGCGCCCTGCCATGGGCTGAATGGGGATGGGCAAGGGCCTGCTGCTTATTTGTTATATCCCAAGCCACGAAATTTTCAGGCAGGACGATATCGCTTGGTGTCCACGTGGGAATTCGCGCCCACAAACGAAGACCTGTTTCGGACAATTTCTCGAGGCATGCCAGGATCCGCGATGCCACCCTGGTCCCACCTCACTGAGGAAACCCGCTGGGGGCTCATTCACTTTATCAAATCGCTCTCTCGGAACCCTTTCGAAATCGGAGAAGACCATCAGCCGCAAAGCCCCACGGACAGACCGAGTGGTCGAGTGCACGTGCCCGCGGAACCACCCTATACGGCACAAGCGAAAGCGCGAGCGCGAGAGCTCTATGCGCGAGATTGTGCGAACTGCCATGGCCCGACCGGTCGAGGCGATGGACCAAAATCGCAGGAAGATTCGGAAGGGTTTCCGGTGCGGCCAAGGGACCTGAGCTCAGGGATTTACAAAGGGAGCACGGAACGGCAGGAAATCTACAAGCGCATCGTGGCCGGTCAACCTGGTTCGCCCATGCCCTCCCACCATCACCTCTATGGAAACGACGCCTGGCACTTGGCGCATTGGGTGCTTTCGCTATCCAGCGAACAGCAGCGCGAACGGATGGAGATGAAGCGGCATCTAATCGTAGTCACACGCGTAGCCCAGCAACTGCCGACCCATCCGGACGACTCCCTCTGGCGGAACGCTCCTGCGGTAGAACTTCAACTAATGCCACTGTGGTGGCGTGATGAACGTCCAGAGACAGTTTCCGTTCAAGCGCTTCATAACGGAGAAGAAATTGCGATCCGGCTGGACTGGTCCGACCCGACGGACGATCACTTGGCGATCCGGCCGCAGGACTTCCGAGACGCCTCGGCGATCGAGTTCTCTCTGTCCCAGGAAGACCCTCCTTTCTTCGGCATGGGAGAAACGGCGCACGGAGCCCGGGTGAATATCTGGATGTGGAAGTCGGAGCGCCAGGCGGACCTGGAACCTGCGTTTCAGGACATTGACAAGCAGTATCCCAATATCGGGATCGATTCCTATCCCAATCTGCTGCGCTCGCCGCTGGAACAACCGACCAGACACGCCTTGACTCTGGAATCGGATCCCACCTTTGTTACGGGTTGGGGAGCCGGGAACATCGTTTCGGATCCCACGCGAAAAAGCCCCGCCGAAAATTTGTATGCAGAAGGCTTCGGCACGCTGCGAGCGCACCTAAAGATCGACCAGAGTGTTTCTGCGTCGGGGGTTTACAGTCACGGCTCATACCGAGTTGTCTTTCGTCGTGCGCTAAAAGTATACCGCGAGAGCAAAGCATCGCTCGAACCTGGAACAGCACATCCTGTGGCTTTCGCGGTGTGGGATGGCAGTGCCCAAGACCGGGACGGGAAAAAATCGATCACCATATGGCAGGACTTGATCCTTCAGGAATGAGACCAGGGACGTTCTGCCGACAGTCGATGGGGCGAGTCTTGGCCTTCACAAGCGCGTAAGCCGCGGCGAAGGAGATGAGCAAAAATGGCCCAGGAAATTCGAAAGTCAGATCATGAGATGACCCGGCGGCATTTTTTGCGTTGGGTGGGTGTCGGGACCGGCGGTGCCTTGATCGGAATGAGCATTGCCTACCGCCTGCTGCGACCCACGGTCGAAAACAGTAACCCCCTTACCGGTTCTGTAGCGCGCGAATGGGAAAAGATTTACCACGACCAGTACAGGTATGACAGCTGGTTCGACTGGGTGTGTTCGCCCAACGACACCCATGCCTGCCGAATTCGAGCCTACGTGCGCAACGGAATTGTAATCCGCAGTGGAGCGACATATGACACGCAGGACTATTCCGATCTCTACGGAAATCACGCAACCAATAACTGGAATCCACGCCAATGCGCGAAGGGATATACCTTTCATCGGGTTCTTTACGGCCCTTATCGCCTGCGGCATCCCATCATGCGCAAGGGCTGGAAGGCGTGGGCGGACGCCGGGTTTCCAGATCTGACGCCAGAATTGAAGTCGAGGTACCTGTTCGACGCCCGGGGCCAGGATGAGTTCATCCAGGTCACTTGGGAAGAGGCGTTCCACAAGATTGCCTCGGCGCTTGTAGCGATCGCAACCCGGTACAGTGGTGAAGAGGGCCGGCGGCGTCTGCTGACACAAGGCTACCAGCCGGAGATGGTGGAGGCGATGCAGGGCGCAGGAACGCGCTGTATCAAAATGCGCGGCGGAATGGGTCTGCTGGGAGTGCTCGGCAAGTATGGGATGTATCGGCTTTGCAACTCCCTCGCGATACTGGATGCCATCATCCGAAAGGTCGGCCCCGACGACGCTCTGGAGCACGAATTTACCGAGACGGAGCCGCTCGGCGGCCGCACGTGGTCCAACTACACTTGGCACGGCGACCAGGCCCCTGGCCATCCCTGGGTACATGGGCTGCAAGCGTCTGATTGCGATTTCAATGATCTGCGATACTCGAAGTTGGTCATCATGGACGGCAAGAATTTGGTCGAGAACAAACTCGCAGATTCGCACTGGTTCATTGAGTGCATGGAGCGAGGGGGAAAGATTGTGGTCATTGCGCCGGAGTACGGTCCTCCCTCGACCAAGGCCGATTACTGGATTCCCATCCGCCCCTCCACAGATGCTGCTCTGTGGTTGGGTGTTACCAAACTGCTCATGGATCGCAAGGCCTACGACGAGAACTTCGTCAAGAAGTTTACAGATTTTCCGCTTCTGGTCCGCACCGACAACTTGAAGAGACTTCGAGCTCACGAGATCTTTCCGAACTACCAAAGCGCTTTCTCTCCTGACGGTGCGTCAATGAAGATCCAAGGACTCACCAGGGACCAACACGCTCAGCTCGGCGATTATGTAGTCTGGGATGCCGAAGCGAATACTCCCCGAGCCGTTACCCGGGATCAGGTGGGAGGCTTGATGCCCTTCAACCCGAGACTCCAGGGCAGTTGGGATGTGCGTCTCGTCAACGGCAGCACGGTGCGTGTAGCGACTCTATGGACCCTCTATCAAACTCACCTGAGGGACTATGATCTGAACACCGTCTGCGACATCACCCAGGCTCCGCGGAATTTGGTGGAGCAGCTGGCGGAAGACATTGCCACGATAAAACCCGCAGCAATCCATCAGGGGGAAGGCATCAATCACTGGTTCCACGCAACCGAAATGAACCGGGCGTCCTATCTCCCGCTCATGCTGACCGGCAACATCGGCAAACCAGGCGCTGGCTCGCACACGTGGGCGGGCAACTACAAAGCTGCGTTGTTCCAGGGCTCTCCCTCGACCGGCCCAGGATTCAAGGGTTGGGTTGCCGAGGATCCTTTTCACCCCAATCTCGACCCCAACGCATCGGGTAAAGACATCAACGCGCATGCTCACACCAAGGACGAAGAGCCCGCCTACTGGAACCATGGTGACTTGGCTCTCATCGTGAATACTCCAAAGTTTGGCCGCAAAAACTTCACCGGCAAGTCTCACATGCCGACTCCGACAAAGGTCATCACCTTCAATAACGTCAACCTGATCAACAACGCGAAGTGGGCCTACGCCATGATCAAGCATGTCAATCCAAACGTCGAGATGATCCTTTCATTGGATATCCAGATGACGGCTTCGATCGAATACGCGGACATCGCGTTGCCGGCGAACTCCTGGCTGGAGTTTGAAGATCTGGAAGTGACCGGGAGTTGCTCCAATCCCTTCCTGCAAGTCTGGAAGGGTGGAATTCCACCAGTCTTCAACAGCAAGGACGACCTCACGATTCTGGCAAACATTGCGGCGGCGCTGTCAGATGTAACCGGGGATCAGCGCTTCCGGAATAACTTCAAGTTCGAGTTGGAGGGACAGAGAAAGGTTTATCTCCAAAGGCTGCTGGATAGCTCTACGACCACCGCGGGATACAAAGTGGACGACATCATGGCAGGGAAGTATGGCCCGCCCGGCGCCGCTTTGATGAACTTCCGGACGTATCCCCGAATCCCTTTCTACGAGCAGGTGCATGACAACGAGCCTTTTCATACGGACACGGGCCGTCTGCATGCCTACGCGGATGTTCCAGAGGCGATCGAGTACGGAGAAAATTTTGTTGTACATCGGGAAGGTCCGGAGGCTACACCCTACCTTCCGAATGTGATTGTCAGCAGCAACCCGTACATTCGCCCGGAAGATTACGGCATATCTCTGAACGCTGAGCACTGGGACGAGCGCACCATTCGGAATGTCAAGATGCCCTGGAGCCAGGTGAAGCAGACTCGCAACTTCCTGTGGCGACGCGGCTTCCAGTTCTGGTGCTTGACTCCCAAGACGCGCCATCGCGTACACAGCTCCTGGTCCAATGTGGATTGGCACATGCTGTATGATTCCAACTTCGGCGATCCGTATCGGCTCGACAAGCGCTCTCCCTCTATCGGGGAACATCAGATTCATATGAATCCGCAGGCCGCCCAGGATCTGGGGATCAATGACGGGGATTATGTCTACGTCGATGCCAATCCAGCCGACCGGCCGTACTTGAACGCAAATCCTCGTGATCCCTTCTATCGGGTTTCACGCTGTATGCTCCGCGTGAAATATAACCACGCATATCCCTACAACATCGTGATGATGAAGCACGCTCCCTACATCGCGACCGAGAAGAGCGTGAAAGCACACGAGACGCGCCCGGATGGTCGGGCGCTTTCGGAGAATACTGGTTACCAAGCCAACCTGCGGTATGGATCACAACAGTCCATCACTAGAAACTGGCACATGCCCATGCATCAGACGGACACGTTATTCCATAAGGCCAAGGCCACGATGGGATTCATTTTCGGCGGTGAGGCCGATAACCACGCACTGAATACCGTGCCCAAAGAAACGCTTGTGCGCATCACAAAGGCCGAGGACGGCGGGCTCGGAGGAACGGGAATCTGGAAACCTGCGACCACGGGCTACACGCCGGACAATGAAAGCGACCTCATGAAGCTATATCTCGCGGGTCAGCTCATTCGAGTCAGGAGCTAAGGTTTGGGCTCCTGCGACGACGGGAGAGAGAAGTTAAGGACAGGACAAAGACGATGCCTTATGACGATCCAGACCCGAGCGATCCGAACATCCTCGTAGGAGTTCAGATTCCGAGTTCCCAAGAAACGGAACTTGAGATGGCTTATGTGTTCGCCGAGGAATTTGCCCGCTTGGGTTTTTCCGAAGAGCAGCTGGAGGCTCTCTTCCACCATCCCTTCTATGCGGGCGCAAACCGGGCTTTGCTAATCCTGGGTGAAGAGAAGATCCGGTCGATCATTCAGGAAACTGTGGCTGTTTGGGGTCGCTTCCGAATCTCTGTGCAGGACACAGCCGAACGAAAACAGTGGGATGTCTCATTGGATTCTCTACGACAGGGAGCCAAATCCCAGTTGCGCGAGATCGGAAGCGAGGTTGACCATGAGTCCAGTCTTTAATTGGCAACTCGGCCGGGAGATGAGCTATCCCTATGAGGCAAGGTTCCCGGAGCGGCAATTCGCTTTTGTCTTCAACATCAACCGCTGCATCGCATGCCAAAGCTGCACGATGGCCTGCAAGTCCACATGGACCTTCAATAAGGGTCAGGAACATATGTGGTGGGCGAATGTGGAGACCAAGCCATATGGCGGTTATCCGCAGTCTTGGGACATGAGAATCCTGGAGCTGCTGCGACAGGCAGACCCGGACGGACAGGCGTGGAGCGGCCCGGTTTCGGACAATCCCAAATCCCTCTATGGTGGATTTTCTGGCAGGACGATCTTTGAGGCCGCTGAGAAAACCTTGCAGCCCCCGAGTTCGCGGGTGCTAGGCTACCTGCCGACTGATGAGGAATGGAACTCACCCAACATTTACGAGGACAATCCTGTAGGGCCGAAGGGAGTTCGTAATCAGCTCCATCAGACCGGAGAGCAACTCCCGGCACACAACACTTGGTTCTTCTACCTGGCGCGCATCTGCAACCACTGCACCTATCCGGCGTGTCTGGCTGCGTGTCCCCGTCAAGCCATCTACAAACGGCCGGAAGATGGAATTGTCCTCTTGGACCAGAAAGAATGCCGCGGCTACCGCAAGTGTGTAGAGGCCTGCCCCTACAAGAAGGTTATGTACAGAGGCAACACGCGCGTTTCGGAGAAGTGCGTGGCTTGCTATCCCCGCGTAGAGGGAACCGATCCAGAGAGCGACGGCCAGCCGATGGAGACCCGTTGCATGGCTGCATGTATAGGGCAGATTCGCATGCAGGGGTTGGTCAAGATGAATACGGATGGAACCTGGGCTGAAGATCGCCAGAATCCGCTCTATTACCTGGTGCATGTGGCGAAAGTGGCTCTTCCACTGTATCCGCAGTTCGGCACCTCACCCAATGGGTATTACATTCCTCCTCGCTGGGTGCCCAGGGAATACCTGCGGCAGATGTTTGGTCCTGGCGTGGACCGAGCTTTGGAACGTTACGAGATCCCCGACCGGGAGTTGCTGGCAGTCCTCCAGCTATTCCGCCGGTCCAACCGGATTATTTTCCGTTACGAGATCCAAGAGGGCCCTCTCGTCTATACAGGGGTTTATCGGGGGAAGGCAGTCCGCATTTACGACGATACCGTGATCGCCTTTGGCAAGGAAGGCAACGAACTGTTTCGAACCAAAGTGGAGGAACCGCTATACGTCCGTCCTCGCCAGCACCAAAACTCGATCTAGACGTGCCTGGACGACAGAGGGTAACAACAGATGAACATTCATGAGATTGAAACAGATGCTCGAATGCGCCTTCAGGACGAAGCTCTTGGCCGGAGCGTCTTCTACGGTTGCTTGTCACTTGCGCTGCACGCTCCCACCCCGGAGACCTATGGCCTCTTGCGATCAGACATGGCCAAGTGTGCCTTAGAGAATGCCACGGCCCTGCTGCTGAGTACGGAGTGGTTCGCTTGTGAAACCAACGAGCCAGCGGCCGAAGGAACAGGGGTGAAATTGGCGGAGCACGTAAGGGACTGGTTTCACAAGCTTGAGACAATCACTCTGGAGCAATGGCTCACCGCTCATGGTCGAATGTTCGGTCATACGGTGAAGGGTGTGGTATGTCCCTACGAGAGCGAATACGGACAAAGTGGGCTCTTTGAACAGCCACGGCGGTTATCCAAAATCATGGGCTTCTATAGCGCGTTTGGATTGACGACCCGCGAACTGGAACGCGAGCGTCCGGATCACATCAGTTGCCAGTTGGAGTTTATGGACATCCTTTCCCGCAAAGAAGCCGTCGCCTTGGAGTTGAAAGATCACGAGATGTGGGACCAGACCCGTAAAGCAGTAGGCCTTTTCCTCAAAGATCATGTGGGCCGTTTTGGTCTAGCCTTCGCTCGTCTGCTCCGGGAAGAGGACGCTGCAGGATTTTATGGGAGATTGGCGGATGTCCTGTGTGACTTTCTTGCAATGGAGTGCCAGAGGGTAGGAGTTCCGAGGGGGTCGGAAGTGCTTAGGCCTCGACCAGCGGAAGAAGATGGAGTTCCCATGGCTTGCGGCGACCAGTCGGACCTGGTCCAATTGCAAGTCCCATGATGATTGGGAGAACTGCCATGACAGAGTTGGGTTGGGCTCAGGGCTTCCAGATCGAATATGATCCCCAACTAGTGGAAGCATCTGTCCTCTTGCGGGTCGAAAAAGATCCGGAAAAGAAACGCTTCCGTCAAGCCCACGACCTGATCTATGAATTGCGGGACGCGGAAGAGCGAGAAAGGCAGTTTCGGAATTTGCATAGCAAGTGGTTTGTACACTTCCGGTTGGAGCAGCCCACTCGGGAAGCTGTGCAAGAGCAGCCGCTACTGACGCAAAAGACGCTCCGCTGTTGCGTTGTTTCGGCACCTTCTGTCCGCGACGAGGGTGCCGATCTGCATGATCTGCGGGATTCCAGCCCCATGGATTCCCCTCCCGTGAGAGTCATCCTCATTCAGCTCAGGCCGGAACGGTTGCTTGACTCAGGGTTGCGATATTGGCTGCGTCGTGAACTCATGCATGTGGCTGACATGCTGGACCCTGGCTTCGGCTACGAACGTTTTATTCCCTCCGGCAACGGAGGGCCTGGGTATAGCAACCTGCTGCGGGAGCGCTACCGTGTGCTCTGGAATATCTGGATTGACGGACGACTAGTACGCCGCGCGTGGTTACCGGAAGAAGCGCGTGCGAAACGATTGCAAGAATTCACTCAGTTCTTTCCGGACCCTGGCGGTGGCGTTGAGAGCAAGTTCAACGAACTATTCTGCTCTGACTTCCAGACCCATGCAGGGTTGATGGCGCTCGCACGGAATCCGAAAAACTCCGGTCCGGAAAACGTCGGAGTCCCGCAGGTCCGCTTCTGCCCTATTTGCCTCTTTCCTTCATTCAACCTAATCGATGGCATTGCTGATTTGCCGTGGGAGGCAAGGAAGGAAATCACGGAGGATTTTCCTGACTGGCGCCCGGAGCAAGGCATCTGCCGCCAGTGCGCAGACCTGTTCCAGGCACGCGAACTGTCTCGCTCCGCCGAGGCAGCTCTTCCAAAGGCTTAAGAAATGGCCTCCGATTTGCAGCCACGTGAGGGAATACGATGGAAGAGTGCTCTCTAATTCCAATGGGTGGATATGTCCTGGTAGGCGGCGGAAGCCGACGGATGGGGCGAGACAAAGCCTTCATGAGAGTGCAGGGTAAACTGTTGTTCCTTCGAGCGGCTGAGCTTCTTCAACAGCAGTTGGCCAGCGTCACTTTGCTGGGACCGGCAGGTCGTTATGGCGGTTATGGCTTTCCGGTCATTCCAGATCGCCTGCCCAATCGAGGACCCTTGATGGCGCTGTGCACGGGCTTAGAGAGTTCAAACCATGATTGGAACGTATTTTTGGCATGTGATCTGCCCTTTGTGGACCACACGTTTCTGCACCTGCTGGTAGAAAGAGCCCTAGCCAGCCGGGCGCACGTCGTCGTTCCGCACACCTCCGAAGGTTGGCAACCCTTGTGTGCCGCCTACAACAGAAAATGCATCCCGGCGGTGAAGCACGCACTGCGGGAAGGTCGTGATAAAGTCACGAATGTATTTAGCCTTCTCTCCGTGGATCCAATCACCACGCGAGAACTAGACTTAGTCGGCATTTGCGCCCAGGCGTTTCACAACATGAACACGATGAAAGACTGGGACATGGCAAGACATCAATTGGATGTGGCGTAAGATGAAGAGCTTAGAGGACTATATTCAGGAGGCCGCCAAAGGCGGCAGCACTCGCTCCGGCATTGTGCTCGGAATCCGTATGTCCTTATTGGCCTTGAAAGAGCTGCAACTCGAAACTCCGCCCCACGATCGGTCTCTGATTACCATCGTGGAGATCGACCGGTGTCTGCCAGATGCGGTGCAGTTGCTGACGGGTTGTCGGCTGGGCAACCGCACCTTGAAGTTCAAGGATTACGGCAAGATGGCTGCCACGTTTGTGGATATGGAGAAGAATCGCGCGATTCGAATTGCCGCCAAGGAGAGTGTCAATCAACGGCTGTTAGCTTCCAATCCGGCAGACGAAGAGGAGGCCCTTCGGGGTGGGTATCAGAGTTTGCCCGACGAGGATCTGTTCACGTGGCAGTGGGTGCGGATCGCTCTTCCGGTAGAGGAACGTCCCGGATACCGAGGACCAAGAGTGGTGTGCTCTCGGTGCGGCGAAGGAATCAGTTTCGGGCGGGAAGTCGCCCGTTGCGGGTCCCTCCTGTGCCGCGCTTGCGCGGGACAGCCCTACTTCGAGTCGGTCTAGCAAGCAACTTTCAGCAACTGCCGAACTAGCTCCACTGCTTCAGTTGATTGTTTCCTGCCGCGGCGAACGGATGTGATTCGGCCTTCGCAGGAAAGCCCGCTGGCAGCGTTCCATGGACCGATTCGTGTGGGTTTGTGGAGAGCACCACCAAGACTCGCTGGACAAGGATAGAACTAATAGACGGTCGCTAACAACCTTCGGAACATACGGTTGCGTGCTATTTGCCCCAAGTTCAGAAAGATGCCGATTTTTCCGGAAGAGAATCCCACCCTCTCCGCCATCCTGCGCTCAAGCTTCGCATGGCAGACCATCTCGCTGTTAGATATGGCCGAGCAGGCGCAGCCCCAGGGGAAACACCACCCCGAAGATATAGGGGTAAGCCTGCCAGGCGATCAGCAACCCGATCATGGTGAAGCTTCCCTCGTGAACGAAATCCAGGTAACGCAGCGCCAGACTCTCCGGCATCAGCAGCATGATGCCTGCGTGGCCGTCCAGCGGCGGCACCGGCAGCAGATTGAACGTTCCCAGCAGCAGGTTGAGCACGAAAAAGATGCTCAGCGCAGACGTCACAAACGTCCGATCTCCCGCCGATGACAAAGCCAGATCGGAAAAACTCGATATCGAAGCGGGCGGCGCGAACTGACCCACAGCAATGCCGGCGCGAATCGCCCCCGCGGCCAGAAGCATCAGCGTAAAGTTTGCCGCCGGACCGGCCAGCGCCATCCAGGCCCCGCGATGCGGGTGGCGCCGCTGCCACGAAGGATCGTAAGGCGCGCTGGCCCATCCGATCATCCAGCCTCCCAGCAGAAACGAAAGAATCGGCATGACCACCATGCCGAAGGGTGAACGCTGGATGTGCGGCACCGGATTCAGCGTGACCTGGCCTCCCGCAAACGCCGTCAGGTCGCCGCCCCATTTCGCCGCCAGCGCGTGGGCTGCTTCGTGGCACGTGGTTGAGAACAGAAACGCGAGGTACCAGATGGCGCCCAGCGCGATGTCGGGTGTATCCATGCTCTTGCTCTGAGGAACGGCCGGCCATGCCGCCTATGCCCTTACCCAAATCCAAGAGTTTAGCAAACGTCCACGGAAGCCGAAAACGATTGCTTCGGAGTGGTTTGCTAAACTGGCGGGGCTGGAGCCAGCGCTGGTTGCTCGATGTCTGCTCCTCCGCAGCTCCATAGCAGCGCTCCAGCTTGCGCAAACCCCAGAACGTAACTTGTTTATTGACCGGACAACTGTACTCTTAAACGGCTTGGTGTAGTTGTCCCTACTCCATATCCTTGAAGAGAGCTGTAGATACATAGTTCGGCTGGTCTCGGGAGTCGTTCTGCTGCTCGGGCGTTTTGGCTGTCGCTATCGACCCTGTTCGTAGGGCTATCGAGAAAGCACGCTCGTTCACAGCGCCATTCCGCGGGCTCGGCCTCGACTGAGTGACTAATGTGCTAAGCAGTCCAAGCGGGACGCAATCGAGTTCAGCCCAGTCAGCGCCCGGCGACCCGAAGCTGAAGCGTCGGAGCTCGCGACTCACCCTCGATATTCCGGTCGAGGTAATCTGCAAGGGTCCCCAAAATACAATTCGGATGGAAGACGCCCGGACGTTCGTCGTGAGTGCCCATGGCTGCGGGATAGCGTTGAAAACCGGCGTGTTGCCAGGTGAAACCATCGTTTTGATTCATAAGCTGTCGCGTGAGGAGGTCATCTGCCGCGTGGTCATGTGCAGGCAGATAAGGAAAGGCGGCGATTGGGATACCGGCGTCGAGTTCCAAACGCCCGCTCCGCGGTTCTGGCACATCGCCTTCCCGCCCGATGACTGGGACCCGGCGAACCGCAAACAGCGTGCAATACCGGGGGTGAAAAAGTGAAAAAGCGCTGGCTGGCAATCGCAGCCGATATCAATAAGGAACTATTGCTCATTCTTCTGATCATTGCCTCGGCAGGTGTGGTGAACCTCTTTGTCTCGGGTCAGCGATTGGTGCTGACCTTCTATAACCTTCCGACCCTCTTCGCTGCCTACTATTTCGGCCGGCGCCGCGCCGTGATGGCCGCGATCGCCTCCATTCTCTTTGTGCTGTGGGTGAACACCGTTAACCCCTCTGTCCTGGGCGCCTCGATCGACATGCGGGGCTTGCTTTCCGCTGCGGACGTGGCCATCTGGGCAGGTTTCCTGGTGATTTTCGCCTACGCTGCCGGCACTCTCTATGAACACGCGGAGCACCGGCTGCACGAGCTGCGGGAGACCTATTACGGCCTCTTGCAAATTCTCAGCCAGATCATCTCCAACGACAAGTACACGCAGAACCACTCCTATCGGGTGTCCGTCTACGCTGTCCAGATTGCGCAAGAGGCGGGCTTGTCAGAGAGCCAAATTGAAGACCTGCGGGCCGCCGCACTTTTGCACGACGTGGGCAAGCTGGAAGTCAGCCGCGAGGTGCTCCACAAAGCCGCGCGCCTGTCCGAAGACGAGGTCAAAGAGATGCGCACCCATGTCGGCAAGGGTGTAGGGATGCTGAGTCCTGTGCGTGGATCCCTGCGGCGCGTACTGCCGATCATTCTGGCACATCACGATAAATTTGACGGTTCCGGTTACCACCCCACTCGAGGCGACGAAATTCCTATCGAGGCCCGCATCATTAGCATCGCCGATGTGTACGACTCTCTGATCAGCGACCGCCCTTATCGCAAGGGTCTCTCGCCTTTCGAAGCAAGGGACATCATCCTCAAAGGTTCAGGCACCGATTTCGATCCCGTTCTTATAAAGGCATTCGAGTCGGCTTTCCGGAAACAGCAACTCGAAGTTCCGGAGGTGTTGGTCTGAGCCCGGAAAACGATGGTCCGGGCGCACCAACAACATGCGAACCTGGTCGAAGCTGGCGCCCCGGCGAGAGTCAATGTCCCGGTACGGCATTCCAGGAAAAACGCAGGCGTTCGTGAAACTCTCAAACCATCTGTGAGCACCGCGACCAACCCCCGCGGCTGAACTGGCCCGCGCAGGGTCGCCACAGATGACAGACTTAACAGGCCCTTACCGCACAAGTGTGGCGCGCCCGCTGTGTGTCGAAGAGTTAATGAGAGATTGGAGTGTTCCACACAAGCGTAACTTGAGCGCTTTTTCAAAACTGGCAGACTATCTATGTTGGGGAGGTCTGTTGCTAAGCACGCCATCGGGCCCATCGCGGCGGTAGCGTAGTGCTCAGCCGGCGTTTCCGCCCCGTACCGCGTAACAATCATCATGGCGCTCTCGACCCAATCTCCGATGCCGTCGCTGCAGCAGGACAAAGGATCCACCTCCGCGAACAGTATGCGGGCGACCGTCACTGGCGTGGACAGCGGTGGCCAACTCTTCCGCGACAGCGCCCGCGTCGTTTACCTTAAGGGCCAGAAATGCGTCTACCATTCCAGATTCAAACCTTCCCCTGACGGCTCCCTGATCATCGAAACTCAAGCGGCTCCCAGCGGCAAGGAGGCCTGGCGCTCGAATGCTAAGGTCAAGCACGTCTCGCCCATGGGGCCGCAGCAGGATGCTTTCCGCGTCACGGTCGAGCTGGATCGCGCCCACCCCGTGGTGATCGATGCTCCCGGCATGGAAAACGCGGAGGGCGTCGGACCCGAGGACGGCTTACCGTCCTCAGTGGTTCCGGCTCCTGCCGCGCCGAAGCCCGTCTGCAGCACAAGCGCCGTGCCTGTGACCAACGAAACGACGAAACCCGATCACAGTCCTGCACCGGCAGCCGTGCCAGCGCCGCCGTCAACCCACAAAGACGAGTTTCCACTCCCCTCCGGCGGCGCCTCAGCGGGCAATCCAATCAAGCCCTCACCGATGGTTACACCGGCGCCAAGGACAATGATCACTGATATCGTTCGGTCGGTCATGGCTTCGGATTTTGGACAATTGGGGCGCGAACTCGAAAGCGCCATCTCCAATCAAGTGGAAGCAGCCTTGCAAGAGCCCCTGCAATCGCTCGAAACGAAAATGGTGCAACATTCCCGCTCCCTGGTATCGAGCGCAATCGAGGCCGCCGTTCGAGGTCCGCTCTCCGCTCGCATAGACGCAGCACTGGAGACGGCGCTGGAAACGAAAATGGAGCAGCATTTCCGGACGCGGCCCGCCATCACCGAAGAGACCGTGCGACAATTGGCAGTACAGGTCGCCGAAAACGTCCAACTCCAGTGGGCCAC
>Ga0209108_10000576_pt1 | contig 20350 bp, 21 predicted proteins | sample Rifsed10ft1_FD_184003 | JGI IMG/M metagenome (GOLD analysis project Ga0209108, IMG submission 184003) | Soil microbial communities from Rifle, Colorado, USA - sediment 10ft 1 (version 2) | ecosystem: Environmental > Terrestrial > Deep subsurface > Rock core/Sediment | place: Rifle, Colorado...
GCACGCCGAGGCCTCCCGCCCCGATCACAATCGCAGAGGACTGCTTGAGCTTCAGCTGCCCCGCCATGCCGACCTCCGGGAGGATCAGGTGGCGCGAGTAGCGCCTGATCTCCGCGGGCGAGAGGGCGTCCTTCCGCTTCGCGGCGAGCTGGTCCATGAGCGAGAAGGAGCCGCCCGCGATGCTCGGGACGATCGAGATCGTGTCTCCCTCGCGGAGGGACGTGGCATCCTTCTGCAGATACCGGATGTCCTCCTCGTTCACGTAGACGTTCACGAAGTTGCGGAGAAGGCCCTCGTCCGTGTAGAGATGGCGGCGGAGTGAATCGTACCGATCCACGAGGTCCTGCAAGGCCCCGGCGACGCTCTCCGCCTCGACCTCGACCGTGTCCTTGTTTCCGGCGTACTGTCGGAGGGGAGTGGGGATGATGATCTTCACATTCGCCATGGTCACATGCCGGCTTACAACGGTGTTATACTTAAGGTTCGCTCCCCCGATTCATGCGGATTCGAATAAGGTAAACACCGACGCGATCGACACGCATCGAGGACGGGGAAAGGCCATGCCGGAACATCCGTACAGACGCCCAAGTTAACCTTGTTTAAGGTTAACAATTCGCGTCGTTTCGTCGAGGCACCATGGTCCGTTCGCGAACTACTTGCGAACGAGGGGATCCGGCCGGAATTTCCCCGACCCTTCGTCGTACATCCACGCCGTGAGATCCTTTGGGTCGCCGTTCTCGAGGCTCAGGATCACGTACGTGTACCAGCTCGCGGCGCGAGAGCGATCGAACTCCGACGGCACGGCATCATGGTCCGGATGGCTGTGATAGATCCCGATTAGATCGAGCTTGCTCGCACGCGCGGCGTCGTCCGCGTGCAACAGCTCGAGCGGATCGATCGTATACCGTCGGCCCCGCTCCTCCTTGGCCGTGTTCCTCGCCCGCCGAGATTCGACGACCCTGCGCGGCTCCGTCGCGTCGCCGATGAGAAAGCCGCAGCACTCCTCCGGGTATGTTTCGCGGGCATGGTCCTCGATTGCCCGGACGACCGCCTGCGGGATCTCGATCGTCACGGAGCCTCCTCCCAATACCGCTCGTTCAGGTAGCGGTCTCCCGCGTCCGGGAAGATGATCACGATGACGCCCGCACGTATCCGCTCCGCAAGTCGCAGGGCCGCATCGAACGCTGCGCCGCTCGACGTGCCGACGAGGAAGCCCTCCTCGCGCGCGAGGCGGCGGGTGGCAGCCTGCGCGTCCTCCGTGGCCACGAACATCATTTCGTCGGCCACGCTCGCATCCCAGATTCCAGGAGTGCGAGAGGACTCGAGGTGCTTAACGCCCTCGAGGCCGTGGAACGGACCGTCAGGCTGGACGCCGACAAGTCGGGTGTGCGGGTTCCTTGTCTTGAGGTACCGACCCACCCCGACGAACGTCCCTGTGGTCCCGAGGCATGCGACGAAGTGCGTTACGCCGCCTTGCGTTTGGTCCCAGATCTCCGGGCCCGTGGATTCGAAGTGCGCCCGCCAGTTCGCCTCGTTGTTGTATTGATCGAGATACCAGTACGCCTCCGGCTCTGTGTCGATTAAGGCCTTCGCCACCTTCTGCGCACCGTCCGTGCCCTCGGCTGCGGGTGTGAAGACGAGCTCCGCGCCATACGCCCGGAGGATGCGTCGCCGCTCAGGGCTCATATTCGAGGGCACGCAGAGCGTGACGCGGTACCCTTCCGCTGCGCCCAGCATCGCGAGCGCGATGCCCGTGTTCCCGGACGTCGCGTCCAGGAGGATTCGGTCCCGCGTAAGGCCCGTCTTCTCGGCGGCTCGAAGCATCCAAAGCGCGGGCCGATCCTTCACGCTCCCGCCGGGGTTGTCCCATTCCGCCTTGCCGAGCAGCCGCACGTCGGGGCCCGCGTGTCGAGCGATGTGGTCCAGACGGAGGAGCGGCGTATTCCCGATGAGGTCCGCGACGCGCGATGCCTTCGGCGCGCTCGCATCGGGTCGCATACGATCAAGGGCCTCAGTTCTCGCCGGGCGGCACTTCGAGGGCCTTCTTCAGGACGTGGAAGGACAGGAGGGCGCACTTCAACCGGACGGCGCTGAGCGGGATGCCGAGCTCCTTGAGGACCGCATCCTTCTTCATGGCCTTCGCGTCGTCGAGGGGCATGCCCTTCACGATCGACGTAAGCATCGAGGCGCTCGCCTGGCTGATTGCGCACCCCTGGCCCTCGAACCGAACGTCGGCGATCCGGTCCGAGCCGTCCACACGGACGTGCAGGACGACCTCGTCCCCGCACAGCGGATTTGAGTCCTTCCCGTGAAACTGAGCGTCAGGGAGGGGACCCTTGTTCCGCGGATTCTTGTAATGGTCCAGAATCTGCTCCTGGTAGATCTCTTGCGACGCGGACATCAGGCGAAGACCTCCTGGACCTCCTTGATCCCCGCCGTAAGGGCGTCGACGTCCTCGAAGTCGTTGTAGATGTAGAACGAGGCGCGGGCGGTCGCCGGCAGATCGAAGCGCTCCATGAGGGGTTGCGCGCAGTGATGGCCTGACCGAATGCAGATCCCCTTGACGTCGAGGATCGATGCGATGTCGTGCGGGTGGGCCCCGTCGATCGTGAACGAGACGACCCCGGTGCGCTTCTTCACGTCGCGCGGGCCGTACAGGGTCACGCCCTTGATCCGGCCAAGTTCCTTGAGGGCGTATTCCGTCATCTCCATCTCGTGCGCGCGGATCGCCTCCATGCCGAGCCCCTGCAGATAATCGACTGCGACACCGAGGCCGATCGCCCCCGCGATGTTCGGCGTGCCGCCCTCGAACTTGTACGGGACATCGTTCCACTTCGCCCATCCGAGGTGGACTTCGCGGATCATTTCGCCGCCGCCCAGGAGAGGCTCTGTCTGCTCGAGGAGCTCCGGCTTGCCGTAGAGTACGCCGATCCCCGTGGGCCCGAGCATCTTGTGCCCGCTGAACGCGAGGAAGTCCGCGTCGAGCGCCCGCACGTCGATGGGCATGTGCGGGGCCGCCTGCGCCGCGTCGACGACACATATCGCGCCGACCTCGTGAGCGCGCTTCGCGATCTCCTTCACCGGGTTGATCGTCCCGAGGACGTTCGAGCACAAGGCGACCGTGACGATCTTCGTACGCTTCGTCAGGAGATCGTCGTACTGCTCGAGCTTCAGGATGCCGTCGTCCGTGATGTCGACGTACTTCAGGACGGCGCCCTTGTGGTCCTTCACGAAGTGCCAAGGCACATGATTCGAATGGTGCTCCATCACGGTCCCGACGATCTCGTCGCCCTTGTCGATCTTCCCCTTGAGGCCGTATCCGTACGCGATGACGTTGATCGATTCCGTCGTCGACTTCGTGAAGATGATTTCGTTCGGCGAGCGCGCCTGGATGAACTCCGCGATCTTCTCCCGCGCGCCCTCGTATTCCCGCGTCGATTCCTCCCCGAGCTCGTAGATGGCACGGTGCACGTTCGCGTTGTAGCGGGCGTAGAAATCCGATGTCGCGTCGATGACCTGCTTCGGCTTCTGCGATGTCGCGGCGCTGTCGAGATACACGAGGCGCTTGTCGTGCACCTTCCGCGTCAGAATCGGGAAGTCCCCCTTGATTTTGGGGACGTTCAGCAGGACCTTTGCGGGCTTCGCCATCTGCTTCCACCGTGCCATGACGCGCGGGCTACTTGAGGCTTCTGTCCCGTGTCATTCGTTGAGGACGAGATACACGACTCCCTCCATGACTTCGACGGGAAAGATTGCAATCGGTTCCGTCGCAGGAGGACCCAGTACGTCTCCCGTGCGGACGTCGAACGCGGACGCGTGGAGAGGACAGACGACCTGGTCCCCGGCGAGGAATCCGCCCGCCAGTTCCGCGTACTCGTGGGAGCAGATCCCCTCGAGGCCGCAGAACGTCCCGTCGACGTTCGCCACGACGTACGTGTCCCCGCCATGGTCCACGCCCCGCATCGTGCCCGACGGGAAATCGTCGACGCGGGCCACGGGGACGTGGAGCGTCATCCTATGGCCTCTCCCAGGTCCAGCTCGATGATTCGGTTCACCTCGATCGCGAACTCGAATGGGATGCGTTTCGTGGCAACTTCGGCCAGGCCGAGGACAATCATGCGGACGGCCTCGTCGCGCGTGAGCCCCCGCGAAGTGAGGTAGAAGAGCATCTCCTCGCTCGCGGTGCGTGCGACCCCTTCCTGCGCAATCTCCGCATCCGCTTCGTCGAGTTCGATGCGGGGGACCGTCTCCGTGCGCGACAAGGAGTCCAGCAGGAGGGTGGACCAATCGATTGACGACGAGGCGCCCGAGGCGCCCTTCGCCGCTTCGACGTCCGTGTGGAGCGTCGCCTCGCCGCCTTCCCGGGCGACCATGCGCTGGACGATTCGCGAGCGGGTGCGCGGCGCCCGATGACGCACAATCCCGCCGACATCGACATGCTGCCCCTTTCCCGCCAGCGCAAACCCGATGATCTCCGCGCTGGCGTCCGGCCCGACGAGATCCGCGACGGGGACCTTCCACATGCGGCGGGCACCGAGGTTCGCGTCGACCCACTCGACGGACGCGCCCTCCTGGACGACTGCGCGCTTTGTCACGAGGTTGTCCACCTTTTTCGAGAAGTTCTGGATCGCGATGTAGCGCACGCGGGCTCCCGGACGGGCGACGACTTCGATCGCGGAGACATGGAGCTCGTCGGGCGTATAGACCGGCGCGCTGCATCCCTCGATGTATGTGACCTCCGAGCCCCGGTCCGCGAGGATGAGATGCCGCTCGAACGGCTCCACCTCCCCGTAATCCGCCCGGATCTCCGCTTGAAGAGGGGCCTCTACGCGGACGCCAGGCGGCACGTAGACGAAGGAACCGCCGGACCACAGGGCCGCGTTCAGGGCGGCGAGTGGGTTGTCATCGATTGCGACGGCGGAGGTGAACACCTCGCGGAACAGGTCGGGATGCTCGGCCAACGCAGCCTCCGTCGACAGGAACTGAACGCCCTGAGTCTCCAACTCCTGCCGCACGACACGGTATGCCGCCTCGGATTCCCCGAGAGCCGCGAACCCGGTCGCCAACGCGGCATCCGTAGGCCGTGTGGACAACGGTCGGTCCGGCGCCGGCTCGAGGAAGCGATCGAACTCGACGCGGTTGAGAAAATGCGCCCATGCGGGAACGCCTTCCGAACGGAACCGCTCGAGGGCCTTGAGCCGAAAGCGGAGCATCCATTCCGGCTCGCGTCGGCGCACGGAGAAGTCTCGCACGCGATCCGCCGAAGGGACCGAGTCGATCATCACGGCAGCGGGGTGCTCCCCGACGCGGGGCCGGGAACGCTCCACGGCCGTCATCGTCACTCCAACGAGACGATCTCCTTCTTCTGGTCCACCGCGGCCTGGAGCGTGTGCCACGCGAGACTTGCGCACTTCACGCGGACAGGGAACTCGCACACGCCCGACAAGACCGCGAGCTTGCCCAAGGTCTTCGTGTCCACGGGATCCCCCGGGCGGCCCGTGACCATTTCGTGAAACTTCTGGAAAAGAACGCGGACGTCCTCCGTCGTCTTGCCTTTCACCGCATCCGTCATGAGGGACGCGGACGCCTTCGAGATTGCGCACCCGGACCCCTGAAACGCGATGTCCGCGATGCGGCCGTCGTCGAGCCGCAAGTACACGGTCACCTTGTCCCCGCAGAGGGGATTGTGGCCCGCGGCGGTCGCGCTGGCATCCCGGATCTCGCGGAAGTTCCGAGGCCTCTTGCTGTGGTCGAGGATCGTCTCTTGGTAGAGCTCGCGGAGGTCGGGCATCACGGAACCCCTTGTCCGTCCCGGACGGGGCGTTCGAACATAACCGAGTCGCGCTTCATAAGGTCTCGCCGAGAGCTGCCCCCTTCGGCAGCCTCGAGAGGATGAGCTGATTCAGCTTGATCTTGATCGGGGCGACCTTCACGTGGTTCATGACATCACCCACGAAGGCGTACGTCAGGATGTTCCGCGCCGCCTCCTCGTCGATGCCGCGCGTGCGCAGGTAGAAGATCGCGTTCTCGTCGAGCTGGCCGATTGTTGACGAATGGGTGCACTTCACGTCGTCCGCGAGAATCTCAAGGCCCGGCGTGCTGTCGACGAAGGCCTCCCTCGAGAGGAGTAGGTTCTTGTTCGTCTGCCGCGCGACCGTCTTCTGGGCTCCATGGCGCACAATGATGTTCCCGTTGAACACGCCTCGGGACTTGTCGTTCAGGATGCCCTTGTACAGCTCCATGCTCGTGCATGCTTGGGCCGAATGGTCGATTCGCGTGTAGTTGTCCGCCTGCTGCGTGCCCGACGTCATGGAGAGCCCGTTCAGCAGGAGGCTGCCACCATCCTCGCGGAAGATCGTGTCGACGTAGCTCCGCGCGAGCCCGGCGCCAAGGGAGATGGAGTGGCATGCGACGTTCGTGTCCCGGTCCTGAGCGACCGCCATCGCGCCGAAGTGGTACGCGGACTCGCTCTCCCGCTGCATCTTGTAGTGCGCCAGGACGGACCCCGGGCCCGCGACGACCTCCGTGACCGCGTTCGTCAGATAGACGTCAGGAGCCCAGCCCGCGTATGTCTCGATGACGGTGGCCTCGCTCCGCGCCCCGAGGACAATCAGGTTCCGCGGGTACGCGAGGAGGGGCACATCCTTCGAGGTCGAGGCGTAGAGCAGGTGAATCGGCTCTTCGATCACGACGCCCCGGGGCACCTCGATGAACGCACCGTCCTGAAGGAAGGCGGTGTTGAGGGCGGTGAACGGATTGGTGTCGTAGCGTGCGTGACGCGCCAGGTGCGGTTCCACGGCCCGCGCGTCCTCCCGCAGGGCCTCCGCCATGTTCATGGCGCGCACGCCCTCCGGTAGCGGGCGCAGATACGAGAGCTTCGGCGCGTACCGCCCGTTCACGAAAACGAGGAGACTCGCCTTGAGGACGCCGAACGTGTAGGGCTCGAGTCGCTCCCGCACGACGCCGTCGGGCCGGCCGAGGATCGCGGGCTTGAAGGACACCTTCAGGACCGGCGTGAGGTTCGTGTACTTCCATTCCCCGTGCTTAAGGGTCGGGAAGCCGATCTGCTGGAAGCGCTCGATCGCGGCCTTCCGGGCGCGGCGAAGCCACTCCGGCTCCGCGGGATCGAGGGTCTTCTCGAAGGAGTCGAACTCGGCCGCATACATCTGGACCGGCTCGAGCGCGACCGCCACGGACGACACCGTCCTCCTAGCGGACCGCGGGCTGCGGCTTCGGAGCCTCCTCGAGGATCCAGCCATACCCGTGCTTCTCGAGGTTCCGCGCGAGGTCCGCGTCTCCCGACTTGACGATCTTGCCGTCGACCAGGACGTGCACGACGTCCGGAATGACGTATTCCAGGAGCCGCTGGTAGTGCGTGACGACGAGCATCGATCGAGCTGGGCTTCGCATCGCGTTAATCCCCTCTGAGACGAGCCGTAGCGCGTCGATGTCCAGCCCGCTGTCCGTCTCGTCGAGGACGCAGAACTTCGGCTCGAGGACGGCCATCTGGAAGATCTCGTTCTTCTTCTTCTCGCCGCCGGAGAACCCTTCGTTCAGTCCGCGCTTCATGAACGTCTCATCAAGGCCGAGGAGCTTCATCTTCTCCTGGACGAGGGCCATGAAGTCCATCGCGTCGATCTCGTCCTGGTTGCGGTACTTGCGAATCGCGTTCAGGGCCGCCTTCAAGAAGTAAGCGTTGCTGACCCCGGGGATTTCCACGGGATACTGGAACGCCATGAAGATCCCCTCCCGGGCGCGGTCCTCCGGTTTCATCGTGAGGAGGTCCTTGCCCTCGAAGAGCGCCTTTCCCTGCGTGACCTCGAACGTCACACGGCCCGCGAGGACCTGGGCGAGGGTCGTCTTTCCGCTCCCGTTCGGGCCCATGATCGCATGGACCTCGCCGGGTTTGATCGAGAGGTTGATTCCCTTCAGGATCACCTTGTCGCCGATTTTCACGTGCAGGTTCTTGATTTCGAGCATGGGGTCTCCTCCCACTCCACCGGGCTCGCTCAGCCGACCGTGCCCTCGAGGTTCAGGCTCACGCCAATCAGCTTCTGCGCCTCGACGGCGAACTCCATCGGGAGCTTCAGGAAGACCTGCTTGCAGAAGCCGTTCACGATCATGTTCGTGGCGTCTTCCGGCGTGATGCCGCGGGTCTGGCAGTAGAAGAGCTGCTCTTCCCCGATCTTCGAGGTCGATGCTTCGTGTTCCATCTGCGCCGTCGGCTCCTGGACCTGGATGTCCGGGAAGGTGAACGCGGCGCATTCGGACCCGATCAGGAGGGAGTCGCACTGGGAGTAGTTGCGGGCGTTCTTTGTGCCCTTGAAGATGCGCACCTGGCCGCGGTACGTGTTCCGCCCGTGGCCCGAGGAGATGCCCTTCGAGATGATCGTCGATCGTGTGTTCTTCCCGATGTGGATCATCTTCGTCCCGGTATCGGCCTGCTGGTAATTGTTCGTGACCGCGACGGAGTAGAACTCGCCCTGGGAGTTGTCCCCCTGGAGGATGCAGCTCGGATACTTCCATGTAATCGCGCTGCCCGTCTCCACCTGGGTCCAGGAGATTTTCGAGTTCACGCCGAGGCACTTGCCGCGCTTCGTGACGAAGTTGTAGATGCCGCCCTTGCCCTGCTTGTCGCCCGGGTACCAGTTCTGGATCGTGGAGTACTTAATCTCCGCGTCGTCGAGGGCGATCAGTTCCACGACGGCGGCGTGGAGCTGGTTCTCGTCCCGCATCGGGGCGGTGCAGTTGTGGACGGCGAACCCTTTCACAAGGTACGTGTGGGGCTGCTGTGAGGCTTCCAAGTTGTAGACATAGCCTGCATAGGGACGGTGCGCGACCCTCCACACCGGAACCAAGAAGTACCCATCCCGTCGCTTGACCGACTTCCCACGCGTGTTCTCGTGATAGACGATCCAGTACCGCTTCCGGTGGCGGACGATGCGACCATCCCGCATCCGTTCGTCGAACGCGTCGCGGGTGTTGATGAAGGCGTAGATGCCCTGCCTTGCGAGCAGTTCCTGAAGCTGGAACGCGAGCTGCCGGGACACCGTGCACGCGCGGACGCCCCGCAACCGGCCCGACCTGCTCGGTCGCGATGCAACGCTCCCGTCCCCCTCGATGTACGTATCGAGCACGAGCTTCTGTCGCTCTGGCGGAAGGTCCATCACGACCTTGCTGAACCGCTTGTGCTCCGCGTACTTCCCGCCGTGCTCGACGCACATCTGCGAGAGCCCCTTGGAATACACGACGATGTACGCGCCGTGCTTCTTGTGGTCGTACGTAACCGACGGGCGCTTGCCGGTCACTCGTTCAATAAGGTCGCAGACCGTGCGGATCGCTCCCTTCTCGTGCTCACCGAAGGAGAACTCGACCGCGTCGCATCCGTTGAACTTCGTGGCACACCCCTCCGCGACGTAGTACCCCAAGAGGGCGAGGAAATCGTCGCCCAGGGAGGGTTCGTCCCGGATCACTTGGTTAATCGGGAACACGAGGAAGTCGCCCGGACGGAGGTCCGCCGCGGGCACGAACGTGGGGTCGGCCTCTGCGAGCTTCGCGCGGTCGATGTCGGGCCATCGCTCGCCGGACCTCAGTGATTCGCGCACGCGTTCACGCCGAATCGCGAGGACCGGATGTTCCGTCGTCAAGCTGAATCGGTTCCCCGTGCTCCGGGGCGTGATCTCCACGAGATCCCCCACGTAGAACCGGGTCATCAGCTTCGAGACCTCCGCCTCGCGGCCCTCGCTGTTGAGGACCGTGTCGTGGAGCTGGATGTCTGCAATGGGCATCATCGCCTCCCCGGTGGAGACCTCCTCCCAGTCTGGGAGGCACCCTTCCAGGTAGCTCACGTAGGCGCCGGGATCCGCGATGATCAGGGTACGCTCGAACTGGCCCGTGGACTTCGCGTTGATGCGGAAGTACGTGGACAGCTCCATCGGAGACCGCACGCCCGGCGGTACGTACGCGAAGGAGCCGTCGCTGAACACGGCGGAGTTCAGACCGGCGAAGAAGTTGTCGTTGAACGGCACGACGGACCCGAGGTACTTGCGGACCAGGTCCGGGTGCTCCAGGACGGCATCGGAGAAGGACGAGAAGATGATCCCGAGATCCTCGAGCTTCTTCTTGAACGTCGTGGCCACGGAGACGCTGTCGAGGACCGCGTCGACCGCCACGCCGGCGAGGAGCTCCTGCTCCGCGAGCGGGATGCCGAGCTTCGCGTACAGGGACATGATCTCCGGATCGACCTCGTCGAGGCTCTTCGGCTGCTTCCTAGGCGCGGCGTAGTAGTGGGCGTCCTGGTAGTCGATCGGCCCGTACGTGATGTTCGCCCACGTGGGCTGCTTCATCGTCAGCCAGTGGCGGTACGCCCGGAGGCGCCACTCGAGCAGCCACTCCGGCTCCTTTTTCTTCCGAGAAATGAGCCGCACGATGTCCTCGTTCAGGCCCTTCGGTGCGAGCTCCTCGTCGATGTCCGAGACGAAGCCATACTTGTACTCCTGCTTCGACATCTGCTCCTGGAGTACGCTCTTGGATACCATCGGTCAGCCTCCCGTTTTCTCGAAGGCATCATGGACACTATAACGTTGTTATATAAATCTATGGTCATTCGCGACGAGAAGGACACTCACAACGCGTGCACGACGCGACTCTCGTACGAAGGCTTAAGTCGAAGACCCGCGTTCGAACGTATCGGGACGCGAGCGACGTGATGGCCTCTGAGGAGATGCAAGTCCGCATCACAGAGAGTGCGGTGCGCCGCATCCGCTTTTTGCGGCAAAAGGAGAACAAGCCCGAGGGCGCGTTACGCCTGCGGATCATCGCGGGCGGTTGCAGCGGCATGCAGTACCGGATGGACATGGCCGACGCCGCGCGGTCCACGGACGTGATCGTGTCGGAAGCGGACGTCAAGGTGTTCGTCGACCCGAAGAGCCTAACGTACCTGAATGGGTCCAAGCTTGACTGGGAAGAGGACCTACTCGGCGGCCAATTCAAGATCACGAACCCGAACGCGAAGCACTCGTGTTCCTGCGGCCTGAGCTTCACGATCTGATTCTCCACGCCTGGCGCAGTCGCCGGACGCGGATTCACAGGGCGCTCGCGAGCATCTCCGCCAGGTCGACGATGCTCAGCGTCATGTTGCGCTTCTTCGTGATTCCTTCGAAGTGCAGCTCGGCGTGGGGACACGTCGTCACGAGACTCGTCGCCCCGGTCTCTTCCGCCGCATCGAGGCGGCGCTGGGCGACGCCATTCGCCTGCTCCGGATACACCGCGGGGAACCCGCCACCCGCACCGCTGCACAAGCCGTCCTCGTGGTGCGGCAGGATCTCGAGGACCTTCAGGTCCTTGATGAACCTGAGGGCCTGGCGGGGCGGCTCGTAGACGTTCGAGACGCGGGACATGTGGCACGCGTCGTGAAAGGCGACCTTCTGCGGCAGCGGCTTCGTGAACGCGATCCGCTTCTCGCGGATCAGCTTCTCCACGTAGTGGGAGATGTGGAACACGCTGTACGGCGGGTTTCCGCCCCACTGCTTGTAGTCCCGGGCGAACGCGCGATAGCACTCCGCGCACGCGGTGACGAGGACCTTCGCGCCCGTCTCCTCGACCGCGCGGACATTGTGCGGCATCAGCTCCTTCTTCGTGACCTCCTGGTAGCCCATGCGGGCGAGGGGCGCCCCCGTGCACCACTCGTCGGGGCCGAGGACCCTGTACGACACCTTGGCCGCATTGAGGATCTTCACGACCGCGCGGGCGATCTGCTGTTTTTTGTAGCTCGCGGCACAGCCTACCCAGTACAGGACCTCCGGTCGTTCGGACTGCACGGCCTCGGGAGGCAGCCACGCGGCTCGCTTGTCCGTGGGCTCGCCGTAGATGTTGTGCGTCTCGCGAACGTTCTCAAGGAATGGCTCGAGCTGCGGCCGTGCCATCCCGGAGTCCACCATCCACTCCTTTACGTCGTCCCACAGGTTGTCGAACGGGATGTCGGCCGGGCAGATCTCCGCGCACGCGCCGCATCCCGTGCACTCCCACGCGTTCTTCGCGAAGTCCTCGCCAGGCTTCACCTGGCGGCGGAGGAAGAAGTCCAACGGACCCCGCATCTCGTATTGGCGCAGGGCGAACATCCGGCCGCGGGGCGAGGCGCTCTCCCAGCCGGCCTCCTGGTACGCCGGGCAAACGGACACACAGTAGCCGCACATCGTGCACGCGTGGATATCTTCCTGAATGGGGGGCATCTTCGCAAGCCGCGGCATAGGATCACCAACTTGGTCAGGTGCGGAGTGCCGCGAGCTGCTTGTCCGCGGCCGCGGCTTGCTGGTCTTCCTCACGCGCCAGATCTTCGAGGACGGTCTTCGCGCGGCCGTGGACATGGCCGGCGGCATCCCGGAACACGGCCGCCGACTTGCGGCCCGTGTCCGCGGCGATTTCCCAGGCCTTCGAGAGGGCGATCTCCTTCTCAAATGCGTATCTGGCGGCGCCGCATTTCGGGCACTGGTTCGGCAGCGACTTCGCGTCCGCCGTGTACCCGCACACGTAACAGTCGACCTTCGCGACCGCGTCAAGCGGGAAGATCCCGGGCCATTTCGCCGCGTCCTTCACGCCCGCCGGGGCGATCGGCTCGAGCTTCGCGAGCTGCGACCGCTTGAGGCGTCCGAGCTCCTCAAAGGCGACCTTGACGCGGACCTCCGCGACGACGGCGTTCGCGAGGTCGTAGAACGTCAGGCCCTCGAGCACGGTCCCGACGGCCCGCGCGAGGGCATCCGGCTCGCTCCCGCGCCTCGAGGTCATGGTCTCCGGCCACCCCAGAACCCTACGGGATGCAGGATGCGGTGGAAAGGATATCAACATTTGCTACTCGCCGCGGAGCGTTCACCGGGAGGAAATCAAATGCCCCAGCCGAACTGCTTCTTCGCGGTCTCGGCCATCATCTCGGGGGACCACGGCGGGTCCCAGACGATCTCGACCTGCGCCTCCTTGATCCCCGGGAGCTGCTCGAGCTTCCGCTTCACGTCCTGATGGATGTAGGCACTCGCAGGGCATCCCGGCGCGGTGAGCGTCATGCGGACGGCGACCTTCGACTCCTCCGGTTTCAGCTCGATGTTGTAGACGAGCCCGAGGTCGTAGATGTTGATCGGGATCTCCGGGTCGTAGCACTTCTTGAGGACGGAGACCACCTCTTCCTTCGTTGCCATGTTCGCGCCTCGCTGTTCCTACGGAAACAGCTGCATATTAATGTTCCGCTTCCGCGCGAAGGGCCTTTCGGCCCGCGAAGCCTCCCTCGAGGGTGTGCCACCAACCCACCCGCTCCTCGCCTCGCTGCCAGCAAAGGTAGGCGATCTCGCCGTCGACACGCGCGGGGAAGTCGATGAGGCCGCGTTGGAGATCCTTAAATTCGCAGCCGAGGGACCGCACCTCGTCGATGTCCCCCTGCACGGACCGCTCGAGGTCCGCCTGCTCCTGCAGCATGCCGGAGTACCTCTCGCGGTCGTCCGCGGGAGCCGAGGCGAGACCGTCGCCCCAGTACGCCTCCGCGTCCTCGACGAGTTCCTTCAGCTCGCGCAACCGGGCGAGCTTCGGGTCGAGCCGCCGGAAGACCTCATCGAGTAGCGGGACGAGGGCGTTCGACTCGTCGACCGTGAACAAGCGCACCGGCGCGTCCGGGTGCATCCGGAGATCCGTGGGACCACCCATCGCAATCCTCGAGGCGTTCATCGCGGGCGTGGCACTTTACCCTTTCCCCGACGTTAGGTGGTGGGCTTCGCGAACCGCGCGTGCCGCAGTCACCATGTTCCGGAGCTTCGCCTGGGCTTCCTCCACCGTGCGGGTCTTGAGGCCGCAGTCCGGGTCGATGTACAGCTGGTCCGGCCGGAAGATCGTCAGGGCCTTCTCGATCCGCTCGCGGATCAGGTCGACCGGCTCGACGACATGGCTATGGACGTCAATCACGCCGAACGCGATCTCCTTCTTCAGCGGTTCCCGCTTGAACCGATCCAGGAGGTCCAAGCCGGAGTTCGACATCTCGAGATCGAGCTGGTCCACGGGGAGCTTGTTGAAGTACTCGAAGATCTCATTGTAGTTCCCGTAGCAGGTGTGGAGGATCGTCTTCGTGTCGAGGCCCTGCGTGACGATACCGACGGCCTTCACGAGGAGCGGGAGCTCGTCGAATCGCGTCGAGAGGGCGGGCTCGTCGACCTGGATGATCTTCGCGCCCGCGTCTCGCAGGGCGACTGCCTCCTGATGCAGGAGCCGGGCGAACGCGAGACACGCCTCCTCCCGGGAGCCGTAGTACTCGTCGAAGGACCAGTCCATCATCGTGTACGGACCTGTGATCATCCCCTTGACCGGCTTCTTCGTGAGCTTCTGCGCGAACCGGAACCAGTCCACGCTGATCGGACCGCGCAGGCGCAGCTCGTCCGTGATGATCGGCTTCTTGTAATATCGATTCCCGTACGACCGGACAAGACCCGAAATCACGGTCCCTTCGATGTTCTCCGCGAAGTACGTGGCCATGTCTCCTCGGTACTGCTCCCCGTCCACAGGGATGTCGATCCCGATCTCCTCCTGAAAGCGGATCCATTCGGCGGTCGCCTTCTCCTCGAGGGCATGCAGTTCCTTCGCAGACAGGTCGCCCTTCGCGGCCTTCGCGCGCGCACGGATCAGGTATTCGGGCTTGGGGAACGAGCCGACGCTCGTCGTGAGGAGCGCGCTCACGCGGCCACCCCCGCGTGCTTCGCCGCCGCGACCAGGATGCGGAGCTTTTCCCGTGCCTTGTCACGTGGGAGGAATTCGAGGCCGTTCGACGGCGAGAGGTACGAGGATGCGAGATCGACCTTGCCCTTGAGCGTGAGGACCTGCTTCGCGACGGTCCGCGGGTCCTCGGGCTTCGTGTTCCTCGCGTCGATTAGACCAAGGACGAGCGGCTTCTCCGATCCGGACTTCGAGAGGAGGCCCCACGTCTTCGCCCCCTGAACCAGGTCCAGTCCGAGGAGATCCGCGGGCGCGGCCTGGAGTTCCTTGAAGATCTTCGTGACTTCACCGAAGTATGTGAACAGAGTGAGCGTCGCGGCTCCCTTGCGGGATGCGATCGTGTCGAGCCCTTCAAGGGCGAGCGACACATCCTTTGGATAGAGCGTCAGCGCAGGCTCGTCGATCTGGACGTGCGTAGCCCCCGCGGCCACCAAGGCGGCGACCTCCTCCGCTAGGGCGGAAGCAAGGTCCTTCACGAACGGCCCCTTCTTGCCGTAGTGCTTGTCCACGGCGAGCGTCGAGAGGGTCAAGGGGCCCGTGAGGACCGCCTTCACAGGTGCACGGGAGTTCGCCTGGGCGAACTTCCACTCGTCCACGAGGATCGGCTGCGTCCATCGAACGGGACCTCGGACGATCGGCTGCCGATAGTACGTGTTCGTATCGAAGTAGCGGACCAGACCATTGATCTCCACGGACGCGAGCTTCCGCGCGATGTGGCTTTGGCTGTCGTACCAGGTGATCTGCCCATCCGCGACCACGTCTATGCCGGCCTCGTTCTGCTCCCGGAGGACCGCCTTGACGACCTCCCGCTCCGCCTCCTGCAACTGCAATTCGCCGACCTCGCCTTTGTCAAAGCGCGCGATCGCTCGGCGAAGGGACTGTTCCTCGACGGAAACACCGATGCGGGGATAGTTGCCAACGACCGCGGTGCGGACCATGCCTGAGCCTCCGGGTGGTAGGACAGTCGTGGATAATGGGAATAGGATAAAAGGCTTACAATTCCGATGCGAATAATCCGGCGACTCGCGCCAAACGCTTACTTCTCGACCTGCTCCTCGAGGAGCTTGACCTCACCCTGCAGGCTGATGTGGTAGAAGTCTTGCATGTCCTTGTGCCCGATCTCCTCCATGTGGAGACAATCGACCGGGCAGACGTCCACGCACTGCTGGCAGCCGATGCACTTCGCGTAGTCGAACTCCGGGATGACAATCGGCTTGCCCTTACGGTCGTTCGGGCCGTCGAGCATGTCGATGCACCGCGTCGGGCACTCGCGCTCGCACTTGCGGCAGCCGATGCACACATCCACCTCGAGGATCGGGTGCTCGCCGATGCGGTTGATCAGGACGATCTCCTTGTCCGAATTCTCCTTAGGCATCCGGAGCTCATCCGCGCGGTAATAGAGATCCTCCCGCGCGTAGTCGGCGAGCTCGAACTCCTGCGTGAAGTTCCATGCGTCGGTCGGGCAGTACTCCATGCAGTTGCCGCAGAAGAGGCAATGGCCGATGTCGACGGCGGGTCGCCGGACGATCTTCTTCATCTCATCGAGCATCGCGCGGCTCGGGTGGAGGTATTCTGACGTCGGCTCGACCTCGTAGAACTCGAAGTAGATGCACTCGTTCGGACAGACCTTCGCGCACAGCTCGCAGCCAATGCACTTGAACCAGTCAATGCTGTGCTGTCCCCGGAACGCGACGGGCAGCTCGACCTTCTGGTACGGATACAGGTGGGTCACGGGCTTGCGGCCGCCCGGGATTACGCGGCTCAGGACGGGCATCGTGACGAGCGCCTGCTTGATCGTCGCGATCATCGGGCGAATCATGCCGCCGATCGTGCCGACCTTCTTGCGGGAGCGCGGCTCAGCTTCGGACTTGGGGGACTTCATACGTGTACTCACCCTTCTGCATGTCCATCAGCTGGCCCTCGCGGGCGCTCACGAGGCGGCCCTTCTTCGTCCGCACCCAGCCGCTCCGTTCCGCCTTGATCTTCGCGCTGAGCTTCAGGAACCCGTCAATCAGGGCCTCGGGCCGCACCGGGCAGCCGGGGATGAAGATGTCCGTCGGAACGAAAGTGTAGCTGCCCTTTACGATGCTGTACGAATCGTAGTACGGCCCGCCGCAGATTGTGCACTCGCCCATCGCGATGACCCACTTCGGCTCCGCCATCTGCTCGTACAGCCGGCGGACCACGGGGCGGAGCTTGAGGGAGATCGGGCCGTTCAGAAGGAGGACGTCGCATTGCCGCGGCGAGGACCGGTAGATCACGCCGAACCGCTCCGCATCGTACCGCGGATCCGACGTCGCCGCCATCTCGATCGCGCAGCACATGATCCCGAAGTGCAGCGGCCAGGTCGAGTTGCGCTTCGCCCAGTTGAAGAACTCGCCCACGAGGCCTCCCTTGAGCCGCTCGATCAGAGCGCCGCCGGGGCCTCGCTTCAGCGGCGCGTCGATGTTCTCCGTGACCCACTTCACGAAGTCCTTGGATCGGAGTCCGACAATGTTCGCCTGCTCCGCGGGCTGAATCATCTGCTCACCGGAATGCTCCGCTCGGCCGTCCGTCGCGTCCGGGTCGCGCCAATAGCCGGGTCGTTCTTAACCCTTCCTTCCTGGCTGCGCGATCCCTCACGAGGATGGCTATCGAATGCCTCGATCGAAACGTAATTCGGAGTCGGCTTTAACGTTTGGGAGTTCGCGCAATCACATCGGGCTTCGGGATTCGAGGCCGGCCCACGTGGACCACCACGGCTCCGACGAGAAGAGGACGCCGGGATTCAGCAGTCCATCCGGGTCGAGCGCGTCCTTGATCCGGCGCATCAGGGCGTAGATTTCGGCCCCCCAGATTCGCGACAGCACATCTGCGCGGATTCGGCCGATTCCGTGCTCGCCCGACAGAGTCCCGTGAAAGCGGGAGAGGACCGCGTCATCGAATTCCGCGCGCAGCGCGAGCATGCGTTCGAAGTCCTCCGGATCCGTGGGGTCGAAGAACGGGCGGAAGTGTGTGTTGCCGTCCCCGATGTGTCCGTAGATCCCCGCCTCCGTGCCGTGTCGGCGAGCGAGGTCCGCGAGGAAGGCGATGAACTCCGGAACACGCTCCCGGGGGACGACCGGGTCCTCGACGAACCCCCAGGCCTTCCTCCGTCCCGGACGCTGGATAATCTTCGGGAGGACGGACCGGCGCACCTTCCAGAGGGCCTCCTGCCGACCTGGGTCGCTCGCGAGCTCGATCGGTCGGCTGACGGCGTACTTCGGACCGATCTCGTCTGTAACCGTGCGGGCGATTCCTTCGAGATCGCCTTCGTCGAATTCGACGAGCAGCATCGCCTGCGCGGAGGTCGGGATGCCGAGACCCTCTCGGTCCAAGAGATCGAGGGAGCGCCCGTCCATCCCTTCAATCGCGCTCGGACGGAGCGGGAGGATGTCCGCCGCAAGGGGACCGAGGTCCTCGAACCGATCGAGATACACGAGGAGTGTCATGCGACGCGAAGGGATCGGCAGGATGCATAGCGTCGCCTCCGTGACGATTCCCAGGGTCCCCTCGCTGCCAACGAAGAGGGACGCGAGCGGGAAGATGCCTTTCTCGAGGGTATCCGCGATGAATCCGACGTCATAGCCGCAGGAAGACTTCCGGACGGGACGACGCATCGCACGGATCCCCTCACGGTGGGCCTCGATATCCTTGCGGATGGATTCGAACGCGGGGACGCGTTCCACGAGGTCCTTCCATTCCGGACCATCGACGCGGACGTCGCGCGCCTCGACAACGGTCCCGTCCACGAGAGCGACCCGAAGCCCACGGACGTGATCCCGAGTCTGTCCGTACTTCACGGTGCGGTATCCGGAGGCGTTGTGGCCCACCATGCCACCGATGCGGCAGAGATCATAGCTCCCGGGATCCGGCGCGAAGCGCCCGCCGTGGTCGGCGAGGTGCATGTTGAGCTCCGCGAGGAGGATCCCCGGTTCAACTCGGACAATGCCCCGTCCCGCGTCGACCTCGCGGATCCGATTGAGGCGCGATGTGTCAAGGACGATCCCAGGTCCAATCGCAGCGCCGGAAAGAGACGTCCCGGAGGCCCGGGGCGTCACTGGAACCCCGAACTCCCGGCACACACGAAGCGTCGCGATGATATCCTCTTCCGATTGCGCGAAGACAACGGCGCGCGGATCGACCACGCAGGGGCTGGCGTCCGTCGCATAGGCGTGGCGGGTGTCTGCGTCCGTCCGGACCCGATCGGCTCCGAGCGCGTCTTCGAGCGCCCGCAGGAATGCGCCGTCATCCGCGAGACCTGTACGAGGCCTGGCCATGGGGAGACACGGCACAATGGCCGCCACCGTATTCCCGCTTTCGGCCGGTTGTGTCACTCGGCCGGGTAACAACGTTTATGGCCGGCTCCGCCTACGACGGCACACATGCCCATCAACGCGGAGCGCCTCCGGAAGCTTCTCGATTTCGGACTCACGGAATACCAGGCCCGCGTCTACCTCACGCTGTTGGACCTCGGGACGGCGACGGCAAGCCAGGTCTCGCCCCTCTCTAAGGTCCCGAGGACGCGCATCTACGCAACGATGCAGCAGCTCCACGAGAAGGGGCTCGTCCAGATCCTGCCCGAGACGCCGCTGCGCTACAAGGCCGTCCCCTTTGCCGCATTCCTGCGGACGACGTCGGAGGACCTGCGGCGGCGGGCGAAGCAGCTCGAGGCGAACCTCGAGGGCCTCTCCCGGGAGTTCGCGATCAACGCGGAACGGGAACCGGAGTCCCGCGGCCGGTTCGAGGCGATCTACGGCCGCAAGAACGTCCGAGAGCGGCTGCTCACGATGTACGACTCCTCGAATCGAGAGGTGATCGGAATCGGCACGACGAAGAGCCCGGGCCGCATCCTCGGCGCGTTCGCCCCGAACCTCGTAGACAAGTCGAGACAGGGCGTCCGACTGAAGTACGCCTTCTGCTTCACGCCCGAGAACCGCGACGACGTGCGCGCCCTCTTGAAGTACGCGGAGGTGCGTCACATCGACTTCATGATGCCCGTGTACATGCACGTCTTCGACGAGCGGGAATTCCTGATGAGCCACCCGATCCCCGATGACGACTCGTCGTATCGCGGGGACGACATCGCGATCTGGACGGACGACCCCGCGATCGCGCACGCAATGTCCGAGATGGCAGAGCGGATCTGGGGGATGGGCAAGCCGGCGGACGAGGCCCTGGCGGAAGCTCGCTCGGCGAAGAAGGTCGTCACGCCGGCTTGAAGGTCAGCCGGTTGAGGAGCTTCGTCAGGTCCGTCAGCGGCTCTCCGTTCGGGCCCGCAATCGGCTGGAGGGCGGGCGGGCTCTCGGTGTACGTCGGGACGCGCTTCGCGATGCGCTCCTCGAACGTCGGGATGAGCTCGTTCCGGTAGAACACCCCGATCGGGATTCGGTCGCCCCACTCGAGGGCCTTGTGGAGGGCCTGCTCCGACTTTTCTTCAATTTCGGCGTTGTCGTGCACGACTGGGTCGTAGCTCGCTTCCTCGAGCTTGTACACGCGCGGCATGGGGCGTCCCGTGGTCTCGTCCTTGCGGTCCTCCCCGCCGTACCATTCCTTCGTGTTGATGTCGTTGTACGTCGGGCACGGCTGG
>Ga0209108_10000577_pt1 | contig 20348 bp, 17 predicted proteins | sample Rifsed10ft1_FD_184003 | JGI IMG/M metagenome (GOLD analysis project Ga0209108, IMG submission 184003) | Soil microbial communities from Rifle, Colorado, USA - sediment 10ft 1 (version 2) | ecosystem: Environmental > Terrestrial > Deep subsurface > Rock core/Sediment | place: Rifle, Colorado...
GGGAGAACATGGAATCCTGAGGCCCCCACCCCCGACCCCCTCCCCCGGAGCTGATCCTTTTCTCGAAAGAGTCGGTGTCTCTCCGGGGGAGGGGGAGGAGGACACAGGAGGATGGGGGCGGCTCCGCCGCCCCCATCCTCCTGAAAAACCTCCTCCCCCCTCTCCGCCGAAGGATGCCAAGGCGGAACGTACCGATCCCGGCGGAGAGGGGGGACTGGGGGGTGAGGGCGTGGAGATCTCTCAAGATAGCCTCCGGACTGCGGCTTCGAAGGTGTCTAATCCTTCCTTGACCTCCGCCTCGCTGACGGTCAGCGGTGGGATGAGGCGAATCGTGTTGTCCCACGGTCCGCAGGTAAGCAGCATCAGCCCCTGGTCGAGGCACTCGTGCACGACCTGCTTGGCGGCGGCCTTGTCCGGCGTGCCGTCGGGCGCCGTGAATTCGGCGCCAAGCATCAACCCGAGGCCGCGCACGTCTCCCATGCGCGGTTGCTCCTCCTGCAGGTGGCGCAGCCCCGTCGTCAGTTCCAGGCCGCGCGCCCGGGCGTTCTCGAGCAGGCGCTCCTCCTGAATGACGGCGATCGTCGCCACCCCGGCGGCGCAGGCCACGACGTTCCCGCCGAAAGTGCCTCCGTGAGTCCCCGCTTTCCAATGCTCCATCAGCTCGCGCCGGGCGATCACGCCCGAGAGCGGCAGGCCGGAGGCGATCCCTTTGGCCAGCGTCAGGATGTCGGGCACGATGCCGAAGTGCTCGTAACCCCACCAGCGCCCGGTCCGGCCCACCCCGCTCTGGATCTCATCGACGATCAAGAGGATCCCGTGCTCGTCGCACAGGGAGCGCACGCCTTCGAGGAAGCCGGGCGGCGGAACGACGTAACCGCCCTCCCCCAGGATCGGCTCGATCAGCATCGCCGCCGTCTCTTCCGGAGCCGTCTGCGTCATGAGAAGGAAGCGCAGCTCCTCCAGGCACCAATCGACGGTGGTCTTGGGATCCCAGCCGTAGCGGTAGACATAGGGGAACGGCGCCACGAAGACGCCGGGCATCAGCGGTTGGTAGCCGGCCCGGTAGACCGTCTTGCTCGTCGTCAGCGACATCGTCCCGACGGTCCGACCGTGAAACGACCCCTGGAACACGATCACGTTGGGACGGCCGGTGGCCGCCCGCGCCAGTTTCAAGGCGCCCTCGATCGCCTCGGCCCCGCTGTTGCTGAAGAAGAAACCGTCCAGCGATGGATGAACGACCGCCTGCAGCGAGTCGATCAGGGCCAGCATCGGCTCGTGCATCGCCAGGTTGGCCTGGCCGTGGATCAGCTTGCCGGCCTGCTGGCGGATGGCGGCCACGACGCGCGGGTGGGCATGGCCGGTGTTGGTGACGGCGATGCCGCAGGTGAAATCCAGGTAGCGGCGCCCGTCGCGCGCGTACAGATAACTCCCTTCGCCGTGGGTCACGACGAAATCGGTGTAGCGCGTCCAGACCGGCGAGACGTGTTCGAAGCCGGCAGTGGTCATGAGCCTCCTTTGCCGTAGGGGTACCTGTAGGATTTGTGCGCCCCGACCATGTCCCAGTGGACATGCCTGACCTGGAAGAACTCGTCCAACGCTTCCTCCGGGAAAGCGCGCGCGGCGGCGGCCACGGCCAGGCCGACTTCGTCCGCCCCGCCGGCAGGGACGTGCGCCAGGACCTCCTTCGTCGCCGGAGTCATCACGTCGATCGCCTGGGCGGCGCCGCCGCGCGTCCGCATGCCATCGATGAACCTCGGGAGCATGGAAAACCTGTCCAGTCCGGGCGGGCGTCGGCCGGTGACGACCGAGCCATCGAAGCGGAGGAAGACCTCCGACGGGTTCCCTAAATCGTATACGGGCCGAAGGTCGGCGTCAACTGCGAGACCTTCCAACCCCATGAGCGACGGTACAAGATGTCCTCCGCCTATTCGTGGGGTGGGAATCGGGCGCCGGCGAACGGGACGGCGCTCTTACTCGCTGGCGGGGAAGTTCAGCGACTGATCGTCGTCCCACCAGTCGTACTGCATCTGCCGCGCCGTGTCCCGCGCCAGCTCGGCCCCGGCCAGCCGGCCCACCAGGTGCAGGCTCATATCGATCCCGGCCGAGATCCCGGCGGAGGTGACGATCGATCCGAGATCGACCCAGCGCCGCTGTTCGACGACTTCCACGTCGGGGAACAGACGACGCAGCTCGGCCACATCTTCCCAGTGCGTGGTCGCGCGCTTTCCCTGGAGCAAGCCGGCCTGACCCAGGAGAAAAGCCCCGGTACACACCGAGGCCGTGACGGTGGTCGCCGCCGTCACGCGCTCCAGCCAGGCCATCACCTCCGGACGCTCCATCTCGGCGTCGACGACCCCGCCGGGGACGATCAGGAGATCCAGCGGCGGGTGGTCCTCCAGCCCGAACGCGGGCTGGACGTGCAATCCGCCGCGGGCCACGACCGGGGCAAAGCCCCGACCGACGGTGGCCACGACGAAGAGCGGCGGGCTGGGGGGTTCGCGGCGGCCGTGGACGCGCGCCGCCGTCGAGAAGACCTCGAACGGGCCGGCGAAGTCGAGCACTTCCACCCCATCGAAGAGGTAGATGCCCACGGTCCAGGTCATGGCCGACCTCCTCCCCCACCGCATCTCCTCCCCGGTCGCGGGGCGCCACCGACCGGCGGGGCTTCGGCCGAGCTACCGTTCGATCGTGTCGCGGGTGATGCGGTTGGCCAGCAGGATCGGAATGGTGGTGATGGCGATAACGAACAAGGCGACGACATTGGTCACCGGGCGCTGGCGCGGTTTGGTCAACTGGTTGAACATCCAGATCGGCAGAGTCTGCTGCTGCCCGGCGGTGAAGGTCGTGACGATGATCTCATCGAACGACAGGGCGAAGGCCAGGACGGCGCCGGCGACCAGCGCCGTCGCCAGGTGCGGCAGGACGATGTGCCGGAAGGTCTGGAAGGAGTTGGCCCCGAGGTCCATCGAGGCTTCCATCTGCGAAGGGCCCATGCGCCGGAAACGCGCCAGGACGTTGTTGTAGACGATGACCGTACAGAAGGTGGCGTGGCCGATGATGATCGTCCAGGAACTGAACGGGATTTGCATCAGCCCGAGCGCCGAACGCAGGGCGATGGCGCTGACGATGCCCGGCAGCGCCAGCGGCAGGACGAGAAGAAACGAGAGCGCATCGCGGCCGAAGAAACGGCTGCGGGAAACGGCGGCAGCCGCCAGCGACCCCAGCACGATGGCGATCAGGGTCGCCACTAGCGCCACCTGGACCGAGAGCCACAGCGCCGCCCAGACATCAGGACGTCCCCAGGCGACGGCGAACCACTGCGTCGTCAACCCGGGCAGGGGAAAGCGGAAAGTCGAATCGTCGGTGGTAAAGGCATAGAGCACGACGACGGCCATCGGCAGATGCAGGAACAGAAGGGCGCCCACCGCCGCCAGCTTCAACCCGAGGGAAGCGCCGCGCCTCCTAGAGCGCATCGAAGGCCCCCAGGCGTTTCGAGCCCAGCAAGTAGATCGCCATCACGCCCATGGGCACGACGGTGAAGGCGGCCGCCAGCGGGATGTTCCAGGCTGTGCCCTGCAGCGACAGGACGGCCTGACCGATGAAGTAGGACGAATTCCCCAGCGAGTAGGGGACGACGAAGTCGCCCAGCGTCAAGGAGAAGGTGAAGATCGAGCCGGCGATCACCCCCGGCAGGGCCAGCGGAAACGTGATCGAGCGGAAGGTCTTGCCGGGACGGGCGCCCAGGTCGCCCGAAGCTTCCAACAGCGAGCCCGGCACGCGTTCCAGGCTGGCGACGATCGGCAGGACCATGTACGGCAGCCAGACGTAGACGAAGACCAGCCACATCCCGAGGAACGAGACCGAGAGCGACGGGCCGCCGATGACGGGCAGCTTCAGGACGCCGTCCAGGAGCCAATCCAGGTTGAGCGCCGAGAAGAACCAGGAGGTGATCCCTTCGCGGGCCAGGATCAGCCGCCAGGCGTAGACGCGCACCAGATAGGAAGACCACAACGGCAGGAGCACCAGCAGATACAGCAGTCCCTTCATCCGGCTGGAGGCGTAGCGCGCCATATAGTAAGCCAGGGGGTAGGCCAGCACCGCGCAGGTGAGGGTGACGACCGCCGCCATCAGGATCGTGCGCAGAAAGATGTCGACGTTCGCCCGACTGGTCAACTCGACGTAGTTGGCCAGCGTCAGCGTGCGAACGACTTGCCCGGTGAAGGAGTCCAGCCAGAAAAACGACTGCAGGATGAGCGTCGCCAGGGATCCGAGGTAGACCGCCACCAGCCACAGCAGTGGAACCCCCAGCAGGAGCAGCAGGACCAGCTTGGGCCGCCGATAGAGGTACGTCGACAGGCGGTGCCCGCGACCGGGCGGCGATCCCGCTCTGGTCCGTCCTGCTTGGGATGCAGCCTCAACCGTCGCCATCGCGCCGGCTCAGGCCGCCAACCGGCGGTTGTGCGCCCGGTCCCACACCAGGCGGACCCGTCGGCCGCGCGCCGAAAGCACATCCGTCGAGGTCGTCTGCAGATTCTGCTGGACGACGGTCAGGTCGGTCGTGGCATCGAGCTCCACCAGGTAGCGCGTGTACATCCCCAGGTAGACCACGTCGCGGATGACGCCCTCGACCGCGCACTGATCGGGGCCGGGCGACGGCGAATCGGCAGGCTGCAAGTGGATCTTCTCCGGGCGCACCGTGAGGGGAGCCGCGGCGCCGGTGAGGCGGCGCGCCCATTCGCCCCCCAGGACGTTCGACACGCCGACGAAGCCGGCGACGAACGGCGTGGTCGGGTTCTCGTAAAGCTCGGGCGGCGAGCCGACTTGTTCGATCCGCCCTCCGTTGAAAATGGCGATGCGGTCGCTCATCGCCAGCGCCTCTTCCTGATCGTGCGTGACGTAGACGAAGGTGATGCCCACCTGCCGCTGAATCCCCTTGAGCTCGATCTGCATCTCCTGCCGCAGCTTGAGGTCGAGGGCGCCCAGCGGTTCGTCCAGTAACAGCACGCGCGGGTGCAACACCAGCGCCCGCGCCAGCGCCACGCGCTGGCGCTGCCCGCCGGAGAGCTCGGACGGTTTGCGGGCTCCCAACCCGTGCAGGCGGACGAGCTCGAGCATGTCCTCGGTCCGCCGCCGGCGCTCGGCCGGAGGAACCTTGCGAATCATCAGGCCGTAGGCGACGTTTTCCGCCACGCGCATGTGGGGGAAGAGGGCATAGTCCTGGAAGACCGTATTGACGTCGCGGTCGTAGGGCGGCAGGCTCGAGACGTCCTGGCCGAAAAGCTCGATGGCGCCGCTGTCCGGAATCTCGAAACCGGCGATCAAGCGCAGACAGGTCGTCTTCCCCGAGCCGGAAGGCCCGAGCATGGTGAAGAACTCGCCGTCGAGGATATCCAGATCGACCCGGTCGACGGCGTGGACGTCGCCGAAATGGCGACTGACGCCGCGAAAGCGGATGGCCGGGGTCGTTGCGTCGATGGCCGTCACGGCAGTCTCCGAGATGGCGCCGCGGGAAGGAATCGCACCGTCCTGTCGCCTCGGTCATTCCCGCGCAAGATCATCCCGTTTGTGCCTCCATGATGTTCGTCGTGACCCGGCGGCGGCGGCCGCCGCCGGCATCCGAGGGACGACGACGCCCGGGAGGGCTGCCCCGCCGATGCGGGGCAGCCCTCGGTGGTACGTCGGCCATCCTGTGCGGGACGCCCCTCCGGCGTGCGAAGGGCGACGAAGGGCGATTACCGTCCGCCGATGACGGCGATGAAGTTCGTCACCCACTCGTGGTAGGGGACGCACGCCTGAGTCCCGTCCGGGCACGTGGCCGTCGGCGTCTTCCAGAAGTGGATCTTCTCGAAGTTGCCCAGGCCGTTGGTCTCGCAGCCGGCGTCGGTCAGCAGCTCGTTCCCCTGGCAGGCGGCCAGCACCGCCGGCACCGAGCCGAACCAGGCCGCCAGGTCTCCCTGCAGTTTCGGATTGATGGAGTGCTCCATCCACAGGTAGGCGCAGTTCGGATGCGGGGCGTCGATGGCCATCATCGTCGAGTCGGCCCAGCCGGTGGCGCCTTCCTCGGGGATGACGCTGGAGATCGGCGCGCCGAGCAAGTTCACCTGGAACGGCCACGACGAGGAGGCCACGACCCCCTCGTTGGTGAAGTCGTCCATTTGGATGAACGCGTCGTGCCAGTAGCGGTTGACCAGCTCGCGCTGGCCGCGCAGCAGATCGAGCGCGGCATTGAACTGCTCACGCGTCAAGGCGTAAGGATCGGTGATCCCCAGCTCGGGGTTGTGGGCCATCAGGTAGAGGGCGGCGTCGGCGATGTAGATCGGTCCGTCGTAGGCCTCGATCCGGCCGGCGTTGCTCTCCCCGTCATCGAGCGTCATCTCTTCGAAGACAACATTCCAACTCGTTGGCGGGGTGGTGATGGCCTCGGTGTTGTACATCAGAACGTTCGAGCCCCACTGATACGGCACGCCGTAGTGCTTGCCGTCGACGAAATGCCAGGGAGCCTCTTTCAGGCGGTCGTCGACCGTATCCCAGCTGGGGATCAGGTCGATGTTGATTTCCTGGAGTTTGCCGCCCGAGATCAGCCGATTGCTGGCGTCGCCGGAGGCGGTGACGAGGTCGAAGCCGCCCTCGTTCATCAGGGCGACCATTTCGTCGGAGGTGGCGGCCGTCTTGACATTGACGCTGCAACTGGTCTCGGCCTCGAAGCTGGTCACCCAGTCGAAGGCCGGATCGGTCTCGCCGCGCTCGATGTAGCCGGCCCAGGCGACGATATCGACCTGGCCCTCTCCCGCTCCGACGGATTGCATCGGCCCGCCGCCCTCCGGCGCGGCGGCCGGGGTGCAGGCGGCGAGGATGAGGCCTCCCAGAACGAGGACCACAACTGAAAAACGGAACCATCCGGGCTTGCTCACGGCTCCTCCTTTGGCTTGGAGCACCAGCTTCCGCGGCGGCTGCCGCGGCAGATTCCCTTGGGTGTGAAACCGAGGCTCTACCTCCTGCGGTCCTTCCCACTTACCTCCCGTCCGATCGGTCCGGGGCGCCGGGCGGACTCAGCCGCCGGCCGCCGCCTTGAACTCGGTCCAGATGCGATCGTAGAGCTCAAGCGCCTCGCCGACATCCTCGATCCACTGGAGATGAGCGAACGTCTCCTCGGTCGGGTAGATGCCTTCGTCGGCCAGGATTTCCGGATCGATGAACTCGTAGGCGGCCTCGTTGGGGCTACCATAGCCGACGAACTCGGCGTTCTGGGCTGCCACTTCTGGCTCGGACAGATAGTTGATGAACACCATCGCCGTGTACTTGTTCTGCGATCCAACCGGCACGGCCAGGTTGTCCTGCCAGATGGTGCAGCCTTCCTCCGGGATCATGTAGACAATCCCTTCCCGGCCACCATAGTCGGGCAGGCCGGCCAGGATCGCGTCGCCTGTCCACATGTGCCCAACGACGGTCTCACCCTGGACGATCAAGTCGTCATTCGTCTGACTGTCGTACGCCTTGACGCAATCCGCCTGCTCGATCAGCAAGTCCTTGGCCTCTTCCAGGTGGGCGGGATCGGTGTCATTGATGCCATAATCCAGGTACATCAGGGCTGCGCCGATCGTCTCCCGTTGGTCGTCCAGCATACTGATCTTGCCGCAGACCTCCGGGGAGGGTTCGAAGACGCTCGCCCAGGAGGCCTCGACCCCGGAAACGGCCGTGGTGTCGACGGCGAACCCCGACGTCCCGAAGAAGTACGGCACGGTGTAGGCCTGGTCGGGGTCGAAGTACGTATGGGTGAAAGCGGAGCCGAAGGTCCCGACGTTGGGGATCAGGTCGAAATCGAGCGGTTCGAGCAGGCCTTCGCCGATCAGAGTCTGGACCATGTAGTCGGACGGCACGATGACGTCGTAGTTGGCGCCTCCGGCCTGGAGCTTGGCCAGGAGAGTCTCGTTCGAGTCGAAGTTGTCCTCGATGACGGTCACGCCGCACTCGGCCCCGAACGCCTCGAGGATCGCCGGGTCGGTGTACTCGACCCAGGTGTACAGGTAGAGCTCGCTCGATAACTGCGCCGGATCGCCGCAGCGATCGTTCGTCGGGCCGACGGGCGCCTCCGCCTCAGGGGTGGCGGCCGAGGCGCAGGCTGCGAGGGCGAGCGCGCCAGCGGCCAGCGCCAGAATCCACAGCTTCCTTCTCATCGAGAGCCTCCTCCATTGCGTGGCCGTCGCCGGTTGCGGCGGCCGCCGTCTCTTACGAACGACGCTGCAAAGCCAGGGAGACGATGACTAGGCTTATCGACGCCGCCAGGAGCACCGTCGACAGGGCGTTGATCTCCGGAGTGACGCCGCGCCGCACCAGACTGTAGATGTAGAGCGGCATGGTGGGCGAGGCGGTACCTGCGGTGAAGGCCGTCACCAAGAAGTCGTCGAGCGAAAGGGTAAAAGCGATCAGCGCCCCACCCAGGATCCCCGGCAGCAACAACGGGAATGTCACGCGGCGGAAGGTGTTCCACTCATTGGCGCCGAGATCCCGGGCAGCTTCCTCCAGCGTTCGGTCGAAGCCGGCCAGGCGGGCCCGGACAATCACATAGACAAAGGGGATGCAGAACGCGATATGCGCGATTGTGATCGTGGGCAGGCCGAGCGTCAGTCGCACCGGCACAACAGCCTCGACGACCGGGAACAACGCCAGGTTGAAGAACAGGAGGAGCGAGATGCCCAAGACGATTTCGGGGATGACGATGGGCAGGTACAAGACGACATCGAAGGTCGTGCGAAACCGGAAGCGGAAGCGGTCCATCCCCAGAGCGGTCATCGTCCCGAAGATCGTGGCCACGACCGTGGCCACCAGGCCGATGAGCAAGCTGTTGCGCGCCGCGCGCAACAGAGAAACGTTGTCGAAAAGCCTCTGGTACCACGCCAGAGAAAAGCCCTCCCAGTGCGCCACCGACCGGGTGGCATTGAAGGAGAAGATCAACAGAATCAGGATGGGCAGGTACAGGAAGGCGAAGATCACCACAGCGTTCAAAACCAGGGCCAGCCTCCCCAGGCGCAAGACGACCGGTCCTCCCCGGCGGGCGGCGATCACAGGGGCCGCTCCGTTTCCGCCCCGGATCGGAAATAGTACAGCACTCCGATCACGACCATCACCATCAGCGCCAGCGACATGGCCGAGCCGAATGGCCAGTTGCGCGCCACGCCGAACTGGCGGTTGATCAGCGTTCCAATCATCTCGATTTTTCCGCCGCCCATGATGTCGGGCGTGATGAAGGCTCCCACCACCGGGACGAACACCAGGACCACCGCCGCCAGGACGCCGGGCAGCGTCAACGGCAGCATCACCCGCAGGAAGGCCCGGCGCAGATTGGCTCCCAGATCGGCGGCGGCTTCCATCAGCCGCCCATCGAACTTCTCGACCGAGGCGTACATCGGCAGCACGGCGAATGGCAGGTAGCCGTAAACCAGCCCCAGCACGACGGCGAATTCGTTGAAGAGAAGGCTGAGCGGGGCCTGGACCATGCCGGTCGATACCAGGAGACTGTTGACCAGTCCGTCGGCGCCGAGCATAAGTTTGATGGCGTAGGTTCGCACCAGGAAGTTCGTCCAGAACGGGATCATTACTAGCAGGAGCAGCGCGCCGCGCACCCGCACCAGAGAGCGGCTCATGAAGACCGCCAGGGGGTAGCCGAGAAGGACGCAGACGCTGGTGACAACAAGTGCGATGCGCACTGACCGCCACAGAATGGAGAGGTAGAGCGGATCGGCCAGTCTCTGGTAATACTCGAGGGTGAAAACCAGGGGAGTCCGAACCCCGCCGGCGCGGCCGCGTTCAACCAGGCTGATCAGGATGACGATGATCAGCGGCAGCGTGAAGAACAAGCCCAGCCATAGCGCCGATGGAACGACGAGCAGAGGCCCGCGCGACCGCCGGCGCACCCCCGCCTTCACCCGGCCCCCTTCTCGGTTCGTCGGCCGGTGAACAGGCTGCCGGCCTCCTGACGCCACGCGAGGCCAACGGTGTCACCTCGATGGAGCTTGCCGCGCTCCTGGAAATTCTCGTTGGGGCGGCGTACCGTGATGGGTAGATCGTGCGGGCCTCGAACGAGCACGCTTGTGAAGGCGCCCGTGTAGACCACGTCTTCGACCACGCCGGAGACCCGGTTCCACCCCGGTTGAGGCGGCCCGGACTCGAACAACATCCGCTCCGGGCGGATGGCCAGCGTCGCCGTATCCCCCGGTGCAAGACCGGACTCGTCGAGCGCTCGCACCCGGACACCCTCGTCGACCTCCAGGTCGACGAGCTCCCCCTCGCGCCCGACCACCGTTACGGGGATGAAGTTCGTCTCGCCGATGAAGTCGGCCACGAATTCGGCCGCCGGATTCTCATAGATCTCGTCGGGGGCTCCGACCTGGAGCAGCCGCCCTCCGTTCATCACCCCGATCCGATCGGACATCGTCAGCGCCTCTTCCTGGTCGTGGGTGACGTAGACGAACGTGATCCCCACCCGCTCCTGGAGAGCCTTGAGTTCGAGCTGCATCGCCTTGCGCAGTTTCAGGTCGAGCGCCCCCAGCGGCTCATCCAGCAGCAATACCTGAGGATGGTTGACCAGGGCGCGGGCCAGGGCCACCCGCTGCTGCTGGCCCCCGGACAGCTGGCGCGGACGTCGGCTCTCCAGCCCCGGCAGCTGCACCATCTCGAGGGCTTCCCCCACTCGACGGCGGATCGCCTCGCGCGCAACGTGGGCCATCTCCAAACCGAACGCGACATTCTCGAAGACCGTCATATGTGGGAACAGCGCATAGCTCTGGAAGACGGTGTTCACGGGCCTGCGGTGGGCCGGGACGGCGGCCTGGCGCTTGCCCCCGATCCAGATCTCGCCCGCATCGGGTTCATCGAAGCCGGCCATCAGGCGCAGGGAGGTCGTCTTGCCGCAGCCGCTCGGCCCCAGCATCGAAAAGAACTCTCCGTCGCGGATGCGGAGCGTGACGTGGTCGAGCGCCAGGGTTTCCCCGAATTGCTTGGAGACCTCGCGCAGCTCGACGATATACGAGACCCCGTCGGCATCGGCCTGCATCGATCTGCCCTCTGAAGCGATCCACCTGTTCCGCCGATGGCGGAAGCGGGAAGGCCGGCCGCCCAGGGCCGGGGGACGGCCTCTTACGAAAGACCGGCGGCCCGATGGTGCGGGCGGCCGGCGATGCGGCTGTGGATCAAGCTGGCACGCCAGGAAGTCCGCCCCCTGGAGGCATCGGTTTGTCCCCGGCACATGGACGCAGGCAAGCGCATGTCGTCAGTGAGGTCGTCGTAGGGACCCCGGAGGCATGGCGCCCCCGCCCTTGGCCTGCCTCGAGGTGACAGGTTAATGATAGCCGAAAGGCGCTCGCGGGTCAATCAGCGACGTGCCGGTGGACTACTCCGAAAGGGCCGCCGGCGGCGGTGCAGTCATTCTCCCGGTGATTGCGCCGCCAAGTACTTATCGCAGGTCGTGGCAATGCACGTCAGTCAGCGAAGGCCACCCTGCAGGACTCGAAGCCGGTTGCCGTTTTGACGACGTAGCTTGCCCAATCCGGGTCGGAGCGACCGTGGTAGTCCAGGTAGACGGGAAACTCGTCCAGCCCGGCGTCGATCGTCGCCAGGGAGGCCTGCGCGCGGCTTCGGCTCAAATGATCCGACGGCCAGCTGAGTGTCCTCTCGGCGCGCTCGATGGCGTGCCGGCGGCAGGCGAGGCCGGCCAACAGATCCCGGGCGGCGTCGCCGTTCGTCCGCGGGACGAGGGCCACCAGTCGCGGGATGGCGTCGTCGGACAGGGTCTTGAGGTAGGCGACATCGAGTTCTCCCGAGGCGGCGTAGCGGCCGGCGTTGCGATCGGCGATGAAGGCATCGACGTTGACGACCACCAAGGTCAGGGTGAAACCGGCGGCCAGGGCGAGCGCCGCCGGCGCCAGCCGGCGCAGCCGCCCCAGGAAGAGCAGCACCAGGAAGACGATCAGGGCCGCCGCCAGCCACCAGATGGCGACGTGGGTATACGTGCGCAGGCGGCTGAACCCGTAGGCCTGCTCGTACAGCACCAACCGCTGGAAGGCAGAGACCAGCATCACCGTCACCAGGATGACGACGGCCGTGCACAGGGCGAAGAAGACCGTCCTGTTGCGGCGAGTTTCGATCCGGGTGACCGCCGCCAGCAGGTAGATCATGCCCAGCGCCAGGCAGGCCACCGCCAGGAGTTCGCCGAAGCCGCGCCGGGCGTACTCGGCGAAGGTGTACCCGGCCGCGTGGATATTGGCCTGGCCTCCGAACAGGTAGGCGAACTGCACCCCGACGAACGTCAGAAAAACCAGCGCGACCAACGAGACGACGATGGACGTCTCGGTGAATCCAAGGAAAGGCCGGACCAGCGGAGGATCCTCTCCGATGAGCTTGCGGTCGACGGGGGACCGCAGCGCCGCCACCAGCGCGCCGAGGGAGAACACGGCGCTGATCATCACGACCAGGATGCGCCCCGTCCAGTCGATCAGCGTCTCCAGGTCGATCCACCGCAGCGCCTGCTCGACGTAGTCGCCGAAGACCAGATCGGCGGCGCTCAACAGGGCGATGAAAACCACCAGGAAGGGAAGCGCCAGCAGCAGGCCGCGCGCGATGGAAAAGGCCGCTGTGCGGCCGCCTCGTTCGCGCACGGCGCCAGACCAGGCTTCGCCGGCGACGGGCCACGGTCGAATCCACGCTTCTAGCGGGACCCACAACAAGGCGACGGCCATGTCCACCCAGCCGAAGCTTCCAAGCCGACCATAACGGAAGGTCCTCACGACCACCGTCAGCAGGAACAAGGTCAGCAAGACGCAAAGGAATACAGTCAGCGGCTCCTGCCGCAGGAAGGTGGCTCCGGCGAAAACGAGCACGCCTGCCACAGCCAGCCAGGCCGAGGCCGAGACGCGCACCCTGGCGAGGCCTCCGGCGACGGCCGCCACCAGCACGCAGGCCGCCGCCCACAAGAAGAAGGAGATCCCCGGACGGTGACCATAAAAGAGGATCTCGACGAGAAGGCCGAGAGCGAGCGCCAGCAGGCTGAGGGCCATCGGCAGTCGGACCGAACGCACGGCGGCCGCAGGGGAAGTGGAGGAAGAAGTCGTTATCGATTCCGGCGTCATGAGGAGCTCCTTGTGTGGTTGTGGATCCGGCGTGCCGGCCGCGTCGCCGCGCCTCGATGCGCCTGCGCGGGATGAAGAGGGGCTACCACGAGCCAGATCGTCCCGGTCAGGCCCAGCCAGGCGCACCCGATGATAAGGTGTCCGGCCAGCGCCCCCGGGCCGAGGGTCATCCGCAGGAGAAACCCCTGAGGCGAACACGAGTAGGCGGGGATGTCCGGCGGCGCCGCTGGACAGACGCCCGTGGCGACGACCGCCGGTAGGCCCCAAACGGCCGCCAGGGACGAGACCAGGCAGGGCACGGCCAGCGCCGCGAGGATCCAGATCGCCGCCGGCCGAAGCCGGCTTCGGGATGTCCGGTGGACCACGTCACCATGGTAACCATGCCGGCGGCCGACGACTCTCCGGCTGCCTGCAGCTGCCCTCAGTCCCTGTCAATTACTGACAGCGAGCGGGCACTCACGGGCTTCCCGCGAGCTTTGCGCTCGCGGAATGCTGAAGGAGCAAAGCGAAGCCCGCGGCGGGGCCGCGGGCTCTGGAGCGAGAAGGGCGGACGGGCCGAAGGCCTGGGACTAGCGGCGCCGGGTCGGTGGCGCCTTTTTCTTCCCCGATTCCGCGTTGGCGCGGGTGACCGCCGGCCAGATCAGGATCACCCCCCCGGCGCCAAGGCCGAAAGCCCCGAGTGTCCCGCCGCCCTCGACCCACCCGCCGATCAGGGCAAAAGTCAAGAATAGCCCGACGGTAACGGAAGCGGCCAGCGGCCACTGGAAACCCTCCGGCTTCATGGCCTGGAGCGCAAGCCAGCCGGCCGCGATCCCAAACACCAACGCGCCCAGCAACCGCAGGAAGTACCCGATAACGGCCATCAAGTCGATAAAGTCCATTGCGCTCCTCCGGCTCAGACGTGGATGGCCACCAGTATAGTGCTCCCTGGAGGCAGGCACCAGGACTGCGGTCCTACTCGACGCCGTGGTATCATCCGGGCGATGACCAGCCGCCGGACTTCCGCCGATCAACACAAGGCGCGCCGCTCCAGCCCTCAAAGGATCATCCTCACCTTGCTCGGGCTGTTGTTGATCTTCGCATTCATTCTAAGCATGTTCAGTACGTACTAAGCCTGTTCCGTACGTAAGCCCGTCCGCCGCTCCCGGTCGAAGGAGAAAGCCCCCACGAAACGGGGGCTCTTTGTTTCCGGCCTGACAGGCTCGGATTCGGCTCCCGACCCAGGACTCTTCGACCATGTTCCGGCGGCGGGGGTGAAAGTATCCTGTAAGGTGCCTGGAACACCGGTCCGGGCTACACTACTCCTGAACGAATCACCGGAATCTCGCAGGAAAGGAGGAAACCACCATGTTGTATCTTCCGAAAGAGAAGGGGCAAGGTCTTGTAGAATACGCGCTGATCCTCGTCTTGGTCGCCGTGGTCGTGATCGTCATCTTGGCCCTGCTTGGACCCGCCATCGGCAACGTCTTCAGCGGCATCGTCCAGAACATCTAGCCTGCCGCCCATCTCTTTGTATACGAAAGGGGCTCTGTCCTGAGACAGGGCCCCTTCCTTTCCGGAGACAGCCGTCCGTCAGCGCATGAAGCGCGGCAGGACAGTGGCCGGTGTTGGGACGCTCAGGCGATCCCCGGCGGACGGACCGGAAGGGCCGGCAGTGGAAGGCTTGTACCCGCCCTGGAAGACCCCTATGGGAGTGCCTTCGAGACCGGCCTTCCGCTCGAGGCACGCCTGCCCCAGCAGGTAGCCGTCGCGGTCAACGGCGCAGGAAGTGACGAAACCCATGACTCTCCCCCGCCGGTCAACGACCGGGTCCCCACCGTGCGCCATTCGCACTCCCTTCTCATCGAAGCGGAAGCGGGCGACCTCACTCTGTCGCGCGGCTTCCTGATGCAGGAAGGCCTCCCGACCGACGAACCATGGCTTGTAGGTCTTCACGTAGGAAGCGAACCCGGCGTGTCCGACCCCCAGACCGTGATGCCCGGCCATCTCGTTACCGTAAAGCGGGAGCCCGGCCTCCGTGCGCAGGCTGTCCCGCGCCCCCAGCCCGACCGGTTTGAGGCCCAGCCCGCCTCCGACTTTGAGCAGGGCATCCCACAGGGCAACGCTCTTGGACGGGTGAACGAAGAGCTCGAAGGCCACCCGCTCGCCGGTGTAGCCGGTCCGGCTCACGACCAGGTCGAACCCTGACAGGACGGCCTCGGTGACTCCCGCCCAGGGCAGTGCTCGCAGCCGGGCGCTCGCGGCGGCGTCCGTACCCAGCGCCTGCAGAATCTCGAGGGAACGCGGACCCTGCAAGGCAAGGTCCACCCGCTGATCCCGACCCGCCTCCGGGGCGCGCAGGTTGCGCAGGATGAGCCCGCGGCCAAAGGCTTTGGCTCCCGGCCGGCGCTCGTCGACAAGCACGGCTCCGCTCCTGACGGCTTCCAGCCAGGCCCAGTTCTTGTCGTCGTTGGAGGCGTTGACGACGATCAGGTAGGTCTGGTCGCCGCGGCGGTAGATCATGGCGTCGTCGATCACCGCGCCGTCCGGCGCCAGGATCTGGGTGTAGTGCGACTCGCCGACCGCCAGGCCGTCGACGTCGTTGGTGAAGACCGAGTCGAGGAACGGCGCCGCCTGCGGGCCTTCGGCCTGGTAGACGCCCATGTGACTGACGTCGAACAAGCCGGCCGCGGAGCGCGTCGCCAGGTGTTCCTCCACGACCGACGTGTACCAGACCGGCATGTCCCAGCCGGCAAAGGGGACCATTTTGGCGCCAAGTTTGCGGTGCGTCTCGAACAGCGCCGTCCGGCGCAGAGGCGAGTCGGTCGCTTCTTTCCAGCCGAAGGCGGGCAGGCTCGTTCCGCCGGCGGCGCCGGCGACGCCGATGTACCACGGCTTGTCGTCTCCGGCCCGTTTGGCGGATTTCGGAAGAGACGCTGCCCCGCCCATCAGGCGGACGATCGCCGGACCCGGCGATTTCTTGAGCGGATCACTGCTCTCCATGGCGATGAACCCGTCCGACAGGTCCCGCAGCCACGTCAGCGTCAGCGATGCCTGCGTCGAGGGGACGATCAAGCGCCAGGCCGCCGGGCCGACCCGACCGAGGGTCCCGCGCACCTCGTCCATCGGCGTCGTCAGGCGGACCTCGATCGTTTCACCGACGGCGAGGTCCTCGGGCCGGACATCGGTCGCCCAGCGCAGCAGCCCTTCCGATTCGGCTCCGAGCACCTCGATCTCGGCGAAAGGCTCATGCGGCGCGGGGTCGTCGAGCGCGGAGAAATGGGGATACCCATGCTGCGCCAGGTCGCCGTCCGTCCCGGCCTGGGCCGCCAGGTCGCGGACTTTGAGGCGGACCTGATTGAGCAAGGTGAACTCGACCTTCGCCCGCAGCGAAGACCCTTTACGGACCGGCGAGCGGTAGGGTCGGCAGCCCAACAACAGGTCGGCGATGGCATCGGCCAATCCACCGGTCCGATCCTCATCGAAGCCGCGCTGGGTGATCCATGGCGTGCCCAGGCGGATGCCGGAGGGCTCGGCGGCCGAGCGGTCGCCGGGGATGGTGTTGCGATTGACGACGATCCCGGCCAGGTCCAGGATGCGCGCCGCCTGATCCCCGGACAGAGGCGTCCCATCCGGGGCCTGCACCGAGCGGCAGTCGACGTTGGTCATGTGAGTCTCGGTACCGCCGAAGGAGATGCGCAGGCCGCGGTCGAGCAGCCGCCGGGTCAGGGCGATGCAATTGCGGACGATTCCCTGCTGCAGCGTGCGAAAGGCCGGCGTGCGCGCCAGGCGAAAGGCGACCGCCTGGGCCAGCATCGTGTTGACGTGCGGGCCGCCCTGTTCGCCGGGGAAGACCGCCCGATCGATCTGGCGCGACAGCTTGCGCGACGTGGTCAGCAACACCGCGCCGCGCGGTCCGCACAGCGACTTGTGCGTGGTGAAACTGACGATGTCGGCGATGCCGACCGGCGAGGAGACGACCCCGGCGGCGACCATGCCGGCGATGTGGGCGATGTCCGCCAGCAAGTAGGCCCCGACGGCGTCGGCGATCTCGCGGAACGTGCGCCAATCCGGCATCCACGGGTAGGACGAGTAGCCGGCGATGATGACTTTGGGCTGATGTTGGCGGGCGAGCGCCTCGACGGCGCCGTAGTCGATGCGTTCCGTGTCGGGATCGACCCCGTAATGAAAGGCCTTGTAGAGACGGCCGGAACGATTCACCGGAGAACCGTGCGACAGGTGCCCGCCATGGAGCAGGTCCATCCCCAGGATGACATCTCCGGGCTGGATCAGCGCGTGGTAGGCGGCGTTGTTGGCCGGGGCGCCGGAGAGGGCCTGGACGTTGACGTAGAGGTCATCGGCCGAGAAGCCGTTGGCGGCGAAGAGTTCGGCGCAGCGCCGCCGGGCGAGGGCTTCCACCGTGTCGGCGTATTCGACCCCCTTGTAGTAGCGCGGATCGGCGTAGCGGCGGTAGTGGATCAGGCGGGCCTCGTAATCCAGGATGTCGTCCTGCTCGAGGCGCCGCGTCTCCTCGTCGGGATAGCCTTCGGCGTAGATGTTCTGGAAGACCGAAGCCAGCGCCTGGCGCACCGCCAGCGGAGCGGCGCTCTCCGACGGGATCAGAATGAGCTTGCGGACCTGCCGCTCGGCCTCGAGGCGGCTCAGTTCGTCGGATTCGGGGTCGAGTTCCGCCAGCGAGCCACGGAAGATATGGTCGGGCATGAGCACTCCTCGGTCAGGGAAACGGAAGGACGAAATGTCTGACAATCGATTCTAAGGGACCGCGCCGAGCCCGGTCAAGGAAGGAAGTCACGCCCAGCGTCGGTGGGCGCACGGGTCCATCGTCCCAGCCGGGGAGGGCGGCCGTGATCGACTGCGCGCCGTACGACGCGCCGGCGCACTGGTTGTACCAGAAGCGAAGATCCAGGGGATGGCGCGCCGCAGACCCGGAGCCGGTGCGCCGACAAGCCCGGGAGGACCGACCCTCGGAGGCAACGCCCTGCCGGGGACCGCCATCCTTACTGCGGGCCCTGAAGGCCGAGCCCAAACCACGGCCCGCGCTGGAAATCCCCCAGGAAGATCGTTCGGTCCTCCTCGTCGGCAATGCGAGCGCCCTGGGTCTCGGCCAACTGGTGATAGCGGCGGGCGGTGTCGACGTCCTCGTCCAGCGCCGCCGCCCGCGCCATGGCGGCGTAGGCATAGGCCACGTCGAAGTCCTTCATCTCGGCAGCGAATGCCTCGGTCAACGCCAGGCAGCGCCGGGCGTGATGTCGTGCAGCCGACTCGCGGCCAAGCACGGTGTGGACGTGGGCCAGCGTCCACTCCCCCCGCTGGCGATGGACGGATGTCCCGGCGTGCAGCCAGTGGTAACAGGAGGCGTGGGCCGCCAGGACCATCCGTTCGTCGTCTTCCTCGGTGCGGTCGGATTGGTCCAGCAGCGACCAGACTTCGCCGTTGATCTGCTTGGCGAGAGTCTCATGCAGCCGTCGATCCGCCATAGGTTCGACCTGGCCCATCACCGCCCTCCCGATCTTCCGGTCAAATCCCCGGGATGTCGCCGCCTACCCAGACCCACAGGTCGAAGAGCGCCCCCAGGTCGCAGGCGCAGGCCGCCTCGGCCGCCAACTGGAATTCCTCGCCGGTGGCGAACCCATAACGCTGCTCTTGAAAGTAGCCCTTCAGGAATTCGCCGAAGGCCTCGTCGCCGATCTCGCCGCGCAGGGCGTCGAGGAACAGCGCCCCCTTGCCGTAGACGAAGATGGCATAGGCGTCCGGGTCGGGATACTGGCCGACCCCCCGGCCAATGGGAAGGGTTGGATCGGGATGGGACCGGACCCAGCTTCGGAATTGCGAGAGCAGGCCGGCCGCCGCGCCGCGCCGCCCGATCTCCTCGTAATACAGAACTTCGGTGTACGTCGCCAGCGCTTCGTCCAGCCAGGGCTCGTGCAGTTGATCGTCGCCGATGAGCCCGTAGAACCACTGATGGGCGACTTCGTGAACCGTCGGTTCAATCAGCCAGGAGGTGCCCAGCGTGCCGATGAATACGATCCCCGGATACTCGATGCCGCCGAAGGCCCCCGGGACGTCGACGACGTCCAGCTCGACGTATGGATACGGGCCGACTAGGTCGTTCAGGATGCCGAGCTGCCGGCTGGCGGCGTCCAACATTTCTTCGGCCTCGGCGCTGTGTTCGGGCAAAGCCCAGGCGCGGACGACTACGCCGTCGACGATGTCCTCGCTCGACTGAAAGGGCCCGAGGGCGAAGGCGAAGTCCCGCATCGGGCCGGTCAGATACCGCGTGGTGACGGTGCCATCGCCGTTGACGGTCGAGTCGATCGCCACGCCGCTGGCGGCCAACGCCAACTCCTCGGGAACGGTCAAGTCGACTTGATAGGAGGCCGTGTCGGAGTTGGTGGTGTCGCCGCCGGATGGCGCCGTCTCCACCTGCCATGCGCCGTCGATGCGCCGCGGCACCAGCGGATAGGCCGTCGGCGCGGCCAGAACGCCCTCGGTGATCCCGAAACGCTTGGGATCCATTCCGCCGATCGGCCCGCCGGCCTCGATCTCGAAAGGCACGCTGATATCGAGCACGTCGCCGGCCCCGGCCGGCTCCGGGAGCGGCAGCCACAGCACGATGCCGCCGAGGTCGGTCTCCCCCGCCACCGGTGAGCCGTCGATCAGCGCCGGCCCGGCCGTCATCACGGCGTCGTACTGCGGATCATTGGGCCACAGCATCAGCGGGATGCTCTCGATGGTTTCCCCCACGGGGACGACGAAACGCAGGCGCATTTGGCCTTGCAGCGTCGCCCGCAGCTCCCCGGAGACGAACTCGACGGAGGTGTCGATCCAGTAACGCGTCCGGTCCGGCAGGAGTTGGACGTCGGCGGCGAAAGCCGGGAGCAGGGCCTGCGCCGGATCGACGCCGGCGGCGGGAGGGATGACGATCGTCGGCAAGACAGGCAGCGGGAGTAGGGTTGCCTGCGGAGGCCGGGTCGCCGGAGCGGCGGCCGGGACGGTCGAGGTCGCTCGAGCGGTGAGTACGGGAAGCCCGGGGATCGTCAGGGGTTGGCAGGCCAGCGCGGAGAGCGCCGCCGCGGCCGTAACCAGAACGATGGGACCCCGCTGCGGCACGCTTGCCTCCTGGGATCACGGCGCCCGGGGCGCTGCGCGAAGTCCCACCCTTCGCCTCGCCTTCCCGGAAGGGCGCCGCCGCAGCGCAGGCATTCGAGCGTCCGGGCGCGCCCCATG
>Ga0209108_10000582_pt1 | contig 20233 bp, 15 predicted proteins | sample Rifsed10ft1_FD_184003 | JGI IMG/M metagenome (GOLD analysis project Ga0209108, IMG submission 184003) | Soil microbial communities from Rifle, Colorado, USA - sediment 10ft 1 (version 2) | ecosystem: Environmental > Terrestrial > Deep subsurface > Rock core/Sediment | place: Rifle, Colorado...
CGGGTCGTCATGGTGAGGGAGATGCGATCAACAAGCGACCGGGATACGCAATTTACTCCGGGCCAGTCCCTCCCCGTGGCCTTTGCTGTCTGGGACGGGGCCCAGGGGGACCGGGATGGGCAGAAGGCGGTCTCCGTCTGGCAACAGCTGACAATCGAGAAGGTCGCTGGACGGTAGGTACTGTCTACAAGGGGAAGAGGCTGGGGTGGCGCCGAGCGGCGGATGTCAATAGCGCGGCTAGGGGACCCACGAGGGGGTAGACGATGGACTTTAGCTTGACGCCGGAACAGCGCATGTTTCAAGAGGCCATCGCCCGTTTTGCGCAGGAGAAGCTCGAGACCTACGTCAAGCGGATGGAGGAGACGGACGACTTCCCCGTCGAGGTCTTCAAGTTGCTGGGAGATCTCGGGTATCTCGGAATCCATTTCCCTGCGGAGGACGGCGGCTCCGGCGCCGACTTCACGACGTTCTGCCTCTTCATCGAGGAGGTCTCGAAGGTCTCGGCGGCCATCGGGGTCAACGTTCTCCTCCACACCCTCATGGGGAGCGCCCCGGTCTTTCTGGTCGGCACCGAGGAGCAGAAGCAAAAATACTTCGTCCCAGCCATCAAGGGCGAAAAGATCGCCGCCGCCGGGCTGACCGAGCCCAACGTCGGCTCGAGCGCGGCCGATATCGAGACCACCGCCAAGAAAGTCGATGGCGGCTGGCTCATCAAGGGCTCCAAGATGTTCACGTCGAACGGCCCGTATTGTGACTTTATCACCCTCGTGGCCTCCACCGACCGGGCGAAGCGACACAAAGGAATCAGCCTCTTCCTCGTGGAAAGCCGGAGCCCGGGGGTAATCTTGGGGCCCAACATACCGCGGATGGGGATCATGGGGGGCGAGACCGGCTCCATCACCTTGGACGATGTCTTCGTCCCGGAGGACACCCTCCTGGGAGAAGAAGGAAAGGGATTCTACTACCTGATGGAGGCGTTGAACGCCACCCGGATCGCCCTCGGAGCCGGCGCCGTGGGGCTCGCCAGAGCCGCCTTCGACCGGGCCCTGCAATACGCGAAAGAGCGGCAGCAGTTCGGCCAGCCCATCGGGAAATTCCAGGGAGTCAGCTTCAAGCTGGTCGACATGGCGCTGGAGATCGAGTTGGCCCGTCTCATGGTTTACAAGGCGGCCTGGCTCCTCGAACGAAAGGAGAAGTTCGCCAAGGAAGCGGCCATGGCCAAGCTCTTCGCCGCGGAGATGGCGACCCGGGTGGCGCACAAGGCCCTCCAGATCCACGGGGGCTACGGCTACACGAAGGAGTACCCGTTAGAGCGGTATTACCGGGACGCCCGGCTCTTCGAGATCTTCCAGGGGACATCGGAGATCCTGCGGGTGATCGTCAGCGGCCAGTTGGGATTGTGAGATGAAGGTCCTGGTCGCCTGCAAGCGGGTTCCCGATCCTTCCGCCAAGATCAAGGTGAAGCAGGACGGCTCAAGTATCGAGGCAGAAGGGCTGAAATTCGTCATCAGCGCTCTCGATGAGGTCGCCATCGAGGAGGGGCTGAGGATGAAAGAGCGGCGCGGGGGTGAGGTGATCCTCTTTTCCGTGGGGAATGTCCAGGCAGAGGAGCAACTTCGGATGGGCCTCGCCATGGGCGCTGACCGGGGCATCCTGGTCGTTTACGAAGGTTTCCCCGATTCAGACCTGGTCGCGCGGGCGATCGCCGCCATCTTCCGCGAGGAGCAGCCCGACCTCGTCCTGATGGGGAAGGTCTCTCCGGACACGGAGGCGGGCCAGGTAGGGCAGCTTGCCGCCGAATACCTGGGCCTCCCCCAGGCCACCTTCGCCTCGAAGATCGAGCTTGATGCCGACGGATCGAAGGCCGTCGTCACCCGGGAGGTCGAAGGAGGACACGAGCGGGTCGAGGTCCAGCTCCCGGCCGTCATCACCTGTGACTTTCGATTGAACACCCCCCGGTACGCGTCGGTGCCGATGATCATGAAAGCGAGGGCGAAGCCGATCACGAAGGCCCCCTTGGACGGCCTGGGGGTCGAGGCGATCGCCAAGGTGAAGCTGCGGAACCTTTTGCCCTCGCCGCAAAGAAAGGCGGGTGTCAGGGTGGAGAGTGTTAAGGATCTTCTCCGGTGCCTGAAGGAGGAGGCCAAGGTCATCTAGGGGAGGTCGCTTGGCGTGGGAAGCATCCTCGTGGTTGCGGAGCATCGCCGCGGACACCTCCGTGCGGCCAGCCTTTCCGCCATGAGCGTTGGCAAGGAGCTGGCGGGCCACCCGCACTCCGCATGGCACATCCTGGTCATGGGGAAGGGAATCTCGGCGGTCGCGGAGGAGGCGGCCCGCTACGGGGCAGCGAGCGTCCTGTCGGCGGATCACGAGCTCCTCGAGCATCCTGTGGCCCAAGTCTCGGCTTCCGTCGTCGCCCAAGCGACAACGGCGGTCGAGGCCACCTTCATCGTCGCCCCAGTTACCCCTTGGACAAAGGACTTCCTGCCCAGGGTCGCCGCGAGACTTGGTGCCGGGATGGTGAGCGACGTCGTCGGCTACGAGATCGAGGGGAACACGGTGGTCTTTCAGAGGACGATGTATGCGGGGGCAGTCAACGCAGCCGTCATGATCACGACGGCCGTCAAGATTATTTGCGCCCGTCCCACCGCATTCCCGAAGGCGAAGCCCGAGGAACGCCCTTCCGCAATCGTCCCCCTTTCCATCGAGATCTATCCGGCCTCGATCGGGACCACGTTTCTCTCCTATGAGGACCGGCCGTCGGAGCGCCCCGATCTCACCGAGGCAGCGATCGTCGTGGCAGGCGGAAGGGGGACCAAGGGTCGGGAGGGCTTCCAACTGCTGGAGGAGCTGGCCGATCTCTTGGGTGGGGCCGTAGGGGCGAGCCGCGCGGCCGTGGACCTCGGCTGGGTCCCGGCGGACCTTCAGATCGGGCAGACGGGGAAGATCGTCGCCCCCAGTTTGTACTTTGCCGTCGGCATCTCGGGTGCGATCCAGCACGTGGCCGGGATGAAGGACTCGAAGGTGATCGTCGCCATCAATAAAGATCCCGAGGCCCCCATCTTCCAGGTCGCCACCTACGGCCTGGTTGCCGACCTTTTTGCGGCCATCCCCACCTTTGTGGAGGCGGTCAAGCAGACCAAGGAGGCTTGAGTGGCTCCGCCGACCCGCGAGATCTTCGGGAACATCCTCCCCAACCTCCGCCTCGCCTTCTACGTCCTTTCCGCCTTGGCGACGCTGATCTTCAGCTATGGGGTCTTCAAGCGGATCGCCCTGTATCGGGCCGGGCGATCGGAAAGGATCGCGGGCGCCTTCGGCCAACGGGTCATGCTTGTCTTGGAGCACGGGCTTGGCCTGAAGAGGCTCCGCCGCGACCCCTTTGCCTTCCTGATGCACCAGTTTATCTTCTGGGGGTTCGTCGTCCTGTTCATCGGGACCGTGATCGTCGCCCTGGAACACCATGGGAGGCTCGGGATCTACCGCGGACCCTTCTATGTCGCGGTCTCCTTCCTTTTGGACCTTTTTGGCCTGCTCTTCATGATCGGCCTCGGCATGGCCGCATATCGCAGATGGTGGGTTGGGCGCGAGCGGTTCCGGACGGCGCCGGAGGATCTCGGCACCCTGTTGCTCCTCTTCGCCATCGCGACCTCGGGGTTCGTCCTGGAGGGGTTCCGGATTGCTGCGTCGGGCTTCCCTGTGTCGGAGTGGTGGTCCTTCGTCGGCTACGCCTTGGCAGAGGTTTTCTCCGCCCTCGGCCTTGAGGGCCCCTCCCTCTGGCGGGCACACCTGTACGTGTGGTGGGCCCACGCCTTCCTGGCCCTGGGCTTCATTGCCCTCCTCCCCTTCACCAAGCTCTTACACATGTTCACCTCCCCGGCCAACATCGCTGTTGCGTCCCTTGCGCCGAAAGGAGCCCTGACCCCTGTCAGCCTGCAGGAGGTGGAAGAGCGGGGGACCGTCGGGCTGGAGTCGCTTCACGATCTTTCCTGGAGACACCGCCTCGCTCTGGATGCCTGCACCCGTTGCGAACGGTGTCAGGAGGTCTGCCCGGCGTATCACAGCGGCACCCCCCTCACGCCCATGGGCCTCGTCCAGCAGATGCGACGCCGTCTGGCGGATCATCCCTCCCCAGAGAGACGGGGACGGCTCCCGGGCGAGGTCATCTCGAGCGATGAGCTGTGGGCCTGCACCACCTGTCGTGCCTGTGTGGAACACTGCCCCGTTCTGATCGACCATCTGGAGCTCATCGTCGGGATGCGCCGCTCCCTGGTGGCAGAGGGGAACCTGTACGACGCGAGCGCCAGGACCACCCTGACGAACATCGCAGGCAGCTCGAACCCCTGGGGATTTCCCCAGGAGGACCGGGGAAAGTGGGCTGAAGGCCTTTCCGTCAAGACGATGAAAGAGGTGGGCGGGGCGGACGTCCTCTTCTGGACCGGCTGCTTCGCCTCCTACGACCCCAGGGCCCAGCGGATCGCGCGGGCGTTCGTCAAGGCGCTTCAACGCGCGGGCGTCGATTTCGCCATCCTGGGGAACGAGGAGCGATGCACAGGGGATCCGGCCAGGCGCATCGGGGAGGAGTTCCTCTTTCAGGAGCGGGCGGGCGCCAACATTGAGACGCTCAATCGATACCGATTCGATCAGATCATCACCTCCTGCGCCCACTGCTTCAACACGCTCAAGAACGAGTACCCCCAGTTCGGCGGCCGGTACACGGTCAGACACCATAGCGAGTTCTTGGCCGATCTGGTGCGCGAGGACAAGCTCCCCTTGAAGGCGAATCTCGAAGAAGCCCTCACTTACCACGACTCCTGCTACCTCGGCCGCTATAACGAGGTCTACGACCCGCCGCGCGAGGTCCTAGCCTGCCTCGCGGGCCGAAGGCCTTTGGAGATGGCGAGCCTTCGAGAGAGAGGGCTCTGTTGCGGGGGCGGGGGGGGCCACATGTGGATGGAGTACAAGGCGGAGAAACGGATAAACCACATGCGCCTCGACGAGGCCCTGGCGACGAAGGCCCAGGTCGTGGCCACGGCCTGTCCCTACTGCCTCCACATGCTCGAGGACGCCGTCAAGGCCAAGGACCTGGATGGGTCGCTTGAGGTGAAGGATATCGCTGAGCTGATCGCCGACCGTCTCGAATGAAGGCGGTCCAGGCGAGAAATGGTGCCAATCCGGCACCGCGAGGAAGAGATGAGGATCTTGGTTCTCAAACACGTCGATTGTGAGGGGTTAGGCGTCTGGGAGGAATTCTGTCGAGGGGAAGGGATCGCCGTCGATGTCGCGCAACTCCACCGGGGAGATCCACTACCCCCACCCGGCCGGTACCACGGAGTGGTCAGCCTCGGTGGGCCGATGAACGTGTATCAAGAGGAAATTTACCCGTTCTTGAAGATGGAAGATCAGTTCATCCGTGAGGCCCTTGCTGGAGGCGTTCCCTTTCTCGGCATCTGTCTCGGCGGACAGCTGCTCGCAAAAGCCGTGGGGGGCATCGTCATGCTGAATGCCGCGAAGGAGATCGGTTGGCACCGGGTCACACTCAACGAGATGGGGGTGCGCGACCCCCTCTTCGCCGGCCTGCCGGAGAGCTTCACCGTTTTTCAATGGCACTCGGATACGTTTCGTCCCCCTGTTCAGGCGGTCCCTTTGGCCAGTTCTCCCCTCTGTCAGCACCAGGCGTTTCGACTCAGGGGGTTCGCGTACGCGCTCCAGTTCCATCTGGAGGTGACCGCACCCATGATTGGCGAGTGGGCTCGCGCATACGAGTTGGCCGAGCCCCGTATACTGGCGGAGGCTCCAGCCCAGTGTGAAAGGCTCCGTCCTCTCTCCCGGCAGGTCTTCGAGAATTTCCTCCGTCTGCTCCGTCTGACCGGAGCCGCTCGCCACCGACGGGCTGCCGAAAGGGTTTGAGCAGAATTGACAGTGGGGCCGCCGGAGTAGCCTCATTCCGAGCTGACGTGGCAAGACCGGCCACCCATGTCCGACGGGACATGGGTGTCTCATTCGGTATCCCATTGATAAGAAAGGTGCTGAGTCTCGAAGAGATGTACGAGGTGAGACGTTACTGTCCCATGAGGGTCAGCTCGTCCGGCGGGCCCGTTGCACGCCTGGGGTGTTGTCTGCCCCTTAGAATCCCTACATTACAGCGGATCACGGTTCGAAACTCTCGGCGGGGGGAAAGTGGCACCCCCATTGCTTCCCCATGCACGCCGATTCCCACGGCAACACCGTCTCCACGAAGCTGCCCTCAGGGCTCTAAGCACGAAAAGGAGGCCACCGCCCTGCAGGTCACGCGACCAGACTTCCCGACAGATCGGAGTTCTCCCTGCGGATGGCAGCGAGGCCGCGCTCGCAATCACGACGTGACGCATCCGCGTCGCGAGGAGGGACACGATGGGTCAGTTGAGCAGGCGTGACTTCCTCAAGTTCATCACGGTTGGAGCCACGACAGCCTCCCTTTACGATGTTGAAGAGGCGTTCGGTCAGTTCCTGGAGCCGGTGAAGGTCGAGAACCCCTTGGCCTCCTACCCGAACCGGGACTGGGAGACAGTTTACCGGGATATCTGGCGGTACGATTCGAAGTTTGTCTTCCTCTGCGCTCCCAACGACACCCATAACTGTCTCCTCGAGGCCTACGTGAGAAACGGGGTGATCGTGCGTATCGAGCCGACCTACGGCTACGGCAAGGCCACGGATCTCTACGGGAACAGGGCTACCCACCGCTGGGAGCCCCGCGTCTGCCAGAAGGGACTCACGATGATGCGCCGCTTCTATGGCGACCGCCGGGTGAAGGCCCCGATGGTGCGCAAGGGGTTCCTCAAGTGGGTCGAGCAAGGCTTTCCCCGTGGTACCGATGGCCGCCCGCCTGCTGAATTTTTCCAGCGCGGTACCGACGAGTGGGTGAAGGTCTCATGGGATCGGGCGCTGGAGGTGGCGGCGAAGGGGCTGGTCAACATCGCCACGACGTACAGCGGTGAGGCGGGTCAGAGCCTCCTCACCCGCCAGGGGTACGACCCCGCCATGGTGGAGGCGACCCAGGGAGCCGGCACCCAAACGGTGAAAGTGCGCGGCGGAATGCCGCTGCTCGGTGCTACGCGGATCTACGGCCACTACCGCCTCGGCAACGCCCTCGCCCTCCTTGACGCCTGGATTCGAAAGGTCGGGCCCGACAAGGCCCTCGGCGCCCGCGGATGGGACAATTATTCGTGGCACACCGACCTGCCGCCCGGTCACCCCATGGTCACCGGCCAGCAGACGGTCGACTTTGATCTCTCGGCGGCAGAGCACGCGGGGCTCATCATCGTGTGGGGGATGAACTGGATCGCCACCAAGATGCCCGACAGCCACTGGCTCACCGAGGCGCGTCTCAAGGGGACCAAGGTGGTCGTGGTCTCGGTGGAATACAGCGCCACGGCCCCCAAGGCCGACGAGGTGATCATCATCCGGCCGGGGACCGACCCGGCCTTCGCCCTCGGCCTGGCCCAAGTCCTCATCGCCGAGCGACGCTACGACGAGGCCTTCGTCAAGCGCTTCACGGACCTGCCGCTGCTGGTGCGCCTCGATACGTTGAAGCTGCTCAGGGCCGGTGAGGTGATTTCAGGGTATCAGCCGGCCGACCTCACCAACTTCACCACCGTCCTCAAGGCCGGCCAAGCCCCGCCGCCGTTCGCCCTGCAGGAGAAGCAGCTCATTCCGGAGGGGCTTCGGAAAGAGTGGGGAGACTTCGTGGTCTGGGACCAGAAGAGCGGAAAGGTGAAGCCGCTCACCCGCGATCAGGTGGGCGAGCACTTCGACCGGGCGGGTCTAGATCCGGCGCTCGAAGGGGAATTCACCGTCAAGACCACTGACGGCAAGGAGGTGAAAGTTGCCCCGCTCTTTACCCTGATGCGCCGCTACCTCGACGAAAACTTCACCCCCGACCAGGTAGCGGAGATCACATGGGCCCCGAAGGCCGCGATTGTGAGCCTCGCCCGGGAGATCGCCAAGCACAAGGCCAGGACACTGATCCCCGTGGGGATGGGGCCCAACCAGTTCTTCAACGCCGACCTTAAGGACCGCGCCATCTTCTTGGTAGCGGCGCTGACCGCCAATATCGGCCAGAAGGGTGGAAACGTAGGGAGCTACGCCGGAAACTACCGGGCCGCCCTCTTCAACGGCCTCCCCCAGTACATCGGCGAAAACCCGTTCGACATCGAGCTGGACCTGACCAAGCCGGCGCGCCCCCGCCTCTACTGGAAGGGGGAGTCGGTCCACTACTATAACGCCGGTGATCGGCCTCTCAGGGTGGGGACGAAGCTGTTCACCGGAAAGACCCACATCCCGACCCCCACCAAGGCGGTCTTCGTCACCAACAGCAACTCGATCCTGGGAAACGCCAAGGGGGCCTACGACGTCATCGCCAACACGCTGCCGAAGATCGAGCTCTGGGCCACCAGCGAGTGGTGGTGGACGATGACCTGCGAGTACTCGGACATCGTCTTCCCGGTCGATGCATGGAACGAGTTCAAATTCCCGGACATGACGGCCTCGGTGACGAATCCCTTCCTCACCGTCTATCCGCGGACGCCGCACCCAAGGCTCTTCGACACCCGGTCCGATGTCGAGGTGCCGGCGGGCATCTCCGCCGTCCTTGCCAAGATGACCGGGGATAAGCGCTTCTTGGACTACTGGAGGTTCGTCCACGAGGGCCGGGTGGAGGTGTATCTCAACCGTATCCTGAGCGGCTCCAACGCGACGAGAGGGTACCGCTTCGAGGAGCTGGAGACGCGAGCCCGCGATGGGATTCCCACCCTGATGATGACCCGGACGACGCCAAGACAGACTGGGTGGGAGCAGACCAACGAATCGAAGCCCTGGTACACCAAGACCGGGCGGCTCGAGTTCTACCGGGAGGAGGACGAGTTCATCACCCTCGGGGAGAACCTCTTGGTCTACAAGGAGCCGGTGGAGGCGACCTTCTACCAGCCGAGCGTCATCGTGGCGAAACCTCATCCGGCTGTCCGGCCGATCCCGCCGGATCAGTTCGGCATCTCGCCTCAGGATTTTGCCAAGTCCGATGTCCGCCAGGTCTTGACCCTGGTGATGCCTTGGGAGGTGCTCAAGAAGCACCCGAGCCCCCTCGTCAAGGCCGGTTACCCCTTTATCTTTCATACCCCGAAGTACCGCCACGGTGCCCACACGACGGGGACCGACACGGACTTCCTGGCCATGGTCTTCGGACCCTTCAGTGACGTCTACCGCCGGGACAAGCGGATGCCGTTCCTCGCTGAGGGGTACGCCGATATCAACCCCGCGGACGCGAAGGCCCTCGGAATCGAGGACGGCGATTACATCTGGGTGGACGGCTGGGCCGAGGACCGCCCCTACCGGGGCTGGAAACCCGGGGATGCCATGTACAAGGTCTCCCGCATGATGTGCCGCGCCCGGTACTACCCCGGCACCCCACGTGGCGTGGTCCGGATGTGGTTCAACATGTACGGGGCGAGTCACGGCTCGGTCAAAGGCCACGAGTCGAGGCCTGACGGCTTGGCCAAGAATCCGGCGACGAATTACCAGGCCTTGTTCCGGTATGGGAGCCACCAGTCCGTGACGCGGGCGTGGCTCCGGCCGACCCTCTCCACCGACTCATTGGTGAGGAAGGAGGTCTTCGGCCAGCTGATCGGCAAGGGCTTCCTGGCGGATGTCCATACGGTGATCGGGGCACCGAGAGAGTCGATGGCGAAGATTCAGAAGGCCGAGGAGGGGGGGATCGGAGGAAAGGGTCTCTGGCACCCAGCGGCCCACGGCTTCCGCCCGACCTATGAGAACAAAGCGGTGAAGCGCTACCTGAAGGGCGCCTTCTTCATCAGGAGGGGATAAGCGATGGCGAACGTCTATAACTGGCAGATCGGGCGGCAGATGGAGTACCCCTACGAGGGGGCCAGACCGAAGCGGCAGTTCGCCGCGGTCTTCGACCTGAACAAGTGTATCGGCTGCCAGACCTGCACCATGGCCTGCAAAACCACCTGGACCGTGGGGAAGGGGCAGGAGTACATGCAGTGGAACAACGTGGAGACCAAGCCCTACGGCGGCTACCCGATGGGGTGGGACGTCAGGATCCTGGAGAAGCTGGGGCCTCAGCCGTGGGAGGGGAAGAAGTACGTGGGGAAGACGATCTTTGAGGCGGCCCCTCGGGGGGAGAAGGTCCTCGGCTATCTGAAGGAGGAACTCGACTGGACCCACTCTAACGCCGGGGAGGACGAGGCGGCCGGCACGCTCGACAAGGGTGCCTACTTCACCATGCCGACCCACGACATGTGGTTCTTCTACCTCCCACGGATCTGCATGCACTGCACCTACCCTGCGTGTCTCGCCTCGTGCCCCCGGCAGGCCATCTACAAGCGGGAGGAGGATGGGATCGTCCTGGTGGACCAGACCCGCTGCCGGGGCTACCGGGAGTGCGTTCGAGCCTGTCCCTACGGGAAGGTCCTCTTCAACCCCGTCCTCCGGATCTCCCAAAAGTGCATCGGCTGCTACCCGGCTGTTGAGCAGGGGATGCAGCCTCGGTGCGTCACCACCTGCATCGGCAAGATCCGGTTGATGGGGTTTCTCTCAAAACCTGACGAGGTCAAGCCCCACGTTCCGATGGACTTTCTGGTCTACGTGAAGAAAGTGGCCCTCCCCCTCTACCCCCAGGTCGGCCTCGAGGGGAACATCTATTACATCCCCCCGGTCAATGTGCCAAGGGAGTTCCTCCGCCAGATGTTTGGGACCGGGGTCGATCAGGCCGTCGAGACCTACCTGAAGGGGAAGGACGACCCGGAGCTGCTGGGCCTCCTCCACCTCTTCGGCGACACCAAGGAGATCGTTGAGACCTTCACCGTCTTCCCGGAGGCCCGAGAGGCGGCGGGCTACGACAAGAAGGGGCGGGAGATCGTCCGGGTGCCCTTCACCGAGCCTGACTATCTCAGGCCGTTCTACGATGATGCCCGGAAGGTCTACCGCCACAATATTTCGTAACCCTCTCCCCAACCCTCCCCTTGAAGGGAGGGAACGGTGGGGGTGACGTTTCGGCTGAGCGCTTATTGAGGAAAGGGGGTACTTTGATGCGGACGCGATTTCAGCTTGCCCTGTGGATCGCCGTCCTTCTGCTGGGAACCGCGGTGGGCGAGACCCAGCAATTGGACGCGCCCTTTATCAAGGGCATGATCCCAGTGGATCCGCTCTGGAATGGCTGGGAGGGGGTGCCGGCCATCCAGGGAACCATCAAGCCGCAAGACCAGGTCAGACCGTGGAACCTGGCCCCCTCCATCAAAGGGCTCACGATCAAGGCCGTCCACAACGGGACATGGATCGCCTTCCTCCTTGTCTGGAAGGACGCCACCAGGGACGTGGTCATGTATCTCGATAAATTCCGGGATGCCGTAGCGGTCATGGTTCCGGTGAAAGAATCGACGGACATCGCCATGGGAGAGCCGGGCAGACCGGTCCTGCAATTCCACTGGAAGGCCGACTGGCAGGAGGATATTGATAAGACCTTCCAAGATGTTGCCCAGCTCTACCCCAATGCCTGGATCGACTGGTACCCCTTTGTAGTCGGCGAACCCCCTTATGATATGACAGCGTGGACCAACCTCGAGGCTCAACGCTACATGACCGGATGGGTGGTGGGAAACCCGCGCTCCCAGCCTCAAAAGCGGGTCTCGGTGGAAGAGCAGATCGCCGAAGGCCCGGGAACGGTGACGACAACCCCTCGCCAGAGTGCGGTCGGCAAAGGGGTCTATGCCAACGGGGAGTGGACGGTCGTCATCGCCCGTCCTTTCGTCACCGGCGACCCGAACGATCCGAGCTGGGGTCCTGGTGAGGAGACGCTCGTGGCCTTCGCCGTCTGGGACGGGGGAAAGGGTGAGATCGGCCCACGCAAAGGGTATGTGGACTGGGTTCGAATGAATCTTCGTCCGGGAGGAGGTTAACGATGGAGAGGATCGAGCAGTGGGCTGCACGAGCTTCGGTCTTCAAGTACCTCTCCCTGGGGTTCTCCCCTCCCGGCCCCATCCCTTATCCAGAGTTGTTCACTCGACTTCGAGAGGCATGCGGGTGCCTTCCAGAGCGCCATCGGGAGGTTCTCGCACCCCTGGTCGAGATGGAGATTCAGGAGGGCCCGGATGAGGGGGAGTATTGGCGCCTCTTTGGACCGGGAGGAGTTGTCTCCCCTTACGAGACGGAATACGACCCTCTTGTGGCTGCAAGGAAAGGCCACGAGCTGGCCGATCTCATGGGCTTCTATACCGCCTTCGGGTTCAAGCTCCGGGAGCCTGCGACGAGCGGTTCGGCCGAGCGGTTCGACGTTGGCTTCGACGGTGAGCTCAGCCGAACCGCTCACCGCCCTGAGCGTGCCGAAGGGCTCACCGTCGAGGCCTCAGTCGAGGCAGCTCAGCGGGAACTTCCCGACCATCTGGCGGTCGAGCTGGAGTTCCTGAGCCTCCTCCTCCTTAAGCTCCTGTACGCCCGCCGGGAGGGGATGCGCGAGGCTGAAGAGGTGACCCACACCGCCATGACCGCGTTCCTGAGGGACCATCTCGGAGGATGGGTTGAACCGTTTGCCGAACGGGTTGAGAAGGCGCCGGTGTCTTCAGCCTTCCGGGCATTGGCCAAGTTGCTCCGGGCCTTTATCGGGGAGGAGTGCCGCCTCCTCGGTGTCGCTCCTCTGACGATCCATGGCACCGCCGAACGGCCCAAGGAGGCGGTGGAGTGCCCCTTTGCCAGCGAGTGTCGCGCGGGCCCACTCTCATTCTCCCTTGACATTGACTCCTCCCCAAGGTAGAGGGGAGGCATTCGGCCCGAAGCTGCCAGCCACATGATGGAAGGCGACGGGACGCCAGACTGACCCACCGCCTTGATCGTGATCTCGGATGAGCCGACCCTCTTCGAGCTGATCCGGTCCGCCCAACTGACGTCACCCGGTTTTAAAGCGTGGTAGGCGCTTTTTGCTGAACGCCGATGGCTGACTACTGAACGCTTTTGGTTGCAGAAAGGAGATTTCTCGATGTTACGGGGAAGTCTGCGGAGCAGGGCCGTTGTGGGAGGGCTTTTTGCCCTCAGCCTGTTGGGGAGCGTCTTCGCCAGGCCTGGCGAGGCCGCCGATCTCGCCAAGGGGGAGAAGATCTACAAGATGATGTGCCTGAAGTGCCACGGTGAGACCGGGAAAGGGGATGGCCCCAAGGCGAAGGAGCTGTCGAAGAAGCCGGCCAATTACTCGGATCCCGGGTTTTTCGCCAAGCGTCCTGATGAGGATCTGAAAAAGACGGTGATCGAAGGGAAGGAGCCGATGCCCTCTTTTCAAGCGCGGCTGAAAGATAAGGACGTGGACGATGTAATCGCGTATATCAAGGCCTTTTCCAAAAAGTAAGGCAATGAAGGGCGTCCGCATTGTCGTGATCGTGCTGCTCCTCGTGGCCGCCGGGGTCGGGGTCATCTTCCTCACCGCCTCGGGCCGCGGGAACGCGGTGGAGCAGCCTATCCCCTTCAGCCATAAGATCCACGCTGGCCAAAACCAGATCCCCTGCCTGTACTGCCATGCCAATGCGCGGAGGTCGGCGGTCGCCGGAATCCCGTCCGTCCAGCGCTGCATGAGCTGCCACCGGAGCCTCACGGCCGATAAAGATAAAGCGGATAAACCCGGCATAGAAAAGCTCAAGGAATACTGGGAGAAGGAGGAGCCTATCCCATGGGTGAGGGTCTACGACCAGCCCGATTTTGTCCGTTTCTCCCACAAGCGCCATGTGCTGAAGGAAATCGCCTGTGAGGCGTGCCACGGCCCGGTCGAGACGATGGACCAGATCGAGGCGGTGGTCGTCGTGAACATGGATCGGTGTGTCAGTTGCCATATGGAGCGGAGGGCGAGCATCGACTGCTGGACCTGCCATAAATAAAGCCGTCAGCGGTCAGTCTTCAGGTGAAAGCTGAGCGCTGAATGCGGAAGGCTAATGATGGGGATCGATCGGCGAGCATTCCTGAAGGTGATCGGCGTGGGGGGGGCCACGACAGCCCTTGTCGGCTGTGGGGCGGAACCTCCCGAGAAGCTCATCCCTTACTTGATTCCGCCCGAGGAGCTGATCCCAGGGATGGCCAGCTGGTATGCCACCGTCTGCCGGGAGTGTCCGGCGGGGTGCGGGATGCTGGTGAAGACCCTCGAAGGGCGGGCGATTAAAGGGGAGGGGAACCCTGCTCATCCTGTGAACCAGGGCCGCCTCTGCGCCAGGGGGCAGGCTTCGCTTCAGGGGCTCTATAACCCCGACCGGATCCGAGAGCCCCTTTCCCGAGACCAGAACGGCCATCTCCACTCCATCTCCTGGGACGAGGCGGAGGGTCGGGTGGCTTCTCGCCTTGCCGACCTCCGCCGGAAGGGGAAGGCCGATCGGGTGGCCTTCCTCACCCCACTGCTTTCCGGGGGCCTTGACCGGCTCATCGACACCTGGCTTTCGGCCCTGGGATCAAGACGCCGCCTTCGCTATGAACCCTTCGCCTACGAGCCGCTTCGGACCGCCAATCGGATCACCTTCGGCCGCGATGCTATCCCGGCCTACGATCTCGAAGGGGCCAAATTCCTCCTCTCGTTCGGGGCCGACTTCCTGGAGACCTGGATCTCGCCCGTCGCCTACGCCAGAGGCTTCGCTGCCATGCGGGCATACCAGGATGGGCGGATCGGACCGTTTTTCTACGTGGGGCCTCGACTTTCCCTCACGGCAGCCAACGCCGATCGGTGGATCGCGATCAGACCCGGGACCGAAGGCTTCCTCGCCTTAGGGATGATCCACGTGATCCTGGGTGAAGGACTTGAAGGAGCCCTTCCCCAGGAGGAGCGGGAAAGGCTGAAGAGCCTGGTCAAGCTCTATCACCCGGAGCGCGTGGTGATCCTGACCGGTGTTCCGGAAGGAACGATCTTTCGGCTCGCCCGGGCCTTCGCCCGGGAAAAGCCAAGCCTCGCCCTCGGGGGAGGGGTGGCGGTGACCGGATCCAACGCCACCTCAACCTGTGTTGCCATCAACCTCTTGAACTACGTCGTTGGCAATGTCGGAAAGACCGTTCGCTTCGGTCCGAACGTTACCCTGGCCAACCTGGCGACCTACCGCGACATGCTGAGCCTGATCGACGCGATGAACGGGGACAAGGTAGAAGTCCTTCTCCTCTACAGCGCCAACCCCCTCTTTACCCTCCCTCAAGCGGCAGGGTTTCGGGAGGCACTTCGGAAGGTTCCCTTGGTCGTGAGCTTTTCGAGCTTCCTTGACGAGACGACAGCCGAAGCCCACCTCATCCTGCCGGATCATACCTTCCTCGAAAGCTGGGGCGACTACTCCCCGCGAGAGGGGATCTACGGCCTCATGCAGCCGGTGATGCGGCCTCTGTTTCAAACCAAGGCGGTGGGCGATACCCTCCTTTCGCTCGCCCGACAGAGCGACCCCAAGATAGCCCAACGCTTCCCCTGGCCGAGCTTTTACGAGTATCTCCTGGAGCAGTGGAAGGAGCTTCAAAAGCGGCTTGAACCGGGAACACCCTTCGAAACCTTCTGGGAGCAGGCCTTACAGCAGGGAGGGGTGTGGAAGGAGGTCAGAGCTGAACCGGTTCGGCTGTCTCCTCAAGTCTTCGAACTCGCCTTGAAAGAAGCAGTGTTCGAAGCCAAGGCTGAGCAGGCGTTATACCTCCATTGCTACCCTTCCCTCGTCCACTTCGACGGAAGGATGGCCAACCGGCCGTGGCTTCAGGAGCTTCCCGACCCGATGACGCAGATCGTATGGGACAACTGGGTCGAGATCCATCCCGAGGCGGCCGGGCGGCTTGGGATCGTCGAGGGGGACGTGGTCACGGTTGCCTCCCCATATGGGGAGGTGGAGCTTCCGGCCCACCTCTCCGGGGGGGTCCGGCCCGATGTCGTGGCGATTCCCGTGGGCCAGGGCCATACGGCCTTTGGCCGGTACGCCGAAAAGCGTGGGGCAAACCCGATGGCGCTCCTTCCGTCAAAGCCAGAACCTCTAGCCGGGAGCGTCATGGTTCTCTCCATAAAGGTGACGCTCACCCGAACCGGAAAACGTCATCAGCTCGTGTCCCCTGCTGGAAGCGACCGGCAACAGGGTCGGGAGATCGCCCAGGCGATGCCCTTGAGCCAGCTCGGGGAGCATACGGAAGAGGACCATGCACCGAAGCAGATTTACCCGCCCCATGACCATCCGGAGCACCGCTGGGGGATGGCCATTGATCTCAACGCCTGTATCGGCTGCGAGGCCTGTATCGTGGCCTGCTACGCGGAGAACAACGTCCCCGTCGTCGGGAAAGAACGGGTCCAAGAAGGCCGGTGGATGGCGTGGATCCGGATCGAACGGTACGTTGAAGGAGAACTGGAGCGGCCGGAGACCCGCTTCCTCCCCATGCTCTGCCAGCACTGCGATCACGCGCCCTGCGAGCCGGTCTGCCCCGTCTACGCCACGTACCATACGCCGGAAGGGTTGAACGCCCAGGTCTACAACCGGTGCGTGGGGGTCCGCTACTGCTCGAACAACTGCCCCTATAAGGTCAGGCGCTTCAACTGGTTTGAGTACTCGGATCCCAAGAGCAAACAATACGCCTTCCCCGAGCCCCTCAACTGGCAGCTCAACCCCGACGTGACGGTCCGGGGGAAGGGGGTCATGGAGAAGTGCACCTTCTGCGTTCAACGGATCCAGGCGGCGAAAGATCGGGCGAAGGATGAGGGCCGATCTGTTCGAGACGGCGAGATCATCCCGGCCTGTGCCCAGACCTGCCCGACCCAGGCAATCGTGTTTGGGGATCTCAAAGACCCAAATAGTAAAGTATCAAAACTGGCTCGGGATCCCCGGCGCTACCGGGTCCTCGAGCACTTAAATACCCAGCCGGCGATCACCTACCTGAAGAAGATTAAGCAGGACACGGAGCAGGTGTGAGCCTGTCCTGAGCGGAGTCGAAGGGCCTGTCCTGAGCGGAGTCGAAGGAATGGTCCAGCTCAGCTATAGCCAGATCAACCGAGATCTGCTCAAGACGATGAGCCCTCCGGGGAGGGTCTATTACACGATCCTTATCATCGATCTCCTCGTCCTGGCCTGGGGGATCTATGCGTGGGGTTACCAGATCAGAACCGGGATGGGGGTAACAGGGCTCAACAATCCTGTGGGCTGGGGGGTCTATATCGCCACCTTTGTCTTCTGGATCGGCATCGCCCACTCGGGGACGCTCATCTCCGCGATCCTGTTCTTATTCCGCGTCAAGTGGCGGAACGCCGTGTATCGGACCGCCGAGGCGATGACCGTCTTCGCCCTGGTCGTGGCTGGGCTCTATCCCCTCATCCACATTGGGAGGGCCTGGCTCTTCTACTGGCTTCTCCCCTATCCCCAGCGGGGCTACCTCTGGATCAACTTCCGCTCCCCCCTGGTCTGGGACGTCTTTGCGGTCGGCACCTATCTCATTGTGAGTTCGACCTTCTTTTTCACCGGTCTCGTCCCCGACCTGGCCGTTGTCCGGGATCAGGCAACCGGATGGCGCCGGAGGATCTATGGGTTTCTGGCCCAGGGGTGGATGGGGACGGATCACCAGTGGCGCCATTACTCGCGTGCCTATCTCTTCTTAGCGGCCCTGGCCACCCCTCTGGTGATCTCCGTCCACAGCATCGTCTCCTGGGACTTCGCCGTCTCCATCGTCCCAGGCTGGCACTCGACCCTCTTCGCCCCCTACTTTGTCGCCGGGGCGATCCACTCGGGCCTGGCCATGGTCCTCACGATGCTGATCCCGCTCCGGCGGATCTTCCAGCTTGAGACCTACATCACCCGGGACCACCTCGAGAGCATCGCCAAGCTCCTGATTTTGACCACCCTCATCATGGTGTACTCGTATCTGACGGAGTTTTTCATCGCCTGGTATGGTGGGAACCGCTTCGAGCAGGCGACGTTCCTCTACCGGGCCGTGGGGGATTACGCCCTGGCTTTCTGGTTCATGTTGGTCTTTAACGCCATCGTGCCCCTCCTGTTCGCCGTCAGGGAGATCCGGAGGAGCATCTTCTCGCTCTTTACGATCTCGATCCTGATCAACATCGGCATGTGGTGTGAGCGCTTCGTCATCATCGTCGCATCGTTAGCCCACGACTATGTCCCCTTTGCCTGGCGAACGTACAAGCCGTCGTGGGTTGAGGTGAGCATTCTGGCCGGAGACGCTGCCCTTTTCTTCCTCATGTTTCTCGTCTTCGCGAAGCTTCTTCCGGTGGTCTCGATTGTCGAGGTGAAGGAGCTGGTCCCGCCACCCGTGAAAGAAGAGGCGATGCAATGAAGGAACGGACTGTCAGGGTTGTGGGGATCTTCATCTATTTCGATGCCTTCCTCGAGGCAATCCGACGCCTGAAAGACCTCGGCTACCGGGAGCTGACGGCTTTCTCGCCGGTCCCCCACCACGAGATCGAGGAGGTTCTAGAGAAGCCCCAAAGCCCTGTCCGGTACTTCACCTTAGGGGGTGGGTTCCTGGGGGCAGTCACCGGTTTTGGCCTGGCCACCCTCACCTCCCTCAACTATCCCATCATTGCTGGTGGGATCATGACCGGTGGAAAGCCGATTGTCTCCATCCCCCCGTTTTTGATCATGGCCTTTGAGTTGGCGATCCTCTTCGGTTCATTGAGCACCATCCTCGGGATGCTGCTGAACATCCGCCTCCCGCGGCCTCGGGTGGAGCCCGGCTACGATCCCCGCTTCTCCGTGGACCGGTTTGGCCTTTGGGTGAGGTGCCCGGCGGACCGGAGCGGCGCGGTGGAAGAGGTCCTTCAGGCCTGTGGCGCGGAGGAGATCCGTCGTGACGAGATTTGACCCCTTACTCTTTTGGGCGGTTGCCGCCGTGCTTTTTTTCACGGTCGGGCTGACCTACGTCTTTCTCAGCATCCCCCCGACGACAGAGATGGCTAATCAGCCCTCCATCAAACCCCAAGAGCAGCCTTTCCTCCCTCCACCCCAGTCCGTGCCCATTCACGGCAGGGAGCGAAAGGTAGAGCTCCTTGAGGCAAGCGAGCTGAAGAACCCAGTGGAGGCCACCCCCGCTTCTCTTGAGCAGGGCCAGCGGCTCTTTGCCATCTACTGTGCTGTCTGCCACGGAACCAATGCGAAGGGGAAAGGTCCCATCGCCAAGAAGCTCATCACCCCACCGGACGACCTCACCCAGACGTCTACGGCGGAACAGCCTGATGGATATCTCTACACGGTGATTAGAGAAGGTGGAGACACGATGCCCGGGCAGGCGGAGGGCCTCTCTTCCCGGGAGCGGTGGGACATCGTCAACTATCTTCGGAGCCTCCAGAAAATCCAGAAGAGAGGGTAAGATGGTCAGGGCACCGATCCAGCTCCCTAAATGGCTTCGAGGACTGCTATGGGGACTCCTTCTCATCGGGGTGGTCACGTTCCTCGTCGAGGCCAGAGGGCCAAACCGGTTGAGAGCCTGGCAGACTTTCCTGGTCAACTTCCTCTTCTTTTCGGGAATGGCTCAGGGGGGTCTGGTCTTTGCAGCAGCCTATGATCTGACCCGGGCCAGGTGGGGGGAGGCGGTGAGAAGGCTTGCTCAGGGGATGGCAGCGTTTTTGCCCGTCTCTCTCCTCCTTTTCCTCTGCCTCTTCCCGGGGTCTCCCATCCTCTTTCCCTGGGTGCTCAACCCCATCCCCGAGAAACAGACCTGGCTGAACCTCCCGTTTCTCTTTAGCCGAGACTTGCTCGGCCTGCTTGCCCTTTACAGCTTTGGCCTGGCGTATCTCTTCTGCTCGCTCCGTCCCGAGATTGGAGCGGCTGTTGACCAGCAGCGGGGGCACGTTCCAAAGCTCTGGGCCCTTTTCACCAGGGAATGGCGTGGGATTGAAGCAGAGCGGGAGCGGAACCATCGGCTCCTCGCCATCCTGAGCCCTCTCTTCATCATCTTCTATGCCCTGGTCTTCTCCCTCCTCGGCTTCGATCTCGTGATGTCCCTTGACCGCCACTTCGTCAGCAGCCTTTTTGGCGCCTACTTCTTTATGAGCAGCTTCTACGTGGGATTGGCTGGGATCGCTCTTTTTGCAGTGTTCCTTCGAAGACCCCTTGGATTGGAGGGATCGATTGGGAGATCCCAGTTTCACGACCTGGGGAAGCTCCTATTCGGCTTTTGTCTCGTGGCCGGTGACTTCTTCTGGTCGCAGTACGCAGTGATCTGGTACGGGAACTTGCCAGAGGAAACGGAGTACGTCATCGTGAGGACA
>Ga0209108_10000583_pt1 | contig 20197 bp, 16 predicted proteins | sample Rifsed10ft1_FD_184003 | JGI IMG/M metagenome (GOLD analysis project Ga0209108, IMG submission 184003) | Soil microbial communities from Rifle, Colorado, USA - sediment 10ft 1 (version 2) | ecosystem: Environmental > Terrestrial > Deep subsurface > Rock core/Sediment | place: Rifle, Colorado...
GCCGGAGAGCGCGAAAGCGTCCGGGGTGAAGCAGTCGGTGAACAGGACGCCGCCGGGCCTAAGGAGATCGCGAACCCACCTCAGGTGGCGGGCGAGATGCGTCTTGGGAATCCACGCAGACAGCCCTACGAACATGATTACATCATACGGTCCCTCGCTCCGGAGCCGTTCCCGCGTCTCGTCCGAAGTCAAATCCCCCCGCACAAACTCGAAACCGATGCCCAACTGCCGGGCCACCCCGCTGAGTTCCTGTTCGATGCGGCCATCGGGGTCGAGGTCGGAGGCGAGGACGTGAATCGGGTCGAGCCGCGCCCCGCCGGATTGCGCGATACGGGCGAGCGGCTGAAACAGGTCGAACGCAAACCCGCTGGGGGCGGTAAAGATACGGAGTTTGCGCCCCGCTGGGAGCGCGGCTAACCGCTGCCGGAGTTCCTTTTCCACCACGGGTTTCAGAATCTGCAAGCGATCGTACACGGCCCGGTGCAGAGGGTAGTCGAGGAAGGCCCGGTCGAGCAGGCTGTAGTCGTGACTATCCTGCAAGTAGATGGCCTTCATCACCCCCGCCGAGTAGCCCTCGTGCAAAAGGAGTTGCCCCAACGAGGAGAGCGGGAAGGTCAGTTCCTGCGCGCTGCCCCGGCGCAGGTTGGGCAGGACGTAGCGGCCCCAATATCGGCAGCTCAACACCTTCTTGAAAACCGAGGCCTTCTGCGATAGCTCTTCGCTCGTGGTTCCCAACCGTGCCCCCGCCGCCTCGGCTTCCTGTTCGGCGTTTTGCACCAGGAACGTGCGGACGAACTCGACTGTCTGCTTCAGCGTTTCTTCGATGGACAGGTGAGTGGCATCCATGACGAGCACACGGTCGTCGCCCCGGCGTCGGCGGAAGAACTCGACCGCGCCCTGATACATCGTGCGCGCCTGAGACAGATCGTGCAGATTCTCGTGGCCGTCGAGTTTGCGGCTGCTCGCCCTCCGGCGGGCCAGCGCGGCTTCGGGCGTGATGTCGAGGAAGATGACGGCCTCCGGAAGTTCCATCAGGCCGAGGCGCAGCCACTGATCGAGGCGGTGCAGCCAGCGCATCAAATTCAGGCCGGGGAGGGAGGGCCGCCTCATCGAGGGCAGGGGCCTGTCTTCCACAACGTGATCGTAAAGCGCCTGGATGCGCGCGCACGGATCCGCCGGGAAGGCGTCGTCGTCAGCTTTGACGTAGTTGATGGCGCGCCCCGCCGAGGAGAGGATCAGACTCCCGTCGCAGAAGATGAGGTCGGGATGGTAGCGGGCCTCGATCTCGCGAGCGGTGCGTTCCTGCATGGCGAGATGGGCAAGTTTCAGCGGCGGATACAAACGGCGATGATCGGTCGTGGCTTTGGCCCCCCGCCGGAAGAACCGATCTAGCCGGGCGGCGAGCATCTCGCCGTCGGGCGCGAAGCCGGGGAGGAGCAGGTCTTCGTCCGGGGTCTTGCACCGGAAGTCGTCGCCCACAGAGGCCGCCGTCACGCCCAGCTCGGAGGGGGCGAGGTCGGCGAGCGCGGCGGTCACCGTGCTCTTGCCGCTGCCGTCAATCCCGATGATGCTCACGTAGATCGTCATGGCTGCCTCCATTGTGCAATGCGCTCTTCCATCGCGAATGCCGCGCCCGTCACGAACTGCACCGTGCCGGCGACTTCAAACTTGATCCGGGCGGGCGCGGTGAAGGTGTCTTCGTCGAGCGCGACGATGGTCGCGTCATCTTCAAGGAAGACGAGCTCAATCGGCGTTTCAGGCGTGATCTCATATTTGTGGACGCGCCCATCCAAACGCCGCCCATGCAACAGCGTCCACAATGTTTGGGTCCGGCCCTCATACGGGAGCAGACAAAACAGCAGGCGGGGTTCGCCGATGCCACAGCCGGCCCGAATGGGCAGTTGCGGGAAATCAAAGTTGAGCAAGAAGCCGTTCAAGAGGCGAACCTGCCGGCAGTGGCCGGCGTGCCGCACCTCGATCAACTCTGCCCGCCGGGGGTTGAGGAGACACTGCGCGGCGCGGCGCAGGTTGAAAAGGACATACTGTGCGGTGTTGATCGCCTCGAGGGGTACGAGCGGCGCGGCGCGGCGCATCAGATTGGCATTCCGATCCTTCCAGCGTTTGATGTCGGCGGGGACGCGTGCGAATTGCCCGAGGCCGCCCAGCGTGATCCCGTGTTCCGAGCGAGATTCACCGCTGGGATAGTAGAACGTGCAGCGGTACACACAGCACGGGTGAGTCCAGCCGGCAAAGACTCCCTCTGCAATATCGCGCATCGCCTCCAGCGGCTCAGCGGACAGGCCAAAGTATTTAGGAACCACATTCCCTGAACCCAGCCGCAGACTGCTGATCTGCACGTCCTCCAGCCGGACGATCCCTTTTTCGACCTGTTCCATCAACCCCTGAACGATCGCCCGGTTCGTCCCCCCGCCGCCGCCCGCGAGGAGAAAGTGCGGCCCCGGCGTCGAAGCCAGAAAGCCCTGCGTCTGTCGTATGACTTTTGTATGATTCTCTGTCACCGTGACGACGCGATTGGGGATGGCAGCGAAGCAGCTGTGGAATTCGCGTTTTAGCAGGGCTACCTCCGCGTTGGTGCGGCCCGTCCCCGATGAGCGATTCACGACCAGCAACGCCGACTTGACTTGGGGTGTATTATGGGGACGACCGGCGACTTCCCGGTCCAGGCTTGGGTGGTGGCTTGCAACTGCGAATTCCATCGCTTCACCTTCCATAATCTGACTGCCAATATCTCAAAACAAGACTGCCAAAGCCAGAGAAGGAACTGCCAAAAAGTGTTTTTCGGATTTGTGTGACTCCCAATCTGATGAGGCAAACACCCAGCAAACACCTGTCGTGGGTGTATGTAAATCATAATATGAATTAGTAAATCACAATTTGTATAGTAATGATAATTAGTAGAAAGTCAATGCAATTAAGTTATAAAACAGGAAAATTATAGTTTGAAAATCGTCATAGATATGTGTATATTATGATATGCAAGGATAGAAACAATGTCCCAGTTTGTTACGTGGCTAAAGGGTGAGTGGGAAAGTCTAGAGAAGCGGAAGGGAGAGAAGTACAGTGCCCGGCGCTTGTCCATGGAGGCAGGCCTAAGCCCCAATACCCTGTATCAATTGCTGAAGCACCCGGAGGTGAAACCGAGCACGGAGACTTGCCACAAGCTGGCAGCCTTCTTCGGGCATGCGCCTCTCGCGGTCCTGGAGCTCGCCGGCCATGTGACCTCGAAGGAGCGTGCGCCAACTGCCTCAGAAATCGAGGCGGGTCTGCACCGCAGCGACCTGAAGGCGCTCCTTCTCAGCGCCAGAGACCTGTCCCCGGATGAGGTTCAAGTGGTTCAGCAGATGGTTGACCACCTCAGGGCGAAACGACGTGAGGAGGATGTTGCCAGTGGAGCCGCCGTGGCCCTGGTTGTCGAAGATACCCCCGATGCCCGTGCGGCCATTGTCAACATGTTGCGCGCCGCCGGGCTAAAAGTCCTGGAGGCCGCCGACGGCCAAAAAGCGTTAGAGGTGATGGAAACGAGCGGGGCGGTTGTGGACGTGATCCTCATGGACTACCGGATGCCGCGCATGAACGGCGTGGAGGCCACGCGGGAGATTCGCAAGCATTTTCCCGATCTGCCTGTCCTGTTCGTCTCGGCCTGGGACGAGCCGGACATGAAACAGGCGGCCTTTGAATCCGGCGCAGCGGAGTATCTCGTCGTCCCGGTGGGCTACGATCAGTTGATCGAAGCAGTTTCCCGGGTCCGGCAGGGCGAGAGGTAAAGCGCGGTGGCTCAGAAGACGTATCTGATCGTCGCCGCGCTCGTTCGGAGGGGCGAGGAAGTGCTTTTGGTTCACCAACGAGGGGCGGATGACCCGGCTCCATCGTGGGCGCTACCCGGCGGGGTGGTGGAGCCGGAGGAACCGTTGACCGGGGCGCTGCTCCGGGAGGTGCGCGAGGAAACCGGGCTGGAGGTGACTGACCCCGGCCATTGGCTGTATGTGGTTCAGCACGACCAATCCGCCGAAGGTCGTCAAACGCTGGCGTTCGTGTTTGCGGTCAACGCGTGGCGCGGCGAGACGCGCGTGGTCGACCCGGACAACTTGATTCTGGGCGCGCGCTTTCTGCCCCTCGCTGAGGCGATTGAGGCTCTGGAGAGCCTCCCGTGGCCCACAATGCGCGAGCCGATTGTGGCCTATCTGCGCGGCGAGGCCGGGCAGGGCGCGGTGTGGCTGTACCGGCGGCGGCCGGACGGCAGCGACGAACTGGTGGCGCGGACGAGTGGGGTGGGACGGTGAGAAGAATTCGGGGCGGCCAACTGGCCGCCCCGTTCATGTCAAGTGAGATAATCCCGCAACTGGCGCGAGCGCCGGGGATGGCGCAGCCGCCGCAGGGCCTTGCCCTCGATCTGACGGATGCGCTCGCGGGTGAGGCCGAACTTCTGCCCCACTTCTTCGAGCGTGTACGAGCGCCCATTCTGCAGCCCGAAGCGCAGGCGCAGGATGCGGGCCTCGCGCGGGGTGAGGGTCGCCAGCACTTCCTCGACTTTCTCTTTGAGGAGATGCTGGTACGCGCTCTGCGTGGGAGTGGGGGTAGTGTCGTCCTCGATGAACGCGCCGAGTTCGGTGTCCTCTTCTTCGCCCACCGGGCGCTCCAGCGAGAGGGGCCGCCAGCTCACCTTGAGCATCCACTGCACTTTGCGCGGCTCAAGGTTGAGTTCGGCGGCGATCTCTTCCGGGGTGGGCTTGCGCCCGTGGATTTGCTCGAGATCGCGCGCGGCTTTATACAGGCGGCGGATGCGGTCGCTCATGTGCACCGGGACGCGGATGGTGCGGCCCTGGTCGGCGATGGCGCGGGTGATGGTCTGTCGGATCCACCACGTCGCGTACGTGGAGAAGCGAAAGCCGCGCCGGTAGTCGTATTTCTCCACGGCCTTCATCAGGCCGAGGTTGCCTTCCTGAATCAGGTCGAGGAACGGCACGCCGCGGCCAATGTATTTTTTCGCAATGGAGACGACGAGGCGGGTGTTGGCTTTGATGAGATGCTCGCGCGCGCCGCGCCCGTCTTCGATGTGGCCCTGCAGTTCGGCGCACTTCTTGTAGCTGCCGCCCCCGTTCATTTTGTCGAGTTTTTTCTGCGCTTTGAGGCCTCGCTCGAGGCGCTTGGCCAGGTCAACTTCCTGTTCGGTGGTGAGCAGGGGCACGCGGGCCATTTCTTTGAGATAAAGGCCCACCGTGTCGTCGGTGGAGATGGTGCTCAGGTCGAATTCTTCTTCTTGCAGACGGCGGCGCGCGCGGGTGAGAATCTGAGGCGGCACGTCCGCCGTGCTTTCGTAGACTTCAATGCCCGCCCCCTGTAGAAAGGCGAACAACTCTTCGAGTTGCCGGTTGGCCTCCTCGGCTTTGGGGAAAGCCTCGATGATGTCATCGGTCAGCAGATAGCCTTGAGCATCTGCTTTGTCCATCAACGTGGCTAGCGCTTCGGCATCCTTACCACGCTCGTCTGTGTACTTCATGGCACCCTCTCTCCTGACCTGGCACAGCGGATTAGACGACGGACTTCGACGTGCGGCGAGTGGGGATTACGATTTCGACTCGGGAGCCTCCTTCAAAAGCTGGGACAGGGCGGCGAGGCGCGGGTCAACTTCTTCGTCTTCGCAATCGCAGGGACCTTCGTTCCAGTTCTGACCGCAGTGGGGGCACAGCCCCTTGCAGTCCCGACGGCAGAGCAGCCGCATGGGCATCGAGATCAGCATGTCCTCGCGCACCACCGGGGCGAGGTCAAGGTTCAAGTCGTCGCCCACGGTGAGGGCGCCTTCGGGCGCAGTTTCGGGGGGATAGATGTAGAGTTCGGAGATGCGGCTGCTGAGGGTCTGATGGGTCTCGGTCAGGCAGCGCACACATTCGGCGCGGACGGTCGCGCGCAGGCGCGCTTCGGCATACAATCCCTGAGGGGTGCGAGTCAGGTGAAGCACGCCCTGCAAGTGGCTGACGGTCAGGTCATTGGCCACTTGCACCAACGGCTCATCAAACGTGATTTCACGGCTGAAGCCGACGCCCTCTTTCAGCAAGAAGCCCACATTCAGCCGTAAAATGTTGTTGTTCTTGTTCAGAGGCGTTTCTCGATGAGGCGGGATAAACTTGGTGAAACGTTGGCATTATAGCACGCCCTGAATCGGTAAGTCAATGATTTTTTAAGGAATTGGATACATAAGATTCAAACTAAACTAAAAAAATCGCACAAATGCAGTATTTAGAACATTCATTCTCCAACATACAGGCATAATTCTTCTTTCGGATAGTATCTATGATAAAAGTCTTGGTTGCGACCAACAACCGGGGCAAGGTTCGTGAACTGGCAGAAATCTTTGCGGACCTGAAGGACGGCTTGCTCCTCCCCGCCGATCTCGGAATAACTCTCGATGTGACTGAGATAGGGCAGACGTATGCCGAGAATGCGCGCTTGAAGGCGGTGGCGTTTGCGCGCGCCTCGGGGTTGATCTCAATGGGGGACGACTCCGGCCTCGAGGTGGACGCGCTCGCGGGCGCGCCGGGCCTCCACTCCGCCCGCTACGCCGGCCCGGGGGCGACCGATGCCGACCGGCGCGCGAAACTCATCCGCGAACTGCGCGACATCCCCGCCCCGCGCCCGGCGCGGTTTCGCTGTGTCATCGCGGTCGCTCTGCCCAATGGCAATGTGCAGTTATTCGAGGGGACATGCGAGGGCGAGATCATCCTCGAAGAGCGCGGCTCGCAAGGCTTCGGCTACGACCCGATCTTCTATCTGCCTGAATACCACTGCACGATGGCCGAACTTCCGCCCGAAGCGAAGAATCAGATCAGCCACCGCGCCCGTGCTGCGCGGGCCGCACTGCCTTATCTCACGGCTCTTCTGAAACTGGGGGACGCTGAATAATCCCGTCGCCCCGCAGGCTATTTCACCAGTTCTTTGTCGTGGAGCGCCTCGAGATAGCGCTCCACCGAGATCGCGGCCTGGCAGCCCTGCCCGGCAGAGGAGATGGCTTGCTTGTAAATGGGATCCATGATCTCGCCCGCCGCGAACACGCCCGGAACCGAGGTCTGCATATACTTGTCCACAATCACAAAGTCCTGCTCGTCCATCGCCAGCTGCCCTTTGAACAACTGGCTGTTGGGAAAGTGGCCGATGAAGACGAACACGCCGTCCGTCTCCCACGTCTCGATTTGCCCCGTCTTCAAGTTGTGGGCCTGCACAGCCTGCACTTTGCCGTTCCCCTCGATCTTGTCGAGCACCGTATCCCACACAAATTGAACCTTCTCGTTGGCTTTGGCGCGCGCGACGAGGGTATCTCCGGCCCGCAGGGAGTCGCGGCGGTGGACGATGCGCACCCGGCTGGCATACTTGGTGAGGAACAGCCCCTCCTGCACCGCCGAGTCCCCGCCGCCGATGACCAGCACGTCTTTGTTCTTGAAGAAGAAGCCGTCGCACGTGGCGCAGTAACTCACCCCCCGGCCGATGAGCTCGTTCTCGCCCGGGATGCCCAGCCGCCGCGCCGATGCGCCTGTGGTGATGATCACCGCATCCGCCTCATATTCCTGACCGTAAGTCTTGACAAAGAAGGGGGTGCCCAGCCGGAAATCCACCTCCAGCACCTCGTCCACCTCGATGCGTGTGCCGAAGTTCTCCGCCTGCGCCCGCATCTTCTCGATCAGTTCCGGCCCGAGGATGGTCGGGAAGCCGGGGAAGTTCTCCACCTCGCTCGTGATGGCGATCTGCCCCCCGACCTGGTTGCCGGAGATCACCAGCGGATTCAGGTTGGCGCGGGCCGCGTACAGCGCCGCCGTGAGGCCGGCGGGGCCGGAACCGATAATGATCAGATTCTCTTTCGGCATATCTGCACCTCAATCGTTATTTGTTCATCTTCTGCTTGAGTTGTTCGCGGAGGTACGGCACCGACTGCGCCAACCACCACAACGGCGCGCGCGACAGAATGTGCCCCTCCATGTCCATGGGTGGTTTGCGGCATGGGTTGTCCGCGTCGCCGGGGTCACACTCTCTGCGCGCATGGCCGCACTCCGGGCAATTGCCCGGGACCGTGTCAGTTGAAAAACAATTCGGACAGACGTACAGCACCGTGATCTCGCTGGACATCAGACACCTCCTGTCCACTGTTCGCGGACGACGCCCGCATTCTAAACCGGTTGGGCGCGGCGGGCAATAGCGCGCATTTCAAACCTGGATGGTCTGGTTTGGGCTGTGCAGCCGTGCTAAAATCAGTTACCCCCTCAAGAAAAGGAAACGCACCCATGTCTCCGGCATATCCCGAGTTGAACCCCTCCCCGCGCCTGCTGCTTGGCCCCGGCCCGAGCTCCGTTCACCCGCGCGTGTTGCGCGCGATGGCGACGCCTCTGCTCGGCTACATGGATCCCGAATTCCTGAAAATGCTGGACGAGACGCGGGAGATGCTCCGCGACACGTTTCGGACGAACAACGAACTGACGCTCCCCGTCTCCGGCACGGGGATGTCGGGCATGGAGGCCGTGCTCGGCAACCTCCTCGAGCCAGGCGACAAACTGCTGGTGTCCGCCGCCGGGTTCTTCGGCAACCGGCTGGAGGAACTCGCGCTGCGGCACGGGGTCGAAGTGGCGAAGATTGAAAGGCCGTGGGGCGAGGTCTTCACACCGGAGGAGATTGAAGCCGCGCTGAAGAAGTCGGGCGCGAAGGCCGTGGCGCTCGTCCACGCAGAAACGTCCACGGGCGCGCTCCAGCCGATGGAGGGCCTCGGCGAAGTCGCCCACCGCCACGGCGCGCTGCTCATCCTGGACAGCGTGACCTCGCTCGGGGGCGTGCCGGTGAAAGTGGACGAGTGGGGCGTGGACGCGACGTATTCGGGCACGCAGAAGTGTCTGGGCTGCCCGCCCGGACTCGCGCCCGTAAGCGTGAGCGAGCGCGCCCGCGACGCGATCCGCAGCCGGAAGCGCAAGCCCGACAACTGGTATTTCGACCTCGAACTGCTGTGGAAATACTGGGGGCCGGAGCGCGTCTATCACCACACCGTCTCTGGTACGCTGGTCTACGCTCTGCGTGAAGGTCTGCGGCTGGTGGCCGAAGAGGGATTGGAGGCGCGCTGGGCGCGCCACCGCGCGAACGCCGAATTCTTTTGGGGAGGACTGGCCGAGCTCGACCTCGTCCCGTTCGTCCCGCCCGCGCACCGGCTTGCCACGCTCACCACTGTGCGCGTGCCCGATGGGGTAGCCGAGGCCAAAGTGCGCACACGCCTGCGGGATGAATACGGTATCGAAATCGGCGCGGGGCTGGGGCCGCTCAAGGGCAAGGTGTGGCGGATTGGGCTGATGGGGTATGCCTCGCGGCACGAGAATGTGACGCTGCTGCTAGGGGCGCTGCGAGAAATTCTCAAATGATGAATGCCGAATGACAAATGACGAATGCTCATGCCAGCATTCGTCATTCGTTCATTCGTCATTTCCCCATTGCCTTTAACGCCTCATACGCCGGCAACAGATGCGGCGGGTCCCCGGGCGGGGTGGGGCGCGTGATGGACCACCAATATTGCTCGTCCGCTTCCGTCCAGGCCGGGTCGGCGATGTAGACCGTCGTCATCAGCCCGATCCACGGCTGCCAGTTCGCTCTGGCATATTGATAAGCGCGGATGACATAGTCCGCTTTTTGTTCCTCGGTCACGGCGTGCCACGCGTACGGTGAGTCCTTGCGATTGTCGCTCGTCCAGCCCATCTCCGTGATCGCAATCTGCTTGTCGCCGTCGCCGTTGGCGACCATGATCGCGCGGATGTCCTCCACGTGCCGGAAGGTGATCCAGCGGGCCTGCAGAGCCGGGTCGGCCAGCGTGTCGTCGGTCGAGCGCTCAGGAGGGTTCATGTAACCGGGGGCGTGCGCGCCGAGCACGTCGAAGTACGGCGCGCTGCCCGCCTCGTACATGCCCTGGTAAAACTTGTCGTCGGGCATGGCGACCGCGGGGTCGTCGGTGCCGGTGGGGGCGAGGCCCGCCGAGATTACCATCGCCCCCGGGTCGGCGCGCTTAATCGCGAGATAGCAGACCTTCAACAGTTCCACGTATCCTGCCGGGTCGGGAGGCTGGTCACCCCACTCGCGTGCGAGGTTGGGTTCGTTCCACACTTCGTACGCGGCGATGCGGCCCGCGTAACGCGCCGCGACCGCGCCGCAGAAATCGCCGAAGTCTGCGAGGTCCGCCGGGGGCGCGTTGCCGAGGAGCGTGGACGGGTCGGCCTGCGCCCACTGCGGCTGGCGATCCAGCCGGACGAGCAGTTTCAACCCCAGTTGTTCGGCAATCTCCACGATGCGGTCGGTGCGATCCCACGCGTAATCGCCGCGCACGTTGGAGATGTCGCGCCACCCGAACTGCTGTTTGAGCCACCCGAAGCCCATCTCCCTGACCAGCGACGCGTCGCGCCAGCCGGTCTTGTCGTTCACGTGCCACCATAGGAATGCCTGCGCGCCATATTCGGGCGAGGCCATGTGGGGCAGAGGGTAAAGGCGCGTGATGGGAGTGGGAGAGGGGGGGAGGGGGGAAGGGGGCGCGGAGCAGGCGAAAAGGAAAATCCCAAACCCCAACAGCCAAATGCCAAGATTCAAATTCCAAACTCCAAATTTCAACGGCAAAAGTCTGGAGGGGGATAGCTGACGCATCGGAAGGAAGGGGCGCGCAAGGCTAACGCTTGCCGCCAAGCGACGTGCGCCCGCGGAGCCTTGCGCCTTGAATCTTGAGACTTGAATCTTGTGCCTTGCTCAGGGCTTGGGCATTGCGCTGATGGCGTCAAAGGCCGGGCGAGGCGCGCCGTTTTTGTAAAGGAGACTATAGAGCACGTTGTCGTCGGTGGCCGGGTCGCCGCCCAGCGGGCCGTAATCCAGATTGAAGAGGAAGGCCATCTTCACGTATCCGGAATCGCGCATCCAGTTGTAGGCCTGCACCAGGAATTCGCCCTGCTGCTCCTCGCTCACGTCCGCGGCGAAGCCGAAGGTAGCCAGATACTGCCCGTCCACCGCCGAAGCGTAACCGAACTCGGTGAGGCACTGCTGTTTCTGCCCGTTGAGAATCGCGGCGTAAGTTTCCACCTGGCTCTTCAACGCCCACGAGTAGTGCGGGTTATCCCACGGGCCGCCAAACGTCTGACCGGCGCGCAGAGGCGGGTTCGCGCCGTCGGCGGTGGGGGGCAGGTTGGTGCCGTTGGAGTGCGTGCCCATGCAGTCCGCAAAGGCGAGGCCGCCCGCCTGCACGAGCTGCGTGAGATAGGTCGCGTCGTCCACCACGATGGGGCGGCCCTCCGGGCTGGTGAGGTTCACGCCTGTGGGCGAGGGCGCACCCGCGATGACGACGATATTGGGGTTGCGGCTTTTGATCGCGGTGTAAGCCGCTTGCAGAAGCTTGACGTACTCCGCCGCGCTGATCCCGGCGCGCGTGTTCCACTCGCGCTCGAGATTCATCTCATTCCAGACTTCAATCGCACCCACCTGTCCCGGGTAGCGGTCCACGAGCTGACCCACGAAGTTCGCATACACGTTGTAGTCGTCCGGGGGCGCTTCCTGGCCCTCGGGCGCGGGCATGGGGTTGGCATGCGTCCAGTCGGGCGCGGCCACCACCGAGAACATCACGCGCACGCCCTTGGCGCAGGCCGTGCTCATAGCGTGGTCGAGAGTGCCCCACTCGACGTTGCCCGGCGTCTTTTCCATATCGTTCCAGCGGACTTGAATCTTCACCCACTGCAAGCTGAGCTTCTCGCGGATCATGCCCATAAACAGTTCGGTGGGGCCGCCGCCGAAGACGTGGCTCTGGATGCCGTAGCCGAACCCGGAGGCCGGAAGCGGGGGATAGTTGCACGCGGCAGTCTCGCCTCCACCGCCGGAGCCGCTCGGGGTGGCCGACGCGGCCGGGGGTGCGGTCGGCGGAACCGTGGTCGAGATGGCGACGGGAAGCGCCGTCGGCGCGGGTGTGGCGGCGTCGAACCCGCCCATCGCCCAGTAGATCAACGCGAAGATGCCGATCCCGGCGACGAGCGTCAGGCCGAGCCACAGCCCAATGATTAGTCCGGCGTTGCTGTTTGAACGGGAAGGGGGAAGTCGAGTCATGGCATGAGTTCCTCATCTCACGGTGACGGTGATGCTGTTGGACAGGCGCTCCCACGCCACCTGGTTGGACAGACAGGCATTTTTGCCCCCATAGCAAATGCCCAGGTAGAGCTGATACGCGCCGGGGGTGCTGATGTTGATGTGATCGCGCCAGTTCAACTCTTGATGCGCGCCCAGGGCAGACTCCGTCCAGGATTGCGCGTTGGGGCCGTTGTCCACGTGGGCAGCCAACACGCCGTACGAGATGGTCCCGTCCGTGGAGTTGGTGACTTTGAAGCTGAACCAGATGTCCTGCCCCGCGGCGACGACGAGGTTTTCCACGGAAAATGCGTTGCCGACAATGCCGCGCGAGTTATAAACTGTGGGGCCGGGGGGCGGGTCAGTCGCCGCCGGGGGCGGGGTGTCGGTTGGCGGCGGAGGGTTTGTCGGCGGGGGTGGGGGCGGCGCGGCGATCACCGGCAGGCTGTTCGTGTCGCCGGTATACGACGAAACCAGAATGGATACCCAGCCCTGCCGGCTGGCCGCGCCGGAATAGCTGATGACGTACCATTGCGCCGAACTGTCGCGCCCGATGGCGGCGGACGTTTCGCCCGCGGGCAGCCCCCCGATCACGGGATAGTTGAAGCCCGGCCCGGAGCGGACGTTGGCCGGTTGCAGGATGTTGAGCACTGGCTCCGCGGGCGCTTGCGTGGGGACGGGCGGCGTGTCGGTGGGAGGCGCGCTCGTCGGGGGCAGCGTGGGCGGGATAGGCGTCGTCGTCGGGATGAAGACGACGATCTGGGTGGGCACGGCAGCGGCGTGCGTGGCGGTCGGGGTCGCCGTATCGCCCGTGAAGGCAAAGATCGTGTAGGCCAGCATGGCAAAGCCGACGAGGCCGAGCACCACAATGCCGATGAGCGCGCCCCACGGCACGCCGCGCGGAGCAGGCTGCGTTGGTGTGTTGCCGGTCATGGCATCACCGCATCGAGCGCGGAGCAGGCGGGACACGAGCCGTCCGGACGGAGGATGGCATACCCGGCCTGCGGGTCGTTAGAGAGGTAGACCGTGAAGTCCACGTTGAACACCATCATCAACCGCACCTTGCCGCTGGAGGCGGAGAGGCTGGCCGACTCCGCCAGCCACTGTGCCTGCTCGGCGACGGTCGTGTCCGAGGCCCACCCGAAGTTGCCGGGCAGGGGAATCGATTCGTAACCCTGCGGGCTGACGTACCCCAGTTCGGTGAAGCACAGTGGGCGGCTGCCGCCGAAGGCATTGTAATACAAGTCCACCATCGGCCAGAAATAGTACGAGTAGTGATAGCCGCTCAGTGCACTGCCGGTCGTGTCGTTGGGCGAGGTCGTGCCGGTGTTGAAGTGGATGCCCACGCAGTCCATGAAGTTGGCTGCGCCGGCCGCCGCCATCTGCCCGAGAAAGTTGTCGTCGTTGACGACCGCGCCGGGGAACGCGCCTTCGGCCCCGGTGGGCGCGGGCGCGCCGCTGATCACCAGCGTGCCGGGGTTCGCGGCTTTGATCGCGTTGTAGGCCTGCTTCAACAGCTCGGTGTACGTCGCGCCGCTGATCTGGCCGGTGGGCCACTCGCGGTCAATGTTCGCCTCGTTCCAGATTTCGATGGCATCCGCGCCCTGCGCCGCCATGCCCGCGACCCACGCCGCATACTGCGGCCAGTACGACGGGTCGGCGGCGCGCGACCGCTCGCCGACGGCGCTGAGGAGCACTTTGAAGCCCGCGCCTTTGCCCGCGGCGATGAGACCAGACGCATCGCCGCTAGCCTGGAATTTCACCCACGTCATCCCGGCCTGCTGCATGTGGCCGGGATGCCCGATGAAGCCGGGGACTTGCCCGCCCAGCTCGAACGGGCCGCCGGACACGGGCGGCGGCGGGACGAAGCCGGTGGAGCCGTCCCCGTCTCCACTCGTATCGCCGCCCTCACTTGTCCCGCCGTTGTCGCCGCCGCTCGTCCCCCCGCCGACGACGCTCGGCGGCGGTGTGGGCGTGGGCGCGTTGACCACGCTGACCGGAACCGCGCCGAGGCTTTGGGGGGCCTGAGCGCCGTTTTGAAGAAGCGCCGCGATCTGATAATCGCCGGGTTGCGGGGCCGTGTACACATACGGTTGGCCGGGCTGCGCGGTGGCCTGCGCCACAACGCCGGAGGCATCGCTCACCGTCCACAGAATACTCGTGTTCGTCGAGGCCGCCGGAGCGAGCTGCACTTTGTATTCGGTGATCGTCGTCGCCAGATCAGAAGGCACACCGGCTTGAAGCAGGTCGGTGACGACCACGCCGCCGAGGCGATATTTCCCGGCGAGGGCGAGGCGCTGCCGCAATGTGTCCGCCGAGGTGAGCCAGACGGTGTGCGCCGCGCCCGCATCGTCCGTGTAGGTATAGCGCGCAGCGAAGGCCTGAGCGTCGTAGTCCAGGGTCTGCGCTTTGCCGGAGAGCGTGACGGTGATGGCCTGCCCCGGATAGGCCGCGCTCGTCGCCTCGGGCGCGGCCCCCTGAAGGGGATTTGCAACCTGCGCCGAGCCGAAGGGGGCAAGCGCGGAAACGTAATCCCGCAAGGCAAAGCTGTTGTGGCTGCCGTCAACGCTGAGGGCGGAGATGACGAGGCGGAGGCGGCCCCGGTTCACCTGTCCGACCGCCCACGTCATCAACGCGTCGGCGTAACCGCCGCCGAAAGCGGTGGGATTGTTCGAGACCGGGATCAGGAGCGCATCCGCGGACGTGCCGAGGGCGCGCCAGTCGTAGCCGGCAGTCACAAAGTGATCCCACACGCCGGAAGCTCCGGCCACGGGTAGGGGCGGCGTCACCATCACGAACAAAGCCTGTTTCTGTGCGTGAAGTTGAATCGCCAGATCGTTGACGAAGAGCGCATAGGGAAGCTGCAAGTCCTCGGGAACGCCGCGATAGTCCAGCACCAACCCATCGTAACGGCCGGAGGCCGCAAACGAGGCCAGCGCCTGCAAGTGATTGGCGCGCACGATTGAATCGTTGAGCAGGCCGGAGAGCGCGCCGACGTTGACGCCGGACGCGTCGTAGTCGCGCACGATGGGGTAGAGGGCATAGGCGTGGTCGGGCGGGGTAGCGGGAAGTTGCCCGGCAAGCGAGCCGTCGGCCTGAAAGATGACGCCGCCGAGCAGCGCGCCGTTCACGGCTTCAGAGGCCGCGGCGGTGAGGGCCTGCCCCGGTTCGAGTGTGGTGAAGGCGAGAGGCAGCGGAGGCGCGGATTCAAAAAGGCCCACCCAGCCAGGAACTTTCGAGACGGTGGCGACCAGTTGTCCGCCTCGGCGCTCCGAGGGCAGGAACGTCCACGCGGCCCCATCCCAGGCGTACAGGTCGAGGCGCGCCGGATCAGATTGAGAAGGGACAATCGCCGAGAGAAAAACCTGTTCCGGCGCGGCGCCGTCGGTTTTGATTTCAAAGAGCGAGCCCTGGAGCTGCAGATGGGCGGGCAGGGGGGCGGCCTTGCTCGCCGCATCCGCTGGGGCGGCGGTGATCTGCACCCCGAAAGCCTGCTTGAGCGTGGAGGGGTTGACGCTGACCGTCAGCCCCGCCGCGCTTTGTGCCATAGGATTGGAAGCCGTGAGCTGCGTGAAGGGGCTGCCGTTGTCGTCGCTGCGGCTGCACGCACTCGCGATCAGCGCGACGATGACGAGGATGTAAAGAAGCTTGATCCAGTAAAGATGTGGACGCGGCATAGAGCGCCAAAACCTCCGAGCCAGACTGGCCCTCAGCCGACGAGGTCGAAAGTCGTAGGTCACACTTGCAGCGTGACGTCTTTGGCTGCCCAAGTCTACGCGATCGTCGCAAGGCCGGAAATAAAAAGCGGCTGTGTGATAGCCGCCTTCCATACAGGAGTACCCTGAACTCGTACTACCCACTGACAGAACGCGCGAAATCATAGCAGGGATTAGAGGATGCGGCAAGGGACGGCGGGCGGCAAGATTATGTCAGACCAGGTGCGACTACGGCGCGGGCGTCGGCGTTGCCGCGTCCAGGAGCGGGGTTGGGGTGGCAGGCGAAGCGGTGAGGTCGAGTGTGGGAACAGGCGACGGCGTGAGCAGGCATACGGCCTGTGCGGTCGCCTGGGTGTTGGCGATGACCGGATCAACAAAGAGTTGCTGTGACGCCGCATACTGCTCGGCGGCGGCGCAGTCGTCCCCGGCGGCGGCGAGCTGGGCGGCATAGTTCAGTGTGGCCTGATAATACTTGCGCGAGGTGTCGTGGAAGTTGGGCGCGAGCACGTAGAGCAGCTTCAGGGTTTCGACGGTCTGCTGCCAGTTGACGCCCCAATAGCTCTGCGCATCCAGATAAAGCCTGGCCCACGCGCGATAATTGAGGGCTTCCGTGTCGAGCGGGCCGAAGGCCTTCGCCTGATCGAGGTCGAAGATCCCGGCCTCCATTTCGTCGCCCTCCTGGATGCGCGCCACTCCCCGGTTCCGCAAGGCGACGAACACCATCCCGTCGGCCTCCACGGCTTTGTAGCTGGGGTCGAGGGCGTCCAGCTGCGCGAGGAGGGCGATGACACCCTCCCAGTCGCCGGACGCATAGGCTTTCCGGGCAAGCGCGAAAATCTCGGCGGGGTCCTGCGAGGCGGGGAGTGGCGTGCGGGTGGGGGCCGGGGTAGCGGTCTGGTTCATGGCCGCGTGCGCTTCGGCAAGTCTTTCGGCAGCCCCCGGATAGTTGGGGTCGAGGGTCAGGAGGTACTGGAAACGCTCGGCGGCCAGCGCGTAGCGCCCGGCGGCGAGGTCGGTCACCCCGAGGTCGTACTGCTGTTTGAGCTCGACGGCCTGTGTGGCGCGCGCGTTGTTTTCGCGCACGTTGAGTCCCACACGGATACCGGCAAAGGCCGCGCCGCCGAGCACCACCAGCAGGACGCAGGCGAAGCTCCACCCGAGGAGTGAGAGCGGGCGTGTGAGGCGGGCGGCGCGGCTGGCTGCGGTGGGGGAAGTGTTTTCGTCGTTGGGCACAATCGCGGCATTATAGCGGTTTCAGCGGGGAGCGTCTACGGCGGATCGCCGCAGGGTTGCATTTCCACCAACGGTTGGCCTGCGCCTGCCCGCCTCGCCCGCGCTTTTCCTTGCGCTCACAGACGCCGAATGATATTATGCTTGTGAGAAAGTGAAAGACCCATGCAACTGAGTGGACGATCTCTCCCACTGCGCAAAAGCGGGCGGCGTTCCCGACGCGGACGAGTATTGCTTTTGATGGTGCTCATTGGCGCCGGACTGTTGACCTACGGCCTGAACCAACAGGGAGCGGTGCAGCCGCTGTTCATGCCCACGCCCACGGTCACGCGCGTTCCCAGTTCGTACGCGGAAGAAGCTGAGCAATGGTTTGCGGCGGGCAAGCTGGCGACGGCAATCCCCGTGTATCTCGAAGCCGTCGAGCGCGACCCGATGAACGTGGACTACTGGGTGGCGCTCGCGCGCATCCAGATTTACGGCAAGCAGTACGCCGAGGCATTGGAGTCAGCAGGGAACGCGCTATTGATCGCGCCGAACAACGCGAAGGCGAAGGCGATCAAGGCCTGGGCGCTGTACTGGAACGACCGAGTGGACGAAGCGCAGGCCACTGCGGTGCAGGCCATTGCGCTCGACAGCAACAATGCGCCCGCGCACGCCTACTATTCTGAAATCCTCAACGATCCAACGATCATGAGATGGGATCAGGCGGCGCAAGAGGCGCAACTGGCGCTGAGCCTCGATCCGAATTCGGTGGACGCTCACCGGGCCATGGGCGTCGCCAACGAGAGCGTGGGCAACTACGAGGGAGCTATCCAGCATTACAAGGATGCGATTGCCCTCAATCCCAATCTGGTCACACTGTATATGCAATTGGGCGTGAACTACCGCGCCCTCCAGCAGTACGATGGGGCCATCGAGGCCTTCAGCAAAGCCAGCGCGATCAACCCCTATGATGTCGGCCCGTATCTGTCCTTGAGCCGCACCTATTTTCAGATTGACCAGTTTGGGACGGCCATCCAATATCTCGATCAGGCGCTGGCCCTGCGCCCCGACGATCCGGACATCCACGGGCGGAAGGGCCTGATCTTCTTCAAGCGGAAGAACTACGAGGGGGCCTTGCCGGAGCTGGAACTGGCTGTGCAGGGTGGGTCATACGAGGTCTCGAATGACAATAAAGTTCAGGTGCTGGGAATGCCGCTGAGCCGATTATCACTGGAATACTATTACACTCTAGGCAACCTATACGCTTACTATAGGCTTTGCGCCCCTGATCAAGCTCAGGCTTTGCTATCTCAAGCCCTGGCAGCCTTCCCTGACGATCCCACCGTGATTGGCAGCTACGAGACGAGCATGGAGACGTGCCGGAATGTGCTGGCCGGGACGCTCGCCCCGCCCGACGGCACGACTACGCCCGGAACCGGAGTGGCGCCGGCGGCGACCGCCACGCCGACCCCCAAGCCGTAAACCGAATCCACGAAGGCAATTGACGATTCTTCGGCGGGGATGTTACTATACGACGACATCATTCTCAGGAGGAGGTTGTTCACGATGCCACAGGTCGAACGTCAACGGGAAATCAAGCGCCGCCGCCAGCACCGGCTGAAACTTCAGACGCTGCGCTCCCGGCTGGAAACGGAGCGCGACCCCAAAGTGCGCGCGCGTCTGATCGCTAAACTCAAGAAGATCAATCCGCTGCTGCCCGTGCCGGAGAAATAGCCCCCGCTCGATTCATAGACCTGTCAGGTCTCGCAGACCTGACAGGTCTTATCCTTCGAACTTCACCCCCTCGCCCGTTTACGAATGAGCGAGGGGTTCTCTTTTTAAGACCCTTCGGGTCTCAAGGACCCGAAGGGTCTGGCATTAGAACACGGCTGGCAGTGACTTGAGGCCACGAAAGGTGGGATGTTCCTGCCATTCCAAAGTGTCGGTCGTGCGTTGTAACTGAGGGAAACGGCGCAGCAATCGCGTGAGAACCCAAACGCCCATCGCCTCGTCCCAATGCACGGGGTCTTGAGACCGGGTTTCTGATCGGCGCAAACTCGCAGTTTGGCGGTTTAGTTCTGCCGGGCCGTGTCACTCCCGCAGGCCCAGCACTTCGAACACCTGGAGAGGCGCTTTCTTCCCTTTGAGCACGAGCGGCTCGAGCGGCCTGACTTTCATGCGGTCCTGCACGGCGGCGCAGGTGGTGGGGCAGATGAGGATCTGGCCCGGCCCGGCGTTCTCCTGCAGGCGCTTGGCGGAGTTGGGCACGTCGCCGATGACGGTGTAGTCCATCACCTGCTCTGAGCCGAGGTTCCCCACCACCGCGTCCCCCGTGAAGATGCCGATGCCCAGCCCGAGGGAGGCCAGCTCCGGCTGTTCCTGCTTGAGGGCGGCGAAGACCCGCTGCATATCCACCGCGGTCTGCACGGCGCGCAGGGTGTCGTCGGGGTAAGACACGGGCGCGCCATAGAACGCCATCACCGCGTCGCCGAGGTATTTGTCGAAGGTGCCCTTGTGGGCGAAGATCACCGGCACGAGGCGTTTGAAGACCAGATTGATCAGCCCGACCACGACCGGAGCAGTGTGGTCTTCGGTGAAGCTGGTGAAGCCCCGGATGTCGGCGAACAACACGCTGACGCGGCTGGTCTGCCCGCCCAGGCGCAGCTTCTCAACCGGGTTCGTCAGAATCTCTGCCGCCACGTCCTCGGCCACGTAGCGGTTGAGCACGTTTCGCAGGAGGGCATTCCTCTGCTCCAGCTCGTTGTGCAGGTAGCGGATGCGGAGCAGCGAGCGGACGCGGGCGAGCAGCTCCACGCGGTTGATGGGCTTGCGCAGAAAATCGTCCGCGCCCAGGTCGAGGCCGCGCACCTTGTCGTTCATGTCGGGCAGGGCGGTGAGCATGAGGACGGGGATGGCGCGCGTGGCCTCGTCCTCGCGGAGGCGTTTGACGGCCTCGAAGCCGGTCATGCGCGGCATCATACCGTCCAGCAGGATCAGGTCGGGATGGACGCGTTGGCAGGCGGCGAGACCTTCATCCCCGTCCGGGGCCTCGGCAACCTGATAGGCTTCTCTTTCGAGGATGCGGCGCAGCATCAGGCGCGTGCCCTCGTCGTCGTCAATGACGAGGATGATGGGGGTCTTCGGGG
>Ga0209108_10000584_pt1 | contig 20185 bp, 21 predicted proteins | sample Rifsed10ft1_FD_184003 | JGI IMG/M metagenome (GOLD analysis project Ga0209108, IMG submission 184003) | Soil microbial communities from Rifle, Colorado, USA - sediment 10ft 1 (version 2) | ecosystem: Environmental > Terrestrial > Deep subsurface > Rock core/Sediment | place: Rifle, Colorado...
TCAAGATGTCGCCAGTGAAACCTTGGTGACACAAAAGCGATGTGCACAGGCTAGCATTTCGTCACGACGTTGACGCTATGCAGCGTATCGTTCGGTATCTGATCGTCAACAATGAATTTCTGGGCGATTCGCACAGAAATGCGATGACGCATAGCACTTTCTGACGCGACACGCTCGCGCGTACCCGCAACAAGGGTCTTTGAGTCACGCTGCGGATCGGGAAGTGTTTTGAGCGCCGGCGGCGGAGCGAGCGGATAGTACTTTTAAACGGTCCGGCGGTCGGCCCGGGAATGCGTCACGTATTGAAAGCATCGGTGACGGAAGGCTGGCACGGCAACGGGTCTTTTGTGCCCCTCACCACATTATTGCCCCTCCTCGACTGACACCATCACCGCGACGCCTCTAGGTTTGCGCTGCGATGACGGGGAGGAGATTGGACATGAGTACGCCTGAACAGCACTACGTGGCGCGCGTCGGCACGCTCAATGAAGGTGACGGCAGTTGCATGAGCGCGGACGGGGCGTTTTCTCTAATTATGGCCGCATGCCTGATTGTGGACGCGGCATTGGTCAGGCTGGTCATCGCGATCTGTGATCGCTTCATGTTGCCTTTGTTCCCATTCGTCATCGCCGGTCTGTTTGCTGTAATCGTAGTGCCCTTCAGCATTGGATCCAGATTGCGAGCCATTACTGCACAACTGCACGAATTCCCGCCATCGACCGCCTCAAGCCGCCGAACCGCCTGACCGGGCGGGCGAGGTCCAGGTCGCCGATCGGCCGGAAGGATATAGGCGTGGTGGCGGGACAGGATTCAGCAAATTCCGACGGCGATTTTCCCTCAGTTCGGCAGCATCATGATGCGCGCCCCGGCATCGCTCTGGCGCTGCTATCGGCGCTTGGTGCGTTCGCGTTCAGGTAGCCGCACGCCTACGCCAGAGTGTACCCGTAGCTCTTATGGGGGACGTCGATAGCTGATGAGCGAGATGCTCGATGTCGCCGTTGCCGTGGCCAGCGGCCTTGTCCTTTTCGGGATCGCGCGCTGGGCGCGCGTGCGCAGTCAGAGCGGGTAGATGCGCTTACCCGCGCGAAACACGCACCGTGGTCGGGCGAAGTTGCGGATATCCGAGGCCGGGTCGGCCGCCAGCACCACCAGATCGGCATCGAGTCCCGCGGCCACTCGCCCGCGCCGCTCGCTTTCCTTCCAGCGCGCTGCCGGTGCCGTCGTCAGTGAGGCCAGGATCTGCTCGAACGTCAGGCCTGCATGCAGCATGTAGACGTATTCGTCGGTCGGGTCGTACTCCATCATGTAGCCGACATCGGTTCCGAACAGCACCTGGCCGCCCGCTTCCGCGAACGCGCGCAGTTGCTCGATCGCATCGCCGGTGGCGAGCTCGATCACGCGCTCCGGCAGCTGGCCCTTCCTGAGCTCGTACGGCCACAGCTTCAGCGTCGGAACGACAGCGACGTCGCGCGCCAGCATGGCCTGGATCAACGCCGCGTCCCATTCGGTCCTGGAGTTGCCGAGTGTGGTGTGCACCAGCACATCCACGCCGGCGGCGAGCGCGGCGCGAATGCCTGGAATATCCGTCGGGTGCGCCAGCACCAGCCGGCCACGGCGATGGGTCTCACGCACGGCGGCCTCGACGATATCGGGTGGCATGTACCTCACGGACTGGTCGGGCTGGGGTGTCGCCACGAACAGCTTGGTCGCGTCAGCACCTCGCGAAAGATTGCTGCGCACGTCGCCCACTGCCTGCTCGACAGACTCCGGTTGCCGCAGTTGCTTCAGGAACTCCGGGGGCAGGTCGCGCAGGTAGAACGGAATACCGTCGGGTGGATAGAGCGGCCAGCCGGCGGTGAGGATTCGCGGGCCACGGACCTCGCCGCGCTCGATACGCTGGCGCATCGCCACCGTGTTGCCGACGTCGGAAGCGGTGTCGACCACCGTGGTAAACCCGTAGCGCGTGAGCATCGTAGCGAGATTGCGCGCCAGCTCGTCGGCCGGCTGTCCGCCGGCATCATTCCATTTCGGCTCGGTGAAATGGACGTGGCTGTTCTGAAATCCCGCCATGATGACGCCACCGCTGCATCGAGCATCGGGCAGGCCGTCGGACGACAACCGATCGGAGCGTGTGGCCACTGCGACGATCTTGCCGTCGCGCATGGTCACGACCGCGTCGTCGATCGGCGCCGCATCCGGTGACGGGTACACTCGTGTCGCGCTGACGATCACTGCCGAATCAGCCGCGCGCGCGTCGTGGTGCGGCAACGAGAAAAGTGCCGCGACTACGGCCAGGGCCGGGCGTACCGACTTGGCAGCCTTGTGCATCAATCGCATCGTCGAATGCGCTGTCGCGGGCGCTGGTTTAGGCGCCGTTCGGGCGCAAACTCTCGAGACGGTCGATGTAGCCGTCGGGAAAGCCAAGCTCCCGGCACAGCGCGACCAGCTTGCCGGCATACACCGGATCATAGACGCCGATGCCATCGGCCGGAGCGATGTAAGCGATCGCCGCCACTTGGCGCGCCGTTGCCGGCTCGATGCAGATGACCCTCGTCGGCAGGTAGGCGCTGTGCGTCGGCGCCGGATACAGGCGTTCGCATTCCGCATCCGAGAGCTGGGCGACGATGCCGTACACCGTCGATCCCGGCTTCGATGCCAGCGTCGAGCGCAGTCCGAGCAGACATTCGTAGTCGTCGAGCGAAACGACCGTGCCGGGCCGGCGTTCGCCGCTCATCGGCGCACGGACCTCCGGATCCATATATAGGCCGTAGAAGAAAATGAGATTGGGCGTAGGTGCCACGTGGAGACCCTAGGTCTTCGCCGGCGATGCAAGCGAGTCGAGGTGTGCCATCACGGCCTGGCATAACTCGCGCGTGCCCTGCCCGGTCGCCGCGGAAATGCGGTAGACGGGGCCCTTCCAACGCAGCCGACGCACGATCTCACGGCAACGCAAATCGCCGGCCGCCGCATCGAGCAAATCGAGCTTGTTGAGCACCAGCCAGCGCGGTTTCTTCCCCAGCGATACGCTGAATTGCTTGAGTTCTGAGATGATCGCGCGCGCGTCCTTCACTGGATCGGCGTCGGGATCGGGTGGCGCGATGTCGACCAGGTGCATCAACAACCGCGTGCGCTGCAGGTGCTTGAGGAACTTGATCCCGAGACCCGCGCCGCCCGCCGCACCTTCGATGAGCCCCGGAATGTCCGCCATGACGAAGCTGCGATGCTCGCCCACCGACACGACCCCAAGATTGGGGTGCAGGGTCGTGAACGGATAGTCGGCGACTTTGGGTTTGGCCGCGGACACCGCGCGGATGAGCGTCGACTTGCCCGCGTTCGGCAGCCCGAGCAGCCCGACGTCCGCGATGACCTTGAGTTCGAGCAGCAGCGTTCGGCGCTCCCCGGGCAGCCCTGAGCCATGCTGCCGCGGCGCGCGATTGGTGCTGGTCTTGAAGCGCGCGTTACCCCAGCCGCCGCGGCCGCCCTGAGCGACGAGCAAGCCCTGTCCCGGCAGCGTCAGATCGCCGATGATCTCCTGCGTATCGACGTCCTGCACGACCGTTCCGAGCGGTACCGGGATATGCAGATCGGAACCGCCGCGTCCGGTGCAGTCGCGACTACCTCCCGGTTCGCCGTGAGGTGCCTTGTAGGTCCGAGAGATGCGGTAATCGGCGAGCGTGTTGATTCCGGCTTCCGCGCGTAGAAAGACGCTGCCACCGCTGCCGCCGTCGCCGCCGTCCGGGCCGCCGAACGGAACGAATTTCTCGCGCCGGAAGCTGACAGAGCCGCGACCACCGTTGCCGGCCTGAACCTTGAGGGTCGCTTCATCGACGAATTTCATGCACGTTTCATTTTACCTGGCGTTCGAGCGCGTGATCCATCGACAGCTTGCCGACTCCATAAATCGCCAGCATCGCGAGCATGAAACCCCACAACACGTGCTGGCGAAACGCCGCGACGAAGCCGTCGGCGAGCAGCACGTGCGCGTAGGAGATCACCGCCATCAGGTTGACGAGGAAAAGACCCAGGGCGCTCAGCCGGCCGAACAGGCCCAGCCACAGGAGGATCGGGAATGCGAGTTCACCAAACGTCCCGAGGATCGCGGCTGCGGTCGGCGACAGGACGGGCGTTCGATACTCGTTCTCGAACAGCCAGATGGTCTGCTCCCAGTTGCTGATCTTGAGCCAGCCGGACTTTAAGAACACCCAGCCCACGTAGAGTCGCGTGCCGAGCCCAAACAGCGGCTGAAGCAGGTTCAGAACGCGTGCGGCGCATTGATCGGGAATGAGCAGTCGATTGAACGCCAGCATGAGTCGATCTCCCAGGGCAGCAGGCCCGCGAGAACTGACCGGGAACAACGCGGAGTTATTGCAGAACAAAAACCCCGGCATTGCCGGGGTCTTTGATCTTCATCTAGCCGTCTCGCCGCTACTCGGCGATTACGTTCACGAACGTGTTCTGGTCTTTCCCGCGCACCTTGAACTCGACGCGACCGTTCGCCTTGGCGAACAGAGTGTGGTCGGTGCCGATGCCGACGTTGACGCCCGGGTGCCACTGCGTGCCGCGCTGACGCACGATGATATTCCCGGCGGCGACGCGCTCGCCGCCAAATCGCTTGACGCCCAGGCGCTTGCTCTGTGAATCGCGGCCGTTACGCGTGCTGCCGCCTGCTTTCTTGTGTGCCATAAAGAATTCCTCGTGCTTCGATTCCCTCTCCCAGTCGTGGGAGAGGGTCAGGGTGAGGGTCTTATCCCACGATCCCCGTGACCTTGATCTCGGTGTATTCCTGGCGGTGACACTTCTCCCTCTTGTAGTGCTTGCGGCGTCGGAATTTGACGATGCGCACCTTGTCGCCCTGGCCGTGCGACTGCACGGTGGCGGTCACCTTGCCACCATCGATGTACGGCTTGCCGACCTTTACGTCCGCACCCTCGCCCACGAGCAGCACGCGATCGAATTCGACCGACGCGCCCGCGGCTTCCGGCAGTTTCTCGACGCGCAAGACGCTGCCCTTCTGAACGCGGTACTGTTTACCGCCCGTTGCAATCACCGCGAACATTCTGAACTCTCCGTGATACGGGTGCCATGAAGGTACCGGGTTTGCCTTATTGGCCATTCGGTGCAACTCACGTCAGGCCGAATGGCCAATAAGGCAAACCCGGTACCCGTTTAGCAAAAAAGGCTGCGAATTCTAAAGGTTGCACGCTGGCGGGTCAAACGCTTTGCCGCTACCATGCCCCGGCCCAAAAGGCGCCTAACCCGATGAAAATCGACGACATCCGCACCCTGGTGAGCGACGACCTGGCCGCCGTGGACCGCCGCATCCGCGAACGGTTGCACAGCGAGGTCGCCCTGGTCGACCAGGTCTCGAGCTACATCATCGGCAGCGGCGGTAAGCGCTTGCGACCCCTGTTGGTGTTGCTGGTGGCACGCGCCGCGGGCTACCGCGGCGATCGGCACATCGATGCGGCGGCGCTGATCGAGTTCATTCACACCGCCACCCTGCTGCACGATGACGTGGTCGACGGGTCGTCCATGCGCCGCGGCCAGGACACGGCCAACGAGGTCTGGGGCAACGAGACCAGCGTGCTGGTGGGCGATTTCCTGTACTCGCGCGCATTTCAAATGATGGCCGACATGGGCTCGCTCGACCTCATGCGCATCATGGCGGACGCGACCAATACGATTGCCGAGGGCGAAGTGCTGCAGCTGCTGAATGCGCACGACCCGGAGACCACCGAACAGCGTTATCTGGACGTCATCTACCGCAAGACCGCGCGCCTGTTCGAAGCCGGCGCGGAGCTGGCGGCGATCCTTGCGCAGGTCAACGGCCCACAACGTCGCGCTTTTGCCAACTACGGCCGGCACGTCGGCATGGCGTTTCAACTCATCGACGACGTGCTCGACTACCGCGGCAGTCCCGATGAGCGCGGCAAGAACCTGGGTGACGACCTCACAGAAGGCAAACCCACGCTGCCGCTGATCCATGCCCTGCAGAAAGGTAACGGTGAACAGCGGCGGCTCATCCGCCTGGCAATCGAGCAGGGTGGTCTCGCGGAGCTTGCCCACATCACCCAAGCCATCGAGGCCACGGGTGGCCTCGAATACACGACGCGCCTCGCGCGAATCCAGGCCGACGCGGCCCTGGCGGCGCTCGATGAGATTTCAGACTCGGAGCACGTGCGGGCGCTCCGCGGTTTCGCCCAGTTCGCCGTCGAGCGCAACTACTAAAGAAGGGGAAGATCGGCGCCTTCCCGCCTCAGGTTTCGTTGCGTACCTGATCGGCCGCACGCCTTTTTTCGAGGTAGCTGTGCAACCGTGCATCGTGCGTCTGGAAGTGCGTCTCGAACCAGGCATTCAGCTTGGCGCCAAACGCATGCGGGTCGACGGGCGTCTCGTGTTCGGATGCGTCCATGAGGTCGCCAAGTTCGTCCAGTAGCGATTCGTGATCGCGCTTGTGGTCCGCATACTCGGGATAGCGCCACGAGTGCATGTTCTTCTCCTCCAGGGCGAAATGGGCGGAAATTCCGGCGTGGATCTCCCCCAGCACCGAGCGAATGCGCTCCGCTGACTGCGGCTGCGCGAGAGACTCGTGGAGCATGTTAATCAGGCGGATGAGCTCACGATGCTCGTGATCCACCTCGGGCACTCCAACCGAGAACTTGTCCTGCCATTCGAGGAGCTTCACTGCCGCCCTCCTCAGCGAATGCTGAAACCGCCCGCTTCCGCACGAAAATCGATCACGAGATTCTGGTTCGGCTCAAGTTCGATCGCGGCCGTGCGCATGAAGTCGAATCCCTCCTGGCGCCCGCTGTCCCGCAGCTGCACCGTCAACGTCTTCGGACCAGCCGGCACACGGAACCGCTCATACACAGTCGACGGGCCATCATCCCAAAGGCCTGCCGGAGAATGCGTGCCAGCGTATACCCGCTCCGCGTTGACAAACAGTTCGACTTCAATCGGCCATCTCTCGCGTGGACAGTTGCGGGGTCGACGCATGTTTGGGGGCAGGCGCGCCATCTCGTCCGGCGACAACGGCTTGCACGGTTGCTTCAGCCGGCCCGCGTGGCTGAAGCTCAGACTGATCACCGCCTGATCAGGCCCGAGCGTCCGGTGGCGAGGCGCGACCGAGCAGTAGGCCAACGCGATACCCGCGAACGCATAGACGACGATCTGGCCCAGCACGCGCCAGAAGGGCACAGTGTGCTCCGGCACGCGTCGCCAGGCGTTCAGCCGGTCTCGACGCGCATGCGAACCGGGAAGGAGCCCCGTCTGAAACCTCTCGACGTCGGCGCTTCGCGCCGCAATCTGCTTCGTGCCGGCCCACGAGACTCCAACGCGCTCGCGCGCCACGCGTTCCCGAAGGCGAGGATCGCGCGTCGCCGCAATGCGCTCTTCGGACCACCGGTCTCCCAAGCGGTGATAACAATCCCGTTCACGACAGCCGGCGAGCATGACTCCCTCGGCGAGCTTGCGCGCAAGCACGAAGTCGAGGAACGGCGGGGGCACCATGCCCACGCACGGGACGTCAATCGTGCACAGGGAGGCGCTATCGGCAACCGGTGCACCGTGTCGGCAGACGAATACAAGCACCCGCTGCTGCCCTGCCAACTTCCCTGCTCGCGTGGTGACCTCGTCGCGCAGTCTCATCAATGTTTCGTCAGGAAGCTCGATGCCTGGCGTCAGCGCAGATGCCTGGCGGAATGGGGTAGCCGTGGGGCACGCTCCAACACAGATGCCACATGAGACGCACCGGTCAGAATTGACCTCGGCCTGTTGAGCGAACGGGGTGCCATCGGATCGCGGCACGAGCGTGATGGCGCCGAACGGGCAGTCGTCCACGCATCGGCCGCAACCGTTGCAGTTGTCGAGGTGAATCACCGCCGTGCGCGCTGGTTTGGGCCCGCGGATCCAGGGCAAGAGCGCAACCACGATTCCGACGGCAAGAACGATGAACCACACGGTCGTTCCGCCCCACCGATCGAGAAGCGGATAGAGCGGCAAGTAAAACCAGTCGAGGCCGATCTCCGTGGGGACACGATCGAGATCGGCCGGCGCCTGACTGACGGCGGGGCGCAGCAGCGAAACGCTCACCAGCGCTCCAACCGAGATCCACGCGAGTCCGCGCGCGGCCGTCACACGTGCCTCGGCATAACGCGCGATGTGGATCCACATGAAGAGCAGCATCAGCAGCGGCGCCGCAATGTGCATGTAGGCCATCAACGTGAAGAACCGGCCGCTCAGGTACTCGTCCGCGAGAAAGTTCCGGGCAATCGGCTTGGCGAACACCGGCAGACGGTCCAGCCATTCGGAGGTCGTGACCGCTACGTACTGCGCGAGCTCATCCCAGACCATCCAGTAGCCCGTGATACCGCAGACGTAGACGAACCCCAGCACCAGAAGCCCGGTGATCCACGCAAACCATTGCGGGCCATGGAATCGATCGAAGGCAAACTCCCGCACCATGTGCACGAGCGCCACGACGACGAGGGCGTCGGACGCATATCGGTGCACGCTCCGCATGATTCCGCCGGCCCACCACTGCTCGTGCGTCAGCGCCTGGACCGACTGGTAGGCCTGGTCGATGCCGGTATCGAAGAAGATGTAGAGATAGAGCCCGCTGGCCGTGATGATCCAGAAGAGAAGCCAGCCCAGCGCTCCGAGCTGGCGCATCGGGTTCCAGCTCGGTCCGAAGACGCGCTCGATGCCGTTCTCGGCGCGCTCGAAGAGCGCGCGCACACCTTCACGCAGCCCGCTCATCGCGACCTCTGTTGCACGCCCGGGCTGCGGCCCACGGAGTCTGCGGCTGTCAACGCGCTCGCATCGCCGCGCGCCAGTTGCGGCCGATGAAGACTGCGATCAGGACAAAGCATCCGACACCGAGCACGACGCTTAGGATCAACGAATAGTCGAAGCGGTAGCGTCCCGACTTCGGGTCATACACGGTGCAGAGGAGCCGCACACGCTCGAGGATGCCGGGCGCGCCCGCCACGATCGGACTCGCTCCGATGCGCACGCGCCGCAGCGGATCGATCAGCACGGGACCCTTGAACGATTGACCGTAGAGCTGGCGGAAGACGCGGCCCTCATCGTCGAGTATCGTGGTTTGAACGAGATGATCGAAGCCACCGGTAGCCGGTGCATACATGAATCCGAGATCGCGGCTGAGCGCGGCGATGGTGGCCTCGTCCGCGGTCGCGAAGTACCACTCCGGATCGTCGATGCGCAGCGAACGTGCGAACTCTGCCAGCCGCTCCGGAGTGTCGTTACGCGTGTCAAAACCGACGCTCAGCACAATGAATGACGACTCACCGAGCGTCGCGCGCGCCTCCCGGACCGCGCGCCGGAGTTCCGCGGTCGTCGGGGTGCAGATGTGGACGCAGCTCGTATAGATCATGCTCACCACGACGGGCCGGCCCCGCAGCGTGCTGAGGCGTAACCGTTCGCCGCGGTGGGTCAGCAGCTCATGGTCCCCGACGGGACGTGCGATGGCCGCCTGACTGTTGCGCATCGCTTCATCTGGGTCGAAGTCCGCCGCCGCCAGAGTGGCCGCGACCAGCATGAGCGCCGCTGCGCTCCACGAGCTCCATCGAACAGGCCGTATGACGCGTCTCATGGCACGCCGAGCAATTGGCCGCGCCATGCGCCATCGGCAATTGCGCCGACGAGCAGCAGGCTCAATTGGATGAGTGACGCCTTGAAGCAGGACCACGCCGCCGCACGCGTCGGCGTGCGGACCAGGCGGACTGCGAAGTAAGCGAAGTAGGCGCCGCCGAGCGCTGCACATGCCAGATAGACCGGACCGGCACCCACCGCGGCGGGCAGAATTGACAACACCCCCACGACCACGACGTGCGCGAGGATGACCTGCGCCGATCGTTTCTCGTCGATCAACGCCGGGAGCATCGGAATGCTGGTGCGCATGTAGTCGTCGCGCGCGTACAGCGCCAGGCTCCAGAAATGCGGGGGAGTCCAGAAAAAGAGCGTGAGCGCGAGGAGCGCCGGCTCGGCCGAGATGTGTGGATTCACTGCCGCCCCGCCGGCGAGCACGGCAAAGCTGCCGGCGAATCCGCCCACCACGATGTTGAGCCAGGTCGTGCGCTTGAGCCACAGGGTATACACCACGCCGTAGGTCAGGCTGCCGGCGATGACGAACCCCGCCGCAACCCCATTTGTTGCAGTGAGCGAGAGCACTGCGGCCGCCGCCAGCATCGCGCCCATGGCCACGAGCCAGCGTAGATCTGCGCGCAAGGCGCCCGTGACGAATGGCCGATGCCGCGTGCGGTGCATGCGAGCGTCGATGTCGCGCTCGGCATATTGATTGAAAGCACCCGCCGCCGAAGAGGCCAGCAGTACGGCGAACGCCAACGATGCGAGCCGCCAGAGTTCGAGTCCGCGACCGGGCGTAATGGCAACGCCCGCGAGCGTGGTCAGCGTGATCTCGAAGCCGATCCGCAGTTTGAGCGCCGCCAGCACAGCTCGTACGCCTGCACGGGAGACAATCGCGTCATCGATGCGCAGCGCGTGCGTCCGGCCCGTCACGAATCACCTCAACGCCCACACTTCTGCCAGATACTTCCAGTTGACGAAGTAATAGAGCACAAAGGCGGTGAAGAAGATGCCGACCAGCACGATCGTACCCGGAACATGCAGCGTCCCCGCGCTTCCATAGGTCCCGACCGCAGCTCCCATCGGCGCCGTTGTCGGCTTGGCCCCTGCACGGACTGGCGCTTCCTCGATGCGCTTGCCGAAGAAGACCGACGCCACGGCGATGATCACGTACATCAGCCCGCCCAGTGCAGCGCAGAGTGCAAAAATCCCGTTGAGTCCGAGCATCAGGTACGCCGTGTCCGGGAAGTCGAATTTGAATGCCGCGTCCGCAAACGTAATGTCCCAATGACGCCGCGGCACGCCGAGTGTGCCCGCCCCCATCATGAAGAGCGAGATGCCACTCACGCCGATCGCAAATATGTACGGCTGCCAGCGCGCCATTCGCGGGAAGCGAACCTCACGCTGAAAGATCAGCGGAATGAGGAGGTAAGTGATCGCCATGAAGGCCAGCGTCGTGCCGGCCACCACGGTTCCATGGAAGTGACCGGGAACGTACAACGTGTTGTGCATGATCAGATTGATCTGTTCGGTGCCCATCACGACGCCGGAAATGCCGCCGAGGAAGCCGAACATCACGAGTGAGAGAAACATCCCCGCAAAGGCCGGGTTGCCCCACGGCGCCTTGCGTAACCACTCGAAGAGGCCGCGATTCAAGCCCTTGGCTCGCTGGGCCGCCTCGATCGAGCCTGGCACCGTCATCCCGTGGATCATGCTTCCGAGCACCGCGAGGTACATCGCGTAGCTCGTGTTGAAAATTTTCCACTCCGAGGACAGCGCCGGCTCGACCAGCAGGTGATGCGCGCTGGCCAGCTGCAGAAAGAGGATATAGAGCAGGAACGCCATCCGGCTCACTTTCTCCGAAAGCGGTTTGGCCCCGAGAACGATCGCGGCGATGGCGTACCAGATTGCGACGTGCGCCGAGACGTTGATCTGTTGCGAGGAATGCCCCATGCCCCACCAGATCAGCTTGTACATGAGCGGGTCGATCGCGTTCACGATGCCGACCGACCAGAGAAACGTCGGAATGAGGATGATCGCGCCCGACGCGAGCGTAAAGACGGCGATGATGCCTGCCGTGAGCGCTCCAAACGTGACCAGCGGAATCGACCCCTGGTAGGTGCGCTCCTCGCGCGCGATGACCAGCGTCCCGAAGAATACGCCGACCGCGATGAGCGCGCCGACGGCAAACAGGACCAGCCCCAGATAGAAGTGCGGTGCCGCGGGCATCGGCACGTAGGACGTAAACATCACGGATGATCCGCCCTGAAGCACCGCCACATTGGTGGTGAGCCCGCCGATGAGCATGAGCGCGAACGCCGCCCACGCGACGCGCGGTGCCGCGAGCCGGCTGCCCAGCAGCACGGCCCCCGCGAAATAGAGGACCGCGATCTCGAAAAAGATGATCCAGAGCAGCAGCACGTCCAGACCGTGCGCCGTGAGCGCGAGGTAAAACCATTCCGCTGGCAGCAGATGCACCGCCGGCCAGCGCGTCAGCGCGACTGACAGCCCGAGCAGTCCGCCGATTGCGAGAAACACTATGCCGGCAACGGCATTCCACTTGATCAGCGTCTGCGCGCTCAGGTCGATGCGCAACCCCGTCGTCGCGCAAACGCGGAAGCGTGCGGCCTTCGACGACACCGGAACGGCGATCGTGTCAGAAGTGACAGCCATGACTTACCTCACTAGCGCTCTACCACGTAGATCTTGCCGACCATCAGGTGATGCCCGAGGCCGCAGTACTCGTTGCACACGACGCCGTACTCTCCTGCCGCACCGGGTGTGAGGGTCAGGACCATTTCATATCCGGGTTGAACCTGCAGGTTGATGTTCACGGGCTGCAGCGAGAAACCGTGCTGGTAATCCAGCGAGGACAGGTGCAGTCGATAGCTCTGTCCCTTCTCGAGCTCGAGATGGGGGTACCACATCCACACGCGGCCCATCAGATACACGTCGCCGCCGGCGGGCGGCTTGACCACCGGAATGCCGTTGTCGTCGCGCACCTGATAGCTGTCGATCATCGCCTGCGTCTTGGCGGCAAATGCCTCGGGCGTGATTCGATAGGTCTCATTCGAGAGGTTTTGCTGTCCGAACGCATGCCAGTAGATCATCATGAAAAACATGACGAGGCCCCACAGGAAGGCCACGATGATCCAGATGAGCTCCTCGCGATGGATCGGTTGGTGCCACCAGATGTGTTCAGCTGGAGGAGAGATGGCCATGACTTGCGATCTCCGGGCTCTACGAACGTTATGGGGGAGAGATCGGAATCTGGACGAGCTCCATGATTCCCCACACGATGTAGACGATTGTGGGGATCGCTACACCGAGAAACAGCAGTAGAAACGGATTGTCGAGCACGCGCTGCCAGAACGGGATGCGTTCCGGAGGCTCGGTTGGGTGTGTCGCTTGACTGTGTGGGGTGGATGCCGGTGTCTCTGCCATCGTCGCCTCCCAACGCTCGCTAACACAGCTTATCGTGCTTATTTTTGTCAGCAAACCGCATCGTGCGGCCCGCGCATATACGTATTTATCCGGATGCAATTCTTCCGTTTGATATTCTCTCGTGCGTGAACGCCCCGCCGCTGGCAACACCGAGCTCCGATGATCGACCGATCTGGGACATCTGGCTGTCCTCGCTGTGGTTGCCGTCGATCACGGTGGCCGTCGAGCTCGGCCTGTTCGAGGCTTTGCGGGAGAGTCCGGCGACACCGGAGGAGCTCGCCCGCCGCCTCGAATTGAATCCCCGCGGAACCCGACCGCTGCTGCAGTTGCTCGTGTCACTCGGCGTTCTGGCGCTGCACGACGGGCGTTTCCAGCTCGCACCGCTGGCACGCGACTATCTGCTGAGGGAAAGTCCGTTCTTTTGGGGCCACGTCTGGTCGCTGTCGATCGACCTGAGCCCGATCCATGCAAGGCTGCGCGACACGTTGGTGGCAAAGCCGCGGCCTTCGGCCGCGAGCGCTCCAAGTCAACCTGCTCATCTGGTGGAAGCGTGGGAAAGCGGGCGGATCGACCTCGAGCGAGCCGGTGGCATTACGCGCTTCATGAACAGCCATTCGATGGCTGCCGCGGCCGGTCTGGCCAAGACGGTGAGCTTCGAGGGTATTGCGCGACTCCTGGATGTCGGCGGCGGCTCCGGCTGCTATGCGATTGCGCTCGCGCAGCGCAATCCGCAACTGCGTTGCACGATCATGGATCTCGCCGCGATGTGCCAATGGGCCCAGAGGTACATCGACACCGCCGGCATCGGCGATCGCGTTGATACGCGCAGCGTCGATATGTTCAGAGACGCCTGGCCACAGGGATACGAAGCGATCTTCTTCTCGAATGTCTTTCACGACTGGAGCTTCGAGACCTGCGCGCAGCTTGCGGCCCACGCCTATGCGGCGCTGCCAAAGAGCGGGTGCATCTACCTGCACGAGATGCTGCTCGACGACGCCGGAACGTCTCCGCGGACCGCGGCCGCGTTCTCCGTTCTGATGCTGATCGGCACGCGGGGCCAACAGTTTCGCTTCGTGGAGTTGAAGGAATTGCTCGAAGGCGCCGGGTTCGCCGACGTAACACTCACGCCGGCCCACGGCTACTACTCGCTGGTGTCAGGCCGCAAGCGCTAAGCGTTGACGCACTTTCGCCGGTGCAGTCTCCAGCAGGAAGATCGACAGCACTCCACCCGCCAGCGCACAACCCATTTGCATCAGGATCGGAGCGGCCAGGGACGTCTGGTCGGCGATCCAGCCGGCCAGCGTTGGTCCGCCGAAGCCGCCGAGAATCTCCCCCACGCCCACAATCAGCCCCATCGCGCTCGCCACGTGACGCGGCGACGTGCTCTCGGCCGGAATCGTGCCCATGAAGAGCGGAAACACGCCCGACGCCAGCCAGCCGATGAAGATCAGCGTGCCGAGCACGGGAAACGGCCCCGAGTAGTAGAGCGCCGCGAGCGGACTGAGCGCGCCGAGGAACGAGAAGCCGATCATGATCGGCTTGCGGCCGAAGCGATCGGACAGCGCCGGCACCACGAACGAGCCGAGCGCGGCACAGGCGCCGAGAATGCTCATCAGAATGCTCATGTCCGAGGGGCTGAAGTGCCGGTAGTTGACGTAGAAAACCGGCATGAAGGCCCAGCCGAGCACCATCCAGGGCACCATGAAGCAGCTGATTAGCACGCACAGCCAAACGTTGCGAACGCGCAGCATCTCCAGCAGCCCGATGCGCCCGCTGCCGACCCGCGGTCGAGCTTCGCCGGGCGGCGCCGGAGAGCGAGCCGGCTCGTGCACGAACTTCCAGATCAGGAGCGCGCAGACCAGACCGGGGATGCCGGCGATGTAGAACGACAGGCGCCAGTTGTACTGCTCCGCGATGGCCACCAGCAGCAGGGGCGCTGCGAACGACCCCAGCAGGTTACTGAAGAAGTTCTGCATCACGCCCATGTTGAGGCCGCGCCGCTTCTCGGTTGAGACGAGCAACATGATGGTCATCGCGACCGGCAGGTACGGTCCCTCGGCGAAACCCATCAGCAGCCGCGAGGCGAGCAGCACTCCGAAGGAATCGGCGATGCCCGAAAGGAACGAGCACAGCGAGAACGACACGACCGAAACCAACAGGAACGGCTTGCGGATGCCGATATGGTCTGACCACGCGCCGAACGCATAGGCGGAAATCGCCCAGGTGACCGACAGCGCCGAACCCAGCAGGCCAATTTGGGTATTGTTGAGATCGAGATCGGGCGCAATGAAGGGCGTCAGATAGCTCGCGGCATTGCGGTCGAAAAAGACGAAGCCGAATGTCAGGCCCAGTAACAGCAGCAGGCCGTTCTCATACGACAGCAGCCCGCTTCTCACCCGTGCGGTTTCGCTCACGCTTCGCTTCTCCTGGCGAATTCGATCGATTCGCCGTCCGGCGATTTGCCCGCTGCCTGCGGGACTACGCCGATGTCCTTCGCGTACCGGTACGGTCCGAGGATCAGGTAAAACAGCGTCGAAATCGCCAGGCCAACGACCGCGGCCCAGATCACGGCGTCGTACGAGCCGCTGACTTCACGCACCCATCCGGTGAGCGGCGAGGCAATGCCGAACAGCAGCGCCATCAGCGCCATCTGCACCGCGAATACGGTCGCGAATGAGCGCAGCCCGAAGAAACGCGTATGAAAGTACTGCCCCATGGGGCGGTGAGCGCCGGCGGAAAATCCGAACAGGGCTGCAGCCACGAACAGCATCAGCTCACCGCCATGCGCCGCCGAAATCCTGGCGAGGATCATGAAGGACGCGACCGAACAGATCGTGAATGGAACCGAGATCTTGGCGGTCTGGATCCGGTCGAGAGCGAATCCGCCGATGATGGTGCCGACCGCACCGGCAATCGTGAAAACGGAGAGGTAGTCGGCCGTGAGGGCAGCTGGATAACCGCGTTCGCTCAGCACCGCCGCGAGAAAGGTCATCACGCCAGTGCCAGGGGCTGCAGCGAACAGGATCGCGGCGACAATGAGCCAATACGTGCGGGTTCGGAACACCTCTCGCGCCGTGAGCCCTTCGAGAATGGGCACGGCCGTTGCCGGAATTTCGGTTGCCGCCGCCGACTTCGCACGGGGTATCACCAAGCGCCGCGAGCCACCCACGGCACCCGGCTCTTCCAGCGCGATGTACAGGATGGGCACGATCGCGATGATGGTAACGCCCATGATCACGAAGAGCCCGCGCCAGCCGAAATGCTCGAGCAGGTACTGAATCAGCTGGGGCAGGAACGCCGCGGCAAGGCTCGACTCCAGACCGAAGAGCGCGAGGGCCTTCCCCCGATGCTGCGTAAAGAGCGCGGTGATCACTTTGGCGTAGCCGATCGCCGTGGTGCCGAAGGTCCCCAGCAGCCCGAAACACAGGTAGAAATACCAGAGGCTGTGGGTGAGCGAGATTGCGATCGTGATCAGGCCCACGATCACGGTCCCGCTGATGATCATCAGGCGCGCGCCGGTACGGTCGACCAGGTATCCCAGCAGCGGCCCGACGGCCCCACCGCACCACATGAGCGCGGTGGTCGCATAACCAAATTGCGTCGGTGTCCAGTGGAACTCGCTGGTGATCGGCATGAAAACCAGCGTCAGGGCCATCATCGGCAACAGGCTGCTCGCGAACATGGTGCCGAGCAGCACGGCACCGGCGATCTTCATTTTCCGCAGCGAGAAATCGGACTCGGGCTGCGGCACGGCCCAATCCTCAGCCTTTCGCCTCTGTATCGCGCTCCTCGCGCCGCGCCTGCATTGCCGCCACCCGGGCCTGCATTCCCGGATCATCCTTGGGATCCGGAAGCGCGGCAAGCACCCGCTTGTGGAGCTCGATCAGTGGCTCGCGAAACTCCGCATAGGGGATGACGTAGAGATCATTGTTGATCACGGCCTGCAAAACCTTCTTCCCGAGGTCCACCGGATCGTAGCCGGGCTGGATGACTTCCTTCAGTCCCTTCATGACCGCAGGCTCGGCGCCGTAGTAGCCGGTCTTGGAGAGATGCTTGGGCCGCGTCAGCACGGCCTCGTGGATGTTGGTATTGACCGCGCCGGGACAGAGCACCGAAACGCCGATGCCGTGCGGCTCGAGATCGAGGCGCAGGCATTCGGCGAGGCCACGCACCGCGAACTTCGTGGTGCAATAGATCCCGCAACTGGCGAGCGGAGTAAAAGCAGCCATCGAGGCCGTCACGACGACATGACCCCCCTTGCCGTGCTTCAGCATGCGCGGTACGAAGGTCTGGATTCCGTTGATCACCCCGCCGACGTTGACGCTCATCTGCCAGTCCCAGTCATCGTAGGTCGCGTTCTGTATCGGACCGAACTGGCTGACCCCGGCGGTATTACACAGGAGCTGCACCGGCCCGAAGACGCGCTCTGTTTCGTCGGCCGCGCGCGCATAGGCCTCGCGGTCGGTGATGTCGAGCCTAATAGGATGCACGGGCTGCTTCTTCTGGCGGAAGTACGCCATCGCCTCGTCGAGGTGGTCCTGGCGAATGTCGGCGATCACGACCTTCATGCCCGCGTCCGCAAACACCTTTGCCTGGCCCAGCGCCACGCCGCTGCCGCCGCCGGTGATGAACGCTACCTTGTCTTTGAAATCTTTCATGCTCACTTCCTCCGACAACGCGACTGCCGACGGCGCCGGGTTTGGCTCATGTGGCTTGTTGGCCGTAGGGCGCCCGGCGGCACCGGGCAGAGGACCGGAATGCCCCATAAGCTAAACCCGGCACCTCTTGATAGAGTATGCGGACCCTGACAATTGTGAAATCGACTGATAGGGAAATGGCACGCGTCAAACTCGTCGATGTCTCCATCCGCGACGGCAACCAGAGCATCTGGGGCGCCACGGGCCTGAATACAGCGCAAACGCTGGCGATTGCTCCCGTAATCGACCGGATCGGGCTGCACGCGCTCGACTTCACCTCCAGCACGCATATGGGCATCGCGGTGCGCACCCACAGGGAGAATCCGTGGGAGCTCATCCGGGCAATGCGCGCCGCCGCCCCGAATACCCCGCTGCAGTTCATCACCACGGGATTCCGGTTCATTTCCTGGGAAACTGCGGACCTGGAATTCATGCGGCTCGCCTATCGCACGCTGGTGAGGAACGGCATCGCGCGCTTTGCGTTGATCGACCCGATGCACGACGAGCAGTCACTTCTCACCGGCGCGCGCATGATCCGCGAGGAAGGCGGCGAGGTCCTGGCCGGGCTCACGTACACGATCAGCGACGTCCACGATGACGCGTTCTATGCCCGACTGGCTGGCGCACTTGCCCGGTCCAGCGACGTAGCGCGCCTCTACCTCAAGGATCCGACTGGACTCCTCACGCCGGAGCGTGCGCGTACGCTGATCCCCGCGGTGCGTGCCCAGCTCGGCGGCAAGGCGCTCGAGCTGCACTCGCATTGCACGATCGGACTCGCGCCGCTGACGTACATGACCGCGGCCGAGCTCGGAGTCGAGGTGTTGCACGTGGCATCCGGGCCGCTGGCCAACGGTACTTCGCTGCCACAAGCAGCTCGCATCGTGGCCAACCTGCGCGAGCTCGGCCATGCAGTCGATGTTCACGACCGCTCGCTGGCGAGCGTCGCGGATTACTTTTCGCGACTCGCGGAGGCCGAGGGGCTTCCCTCCGGAGCGCCCCAGGAGTACGACGCTGCTTTCCTGCGCCATCAACTGCCTGGCGGCGCCATCACCACGACGCAGCGCCAGCTCGAGGAGTTGAAACTCATCGACAAGCTTCCCGCTGTCATCGAGGAGACGATCCGGGTCCGGGCGGAGCTCGGATATCCAATCATGGTGACGCCCTTCCCGCAGATCGTCTGCACGCAGGCGCTCTTCAACGTGATCGCGCCCGAACGCTACGCAAACGTGCCTGACCAGGTGATCCGTTACGTCATCGGCCGTTTTGGCCGGCCCACCGCACCAGTTGACCCGGACGTGAAGGATCGCATTCTCGCGCGCCCGCGCGCGCGCGAGCTCGCGGCAGAGCCGCCGCCGCCCACGCTCAGCGAGCTGCGGCAGCGATTGGGTGCGGCGATTTCGGACGAGGAGTTCCTGCTGCGCGCCGTGATGCCCGCCGACCAGGTCGATGCGATGCTCGCCGCAGGACCCTCAGTGCGCCACTACAACCCCGACACGCGCCCTCTTCTTACGCTGATTCGCGAGCTCGCCGCCCGCACTGACACCTCCGAGCTCATCGTCGAGAAGCCGAACTTCCGGCTTGAACTCCGTTGAGCCGGCGCGTTGAGTCGGTGCCGGACACGGCTTATTGGTCATTCGGCGTGACCGGGTCTGGCCCGAATGGTGAATAAGCCACATAAGCCGTGTCCGGCACCGGTCGAGCGGCTGCGAGGAGCGCGGGGGTTCGTGTTCGACGTCGACGGTACGCTGGTCCTCGGCGACCGGCGCAACGTCGGCTTGAACCCGCTGCCTGGCGCGGTCGCATTCCTGGAGCAGCTTCGCGCACGCAAGATCCCGTTTGCCCTGCTGACGAATGGCACGGTCCGCACACCCGAGCAATACGTCGTTGAGTTGCGGCGTGCCGGGCTGCCTGTGGCTGACGGCACGATGATCACGCCCAGCCGCGTTGCGGCCGACCACTTCTCGCGTCGCAAGATCAAGCGCGTGCGAGTTCTAGGTGTCGAGGGAGTATGGCAACCCCTCGAGGCCGCGGGGATCGAAGTGGTCCGCACACCTGGCAATGATCCGGTCGATGCCGTGTTCGTGGGCTGGTATCGGGAGTTTCGCCTGGACGAAATCGAGGCGGCGTGCAATGCAGTTGCCGCGGGCGCCAAGCTCTTCACCGGCTCCCTCGCTCCCTATTTCGCCAGCGCGCAGGGCAAAGTGCTGTCGTCTTCGCGGGTCATTTGCGCCGCGATTGCCAGCGTGACCGGCCAGCGCGCGACTGTCCTGGGAAAGCCCTCTGCCGCAGCCCTGCGCTGCGCCTGCGAGAGCATCGGCGTGAAGACCAATGACGTTGTCGTCGTCGGCGACGACCCGGGACTCGAGATTTTCATGGCCCGCCGCGGCGGTGCGCTCGGGGATGGGATGCGTGCTGGTGCTGAGCCGCGGCCGGCACGC